>WFLX010145355.1_pt1 | contig 25104 bp, 16 predicted proteins | sample 4967041 | NCBI WGS metagenome assembly WFLX01 (sample SAMN12857096, study PRJNA449069) | gut metagenome | isolation source: stool from male and female vole | host: Microtus ochrogaster | place: USA:Florida | collected 2017
TGAATCCTAAGTCGAGAAGGGCAGCGCAATATATTCCGTATTTTTTCATTTGGTGTCTTGGTTTTTGTGTTGGTTTGATTGTCTCTCCGTCCGGGCCCGGCCGTCGCAGGCCGGGCCCGGACGGAGAGGTTGTTTTTGGAATCACTGAGGGATTAGTCCTCGCGCTCGAAGACAACGGTCATGTTGTTGGGGTCGCTCATGTCGACGGTCATGATCATCGTGCCGTCTTCCCAGTTGCTGAATGCCCAGCTGCCCTTGCCTGCTACGGCTGCGCTCTCGAAGACGCCGTCAGCCGGGAAGGTGAAGGTGGTGGCGTTGTCCTCTACCTGGTAGCCTACGGAGTTGTTCTCCCAGTCGCCCAGGGCGGTGTAGAAGCGGAAGCCGCCCGAAGCCTCATCGGCTGTCATGGGCACGTGGCCGGTGTAAACGCCCGAGCCTATGTCATTGCTGGGNTCGGAGAGGTATACGGCGCCNTTGTTGNTATCCCAGCCGCTCACCTTGNCGATGACGTAGAGCNTGCCCGGCNCGCGCACTGCGAAGTAGGGCTTCACGTGCATCTTGATGACGTTGGAATAGATCTCGGAATAGTTGCAGGTGGGGATGAAGGCCTTGACGCGCACATACACGTCACGCGAGTCGGGGTTGAACTTGTCGCGGTCTTCCTCCACCTTGACGCCCATCAGCTCGCACATTGCCACGGCGAACTCGCTGGCCTTGATGGAGATCTTGGCCTGGGTGTTGACGGTGTAGATGGTAGCGTACTGGCCTTCAGCCCAGTCGTTCTCGCCGTATGAGATCTGCACCTCGTAGCTGGTCACCACGCCTACGCCGTAGTTGGGCTGCGAGCAGGTGAGCTCCACAGTGGAGCCCTGCTCGTCGTTCTCGGCGAGGATCACGGTGTTGTTGGCCGAGGGGGGCGTGTTGAGCACGAACTGGGTGGGCTTGTCAAGACGCGGCTGCGTGTCGGTCTTGCAGGAAGTGAAGCCCAGTCCGAGCATCATGGCAGCACCCGCCATGAGAATCGATATCTTTTTCATATCTGGTTGTGTTCTCTTTAAGTTTGACTGTAGGAATTAGTAACCGGGGTTCTGCTTGTATTCCGACGAGTAGGAGTTGATCACCTGCGAGGGGATGGGGAATACATTCATGTAAGCCGGGATGTCGCCGCCGGTCTCGACATTGTTCTTCCAGGCCCAGACGTTCTGGTTGGTGCCTGCGAACTTGCCGAAGCGCACGAGGTCGGTGCGGCGGCAGTTCTCCCAGTAGAGCTCGCGTCCGCGCTCGTCAAGGATGTTAGCCAGGAAGGAGTCGGTGGATGCAGCGTCAGAAGTGGTGAAGGGCACCGCGTTTGCGCGGTCGCGCAGATAGTTGACGTAGTCGATAGCCGTCTGACGGTCGCCCACTGCATAGTTGCTGCGCACGGCTGCCTCGGCTGCGGTCAGGTAGATCTCGGCCAGGCGGATGACGGGATAGTCGGTGTCGGCGAATGAGCCCACAGCCTCGACGCCATAGTTGTTGGGATTGTCGAGGTCATGCACGCCTACGCGGGGAAGGCCGCTCTTGGGGTCATACCAGCGGGGCATCGTGCCGTCGGCGTTGCATTTGACGTTGGTGAACTTCACAGGCACATATCCGTCGGCGTAGGTCGAGAAGTCGGCGTTGCTGATATTGTGGCCATCGGTGTCGGTGATCCACAGATAGGTGCGGTTGTCGGGGCAGATGCCGCCGGTGAAGTTGAAGAGGTTCGAGAACTCGGGGCGGGCGTGCATGCAGGTCCACTGGCCCGAGATGCCGTACCATGAGGGCTGGGCGATGGTCTGGTCGGAGATGGCAGCCAGGATCAGGAACGATGTGCCGCCGTAGCTCTCCGTAGCGCGGAACTCGTAGGGGATGTTCCAAAGGATCNCGTTCTGGTCAGCCAGGGAGCCGCCGGGAGCGAACATGTCGTTGTTGCGGCAGAACACTGACAGATAGTCCTTGGCCAGGCCGGTGCCGTTGTTGCCACCCTGGTGGCGCTTGATGATGTTGTCGCAAGCGGTCCAGCACTTCTGCCACTGGGGAGTGCCTGTCCACACCTCGGCGTTGAGGTAGAACTTGGCGAGAAGGGCCTCGACGGCATCCCTGCCGATGCGGCCGTAGACCACATTCTGCTGCTTGGGCCACTGTGCGAGCACGTCCTCAAGGTCGGCTACGACATTGTTGAAGAGCTCGGTGCGGGTCATCTGCGGGGGCTCCTGGCCGGTCAGCTGGTCATCCCATGCCCAGGCGGCGTTGCCGAAGAGGTCGATGACGTAGAAGTAGCTCAGGTCGCGCAGGGCGCGGGCCTCGAGGATGAACTGCTCGGCATCCTCAGCGAGGTTGGTGCCTTCGGTGGTGTTGATGTTGAGGTCAATGCCGTAGTCGGAGGCANTGNGCACCNGGCGGNTGAAGNCGTTGCNGNCTGCGATGTGGCAGTACAGNCGGCTGTATGTGCCGAAGATNTTCTCGTTGTTGGAGCCCCAGGTGCTGGTGCAGAGGTCAAACACGCCNGANTCCTTCCAGATNCAGTTGCACTCGTCGGTNGTGAACTCGTTGAGCATGAAGATGGCGCGGCTCCAGCAGCTGCGNCCGTTGTCGAGGCCCGAGATGTCGCTGCCTCCTGCGCCACCCTGTCCGGAGATGGCGATGCCGGCATAGCACTTGCCCATAGCGCCGCCGATGTACTCCTGCGGGTTTGAGGCAAACTGGTCCGGGGTCAGCGTGCGCGAATCCTTGGGCATCTGGTCAAGGTCTCCCACACAGGAAGCGAGTCCCAGGGTAGCCAGCATGGAAGCGCCGATGAAGAATCGATTGATATATGATTTCATTGTCGATTTCAGTTGGGATTGTTGATAATGCTTAGACTTAGAAAGTAGCGATCACGCCGAGGGTGAAGCTGACGGGACGCGGATAGACGCTGTTGTCGATACCGCTGGGAACCTCCGGGTCAAGACCGCGGTACTTCGTGATGACGAAGGGGTTCTGAACGGCGCCGTAAAGGCGGAGACGCAGGTTGTTGTCGATCAGGTCGGGCCAGGTGTAGCCGAGTGTGATGTTGTCGCAGCGCACGAAGCCGGCGTTCTCCAGCCAGTAGTCGCTGAGGTAGGTGTTGGTGGTCTGGCCGCCCTGCATGTAGAAGTCGGTCACCACGAGGTTGCTCAGGCCGTTGCGGAAGGTCTCGCTGAGGGTGGAGTTGCCGGCCAGGGCGTTGTTGTAGACATAGTTGCCGATCGAAGCACGCAGCTGGAAGCTGAGGTCCCAGTTCTTGTAGGAGAAGTTGTTGTGCCAGTTCATGGTCACCTTCGGGTCCTTGGAGTGCTTGATGATAAGGTCGTTGGAGTCGATCTGGCCGTTGCCGTCCTGGTCGACGTAGCAACCCTCGACGGGCATGCCGTTGGTGTCATACACCTGCTCGTACATGAGGTAGCTGTAAGCGGGATAGCCCACCTGGTGCACCTGCACGGTGTTGCCGTTGCCGCCTGCGATGCCGCCGGTGGTCACGTATGTGCCCTCGTTGTTGAGCTTGGTGATTTCGTTCTTGTTCCATGCGACATTGAAGCTGGTGGTCCACACGAAGTCGTCTGTCACGACGGGCTTGGCGCCGATGGTGGCCTCAAGACCGATGTTGCGCAGAGTGCCGATGTTCTGGTCGAGCATGTTGGTGGTGAATGCGCCGGGTGCGGCGGTCACGAACGAGAGGAGGTCCTTGGAGTTGCGCAGATACCACTCTACGGTCGCGGTCAGGCGGTTGTTCCACCAGCCCATGTCAAGGGCGACGTTCCATGTGGTGGTCTCCTCCCATTTCAGGTTGGCGTTATAGCCGTTGGGATAGTAGGTGTCGGATACGATCTCGCCGTTGGGGCCGTAGTAGAGGCCGGTCCACATGTTGGGATAGTAGGAGCCCTGGCTCGAAGTGGAGTAAGTGGCGATGTAGGGGAAGTAGCCGCCCACGCTCTGCTGGCCGGTGACACCCCATCCGAGACGGAGCTTGAACTCGTTCATCTCGGAACGGTATTTCTCCATGAAGGGCATGTTGTTGATCTTCCATCCGAGGGCGAGGGCGGGGAAGAGACCCCAGCGGTTGTCCTTGGAGAAGCGCGATGTGCCGTCGTCACGCAGAGTGAAGGTCAGCATGTAGGTGTCCTGGAAGATGTAGTTGAGACGTCCGAAGAAGGAGACGAGCATCAGGTTGCCGCTCTGCCAGGGGTAGGATACGCCTGCCTGGGTGCCTACGCGCTCGATTGAGGCGGGGTCCTCCACGAGGAGCTGGCCGTTGTATGAAGCGGGGTCGAAGCTGCCCGGAGTCAGGAAGCCGGTCGAGGTGATGAGCGTGCCGTTGTTGCGGTTGTGGTTGTCAAAACGCTGCCAGGAGTAACCGGCGGTCACGTCAAGGTTGGACTGGATGGCTTCGAAGTCCTTCTTATAATTGAGGTAGAAGTCGAGCAGCGTGTTGCGGTACATGTCGTAGCCCCAGTAGTATGTGGAGGCGCCATCCTTGTAGGGGGAGCCGTCCCATGCGGAGGGGGTGTTCTGGAAGGTAGTGGTCTGCGAGGTGGACTTGGTCACGTCATAGCCGAGGTTCAGGTTAGCGTGAAGCTCGGGGAGGAAGTGGAACGCGTAGTCGATCTGCAGGTTGCCGTTTGAACGGTAGACATCGGAGTAGTTGTCCTTGTCCTTGATCATAGCCAGGGGGTTGAGGGAGGCATTTACGTTGAATGCCTGGTCAGCGCTGGCGATGGTGGTGTAGCCGTTGTAGAAATAGGGGAACGCGGGGTTGTTGGTCGGTATGTTGGAGTATACGGGGAGGGTCGGGTTGAAGCTGACAGCGCTGCCGACGGCGCCCTCGTTAGTCCAGTTGTTGCGCATGTAGTAGCCCTTCACGTTGGCGTTGATCTGAAGCAGGCCGTTGAAGAACTTCGGGTTGAGGTTGAAGCCGGCGGTGACACGCTGCATGCGGGAGTCCTTAAGGATACCCTCATTGCTGGTGTAGGAGCCGCTGACGCGGTAGGGAAGGAAGCCTACGGTGCCGCCTACGCTGAGGTTGTAGTCCTGCGATACGGTGGTGCGGAGCACCTCTTTCTGCCAGTCGGTGTTGTCTGAGCCGAGGGCTGCGGCAGCCTTGGAGTCATTGCCCCAGTAGTCCTTGATTACCTGCGAGAACTCGGCTGCGTCCATGACTTTCCACGTCTTGCGGGGAGTGTCGATGCGGGCGCTTGCGGAGAAGTTGACCTGCGGACGGCCGCTCTTGCCTTTCTTGGTGGTGATGATGATGACGCCGTTTGATGCGCGCGAACCGTAGATGGCTGTTNNGGATNNGTCCTTAAGGATAGTCATCGACTCGATGTTGTCNGGCGNGATCATCGAGAGGGGGTTGGCCATGCCGCTGATGCCGCCTGTTACGAGGGGCACACCGTCAAGCACGATCAGAGGGTCGTTGGAGGCCGACAGAGAGGCGCCGCCGCGGATGCGGATCTCAGCGCCGCCTTCGGGGCTGCCGCCTGTGGAAGTCACGACCACGCCGGGGCTTGCGCCGGTCAGAAGGTCCTGGGCCGATGTGGAAATGCCGGCCTCGACNTCATCGGGCATCACCATGGCTACAGAGCCTGTGGCGTCCGATTTNTTGACAGTACCGTAACCGATGACCNCGGTCTCTGCAAGCATGTGGNCATTTTCCTTCATCACGATGTTGATCTCGTGACGGCCGTTTACGGCGACATCCATGGGATCGTAGCCCACATAGCTCACCACCAGAGTGGAGTTCGGGCGCACGTGGATCTCAAAGTTGCCGTCGATGTCGGCTGCGGTGCCGTTGGAGGTGCCTTTCTCCATAATGGTGGCACCGATCAGGGCATCTCCCAGCTCATCCACCACGTTGCCGTGGACCAGGATGGTCTGGGCCATTCCCGGAAGGGCGAGCGCAAGCAGCATCACCAGCGTGAGCCACGCCTTCCGATTCAGATGAAAACAAGAGTGCTTCATGCAAGAATGANAATTTAGTTTTACATTGGGTTAATTATATTTTTCTGATTTTTCACGGTTTATAATGGGACAGGTCCCCACGAAATGCTCCCAATGGAGTTAATCGATGGTACAATAGTCACAAAACAATCGCAAATGTAACATTTTTTATAGTCACATTTGCGATTTTAATATTCATTAACATTTAGAGGGGCCGATTTTAACATTTCGCCCCTCCCCCTGGGGTAGCAGCCATCTGCCCTGTGCCACCCCTCCGGGGTGGTGGGAAGCGGCAGGCCTCCTGCCCCGTAGGTTTGTCGCAAGGTGGGAGGGCTCTCAGCCGAGGCTGAGAGCCCTCAGCTGCGGCGCAGGGCCCAGGCGCTCTCCACGCGGCGCCGGATGGAGAGGACGTTGCCGGCGATGACGAGCAGCGTCAGCACTGTGGCGCCCCCTATCCCCCACCACAGCCCTGGGCCGATCTCGCCGAAGGCCGAGAGAATCGAGGCGTAGGTGGTGCGCAGGCATACGAGTGCCGCGACGGTCAGCGCCCATGCGGCAGCACATCCCCACACCACCACCGTGCGGTATGGCGCTCCGGCTGTCCGAAGCGAATAGCCCAACAGCAGGAGCGTGTGCAGGCGGTCGCGGTTCTTCTCCATCAGCAAGGATATGGAGAGGAGCAGGATGAAGAATGAGAGCAGTGTCACCAGCAAGCCGATACCCATTACCGTCCCTGCGGCTGTGCGCAGGATGAAGGCTGCCGAGGAGGCGCCTTTCTCCCCCGCCCTCTCCAGGCTGTGAGACTCAAGGTAGCGGTCGATGGCCACATCGCCCGGGCTGCTGACATCCACTATCAGGCGCGAGGGGGCCCGCTCGGCTCCCCCGGCCAGGGCGGCGTTGGCGTAATCCATGAATGACTGGGGCACTAAGATAGTATTGAGACGGTCACTGTATCCGGCCACCCGCCCGGAGGTGACTATGGTCCGCTCACCATCGTCTGACCTNAAGGTCAGACGCATGGGTATGCCGCTCATCATCCCCTCGCTCATCTGCGGCAGCCCGGCCGCGGAGGCGAAACCGAAGTTATAGAGCGTCAGATAATCGCGCGAGATTATGACAGGCACCTCCGCATCTCCCTCGCGCCAATGCCATGAGGAGGGGGCGACATCCACAAACCGGTCCGGGATAGCCTCGAAAAAGAGAGCGGTGCGCATCCCCCGGCCCCCGGCTTCGACCGAGCCATCGACACGGTAAGCCGAGGATGTGAACCGTCCCACCTCGCGCACCCAGGGCTGCGCCTTGAGGTCGGCGATCTCGGCTTCGGTGAAGGCCGCGCTGCTCTCGCCCAAGGTGTTGGCCGAGGTGACATGCTTGTTGATGACCAGATAGTCGGTGCGTATGAAGCTCTCCTCGTTNTCCCACAGCGGGCGCGAGTCGACATAGAGCATCANGGCTCCACACACTATCAGAAGGCCNATGAAATCCGACAGGGCGAACCCNGCGATGCGGGCTCCGGAGATATTGCGGCGCAGCAGGCGCGAGGCCATTCCGGAGGCAGAGCATGCGCGTTTGCTTTGGTTTGATATCATTTTCCTGTGTTGCAAGTTTGCAGGGTCAGAGTTTGAGNGNCACTGCGTCCGGGAGCAGGAGGGGATTGCCCACGGAGGTCATGATGACCCCGGCCCCGAGGCGCGCGGCCTCTTCGGCCACGATTTGCGCCGCTATCAGATTGTTGGCCTCGTCAAGATGGCTGACGGGCTCATCGAGCATTATGAAGTCGAAGGGCTGGCAGAGGGCGCGCACGAGGGCCACGCGCTGCTGCTGGCCGATCGAGAGCCGGCCGGCAGGATAGTCGAGGCGCCCTGACATCCCGAGCCGCTCCAGCCACTCCTCGGCACGCTCCATAGCGGGCTCCCCGGTCAGGGCCTGCTTGAGGCGGATGTTGTCAATGGCTGTCAGCTCCGGAAAGAGGGCCAGTTCCTGGGGGAGATAGGCTATGTGGCGGCGGCGAAGCTCCTGCCAGTCGGCCACACTCAGCGTGCGCGCGTCGCGGTCGTTGAAGAGCAGCCGTCCTTCGTAGTCATCGCGCAGGCCGTAGAGGAAGGCAGCCAGAGATGACTTGCCTCCGCCGCTGGCGGCCTCCACCAAGTATCGTTTTCCCCGCTCGAAGCGCAGGGCGGTGCGCCATACCTGCGAGGGGGGTATCTTCTCAGAAACAAAAACTCGGGGCAGGAGCCCCGAGAGTGTGATGGTGTCTATGCGTTCCATAGCGAGATATGGTGCTAATTAATCCGAGGTGTGGTGCAATTAATCAATGAGGCGGTCGGAGCTCAGTGTCTTCTTATTCATGAACTTGTCGGGTTCGCCCTCGACGGTGATCTCCACGTTGAGGCCTCCGTCGGAAAGGCGGGCGATGACACTTACCGAGGTGATACCCTCCGCAGCCTGCGGGTCGCTGAAGACTCCGCCGGCGACGGCCCCCTTGAGCATGGATGCCGCCTTGTCGGCAGTGATAGGGCCTACCACCTTGCGGTCGCCGTTGGAGACCTTGACAAACTTGCCCTCGCGTGTCACGGCACCCATCGAGGCGAGCATTGAGGTAAGGTCTCCCGTTCCGTCGCCCGTGGTGGTGACTACCATAGCGTAGTCATCGGATGCATTCACGCCCATTCCGGCGATAGTGCCGTCAATGGGATCGAGCAGGCCGAGCACGGAGGGGGGAAGGTCGCCGCCAAAGGCCGAGGCCATAGTCTTGATTTTCTTGATGAGCTTGGAGGGAACATCGACCGCCCAGGCGTAGTTGCCCGTTCCGCCAAGAGCCTTGACAGCATCGGCATCAACCTTGCCGGCCGGGAGGAGATACTTGGCCGGTTTGCAGTCCTCGTTGAGAAGGGTCAGGTTGAATTTCACGCCTTTCTTTTCCATGTCNCCCGTCAGCGAGAGGNAGGAGGGNTNCTCGAAGATGGCGNTGGCTATCATGGAGNCCTGGGCCACTTCGCGNGCCNTGCCGGGCCCCTGCGANCCCATCACNCGGGCCAGGCCGGCGAAGNCGGCNATGGCANTGAAGTCATGGTCGAGCGAGGCGAGGCTCTCGGCATACTTGCTCGAGAGGCAGCTCTGCTTCTCGGTGAGCGTGGCGAACTTGTTGATCTGGTCGGGGCGCGGCGCGCTGCTGCCGGCCACCCAGAGCTGGTTGCCCTTGATGGCATAGCTGCCGCTGAGCTCCACGCCGTCAGTCTCGACAAACTCCTTGCCGGTCTTCTCGGCGATAAACTTCCTGGTCTTGGCGGGGTCGTCGAGAATCATGGTGAGGTAGGGCTGGTCGGCAAAGAATACGACAGCGGCTCCGAAAGCCACTCCGGCATCTCCGGCGAAGAGAGCCTTGATTGTCTCCACCTGGTCCTTGTCGGCCACAGAGTCGAGCGAGGCGGACACCTCAGCCGGAGGAGTGACCACTCCATCCTTGACCTTGAAGCCGCTCTTCTCCAAGACATCCTTGACGTTGACCATTATCACGGCGCCCGCGTCAGAGGGCACCGTGCCGAGCAGGTCGCGGGCATCGCCCGAATTATTGCTGGAACACGAAGCGGCCAGAAGGGCCACCATCATTACGAGGGCCGTCATCAGGCCCTCCGCCCGCCTCAGGATATGGCGGACAGGCTGGATGTGTGCTGTCATATATTCAGTCGTGTTGAGTGTGCGTGCTGTCGGTGCATTGCGAGTGGCGTTTTGTGCATCCGGAAGTCATGATAATGTGCCCGCAGAGGACACTTGGCGCAAATTTAACACATTTTTCGATACTTTCCGCGCTTTATCAGGTTTTTTTTTGACCGTCTCCAAAGTTTTGAGTAATTTCGCACATCCACGGGCGATGCCGCCCGGATTTCACAGCTTAAATCAATACCTCCCCTTAAACACACCTAAAGACATCATGACACAGATATCAGACAGAGTCAAGAACCTATCACCCTCCGCGACCCTCGCCATGTCGCAGAAGAGCTCCGAGCTCAAGGCTCAGGGCGTTGACGTCATCAACATGTCGGTCGGCGAGCCCGACTTCGACACTCCGGACTACGTGAAGGAGGCCGCCAAGAGGGCAATCGACGAAAATTTCTCACGCTATACTCCGGTGCCGGGCTACATGTCGCTGCGCCAGGCCATCTCGCGCAAGCTCGCCCGCGAAAACCATGTGGAGTACGCTCCGGAGCAGATCGTGGTCGGCAACGGCGCGAAGCAGGAGCTCTGCAATGTCATCTTAGCTACCATCAACCCCGGCGACGAGGTCGTTATCCCTGTGCCGGCATGGGTGAGCTATGTGGAGATGGTCAAGCTCGCCGAGGGAAAGGTGGTCACCGTTTCCGCCGGGGTCGACCAGGATTTCAAAATCACTCCCGAGCAGCTCGAAGCCGCCATCACCGACCGCACGCGCCTGCTGATGCTCAACTCCCCCTCCAATCCCACGGGAAGCATATACTCGCTCGATGAGCTCCGTGGCCTTGCCGAGGTGCTCGACCGCCATCCGCAGGTGATGATCATGGCCGATGACATCTACGAGCATATCAATTTTACGGGCGATGTGCACTCCATAGCCGAGATTCCCTCCCTCAAGGACCGTGTAATCATAATCAACGGCGTGTCAAAGGCATACGCCATGACCGGCTGGCGCATAGGCTACATGGCCGGCCCCATAGAGATCGCCAAGGCCGTCACCAAGCTCCAGGGCCAGTACACTTCCGGCGCATCCTCCATAGCGCAGAAGGCTGCCGAGGCCGCATATGACGGCCCGCAGGACGACCGCGAGGCAATGCGCCGCGCCTTCGAGCGCCGCCGCGACCTCATCGTGGAGCTCGCACGCGNGATTCCGGGCNGGCGCTGCAATGTGCCCCNGGGCGCTTTCTANCTCTTCCCCGAGGTGAGCTGGTATATCGGCAAGAAATGCGGCGACTATGAGATNAAGNGCAGCGGCGACTATGTNATGTATCTCCTCCAGGAGGCTCACGTGGCCACTGTGGACGGAGCCGCATTCTGCGCTCCGGGATACCTGCGCCTCAGCTACGCCACCTCCGATGACAACATCCGCGAGGCCATGCGACGCATCCGCGAGGCCTCAGCATGCCTGAAATGATATTGACAGCAGCCGGGGCCCTCCTGCTTCTCGCAGGATGGCTCCGGCTGCACGTATGGTGGAAATACCGCCGGAGATTCCGCCGTGTCACNAGCCCCCGCCGTGGCAANGCCTCGGAGCGCGCNCTCATCATGGCCCTGCTCAAACGCGGTTTCGCGCCCGAAGACCTTTTCCATGACCTCTATGTCCACACAGGCGGCGGAAAGTATGCCCAGGTGGACGCCGTGGCTGTCACTCCCCGGGGCCTCATCGTGTTTGAAGTCAAGGATTACAGCGGCCGCATATATGGCCGGGGATACCATGACTACTGGACGCAGGTGCTGGCCAGCGGAGGTGAGAGCCACCGTTTCTACAATCCCGTCAAGCAGAACGCCGGACATATCGCGGCACTGAAGCGCATCACCGCCAAATATGGCTTTCTGCCGATGCACTCGGTGATCATCTTTTACGGCGACTGCTCGCTGCGCGATATGGGCGACCTGCCGTGGGACACCTACGTGGGCTATCCGGGCGACCTCAAGGGAATCCTGCGCCGCATACGCCGCCACAGCCCCGAAGCCCGCTGCACCAATCCCGAGGGGCTGGCNCNGGCCCTNNAGAAANCNGTCGAGGCCGGNGNCGANCGCAGTGTGCGCAAGGACCACGTGAAGCGCGTGCGCGCTCTCGCGCGTCGCCGCCCGTGGTGGAAGCGCCTGTGGAAAGCCCTGTTCAACCCCTGAGGCTCCATTTGCGTCATGATGCCCCCTGTCCCGGGAGAGTGCATTTTTTCAAAACCTTAAAGCGGCCGCAGGTGTTGATAACATATATCTATGAAAACACTTCACCGCTTCCACACCCCCCTGACCCTTGCCGCGCTGCTATGCGGCTCACTGACGGCAGCCACCGCCCGCGCCCAAAGCGCGGACACCATACCCCCTTCGCCCTCTGCATACGAGCCTGCCGCCGACGCCGATACAGTCTGCGTCCGGTTCAGGCAGTCGCGCCATGAGGTGCTCCCCACCTTGGGGAGCAATGCCGAGCAGCTGCGGCGGCTGGGCACTATCTTCGGCAAGGATGGCAAAGTCTATTCCGGAGTGAATGGCGTAAAGGTGCTCGGAGCAGCCTCCCCCGAAGGTACGGTGGAGTTCAACCGGCGCCTGTCGCGCAGGCGCGCCGATGCCATCTACGGCTATCTGAACACGTTGGGCGAGTTTCCCGATTCACTTTTCACATTCGAATACGCAGGCCGCGACTGGGAGGGGCTCCGCCGTCTGGTGGAGGATGACCGTGAGGTGCCTGACCGCGAAGGGGTGCTCGAGCTGTTAGGCGATGTGGCTGACGGCGCCCTGTCCGCGCACGATGACGACGCTCTGCTGGCCCGACTCAAAAAGCTGGATGGAGGACGCTCCTACAGGTATATGTATGACCACCTCTTCCCGCGCCTGCGCTCCACGCGCGTTATCGTGGACTATCCCTTGGCGGCACGCCGCCGCGACAGCGAGCCAAAGCAGCGCCTCCGGCTGACCGAAGGGCTCCCCTTGTCGATGCACGGCCTGCGCGCCACCCCCTCGGCAAGCCTGGGCAAGCTGACCGCTCCCCGCATGCAGATTCCCTTCTATATGTCGATAGGCACCAACCTGCTCTATGACGCGGCAGCCCTCCCCACGGCCAAGGTGGAGTTCTACTTAGGGCGCAACTGGTCTGTTGCGGGCAACTGGACCTACGGATGGTGGGATTCAAACCACCTCCACCGCTACTGGAGAGCCTACGGAGGCGATATATCCATACGCAAGTGGTTCGGCTCGAAGGCTCAGGAGAAGCCCCTGACCGGGCATCACGCCGGAGTCTACGCCGGAGTGGTGACCTACGATTTCGAATGGGGAGGCACGGGATACATGGGGGGCCTGCCCGAAAAGAGCCTCTGGGACCGCTGCAACTACATGGCAGGCATCGAATACGGCTATTCGCTCCCGGTGGCCCGCCGCATCAACATTGATTTCACCATCGGCCTCGGATACCTCTGGGGCAAGTATATAAAATATGACCCCGTCGACGGATACTACCAGTACCGCTCGACNCATCATCTGAGATGGTTCNGCCCNACCAAGGCCGAGATTTCGCTGATATGGCTTATCGGCCGNGGCAACTATAANAAAGGNAANGAGCGAGGGAGNTGAACATGNGAAACATTTTCCGCCCCGCGCTGCTGTGCGCCTTGGCCATGCTGGCCGCAGGATGCCGCCACAAGCCGCTGTATGTCGCTCCCGAGGGGGGCGACAGCATGGAGATCCTCTTCGATTGGCGCTACGCCCCCGAGGCCAATCCGGCTTCAATGGCCGCATACATGTTTCCTACCGACGGCAATCCGCAAGCCCAAGGGGGTCTGCGCTATGTCTTCACCGGACGCGACGGGGGCTCGGTGCGAATCCCCTACGGCAGCTATATCGCCGTGGGAATGAATTCAGATATCAATGACTGGTCGGTGCTCACCGACAGCGATGACCCCGACCTCATACTCATATCCACTCCCGATGCCGATGTGCTCGATGGCCGTAACATCCCAGCGCGCATGGTTCCACGCCATGAGGCGGCGGCTCAGCAGCGCATAGCCAAGTCTCCCGGCATGCTCTGGACCGACCACGTGGAGGGAGTGACGCTCAAGCCCTCGCCGCTGCGGCAGACCGTCACACTATACCCCGAGGAGCGGATATGCCGATACTATGTGGATGTGCTCGATGTGGAGAATATCGCCAACCTCTCGGGAGGCCCGGTGGATGCCACGCTGTCGGGCATAGCCGAAGGAGTGCTCGCCGGCCGGGACGCTGCTTCCGACAATCCGGTCACCATGCCCCTGGTGCTCACTCCTGACACCGGCGCCGATGAGCTGCATGGAATGTTCTACACATTCGGCGACACTCCGGCAAGCAAGAACGCCCATATCCTCACATTATACCTTATCCTTGAAAGCGGCGAGAAATGGGCCTGCTCGTTCAATGTCACCGACCAGGTAGATAATGCTCCGGATCCGAAAAACGTGCATATCGTGGTGCGCGGCCTCGAGCTGCCCGACCCGCAGCAAAGCGGCCCCGGCCTGGTGCCTGACGTCAATGACTGGGAGGCGGTCTACATTGACCTGCCGATGTAAGCAATCCGTGTTATGTGAGCATTTTAACACTTGGAAATCGAACAATCCACATACCCCAAACATTGTATATATAAAGACAAAAAAACAAATATTTACTATGAAACACACGCTTCTACTTCTGCCCCTCGCGGCGGCATTGGCCCTCACGGCATGTTCCAATGACGAGCCGATCAATTCCATGTCAAAAAAGGCTGAGACAATAGGATTCCGTCCGGCAATGGGCTCGGCGACACGTGCTACTGAGACCACCAATGCCAACCTTTCCGATATTTACGTGACTTCGCTCATCAACGGCCAGCAATATTTCAAGGATATCAAGTTCTCAAAGGGAAGCGACGCTTTCTTCACTTCCGCCGACGACTATTACTGGACCGGTGACACCACTACAATCGACTTCTACGCATACGCTCCTTCGATGGACGAGCTCGGAGCCGACATAACAATCGACAACGGCACCAAGGAGCTGACTTCATTCACTGTGGCTGAGAATATCGCCGACCAGGTCGACTTCATCACCGCCCATGCCACCGGCACGCGCCAGAACAATGAGGTGGCCGGTGTGCCCCTTACCTTCGACCACCGTCTGGCACAGGTGGAGGTACGCGCCAAGACCGACAATAAGAAGTATGTCTATAAGGTGGCCGGCGTCCGCATAGGCCGTCCCCAGACCACGGGCACATTCAACTTCGCCACAAATGAGTGGACCCTCGATGACTGGCACGAGACTGGCGTCTACACCAGCAATATCGATGAGGTGACCCTCTCCTCGACTCCTCAGTCCATCATGGGCTCGGCAGGCAACGGCATGTTCATCCCGCAGACGCTCACCCCGTGGTCGCCTGCCGGAGACCCTGACAACGTAGCGCGCGAAGCATATATCTCCGTGCTGCTCAACATCAGCACGACCGACGGACTGCGCATGTATCCTTATCCTTCGGACAAGCGTACCGAAGCTGACGGCACTCCTATCAAGTATGCCTGGGCATCAATTCCTCTGTCAGGCACTTGGGAACAGGGCAAGCACTACATCTACACTCTTGACTTCACCCGCGGAGCCGGCAATGTAGACCCCGATGACCCGACACCCGGCGATCCCGTGCTCGGCGATCCTATCAAGTTCACTGTCCAGGTAACCGACTGGGTTGATGCAGACAATGCCATCAATGTGACACACGTAAACAAGTAATCCTCCAAGCGAATAACCCAACGGCAAGACTCTGAGCCCGTAAGGCAAAGATGACAGCCTGCCTGAAAGGCTTCAGAGGCTGCCGGGCGAAAACATGGCCCGGCGAGCCNANATTATAGAAATCAATACAAAACGANTCAGCGACTACCGGAAACGGCAATCGCTGATTTTTTTATTGGGAGGTTGTCTTACCAGGATTCGAACCTGGACAAGCAGAACCAAAAACTGCTGTGCTACCATTACACCATAAGACAATCCGTCGGCTTCAATCCCACGCCGGGGACTGGAAGCACTGCAAAATTACACATTTTTTCCGGCCCGCGCAAACATTCCGCAAAAAATCTGCACTCGAAGTGGTCCGCAACCGAATCGCCTGACCGTAAGAACAGGTCGCAGGGGTCAATCCTGCGACCTGAATTTTCATAAGACTTAGTCTGCGGTGAAGCGGTAACGGATGGTGCGGCGGTAGGGATGCGCCGGGTCCACACGCTGCGAGGGGAATTCGGGNCGGTTCGGGGCNTCAGGNNAGCCCTGGGCCTCGATGGCTATGCCGTCATAATCCTCATAGCTGCGGCNGCTGCGGTTGAGGGGGCTTCCTGCNAGCCAGTNGCCGCTGTAGACCTGCACTCCGGGCTGGTCGGTGTCGACATGAAGGACGCGGCCGCTCACGGGCGAGCGCAGCACGACGGCATCCTCGACCACGCGGCCCGGCATCCAGTCGTCTATCACCCAGCAGTTGTCATAGCCCTTGCCATATTTCAACGCGGGGAAATCAGCCTCGATGTCGCGTCCCACGGGCTTAGCCTCAGCAAAGTCCATAGGTGTACCGGCCACGAACTCCAGCTCTCCGGTGGGGATAAGGGNGGGATCGGTCGGCAGCCAGCGGTTGGCNNTCATCTGAAGCANATGGCCCAGGGCGCTTCCGGCATCGGCTCCGTCAAGGTTCCAGTAGGCATGGTTGGTGAGGTTGACCACTGAGGGGGCGTCGGATTCGGCCTCAAGGACGAGGGTGAGCTCGTCACGGTCGTTCCAGCGGTAAGTGGCCGCAGCCTTGACTTCACCCGGATAGTTTTCATGACCCGAAGGGCTGCGGAGCGTGAAACGCACGCCATCCTCAAGCTCCTCGGCCTCCCAGATCTGGTTCTGGAACCCGTCCGGGCCTCCGTGCAGGTGGTTGGGGCCATTGTTGACCGCCAGACGGCAGACAGCGCCGTCAATGTTGAGATAGCCGCGGGCGATGCGGTTGGCGTAGCGTCCGGGCACCTTGCCCAGGCAGGGGCCGTCGGCCATGTAGTCGGCGGGATCGGCGTATGCCAGGGCCACATTCTCCATCTTTCCCTCGCGGTCAGGGACGGTCACATCCACTATGCCCGCTCCGAGGGTGGAAAGGGTCACTGAGGCTCCTGTGGCATTGGTGAGGGTGAAAAGGGTGATGTCGCCGTGGGGCGAAGCCACTTTGCGAGATTCGATTTTCATGGTATGATAAGGTGAGATGAAGTTATGGTATGCTTGATTTGCTCTTTCACTCCTCCACTTTCCGGGCGCCGTCGGAGATGACCACATCGTAAACCATCGGCTCGTGGCCATACTTCTCATTGAAGCGCTGCTTAGCCTCGGCCACGAAATGGTCATGACGGTCATCAGCCACAAGGTTTATGGTGCAGCCGCCGAAGCCTCCGCCCATGATGCGCGAGCCGGCCACGCCCGTCTCGCGGGCTATGTCGTTGAGGAAGTCGAGTTCCTCGCAGCTCACCTCATAGTCTTTGGAAAGGCCCTCATGAGTCTCGTACATCTTGCGTCCCACTGTCTCGTAGTCGCCGCGCTCCAGGGCATCGCAGACTGCGAGCACACGATCCTTCTCCTCGATGACAAACTTGGCACGCGAGAAATCCTCAGCCGAAATGTCTCCCTTGACAGCCTCGAGCTCCTCCATAGTGGCGTCACGCAGCGTCTCGTGGCCGAGCTTGCGGGCCACACGCTCGCATGATTCGCGGCGCTTGTTGTAGGGGGAGTCTGCGAGCTCATGCTTCACCCTGCTGTCCACAAGCACCAGCTTGTATCCCTCGGGACGGAAGGGGAAGTATTCGTATTCGCCTGAGCGGCAGTCGAGGCGCATGAGGTTGCCCTCCTTGCCAAATACGGAGGCGAACTGGTCCATTATGCCGCAGTTGACGCCGCAGTAGTTGTGCTCCGTGCTCTGGCCGATGCGGGCCAGCTCGAATTTGTCAATCTTGCCGTCATTGAAGAGCTCGTTGAGGGCGAAGGCGAAACAGGATTCCAAGGCGGCCGAGGAGCTGAGGCCGGCCCCTAAGGGTACGTTGCCGGCGAAAACGGCATCGAAGCCCTTCACGGTGCCCCCGCGCTTGATAATCTCACGGCAGATGCCGAAGACGTAGCGGGCCCATGAGGCCTTCGGGGCATCCTCCTCGTTGAGGCCGAATTCGGCATAGTCGTTGATGTCGATTGAGAATACGCGCACTTTGTCGGTGCCGTTGGGGCGAATCTCGGCCATGATGACCTTGTCAATCGCGCCGGGGAAGACGAAGCCGCCGTTATAGTCGGTGTGCTCGCCGATAAGGTTGATGCGACCTGCGGAGGCGAAGAGCTCGCCGGGCTCGCCGAAACGCTGCTTGAACGTCTCGCGGATATTTTTCTGCATTTCCTGGGTTGTCATTTCTTATTGAGTTTTTCTGGGTTGTTGTTTTTTATTGTCATGATTAATCATGAGTTATCATGATTAATCATGAATTATCTCGAGCCATCTCGAGCATCTCGAGCATCTCGGGCTTCTCGAGTCTCTCGAGCCATCTCGAGATTCTCGAGCTTCTCGAGCCTTCTCGAGTTTCTCGGGCTTCTCGAGCCTTCTCGGGTTTATTTCGTTGTCAGCTCGAGCTTGGCTCCCTTGAGGCCCTTGGAGGTGGCCTCGAAGACTATGCGGCCCGGCTTGTCAGAGGTCTGCACTATGGCTGTGGCAGCCCCGCTGAAGAGGTCCATCACCGGCTTGTCAAATGCCCGCAGGGAGGTCGGGTCGCCGTTGGCGGTTGCGCGGAATTTACCCGCCCCCTTGACACTGAATTTAACCTCCGGCTCGGCCGTAGGCACTATGTTGCCATCCTTGTCGGCTACCTGCACGGTGATATATGCCAGGTCCTCGCCGTCGGCATCAAGGCTGGTGCGGTCTGCCGTCAGCACGAGATGGTCAGGCTTTCCGGCCGTGCGGACCACCTTCTCCATGGCCGGATTGCCCTGCGCGTCGTATGCCACGACTTTCAGCTCGCCCGGCTCGTAGATGGTCTCGTCCCACATCAGGCGGTAACGCTCGGCGTTGCGCGAGGCCTCCTCTTTGGATTTCTTGGCGCGCACCCCCTGGCTCTTGCCGTTGATGAATAGCTCGGCGCTCGGGAAGTCAGTATAGACGAACACCGGGGTCACCTCACCCTCGCGTCCCTCCCAGTTCCAGTGGGGCAGAACGTGGAGCGTGTGGTCTGAGGTGTTCCACTTCGAGCGGTACAGATAATAGCGGTCTTTGGGTATAGANGCGAGGTCNANGATNCCGAAATAGGANCTGTGNNNNGGCCAGGCATCGGTGTCGTAGGGGGTCGGCTCGCCCAGATAGTCGAAGCCGGTCCAGACAAACTGGCCCATGTTCCAGTCCAGGTCATCATCGACAGCGAAGTCATCATCGGGGATGTTCGACCAGTAGCAGTACTCGGTGTCGTAGCTGTTTGACTGGTTGCCCTCGCGCGTGATATTCGAGCCCCACTCCACGGGGAAGTAATATTTGCCGCGCGAGGAGACTGTAGAGGCGGTTTCGGAACCGAGCAGGAAATTCTGCGGCAGCTTGGATATGGCCTCCTCGTAACGGTTGACCTTATAGTTGAAGCCGGGCACGTCCAGGGCGGCAGCGAAGCCGTTGTTGACCACTGCGTCAAACTGGTCCATGCCGCACGTCACAGGGCGCGTGGGGTCGAGCTCATGCACGAGGTCCTGCAGCATCGTGAGCTCGCCCAGGCCGTCGGGCCCCCACTGCGAGGGCACCTCGTTGCCTATTGACCACATCACCACCGAGGGATTGTTGCGGAACTGCTTCACCATGTTGGTGACATCCTTCTCAGCCCACTCGTCGAAAAGCGTGCCGTAGCCGTTCTTGCTCTTCGGGCGGAATCCCCAGTCATCAAAGGGCTCGAGCATCATCATGAATCCCATCTCGTCGCAGAGGGCCACCAGCTCGGGAGCCGGCATGTTGTGCGATGTGCGTATGGCGTCGGCTCCCATGTCCTTGAGCAGCTGCAGCTGGCGGCGCAGGGCAGCCGTATTGACAGCCGCTCCCAAGGGGCCGAGGTCATGATGGTTGCAGACCCCCTTGAACTTGCGCTTCTCGCCGTTGAGGAAGAACCCTTCCCCTTCGCGCACCTCCACGGAGCGTATGCCGAAACGCGTCTTATATGTATCCAGCACCCTGCCGCCGCGTATCACCTCGGTCTCGGCGCTGTATAGGGCCGGATTCTCGGGGCTCCACAAGTCTGGGGAATTCACACGTAGATTCTGCGTCAGGTCAACTCCGGGATAGAATTTCCAGACATGCTCGTCTGATGCCACCTTGCTGCCGTCAGGGGCCGTGATGACCGTGCGCAGCGTGACCTCCTCCCCTTTGGCCACCCCCTCGAGAGTAGTGGCCAGCCGGACTGTGGCATACTCCTTGGAGACGTAGGGAGTGGTGAGGCGAGTCCCCCACACGGGGATATGCACGTCATGCGACTGCAGCAGATGGACGTTGCGGTAAAGGCCCGCTCCGGGATACCAGCGCGAAGACTGCGGGAGATTCTCCAGGCTCACCTCCACGGTGTTCAGGCCCGGACGGGCCACCCCGTCAAGGTCGAAATAGAAAGAATTATATCCGTAAGGCCAGTAGCCGACTTCGTGGCCGTTGACCGTGACATGGGCGTGGCTCATCGCGCCGTCGAAAAGGAGGGCTGTCGAGCGCCCCGTGGTGTCGGCGAGTTCGAAAGTGGTCTTGTAGAAGCCCTTGCCTACATACGGGAGGCCTCCGGTGCGCCCCGNCTTCCAGGTCTCCTCCGTCTCNCCATNCTGCNNGNCGGCCACCTTCNGCAGGTCGTATGAACGGTCAAAGGGGCCGTAAATAGCCCAGTCATGGGGTATGGTGACATTGCTCCACTTGGCGGAGTCGGGAGAAAACTGCCAGTCCTTCAGCAGGGTGTCTGTGCGCTGGGCCGAAGCGCCAATCGCTATGCCGGCAAGCGCGAGGGTCAGTAATTTCTTCATGCGTATGCGTCTATGCGTCTGTATTTGCCGCCGGAGAGTCCTGAAAGGCCTCATGCCGGGGATGGTTTACCACATTGCAAAGATAATCTAAAACATCCGTATTTGCAATACCCCGGCAGAGCCTTGACACAAAAAAATTGTTAAGACCCCGCCTCAGCCTCGCCCCCGTTACCCGCAAAGTTTGCCGCACAGGGCAAAGTAATGGGGAAAGGGAGCGGATTTTCAGATAAAATTTGCTAAATTTGCATTTTATTTGAGTTTGACGACTCTCACCCTATTTGAATTTCAGCAACATCACTACGACGATGGACTACAACCATAAGGAGATTGAATCGCGCTGGCAGCAGTATTGGCGCGACAACGACACCTACCGGGTGACGGAGGATCCGTCACGCCCGAAGTTCTATGTGCTCGACATGTTCCCCTACCCCTCCGGGGCCGGGCTGCATGTGGGACACCCGTTAGGCTATATCGCCAGCGACATCTTCGCGCGCTACAAGCGCCAGAAGGGATTCAACGTGCTCCATCCGATGGGCTATGACGCATACGGCCTCCCTGCCGAGCAATATGCCATCCAGACAGGCCAGCACCCCGAGAAGACCACGGTGCAGAACATCGCCCGCTACCGCGAGCAGCTCGACAAGATCGGTTTCTCTTTCGACTGGAGCCGCGAGATCCGTACCTGCGACCCGGAATACTACAAGTGGACGCAGTGGGCCTTCATGCAGATGTTTAACCATTACTACGACACCGAGTCGGGCAAGGCCGAGCCTATTGAGAAGCTGGTGGCGCATCTGCGCGAGCACGGCACTCAGGGGCTCCACGCCGCCCAAAGCCGCGAACTCAGCCTCACGGCCGATGAGTGGAACTCCCTCTCGGAGCGCGAGCAGCGCGAGCTGCTGATGAACTGGCGCATAGCATACCAGGCTGAGACTATGGTCAACTGGTGTGCCGAACTCGGCACGGTGCTCGCCAACGATGAGGTGTCGGAGGGTGTCAGCGTGCGCGGCGGCTATCCGGTAGAGCAGAAGCTCATGCGCCAGTGGTGCCTGCGCGTGTCGGCATATGCCCAGAGGCTTCTCTCCGACCTCGAGAAGGTGGAGTGGAGCGATTCACTCAAGGAGACCCAGCGCAACTGGATCGGACGCAGCGAGGGAGCAGAGATGAAGTTCCCCGTCAAGGATTCCGACCTCCAGCTTGAAATCTTCACCACCCGCGCCGATACCATTTTCGGTGTCACATTCATGGTGCTCGCTCCTGAGTCGGAGTACGTGAGCCTGCTCACCACTCCGGAGCAGAAGGAGGCCGTGGAGGCCTATCTCGACGAGGTGCGCCACAAGACTGAGCGCGAGCGCCAGATGGAGAAGAAAGTGACCGGCGTGTTCTCCGGCAGCTACGCCGTCAACCCTCTCACCGGCAAGGAGATTCCTATCTGGATTGCCGACTATGTGCTTGCCGGCTACGGCACGGGGGCCATCATGGCCGTTCCTGCGCATGATTCGCGTGACTATGCTTTTGCCAAAAAGTTCGGCCTGCCCATTATCCCCCTCATCGAGGGTGCCGATGTGAGCGAGGAGAGTTTTGACGCCAAGGAGGGCATAATGACCAATTCATGCGGCCCGGAGCTCGATCTGAACGGGCTCACCGTCAAGGAGGCCATAGCCAAGACCAAACAGTTCATCACCGACAAGGGCCTGGGCCATGTGAAGGTCAACTACCGCCTGCGCGATGCCATATTCTCGCGCCAGCGCTACTGGGGCGAGCCCTTCCCGGTCTATTACAAGGATGGCACGGCCTACCTGCTCGATGAGTCCGCTCTCCCACTGCAGCTTCCCGAAATTTCCAGCTACCTGCCCACATCCACCGGAGAGCCCCCTCTGGGGCGCGCCGAAAACTGGGCTACACCCGAAGGCTATCCTCTCGAGCTCTGCACCATGCCCGGCTTCGCAGGGTCTTCCGCATACTATCTGCGCTATATGGACCCGCGCAACGACAGCGAGCTNGTNAGNCGCNAGNCGGATGAATATTGGCNCANCGTNGACCTCTATGTCGGAGGCGCCGAACATGCCACGGGCCATCTCATCTATTCCCGCTTCTGGAACAAGTTCCTCTTCGACCTGGGCAAGGTAGTCGAGGAGGAGCCCTTCCGCAAGCTCGTCAACCAGGGCATGATACAGGGGCGCAGCAATTTCGTTTACCGCATCAAGGACACCAACACTTTCGTAAGCCGCGGACTCAAGGACCAGTACCAGACGACTCCCATACATGTGGATGTCAACATGGTCAGCACTGATGTGCTCGACCTTGAGCGCTTCAAGGCCTGGCGTCCCGAATATGCCGATGCCGAGTTCATACTCGAAGATGGCAAATATATCTGCGGATATGCGGTGGAGAAGATGTCGAAGTCCATGTTTAATGTGGTCAATCCCGATGACATCGTGGAGCGTTACGGAGCTGACACGCTGCGACTCTACGAAATGTTCCTCGGCCCCATCGAGCAGTCGAAGCCCTGGGATACCAACGGCATCGATGGCGTGAACCGCTTCCTGCGCAAGCTCTGGAATCTCTTTGACAAGGCCGACCTGGCTGCCGACAAGCCCATGACCCCCGAAGAGCGCAAGGCCGTCCACAAGCTCATCAAGAAGGTGAGCCAGGATATAGAGAATTTCTNTTTCAACACNTCCGTGGCNGNCTTNATGATCGNTCAAAANGAGCTCTCTGCNCTCAAGACCACNAANCGNGAGGTCTTCGANATCATGGCTCGCCTGCTCGCCCCCTTCGCGCCTCACTTCGCCGAAGAGATGTGGCACCGCCTCGGCCATGACGGAAGCGTCACCGATGCTGAATGGCCCGCATGGGACGAGAGCGCCCTCGTGGAGGCCATGAAGAAATACCCTGTCAGCTTCAACGGCAAAATGCGCTATACCATCGAGATGCCCGCAGATGCCACGCCCAAGGAAATTGAGGCGGCCGCCCTCAGCGCCGAGGGTGCAGCCAAATGGCTTGAGGGCAAGCAGCCCAAGAAGGTGATTGTCGTGCCAAACAAGATAGTCAACATCGTCATCTGATGCACACCTCCCTGAAATCGCTTATCACGGCCGCAGCCATCCTCTCCGGGATGGCTGCGCCTGTGTATGCCCCGGCCGCGACAACTGAAGCACCAACCCCGGCCGCGACAACCGATGCACCAACCCCGGTCGAACACCCCCGGGGCGAAGGGGCGCACTGTGGCCCTGTCCTCCCCCTCTGGGGACGCTCAGACGAAGCGGGGATAATCCATGTGCCGGATAGTGTGACTGAGATTCCACCGTACGCTTTTGCCGACCGGAAGGATATAAAGGCGATCCTGTTCTCAAACGCATCGCAGTGTGAAACTATTGGAGAATACGCCTTCTTAGGGTGCGAGGCTCTCGCAGACCTTCAACTGCCTGAATCAGTAAAGAGTCTTGGCGAGGGATGCTTCCAGGAATGCCGGGCGCTCAAATCAGTCCGCATACCGGATAAAGTGACAGCTCTCCCCAAGGAATTGTTTCGCGAATGTGAAGGACTGGAAGAAGTATTGCTGCCCGCGAATCTGACCGACATAGGGTCGCGCGCTTTCATCTATTGCCCGTCACTTAAAAAGGTAGCCTCTGCCGCTGAAGCTGACAAAGCACGAACCCTCCCTGCAGGGGCTGTCATTCCCGAGGGGGTCGAACATATCGGGAGCAACGCCTTCGGGCATTGCGCAGCCTTGGAGCGGGTTGAATTGCCTGGAACAATCAAGGAATTGGAATCGTATGCATTCGCAGAATGTCGGAGCCTGCGCGAAGCGCGACTCCCTGCAAATGACAATTTATTAGGAGAGCTGATGTTCAGCGGATGCGTATCACTGACAGACCTGTACGAGCCCTCCCTCACGCCTCCCCTGTTAGACTGCAACAGCACAATCTTCGAGCCCGACGAAAACGAGCTGTACCTCCGCTGCCGTCTGCACGTGCCCCCCGGCGCCGAGAGCGCCTACGCCGCAGCCCCCGCATGGCGACACTTCCGCCACATCACCCCCGAAAAAACCAAAGAAAAGCCGACAAGCCTGAGCCGGTAAAAATCAGACATGTCTGACATGTCTGATAGGTCCGACAAGTCTGACGAGTCCGACGGGTCTGACAAGTCCGACTGGTCTGACCCGTCTGACAGGTCTGACAGGTCCGACTGGTCTGACTGGTCTGACTGGTCTGACAAGTCCGACTAGTCCGACTAGTCCGACCGGTCCGACAAAAAAAAGCCCCCGGAAGCGTCTGTGCTTCCGGGGGCCTTCTGTAAGGTGGCGATTACCTACTCTCCCGCTTTCGCAGTACCATCGGCGTGATAAGGTTTAACTTCTCTGTTCGGAATGGGAAGAGGTGGAGCCCTTATGCTATCTTCACCTGA
>WFLX010028948.1_pt1 | contig 25096 bp, 24 predicted proteins | sample 4967041 | NCBI WGS metagenome assembly WFLX01 (sample SAMN12857096, study PRJNA449069) | gut metagenome | isolation source: stool from male and female vole | host: Microtus ochrogaster | place: USA:Florida | collected 2017
TCACCCGACCTACACCCTTAGCAGGGGCGCCTCTTCGGCCTCTTNAGTACTTCTCCATATCCGATAAAACCGAAGTCCGCTGATATTTTATCGNGTTATANTNCGCNTCAACTACAACGCAAGATTCATTATACTAAACTACTTTTTCTTTGTCAAGCCTTACTGTGCCCAACAACGTCTTATGGCTATGCCTTGGAAACCACGGTCTCATAAAGATTACTGCCTTCAGAATCGATCACAACAATGGCAGGAAAATTTTCCACTNTCAATTTACGGATTGCCTCTGTNCCGAGATCGTCATAGGCAATCACTTCAGAGGCGACAATAGCTTTGGACAGCAGCGCCCCTGCGCCACCCACAGCTGCAAAATATACCGCCTTATTGCGCACAATCGCGTCTGTCACTTCCTGAGAGCGTTTTCCTTTTCCGATCATTCCCTTTAAACCCAGGTCCAACAGCTTTGGCGCATATTTATCCATCCGGCTGGCTGTGGTAGGACCGACAGAGCCAATTGGTCGTCCTTCCCTTGCCGGAGACGGCCCCATATAATATATGATATTGCCGTCCATTGCAAGCGGCAGCTCTTCTCCCCTGTCCAATGCCTCCTGCATTCTCTTATGAGCGGCGTCTCTTGCTGTATAAATCGTTCCACTAATATAAACGTAATCACCGCTGTGCAGCTTTACCGTATCCTTTTCCGAAATCGGCGCAGTAATATACTGATCCATAATATTGCCCTTCTTCCTGTTTTATTTCTATTTGACTTCTGTTTTTTACTTTATTTCTTCTTTACTTCCGTTTAGTTTCTACTTTGTTTTTATTCTGCGTCTGCCTTGCTTCTGTTCTATTTTTTTGTTTTTTATTTCTTTGTTTCTTTTTTACTTTCTTGTTTCTTAATTATTTCTGATTATATCACTCTCACACAATGCCGGTTAACATGACAGCAGATATTCACTGCCACAGGAAGCCCTGCAATGTGCGTCGGATATGTATTGATATTGACCGCCAGCGCAGTAGTCGTTCCTCCAAGACCGCCCGGGCCAATGCCGGATGCATTAATGCTGGTAAGAAGCTCCTCTTCCAAATCTTTTATATACGGAAGCCCTGAACGCTGATCTACCGGTCGTGTCAACGCCTGTTTCGCCAGAATAGCACATTTTTCAAAAGTTCCTCCGATCCCAACGCCAACTACCATCGGCGGACATGCATTCGGACCGGCATCCTTCACAGCAGTTAAGACAGCATTCTTAATGCCTTCTATGCCATCCGCCGGCTTCAACATAAAAATCCGGCTCATATTCTCGCTTCCAAATCCTTTTGGCGCCAATGTCAACTTGATCTGATCCCCCGGAACGATCTCATAATGTATCACCGCAGGCGTATTATCCTTTGTATTGATCCGCTCAATAGGACAGCCTACCACCGACTTACGAAGATAGCCTTCCTGATATCCCTGCCTGACGCCCTCATTAATTGCGGCCTCAATCCATGCGCCTTCCACGTGTACATCCTGTCCAATCTCCGCAAATATAACCGCCATGCCCGTATCCTGACAGATTGGAATCATGTCTTCCCCGGCAATTGTAAGATTCTCCTGTAATTGATCTAATATCTGCTTCCCTAATGGTGATTTCTCCGAACACGCCGCAGCTGTCAATGCATCCTTCATATCCTCTGACAAAAAATGACTGGCCTCGATGCACATCTCCTTCACAATCTTTGTAATCTCATCTGCCGCTACACTTCTCATATGCATAATATCCTTTCTTAAATATAAAAAGTGAAGAGACTTATGCCTCTTCACTTATCATATCATATCTAAATTCTCTTATCAACCTGCGGCTGACCAATGTCTTCTTTCTTTCATATACTTGATCAACCTTCTAACATCAAATATGTATTCTAACATTTTCCAGCTGCTTTTTAATTCTTTTCTCTCTCAAATACAACAATTACCTGCTTTGTTGTAGTAGAAAAACCTGCCATGGAAATCTTACGATTTGTTGTTTCTCTTGATTCAATAGAGATCACGCGCCACCCGGCTGATGCATATCTATTCAGCAACATCTGGAAAGATTCAAATTCCATCAGATTGCCCGGCTTGTCCGCATCCGTAAGAATATCGTCCAGAATCTCAACTGCATACTCATAACTCTTTGCAGTCATACGATCCATCTTTTCCTTGATCTTTAAAAGAGTATCCATTTCGCAGATCTTCATTAATTTCTCAAGTTCTTCTTCATCTGCTTCCTGAAAAAGATCCTCTACCATCTCACGCCGTTTTCTGACACGTACGGTATCAGAAAACATGGAACTTTCAATAATGTGCTGTTTTGCACGTTCCAAGTTATCAATACGGCGAGCAAATCCTCTTTCATCCAGATAATCTAAAGCTACCTTCTGAATATTTTCTTCTGTTTTTTCCAATCCTGTATCTATGAATTCTTCAATCTCGTTATGTTTACTTTTCGTAATGCTGCCGCTTTTTTTGTTCATTTCATTCATACTCTCATTGTTACTTGCCCTTTTAGCTTACCTTTCCTCTTAAAAATTCTTGAAAATCATGATAAATAAGCACATTACATGATTATCAGATAAAATAATACTATCATCTATATTTTTAATTGGCAAGTCGGTTTTTCCGTCTGAATTTTGTGCATTTTTCATGACTTATTCTGTCTTGCCACACGTTCAAAAACTTTATGAAGCGTATGTGATGTTCCATACGCAATTAATCCGAAAATAAGAAAAAGCCAAAAATACCACGTCATCAGAAACAGCTTCGGGTAAAGCAATGTCAAACAGATCGGCGCAAACCAGGCAAGCGCAATCTTTAACCAGCTTCCAAAATTACTAATGGAAAGCAGAAGTGAATTCTTAAATGTATTCCAAAGAGAATTTTCATAGCGCGCGATCAGTGGAAACAGAAACGGCAGTACAAATGCGGCCACAAGCGCTTCAATGACCAAAACGACCATATAAAATACAGAAATCCCACCAGTCACTGTGAATACAAGAACATATTCCGCCCACATAACAGTCATTGCAGCCAGTACAATGAGCCAGGCCAGTGTTCCCTTCTTAAAATTGTCCTTCATCGCTTTCCAGAAACTTTTTACGATAGGACCTTCTTCTTTTTTTACCATTTTCAACGCCACTGAATACAATGCCGCCGTAGCCGCGCCAATGGTAATGACCGGAATGCAGCATATGACATAGATTACGTTTAAGGCAAATATATTGCCNAACACTTCCAAAAAACGCACCAATCTTGATNCTTTTTCATCTNACGCCGCCATCTGATTCCTCCCCGATAGTNTNCTTCAGTTTGCAATTATAACATTTCGAATCCCCACAGATTGACTGCCCGATTCTACTCCATTATTGAACCCCTCCCGGCATCATGACCAGTCCCTGCTCATTCATTACCGTACACAATCCGATCAGATCCAAGGCTGCCAACGCTTCGCTTGACGGCTGAACCGGTATCACACCCGACTGTGTCATCCATGTATCCTGCATCGTAGACAGCAATTTGCCTGCCGACTGATAAGACAGATACTGTATCAGATATTCCTTATATTCCGTATCATCAGGATTGTCCATCCGCACAATCATATAACCGGCATCCGTCTTGACCACATCNGNGATCTCTCCGGTCCCAAGTCCATCGATCACCTCATTTAATTCTGCAATATAAGCGCCATCATAATTGCGTTCTATACCAGAACAAAATCCAATATTATATTCTTCGACCAAAGCCTCCATAGTAGCATCCGCATCTCCTGCAGCCATACCCTCAACAGCACGTCCCTGAAACTCCTCCGCCAATGCCAGCTGCTGCTCCATCTCCGTCTCTGTCAGTGAAACAGCATTGCCGCTTGCATCCAGAACGATCTGTCCGTCAGCATCATATTTAAGCGACGGGAACAGAGCATAATAAACACTATGAAATTTCATATCAGCATATTCCTGTTCGAACTCCGATATATAATCTGCTGCAAGATCATCAACCGCTTTATTTGTAATTCCCGAAATATAAAGCTGACGTTCAAACAATCCATACACACATTCCCGATCGATCCCATAGCTGTTTAAAAATTCTTCGCCGAAGGTATTACAAAATAAATCCGTGGTTCTTTCGACAGTTGCAAGTTCTTCCTCCGTCAAAGTAATGCCTGTTTGTATTGCCAGTTGATACTCTACCAATTCCAGCTTCATCTGGTTGATTGTCTGATTAATGATAGTTGCCTGACTTGCTTCATTAAGTTCTGCCGGTGATGTAGAGTTATCATATATATACTGGATCAGGTAGAGATACATATCCTGCATTGTAACAGAATATTCTCCGATTTTCATTACTTCTCCATCCCAGATATTCGCAGAAACAATACCTCCGCCCTGATTTCCCGACACGCTGCCCTGAGATGCATCACATCCAGTCATAAGACTCATGCTCAGCAAAAGTACGCACAAAACTCCTGATGTTTTTCTGACAAATTTTTTCATATATGATTTCTTTCCTTTCAACTTTAATAATCATTAGGTTATTGCAAAACAGTTTTATCCAGCTTACATAACCCTTTGTATAAAATATTGAAGCGTTTATTCTTAAAATATTACCTTAAGAATAGTAACATAAACACACCCAAAAAACAATAAAAAAATGCAATTACACAGATTCTACACAATCTATGTAACTGCATTTTATTAACTACCTTTATTAACGAATGTGGATATCGGGAATATTCCCGTTTTATTACTCTTTAACGCCGCCCAATGCAACACCCGCTACGATATACTTAGATAAGATGAAGTAAGCAACCATGATCGGGATAACGGAGATAAACAGTCCTAAATAAATCTGACCAAAATCTCTCTGCTTGTCATTAGACTTCAATGCCTGAACAAACATAGGCATTGTCTTCATATCCTGCTGTGTTGCTAACAAGATAGAAGGTGTGTACAAGTTATTCCAGGATGCAACAAATGCGAAAATCGCCTGTGTAGCCATTGCCGGTTTCATCATCGGCAGCGCGATAAAGTTAAATGTCTTAAACTCGTTAGAACCGTCAATTCGCGCCGCATCTACAATCTCCAGCGAAAATCCGGATTCCATATACTGTTTCATGAAGTAAACCGTCGTCGGTGCAGCCATTGCCGGAAGGATCAGAGGCCAGTATGTACCATACATATGAGTTACCATACATACCTTGATCAAACCAACGATAGATACCTGTGTCGGAATCATCATGATTGCATAAATAAACGCCCACGCAAAATTTCTTAATTTGAAGTTATAAACTGTGATCGCATATGCGGTCAGTGTTGCAAAATATACCTGAAGAATCGTCGCCGGAATAGTAACTATCAAACTGTTCCCCATCGCACGCCATACGGATATGGTCTGGGCATCCTTCATTTTCTGCATCAATGAAGCATAGTTTTTAAGAAAGAATCCTCCCGGCATCATATGGATACCCTGTTTAATAATGTTTGATTCCAAAGTGGAGTTTACAAACAATACCCAAAAGGGAAAGAGGCTTAAGATACAGAGCAGGACACAGATTACATATCTTACCGGTTTGGTCAGCTTCAATTTCTTCCTATCTTCTATTGTATTAATTTTTGTTCCAGCCATTAGAATTAACCTCCATTCTTAATATTTATCTGCCCTTTTTCTCTGATGTAGCAATATAGAAGACCATGCTGACTGCCAGAGTAATAACAAAGAGAACAACTGAATATGCGGAGGCACGCCCATAATCCTGTTTAGCACCGGCATCTACATACCCTTTGATCAACATAACGATCGTCTGTGTCGATAATACACTCTGCTCGCCCATCTTGATAATAGGCTTGCCTTCATTAAACAGCTGCGGAATATCGAACATCTGCAGACCACCGATAGCGGATGTTACAAGCGTAAACTGCAGGATCGGCTTCAACAGCGGAAGCGTAATCAGGAAAAACTGCTGTCTGGAAGACGCTCCATCCACCATCGCCGCTTCGTACAGGGAAGGACTGATACCCATGATACCCGCAATCAATACGATCATCGTATTGCCGTACCACATCCAGAACTGGATAAACGCGATAATACCAAAGGACCACCATCCTGCTTTAAGGATGTCAGAGTCTGCGGAAAGAATCCCCATGCTCCTCAATAATGCGGTCATAGAACCGCTGACATCAAATAAACTATAGAATAATACGGCAATCGTTGCAGCCGTAATAATATTCGGCATATACATCAGGACCTTATATGCGCCCTGACCTTTTAACTTATTGTGTTCATCTGTAAACCATGCTGCCAAAAGAAGTGATAATATGATCTGCGGAATAAAATTCACAAGCCACAGCAGCACAGTAATCCCCATCGCCTGAAATACTTCACTTCCTTTTGCAAATACATAATTGGTATAATTACCAAGTCCAAATACATAACTAATGCTTCCGCGTCCTACCTGCTGTTTATAGGATAATGATGTCCAGAACGTATAAAGCAATGGATAGAACTGGAAGATAAAAAAGATAATAAAGAATGGAAGGATAAAAACATATCCATACTTTCCATATTCAACTGTTTTTCGTTTACTATTATTCACAGCGTCACTCCCCATCCGTCAATATTATGTGTCATCACATGCTATAACCTATGTATATTACAGTCTTTTTTAAAACTATGCATCGACAACGCCAGGCGATATCGATGCATAGCTTAAATGTTACTTAACCTTCAGATAACTGCCTCTCTGAATATTATTCTACTGAGATATAAGGATAGTCATTACCAACCTGATCCTTAACATACTGAACTGCCTCATCAACAGTTGCGTATGTTCCAGCATTGTAACCTTCAGAAGCCTTATCCATGATAGCTTTCAGTGAAGCATCCAGATAAGTAGAGTTGCTCAGGTCGATACCCTTTGCAGCTTCTGCCCATACTTCAACAGGGTTCTGTCCGCCTAAGATAGCAGCTGAGCCGTCGCCATTAGCGATTTCCTTCTCAATAACTGCCTTGTTGTTAACGAAGTCAAGTGTATCACAAGCTAATGTGTACATGATATCTTCATCACAGCAAAGTGCATAAACAAGGTATGCTGCAAGCTCTGTGTTAGGACAATCCTTCATAACTGCTACATAAGTTCCGCCCCAGTGATAATCAACAGGACCACGGCAGACTCTCCAATCACCATAGGTGCTTGTTGCGCTGTCTTCTGTTGTTGCGATACACCAGTAAACGAACCATGTACATCCAAAGTATCCAAATACATCGCCTTCAAAGTTAGCTGACCATGCATCAGACCACATAGATGTCTTGTCTGTATAACCACCATCATACAGCTTCTTAGCTGTCTCGAAGTACTCTGTTACAGCACCGTCAAGAGTAAGTGTCTCAGAACCGTCAGCTGCAACTGTAATCCAAGGCTTTGTCTGCTGATCCCAGATCGCATACTTAACATCATCAGGACCGGAAAGCATAGAATATCCAGCTGCCTTCATCGTATCAGCTGTAGCAAAGAATGTATCCCAATCCTTAACATACTCCTGAACCTCATCCGGTGTTGTAGCGCCAAGAACATCCTCAGCAATGCTTGCACGGTAAGTGAAGCATCCCGGTGCAGCCTGCCATGTCAGAGCCTTAAGCTCTCCGTTGTATGTTGCGTAATCAACAGTGTACTTATAAGCATTAGCATACATTTCATCTGTGATGCCGATAGAGCTCAGAGCCAGAGTATTGTCTGTCTCTGTGTAATACTTAGCAACATCGTTATCCATAGCGATGATGGAAGGATACTTGTCGCCACCCTGCATAGCTGTGTCAACAGCTGTCTGGTATGTTCCGTCTGTACCGGATACACCAAGGTTAACATACTCTACATAATCAGCGTACTCAGGATGAGCATCCAATACATACTGCATACGGCTTCCGAACTCGTCGTTCCATGAGTAGTAGTAGATCTTCTCCCAGCTGTCTGAAGGTGTAGGAGCTTCCATTATAGCTGCGTCTTTTACTGATCCGTCATCCTGAATAGGTGTATCTCCCTCACCCGGATCAGGTGTATCTCCACCCTCATTGCTACCGCTGCCGTCTTCAGTACCCGGTGTTGTGCCATCTGTTGTCTGGCCACTATCACCACTACAAGCTGCCAATGTACCAGCAACCATGATCATTGCCATCGTAAGAGCCAATAATCTCTTTTTCATGTTACATATACCTCCCTATAAATTGTTTTTGTGAATGGCATAAGCCACTCGTTGATACCAAGTCTACCACAGCTTTATCACATTTGCAAGTATATTTTTATTTTTGGCAGAAATATTATGCAATTTCACCAAGAATAAAGTCGTTAAATCAGTGGAATACTATAATCCTCAGTCGCACCGTATAAATCATCTCTTCTGATATCTGAATACTGCCGCGCTGTGCGGCGGAAGCTTCATGGAAAGTTTTCCCTCGCATAAAGTATACGTTTCTTTTTCTTCCGTATATCCATCAGCCGTCGTCATGATCTTTCTCTCCACAACAGCATTTAACGGCGTGCCGAGAAGGCTCATATCAATCTCTTTCTCTATCTCATTCTCCGTATTGTTCACAAGAACTGCCGACTGCAGATCACGGGTAAATCTTCCATATGCTATAAATCCGTAATCCTCTCCCAATTTCAGAAAAGAGCCTCTTTTTAACTCCCGGCAGGATTTACGCAGTGCGGTCAAAGCTTTATAATAGGCGATCAGCTCCTTGTTTTCCCTGCCCCAGGGATACGTCCTTCTGTTGTCCGGATCGGTAAATCCGCAAAGACCGGCCTCTTCTCCATAATAGATCGTCGGCGCGCCGTACCACGTCATCTGGATCAGCACAGCCTCCCGCATGACCGAAAGGTCCACGCCCTCATCAGCCGCTTCCGGCCCCAGCGTATTCGATCTGCCCACCTTACGGTTGGTTCTTGTCAAAAATCTGGAATGATCATGATTGGAAAGCTCGTTCATCGTGGTCATCAGCGACGGCATCGCGAATTCTGCGCCGTAGAAGATCATTGCACACCAGAACGCGCTGGCATTATTCAACATATCTGCCCTGTAATCATCACTGTGTTTCTGCATACCGGTCAGGAACCATGTCATCGGTTCCATAAAGGAATCGTAATTCATCACCGTATCCCATTCTTTGCCGCGAAGCCAGTCTTTTGCACTGCCATAATGCTCCGCAAGGATCAACGCATCCGGATTGGCCTGTCGGACCGCCTTCCTGAAATCTTCCCAGAATTTATGATTGGTTTCCGGCGAATGACCCAGATCCGCTGCAACATCCAGCCTCCAGCCGTCCGCATAATAGGGTGCGGACACCCACTTCTGCCCGATCCTTAAGATATACTCATATAGCTCCCTGGACTCCTCATAATTAAGCTTAGGCAGCGTGTCATGATTCCACCAGCCCTCATAAGTCCCATTATACGGCCATCTGCCCTCATCATGGAATTTGAAATACTTCCGATAAGGACTTTTGTCATCTATATAAGCTCCCTTTTCATACCCCTGGGCCTGCTCATAGATGCGCTCACGGTCCATCCATTTATTAAAGGAGCCGCAATGATTGAATACGCCGTCCAGAATCACCTTCATTCCACGTTTATGCGCCTCCGCAACAACTTTGGCAAACAGCTCGTTACTCGCCTTTAGGTTCGCGGGGTTCGTAATACGGTTGATATACTTTGTCGCATCGCTGTTATTGCATTGCCCTTCTTTCAGAAGCTCGCCTTTCTCCTCCACGATCTTCCCAAAATGGGGGTCAATATTATCATAATCCTGAATATCATACTTATGGTTTGAGGGGGAAACAAACAACGGATTAAAATAGATCACTTCCACGCCAAGATCTTCCAGATAATCCATTTTGTCCAGGACGCCCTGCAGATCACCACCGTAAAATTCCCGTATTCCCATCTGCGCCGGATATTTATACCAGTCGTTTACATGAACGGAATAATCTCCAATATAATAATACTCCCTGTCCTCCACGTCATTCGACGGATCTCCATTGTAAAAGCGGTCCACATAGATCTGGTACATGATGGCACCCTTCGCCCAATCCGGCGTTTTAAAACCGGGAATCAGCCGAAACCAATAATGCTCATCCACTTCCTGATTCAGGATCCCCCGGGTATCATATCTGATGACTTTCTCAGCGTCATACGCCTCGAAATAATATTTAATCATTTCATTATCCATCTGGATCTCAACGCCGTAATAATCAAAAAGCAGATCCTGTTCTATGACCTCCATCGGAAACGTTCCCGCAGAGGATATCATTACAACGCGGTCCACCGCATCCCTCGCCGTCCGAAACCGTATCGTCACAAGATCGAATGCCGTGGGTTCCATCGGTGTCACATAATTATCAGTCGTATCCGTGAAAAAAGCGTATCGTTCCATAAAAGCACACTCCGGTATGAATTTTCAGTATTTATTATATTTATTACTGTATATTGCATATCGTGACAAATTTCCAAGCAATACGACATACATTATACAATATTTAGTATTATTCTTCAAGATATAGTATTTTATAATTAAACTTTTTAATTTTTTGCAAAGTAAAAATGACAGTCGCAAAACTGTCATTTTCAGAGAAGGTATTTCTTTCTTATGGGGTTATAGCAAAAAACTATAAAATGTATTGGGGGTTACATTTTGTATTATAACACCCTTTTCATTTTCGTCTATGAAAATTTTTTACAAATATAACAATTTTCGATAGATGTTTTTGTGCACTTTGTTTAATTGTTCATTAAGTGCCTTAAATCAGTCCTAAACCGGCTGTGGAGATATCTGTACTCTTAAACAGGTTTTCAAATTCTTCCCTGGTGATCCGTTCCTTTTCCAAAAGAAGGGATGCGCATCGGTGAAGCACTTCTTTATTCTCCAAAATCAAGCGCTTCGCTTCCGCATAACATTCGTCAATAATCTTTTTCACTTCTTCATCGATCTCNCCGGATTTCTTCTCACTATAGCTCTTGGTATGGGCAAAATCCCTGCCNATAAATACNTCGTCGCTGTCCTCTTCNTAATTCACCGTTCCGATCGNNGNNGACATNCCGTATCTTGTCACCATNCGGCGNGCNGCNCCGGTGGCTTTCTTNATATCGCTGGANGCTCCCGTTGTAATATCATCAAAGATGATCTCCTCNGCNATACGNCCNCCNAANGATACCATNATNTCCTGCTTCATCTTGCCCTTGGTCAGATACATNTCATCCTTCTCCGGCAGCGGCATCGTATANCCTNCGGCNCTNTCNCCGGTGGGAATNATGGACACNGTATANACNGGNCCCACGTCNGGCAGCACATGAAACAGGATCGCATGACCCGCCTCATGATAAGCGGTNATCTTCTTNTCCTTNTCNGAAACGATACGGCTGTGCTTCTCCGAGCCGATCCCCACCTTAATAAAGGATCTCTTGATATCCTCCGCTATGATAAACTTACGATCGGCCCGCGCTGCCACGATTGCCGCTTCATTTAACAGGTTCTCCAGATCCGCTCCGGTAAATCCTGCCGTCGTCTGTGCGATCTGTTTCAGATCCACATCTTCTGCCAGTGGTTTATTTTTGGCATGAACTTTCAGGATATCTTCCCTGCCGCCTACATCCGGAGGACTGACCGTGATCTTTCTGTCAAATCGTCCCGGTCTTAAAATCGCCGGGTCCAGAATATCAACCCGGTTGGTAGCCGCCAATACAATAATGCCCTCATTTATGCCGAACCCATCCATTTCTACCAGCAGCTGGTTCAGTGTCTGTTCACGTTCATCGTGGCCTCCGCCCATACCGGTGCCTCGTTTTCTTGCCACAGCGTCGATCTCATCAATAAAGACGATACAGGGAGCGTTCTTTTTCGCATCTGCAAACAGATCCCTGACACGGGATGCGCCGACACCGACGAACATCTCTACAAAGTCCGAACCGGAAATACTGAAAAACGGCACCTTTGCCTCTCCCGCAATGGCCTTGGCAAGAAGTGTTTTTCCTGTTCCGGGACGCCCTTCCAAAAGCACGCCTTTAGGAATCCGCGCTCCAACCTCCGTAAATTTGGCAGGTTCCTTTAAAAAAGCAACGATTTCCTCCAGATCTTCCTTTTCCTCCTTCAGTCCCGCAACATCTTCAAATCGTGTCTTGCTGTCCATGATAAGCTGGGCGCGGCTCTTGCCGAAATTCATCATCTTACCATTGCTGCCGCCTCCGGCCTGGGCATTGTTCATCATCACGAAAAAGAATACACAGACCACCAACACCACAAGCCCCGGCAGGATATAATTCATAAACCAGTTTTCCCCCGGCACGTCATTGACCGTAACCGGTACTCCTGCTGCCCTGGCTTCCGCTTCAATCTCCTTAACGTCCGTCACAAAAAATTCCCGTCGTTCCACTCCATTAATGAGCACCGTCACGGAACCCGTCGGCACTTCTTCATTCTGCTGGATCAGAATCTCAGTGACTTCGCCTCTTGCCAGCGCCTGATCAAACTGCATCCTTGTATAATTCACTGACTGCCTGCTCATCAGACTGACCCAGATCGCTGCAAACAACAGCAGAATAATAATGAAAAAATAAATGTTAAAACTCTGTCTTCTCAACCTATTAACCTTCTTTCTCCCCTATTCGTTCTCAACCACGCCGATATACGGCAGATTTCTATATTTTTGCGCGTAATCCAATCCATATCCTACCACAAATTCATCCGGAATTTCAAATCCCACATAATCNACATCCACCGGATGNGTCCTTCTGTCCGGNTTATCAAGCAGCGTNCANAGCTTTAAGGACGCNGGNTTNCTTTCNTTCAGCATCTCCATAAGGAAGCTGAGCGTNTTNCCGGTATCNATGATATCCTCGATCACAAGGACNTGCCTGCCCNCAATGGATTCNNCAAGATCTTTTTTGATCTTGATATGTCCGCTGGANACCGTNTNGTCGCCATANCTGGACACCTCCATAAAATCCAGCGTGACCGGAACCGTGATCCGCTTGGCAAGCTCACTTGCAAAAAATACGCTTCCCTTCAAAATGCAGATAATATGAAGCGCTTTTCCTTCATACTCCCGGCTGATCTTGCCGCCGATCTCCCTGATCCTGCTGTCAATGTCTTTTTCAGGTATCATCACCCTGATCTTTACATCCATACCTTTTGTACCTTTCTTTTTATTCTATCCACATTTTCAGTATTGTATCTCAAAAAAACATTATCTTGATCTCCAATATCTTCTTCGTAGATTCATCTACATAATATCCTTGGCTGCTGCGATGCCCCACAATCCACATGATATGCTTTCCGTCCGCAATCAGCAGAAGAGTTTCCCGCTCCTCACGGGGAATTTTTTTATTAACAAAAAAATTTTTTAATTTCTGTGCATTTCCACTCGCATCAATAACGAGATAATCTTCCGGCCCTCTTGTCCTGATACAAACAGTATCTTTTATTTTATCATAATCAAACCATTTCGTATATCTATCTTTTGGAATTTCACAAAAATTTTGTTTTTCCGCCGGAAATATTCTTGTTTCAATGACGCCGTACCCGGGAATTTCCGTACTGCCGGGGATCGTTATTTCAACTGCTTCCGGCACATTCTGCCGATATATCTTACGCTCACCCGCCGCAGTCTGCCGGTCTTCCCCGCCGCATTTTGCATCAGCAGCCTTTTTTCTTAATATCACGCCATCATAAGTCCTCTCCGCCCTCATGCCGTATGCCAGATGAAGCTGCCTTCCGCACTGCATATCAAATAATCCTTCCAGCGCCTGCACATGGACAGCGCCGATATCCTTTGCCGTCCCAGCCGTCTTTTGCATTGTTCCCAGCAAAACACATCTTCTGAGATAGGGATGCAGTGCAAGCAGCGGCTCATCTAAAATCAAAAATCCATATCCTGCCGACTGCGGCAACGGTCTTACACAGACTTCCCACGCCTTTTCCGTCCTGTCTTCCAGATAATCCACCGCCATGGAAAGCTGTTCTGCGGTACGGTTCATATGCAGCACCGCATTTTCATTGATCTCATTTTCCGCAATGGGAACCACCTTATGGCGTATCTTATTTCTTGTATAATCATCCGTATCGTTGCTGCAGTCATTGCGCCACGCGATCCCATGTGCCGTCAGCCACGCCTCGATCTCATTCCGCCTTACGCACAACAGCGGCCGGATGATATCACCGCGGCTAACGGGAATTCCGCGAAGCCCCTTAAGTCCCGTCCCCCGGAAAAGATTCAGAAGCATGGTTTCCGCATTATCTTCCATCGTATGCGCCACAGCGATTCTGATATTCCCGTCCGCTGCCAGCTTATCCCTCAGATCATAAAACGCTTCATAACGAAGCTTCCTGCCCGCTTCCTCTGTGGAAATTCCGTGTTCCTTTGCATACTGTTTTACATTATAAGAATAACAACGGCAGGGAATCTCCCATTGACTGCAGAGCATTTCCACATACTTCTGGTCGTCATCCGCTTCCGTGCGCAGATGATGATTCACATGCACCACATAAAGCGCCGTCCCTGTCTCTGCGCAGATCTTTTGCAGCACGCAAAGAAGGCAGACCGAATCCGCTCCGCCTGATACCCCGGCAATGACCACATCGCCTGACTTTAAGCAGCAAATNTTTTCNAGATAACTNNTGATTTTTACNATCATACAGTNACTANAATCTNTTTATCCGTAANAANCAANCAGCTACCCNATCAATTTTCAAAACGAGTACCGTCATGTCATCCCTGATATAGTTATGTGTTTCTTTACTGAATCTACCTGCCGGATCGCCGGCTGACAGCTGCAACGCCTTATTCATAATGTAATTTGCAAGCACCGTAGGATCGCTGTAGCCCTTACTCCCAAGCATCTTGGCAAACAGCTCTTTTTTCTGTTCTTCCTTAAAATAATCCGCGACGCCATCCGTCATCATAAAAATATAATTGTCTTCCTTCAATTGACGGTTTATAACAGAAATATTTTCTATCTTCTCATATCCCAGCAGAAGATTTTCCGATGCGATCTCATCCATCATCCGGTCATATTTAATCAGCGTAGACGCGCTTCCCAGCTTAATAAACTCACATTCCCCCGTATGCAGGTCGATCTCGCAAAGATCCAGCGTCGGAATCCTGTTTTCCATGGCATTGCCCATCATGATCCCTTCCAATACGCCAAGCATCTGTTTTTTGTCAAATCCGGTCTCCAGATATTTTTCCGCAAGATCAACCAAGTGACCGGAATCCCTACAAGCTTCTTCTCCGGATCCGACGCCATCCGACAGCAGCGCCCTCATCTTTCCGTCCCGCCCCTGTAAAAAGGAATAATTGTCGCCGGAGATCGTCTCTCCTGACTTTGTCATGGATGCCGTACCCGTAGACACATGATATCTGCCTTCCTCAACAAACAGATAATCGCGGCATTCATCCCCGATAAAGACCGGACAGTTTTCCGCCGGAAGTATTTTTCTTCCGAATACACCGGAAAGGATAGCCGCAGCCGTCTCTGTCTCGCATAATCCGTTCCTGCCATATCNGCCCTTCCCCGCTNNTNTNTTNTGTCCCTCNGTAACNTTCATNGAAAGNCAGTATNNCTTATGATGATAACNGTNTNGNNNCTCATNAACATTTTNNAGCATCACATTCTCCCTGCGCAGCAGCAGATACAGACTTGTCCTCTGAATGCTGCGCGGTCTTCTGCAGGAATAACATTCTTTTGCAATTGCATCCATCATAACCGCTGCATCCGCATATCTTTTCCCCAGCCTCTGCCATTGCTCGGATTCTTTTCTCCGCGCCAGATATTCCCCTCTGGATTCTCCTTCCTGCATCTCCTTCTGGTCAAATTTAGTAAAATTAAATGCAAGATCGTGAAACGCTTCCGCATAGTTTTCTATTCGAAGACGGTTATAGCTTGAAAAAACGCCCTCAATGTTTTTATTTCCCCTGCCTTTTTGGATCAACGTATCCATAATCATATCCCTCCACCTATACAACTATATCAGAAATACAATAAAAAAAATGTCATATCCCTGTACGGACATGACATTTTACTTCGACATATTTATCATATGTTTCGCATATGATGCCTCCGGCGGCACAATTTATTTTTACACTAGTCATCCAATCGGAAGATGATCTCGCCATCATAAACATAACCCAATACTTCTTTGGCAACTTCCTCCGCATATTTCTTCGTCTGCGTGTAAACTTCCAGCTCCCGCAGCTTATCCGTCCTCGCCTGCTCTCCTGCAAGCTGTTCCTGCAGCAAAGCAATCTCCGACTGCAGACGTTCTCTTTCCAGAACTTTAGGTCTGCCGCCCACATAAACCACGACGCAAAGAGCTGCCATTACAAGCATTGTAATCATCAGCATCGATCTATTCTTTTTCTCTTTGCGAAACGCTACCGTCCTCTTCAAGTTTCTTCTTCCTTTCACGCAGGCGTACCCTAAAGCGCCTATACATCTTAACTATAGCTTTTTTTATAGGTTCCGTCAATATTGAATTGCATTTTTTTAATACTTTTTTGAGCAGCTTTTTTACTTTGTTCAACAGCTTCGCAAAAAATGGCACCGCATACCTGCCCAGCAGCAAATGATATAAGAACATGCCCACGCCTGCCATCAGCACAACGCTGTAGCGGAATATTCCCTGATTCATCACCCTCAGCAGCTCAAAAGCGCTTATCATGCATATGATCCAGAATATGATATCTTCCAGCGATACCGCTATAATGTTATGCCTTATCACCCTTCGGAAGATCCGCAGCACATCATAAAGCGCCATCAGCAGGATGCCCATGAAAAAACATGCCAATCCCAGCTGAAGTTCATGGCGTATAATCTCATCCATCAGCGGAACATCCTTGAGATCAGGGAGCTTTCCTTTCCTCTGCCGGCAATGCTGTCGGAATACTGAAAAGCATCTACCCTTCCTTCCACATCGACCTCGCCTTTTTCCAACGTCAGCCTGCTCACATGCAGTCCGTCTCCACGGATCGTCAACATTCCGCGCTCTGTCTCCAGAACAACCTCCTTCTCATCAAATGATATAACATCCGACACACCGCTGAGATTAGTGGTCTGACGGTTTATGATCTGGATCTTGTGCGTTTTCTTAGCATTCAGTTCTTCCATTTGCCCTGCTCTATCTCACAGGCTGCCCTGCGGATGATTCGACCTTAATTAAATATATGCCAAAACCACTTTCTCTATGACCATCCCGATAAAAATGCCGTACTAACATCAGAGATATTTATACATCTTTTCCGCATCTTCCTTTTTCACACTCTCCTGTATGGTAAGAACTTCCACTTTCGTCTCCCTGTTGCCAAACCCGATCGTAATGATATCTCCGGGTTTTACATTGACGGAAGCCTTGGCAGGTTTATCATTTACCATCACCCTGCCGGCATCGCATGCTTCATTGGCGACAGTCCGCCGCTTGATCAGTCGTGATACTTTTAAAAATTTATCCAATCTCATTGATTCCCTCTTTTCCGTGCCGCGTCAGCAGCAAACTTCCATATGCGGACCTGTGCATGCAAAAGCGGGCAGCCCCGTTTGGAAGCTGCCCGCATCTGATTCTGTCCGTAATTAGTTCACTGCATCCTTGAATGCCTTGCCCGGTTTGAACTTCGGAGCCTTAGATGCTGCGATCTTCATCTCCTTGCCTGTCTGCGGGTTGCGTCCTGTTCTGGCAGCTCTTGTGGTAACTTCAAATGTACCAAATCCAACTAACTGAACCTTTCCGCCCTTCTTCAGCTCTGTCGTTACTGTGTCAGTAAAAGCTGCTACTACTGCTTCAGCGTCTTTCTTTGTGATCCCTGCCTTATCAGCAACAGCTGCTACTAATTCTGTCTTGTTCATTCTTGAACTCCTCCTAGATAATTTTATAGACTTGTCCGTTTTCTATGAAAACGTCATAAGTCTTTTATATTCGTTTTTTTGAATTTTGTCAATACGTTTCACCAGTTTTTCCCAAATTCATTAGAATTTGTATGTAATTACAGAACAAATTACTAATTTATTGGCAGTAGTGCCGAAAATGAATAGCTGATATCTTTAGCAGAATCATCTACCGTGATCGTATAACTTCTGGTCTGGCAGCCATTTTTCCTGAGAATGATGATATAAGAGCCTTCTTCCTTCGGAAAACTGACCGGAGCCAGACCGATATAGGTTCCATCCTTAAAAACTTCAACGCCTTCCGGTCCCTCAATCGTCACCTTATAGCCGGAGGCGCTGACCGGCGTCCGATCAGACGGCGTCCCTTGAGATGCTGTATTGCCGGATGAAGTATTGCCGGATACTGTATTACCAGACACAGTATTACCCGATACTGTATTACCCGATACTGTATTACCCGATACATTATTGCCCGATACATTATTGCCCGATACATTATTGCCCGATACATTATTGCCCGATACATTATTTTCGGAAACAGCGTTTTCTGATGTCGTGTTAGAACCTCCCGATCCCCATTCCATCGTGATATTCATATTGGAATATTCTTCACTGACTCTGATGTATTTGCTGATCGTCTGATATCCTTCCGCTACCACCACCATCTGATGGATACCATAAGTCAATTCCTGCTCCGTATCGGTATCAACGCGTCTGCCATCGATATAAACCTTGGCATTGGAAGGCGATACCGTAAATACCAGCACGCCGTATTTGGCTTCACCCTGCCATTCACTGACATCCCACTCATATTCTTCATTTCCCTTAACCGTAATCGTCTCCGTACCGCTGCAGCCGGCATTGGAAATCGTTACCTCATATGTTCCCACCGGTACGGAAATCAGCATATCCTCACTGACCTGATAGATCTTGGAATGATTTATCTCCAAAAAACCGCCGATAAAATAGCTGTCGTTGCTAAGACGCAGATAACCATGACCACGTTCAACTACGATACTTTCTATCAGATGGTCATGACCGCTCACCCGCAGTACATCCGCCTCGTTAATATCCATCCGGTCTCCGATGCCGTTTTCCGTAAGCACTACCACGTCCTGCGCCATCTTGTAAATCTCATTATTCAATTTCATTTCCCTGCTGCCCGTCTCCATCGCAAAGTGTTCCACCCAGTCAAATGCAAACACATCCGAAGAAAGGCGCAGACTGTCCAGACGCTTCGCACGGTGAAGGAAATCCACGCTCACAATCTCCCCGATCCGCACCTGTTCCAGCGACAATGCCTGTCCGTATTTATCATAATACGCTGTGGCGCCGTCATAATTTAAAGTATAAAATTTGCCCAGTTCCATATTTTTAAACGTGATCGTCGAAGCCTCGGTATTCTTGCTGATCACGATTGCAGTATCTCTGGAATCATAATTACCGCTTGTCGCCGGAACAAAACCGGTATCATAATTGCCCTGCTGGCCTTCTGTGCCGCTTCCCGCCATTTGAGCACAGCCCTCCAGCAAAAACAGGCTGCAGCACAGCAGAAAAATATATAAGATATGTAATCTTTGTAATTTAATCACTCTTTCGTTCTCCTCACGTAAAAGTATAAAATATCTAGGCACTTGCGAAACTCTGGTCATATTCTTTCCTATTGTGCATCATTGACAATTCAACGCAGACACGCTTTCGCTCCGTGAAAAACGCAGCGGGCACTGCCGGCAGTTTTCAAAGGTCTGCTTATGAATTTGTCAATGCCGCACAATAATATTTACGTTATTGAGAGTTTCGCAATTGCCTGTTTTATGCTCCTAGGCAGTTACAAAACAATTACTTTATAAATTCGCAATTTCGCCCATGAGGTTTACATAACTCGAAGTTGGAAAATATGTGTTCCAAAAATGATTTCATAACATGATGTTTTTGGAACACATATTTTCCAGCAAAAAGTTATGTAAACCGAGCTAAACTCTTTTCCCTAACAAAAAGTTATGTAAGTCGGACTTAACTCTTTCACGTATGATTATATAACAATGATTCCAGAAAGGAAACCCCTTTCTCCCTGAGCGGTTCCTGCTCCATAATCTTTTTCAGCTTATCGGTATTGCGTTCCATCACAACTGACTTACGTGTATTAATGTAAAAATTAACAATTTTCCAAAATTTTTCCGGATAGGAAAGACGGTAGATCAACAGTTTTTTTTCTGCTGCGGACATCTCTCTTTCTTTCAGGTAATTTTCGGCACAAATCTCCGCGCAGCTAAGATCCCAGCCATTTTTCTCCATTACCTTTCTAAAAAACAGGGAAAAATCCCTGATCCCACTGTCCCATTGGAATTTTTCAAAATTCATTACCGCAGGTCCCGAAGACGTAAAAACAATATTATGATACTGGAAATCTCCATGGCAGAATACGCCTTCCGTGAGGATCGCACGGTCATATTCGCCAAAATCCTCCCCTTCCAACTGCTCCTCTATCGCCAATGCCTTCTTCATAAAAAAGTCATAATTGATCAGCAGAAAATTCTCAAAATTACTCCTGCTGGCCCTGCTCCGAATAAATTTTTTTCCCCGTTTCAGCTCTGCATTGCGCTTATGTATCTCATGCAAAAGTCCGCTGTTGCCCTGCGCCGGAACTTCCTGCGGCACTCTCATTGCTTTATGCAGTTTCGCCATATGGGCAAACGCCATGCCGATATCAGTCATATCCGTCGGACTACATTCTTTCCCTTCATAATAATCTTTAAGAATGTAGGTATTCTGCTCGCGGTCCCGGCATAGATAAGTTCCCTCTTTATTCTGTATATAAGCATCCAAAAGATATCCGGACTTCTCCCTTACTGTCCTGAGAAGCTGATCGATCTTGGCTATCCGTTCTTCCGTCCCCCGGTATTCCCTGAGCACTTTCAGTCCCTGATCCGTCTCACATATGATCGCGCTTCTTCCCCGATAGGTACGAAGCACATTTAATTCATAATTCTCAAGAATACTGACTGCCCTGTCATTCATAGGATTACCGCCCTTTCCGCCATTTTCGGCATACACTATCCTATGAATATTTTTAATGGAATATTCCAAATTCTCTCAAGGAACAATCTTCACGGCACATACCGCTGCATCAGATATTCCTTTGTATTATGGGAAGGCTCCTCGATCACATCCTGCAGCATCTGCTCCAGGATCATGCCGAGTTCCCGTCCCGGCGCAACACCCGCCCGGATCAGGTCGCCCCCATTGACCGCAAGGCTTTTCAACGATATACACTGTTCTTCCTCTTTCATCTTCCGATATATCTGAAAGCCTTCTTCTATCGCCGCAAGTTTTTCTTTTCTCTGGTATTCACTCTGCGCCATGACGTCCGCTTTTCTGACCTCAAATAATGCCGGGAAATAATCTTCCCCGATCTGATGAACCGCTCTGCGCATCGCCCTTGCATTCGGCTCGATCCTCCTGTCATGACAGGCAACCAGACCCTTCACCATTTCGATCGTATGATTATCAAATTTTAAACGTCTCAAAATTTCCTCCGCCATCTTGCTGCCACGTTCCTGATGTCCCCGGAAATGATCTACGCCCCTTTCATCTGTGNTCTTTGTCTCCGGCTTNGCAATANCNTGAAAAANCATTGCAAGTCTCAGGCTTTGCTCAGCCCTGATATAAGAAAGTCCGTGGATGACATGCTCTCCGACGGTATAGCAATGATGCGGATTGTTTTGTACGGTCGTCATCATCCGGTCAAATTCCGGCAGAAAGCAGGCAGTCAGCCCGCACTCATAAAACGTCCGGAATCGTTCAGGATGCTCCGATAACAAAAGCTTTACCATCTCTGTCTGAATACGTTCCGCGCTGATCTTTTTGATGGACGGAGCCAGTTCTTTGATCGCCGCAAAGGTATCCTCCTCAATCTTATAATCCAGCTGTGCCGCAAATCTGACAGCGCGCATCATCCTCAGCGCATCTTCTGTAAAACGTTCCTTCGGATCTCCCACACAGCGGATCACATGGGATTCCAGATCCCTCCTTCCATCAAAGGGATCCACGAGTCCGGAATCCGGGTGGTACGCCATCGCATTGATCGTAAAATCACGTCTCTTCAGGTCTTCCTTCAGATCGGGCGTAAAAGTTACTTCCTTCGGATGTCTTGCATCCTCATAGGCTCCATCAATCCGATATGTCGTAACCTCATAGCCCTGCCTTCCCTTCATAACGGTCACGGTTCCGTGCTGTATTCCGGTATCGATCGTCCTTTTAAAGATCGCCTTTACCTGGACGGGCGTCGCCGAAGTCGTGATATCCCAATCATTCGGCTCTTTTTGCAATAGGGTATCCCGCACACATCCCCCCACGATGTACGCCTCATATCCTGCACCATTGATCTGACCGATTATCTCCTCTACCGCCTGAGGCAGCTTCATCTTCATTATTAGCCTCCACTCTGTGACTGTTTATATTAATATTGGTTCAGCGCATCGATCACCCGCTCCTGTTCCGCCGCCGTCAATCCATTATACATCGGGATTGAAAGCACCTCATCCGCATATGCTTCCGTAATGGGATAATCACCCTTATGATATCCCAAATATGCGTATGCCATCGAAAGATGAGGCGGGATCGGATAATGTATGATCGTATCAATCCCCCGCTCCTTAAGATATTCCATTAACCTCTGCCGTTCTTTACATCGGATGACAAACTGATGATATACATGTCCTGAGCCCTCTCTATGCTTCGGCAGAAGAATCTTTTCATTGTGGATCTCATTAAGATACTTTTCCGCAATCTTCCTGCGTTCTTCCGTCAGCTGCGGAAGATGCTTCAGGCGCACCGACAAAAGAGCAGCCTGTATCTCATCCAGTCTGGAATTCATGCCGACTTCTTCATTATAATATCTGACTTTGCTGCCATAGTTGCGCAGCATCCTGATCTGATCCCGGTATTCCTCACGATCCGTCACGATCGCGCCCCCATCCCCAAACGCGCCGAGATTTTTGGTAGGATAAAAGGAAAAGCAGCCGATATCCCCGAAAGTTCCGGTCATTTGGCCATGATCATCCGCGCCATGGGACTGTGCACAGTCCTCGATCAGCCGCAGGTCGTGTTTTCGGCAGATCTCCATGATCCGATCCATCTTCGCAGCCTGTCCGTACAAATGCACCACCATGACGGCTTTCGTCTTGTCAGTGATTTTCTCCTCAATCTTATCAGCATCGATCTGAAAGTATTCATCCGGTTCTACAAACACCGGCGTTGCGCCTGCTATCGTGATTGCCATGACTGTTGCAATATACGTATTAGCCTGTACAATGACCTCGTCACCCTCCCGCAGTCCCAGCGCCCTGCATGCCAATATCAGCGCATCCAGACCACTTGCCGTTCCAACACAGTGTTTCGCGCCGATATAATCCGCAAATTCTCCCTCAAAGCGTTCCAACTCTTTTCCCATGATGTACCATCCGGAACGGAGTACGCGGACCGCCGCCTCCTCAAACTCTTTTTGATATTTAAAAAACCCTTTATCAAGACAATTTGTCATGATCCGATTCATTTAGGGATCCTCCTTCATTACTTCATTTTCATATTATATCCAATACTTCTTTTGTGTATAAAGAAGCGTGCCCGAACGGACACGCCCTGCATACTTCTATACAGTACAGAGAAGCTCATTAATCCTCATCGATCCCCTGACTTTTAATGTAGTTCAATACATCGCCGACTGTTTCAAAATTCTCCAGTTCTTCATCCTCTATCTTTATGCCATATTCTTCCTCCAAAGCCATGACCAACTCCATCAGTTCAAATGAGTCCGCCCTCAGATCCTGCTTGAATGAAGTTTCCTCTGTAATGACAACGCTCGGTGATACATGAAGCTGCTCTGCGATCATTTCTGCAATTTTTTCCAGCATAATAATTATCTCCTTTGTTACTATATTATAAGACAAATAAAGTATATTAAGTCATACACTGTTTGTCAACTATTAATCACAGTTTTTCAGCAGATATTCATAAATTTCCCTTTTTCCCATTCTCCGGTCTGCCGCAGCACGCTTCATTGCATCCTTTCTGGATAGTCCCTTCTCTTCATATAGCGCCACATGTTCCCTGATACTCACGCTGTCCCATTTCTGCTGTTCTTCCAACCTGACCTGCTCACGCTCTTTTCCGGCAATCACCAATACATATTCTCCTCTGGGATCTTCATTTTCATACATTGCCAGAGCATCCGCCAAAGTCGTAGGAAGCACCGTCTCAAATTTTTTGGTCAGCTCCCTGCAGATAGTCATTTTCCGGTCTCCCAGAATATCATATAATTCCTGCAGCGTTCTCTTTAAATGATGGGGCGCTTCATAAAGAATTATAGTGCGGGTTTCCGACGCCATTTCAGCCAGAACTTCCTTTTTTTCTTTCTTATCCGACGGCAGAAACCCCTCGAAGCAAAACCGTCTGGTGGAAAGTCCGGAAAGTGTCAATGCCGTGATACATGCTGCTGGGCCAGGCAGGGAAGTGACTGTGATCCCTTCCTCCTGACACATCCTCACAAGCACCTCGCCGGGATCTGAGATTGCCGGCGTCCCTGCATCCGTGATCAATGCAATATCTTTCCCTTCCTTTAAACTGCCGATCAGCTGATATGCCTTTTCTGTCTTATTATATTCGTGATAACTGGTCATCGGTGTTTTGATGCCAAAATGCGTCAAAAGATGGATGCTGTTCCTCGTATCCTCTGCCGCAATCACATCCACCTGCTCCAATGTCTCAAGCACTCTGGCTGTGATATCCTTAAGATTTCCGATAGGGGTCGCGCACAGGTATAAAGTTCCGGACATGTTGGGCTCCTTTCCATAAAGATATAATGGGTATAGAAATATGTTGTCTGGTTTACATAACTTTTTGTCAGAAAATATGTATTCCAAAAAAATCATGTTATGAAATCATTTTTGGAACACATATTTTCCAACTTCGAGTTATGTAAACCTCATACAAAATACTATATAATTCTCACAACAAAATATCATATTATGAGGCGGGGCAAAAACCCTGAAGGAAAATCTTGCCCGGCAACTGGCGCAAAAGAAGATTGGGCGAACGACTTTTGCACCATGGAAATGAGACTCAAAAATCGTGGAAGCCTCTGCTGAACACGATTTTCGCTTTTA
>WFLX010293187.1_pt1 | contig 25081 bp, 22 predicted proteins | sample 4967041 | NCBI WGS metagenome assembly WFLX01 (sample SAMN12857096, study PRJNA449069) | gut metagenome | isolation source: stool from male and female vole | host: Microtus ochrogaster | place: USA:Florida | collected 2017
GTATCATAACAGTGCAGTTTGTTTTTTCAGGGTTAAAATGTATTTTAATAATCAAGCCGGACATATAATACGTCCGGCTTATTTTTATAGGGTATCTAACTTTTTTGGTGGTTGACACATTTCTGTCAATTGTCTTTTCTTTTTACAATTAAAATTTTGGTGGTTTTATATATGCTTGTTTCTTTTGATATTTGTATTAGAATAATCCCTAAAGCCCGCAGGTTTACTCATCATAAAATATCAGCAAAGTATTTGCTCTCGTGTTTTGTGAATTTTACATCTGACGGAAATAGATTCGTTCCACTCATTGCCATTCCTACACAGGTTTGACACCAACCCAAATACCAGTCAGGCAAAATATAACAAATAGCCTCATTATTTTCTTTAATAGTTGCCATAGGTTTTTGAGATTTGCTAAAGCCCACAGACAACACTGTTTTGACAGTCGAGCCTTCGCATAAATCAAGTATCGGCTGTTTCGATTCATCCATAAAAACTTTAGCACCCTTGCGATTTACTATATACTCTGCACCCTCATTGACAAAATCTACGGGAAGACTACCGATTCTCAAAGATTTTCTTTTTATATTTGCTTTCATAATTTTTATCTACTATTTTCTTTCCAGTGATACTTCGACCACCAAATTTGTTATTGATATTTTGAAAGGCATTATGTCAACCACCTTAATTGTTACAGAAACCACCAAAAAAGTTGCTTACCCTTTTTATATTATATCTGTGTGGAATAGTTTGGAGCTTCCTTAGTAATATAGATATCGTGAGGGTGACTTTCCTTAAGACCTGCACCGGTAATCTTTATGAACTGTGCTTTTTCGTGGAGTTCCGGAATAGTTTCACAGCCACAGTAACCCATACCAGAACGTATACCGCCGACAAGCTGGAAAATCGTATCAGCAACAGCACCCTTGAAAGGTACACGTCCCTCAACGCCCTCGGGAACAAGTTTCTTTGCACCTTCCTGAAAATATCTGTCCTTAGAACCGTTAGCCATAGCACCGAGACTTCCCATGCCACGATAAACCTTGAACTGTCTGCCCTGATAGATTTCAGTTTCACCGGGAGCTTCCGCACAGCCTGCGAGAAGTGAACCCAGCATTACAACGTTTGCACCAGCAGCAAGAGCCTTTACAATATCGCCTGAATACTTGATACCGCCGTCTGCGATAACAGGAATGCCATATTTCTGAGCGACGCAGGCAACGTCATAAATAGCTGTAATCTGCGGTACACCGATACCTGCAACAACTCTTGTTGTACAGATAGAGCCGGGACCGATACCAACCTTAACACAGTCTGCACCTGCTTTTATAAGGTCTTCTGCTGCTTCTGCTGTTGCGATATTTCCAGCAATAACAGGAATATCCGGATAAGCTTCCTTGACCATTTTAAGACACTTGATTATATTTGCACTGTGACCGTGTGCAGAGTCAAGGACAAGCACGTCAACCTGTGCGTCAATAAGAGCTTTTGCTCTTTCAAGAACATTTGCAGTAACACCGATTGCAGCACCACAAAGAAGTCTGCCACGATTATCACGGGCGGAATTGGGATACTGTACTGATTTTTCGATATCCTTTATAGTGATAAGCCCTTTGAGAATACCTTCATCGTCAACAATCGGGAGTTTCTCGATTTTATGCGAACGGAGGGTTTCCTGTGCTTCTTCGAGAGTTGTTCCGACAGGGGCAGTAATAAGGTTGTCCTTTGTCATAACTTCGGAAATTTTTGCACTGAAATCATTCAGAAAACGCATATCTCTGTTTGTTATAATACCTACAAGTTTATTGTTTGTGTCAACAATCGGAACGCCTGATATTCTGTATTTACCCATAAGTTCATTAGCGTCGGCAACAATGCGGTCCTCTGTAAGAGAGAACGGGTCAACGATAACGCCGTTTTCGGAACGTTTTACCTTGTCAACTTCTTCTGCCTGCTGTTCGATAGTCATATTTTTGTGAATGATACCTATACCACCCTCACGAGCGATGGCTATAGCCATACGTGAATCGGTAACTGTGTCCATAGCGGCAGTCATGACTGGTGTATTGAGACGGATTGTTTTGGTGAGATTAGTTCCGAGTTTAATCATGTTAGGGGTAACATCTGATTTTGCAGGAATCAGAAGCACGTCATCAAATGTCAGTCCCTCTTTCTGAAATTTACTGTTCATATCAGTCAGCATAAAAATTTCCTCCTTACAAAAATTCTCAAATGGCAAAAAAACCAAGAGTTTATTACCTTTAATAATACTCTTTTTTGTGATTCATGTCAATACTTTTAGAACGGTATATATATAGAACTTTTTTGTATAATTTTGAAGTCTTTTGGCGAAAACGGCAACGGTGGAATTTTTTTTGCAAAAAATACAATATGTATTATTACAGACAATCTGCAACACGCAAATCAATTTTCAAAATTTCAGCAATTTTGCATGAACATTTTTGATACTTTTAGCATTTTGAAAGTACGAAAATTACTTGAAAGGATATTAAAAGCAATCAAAAATGATGTTAAACGCCAAAAGTAAATAATCTAATCAACAAAATTGATTTCCGTGAAGTGAAATTGCTGTAAGGTTGACAAGCAAAAAATAATATGGTATAATATAATAAATATAGTGAATAGACTGCCTGAATTTAAACTTGTGGAGACTGAGATTACAAAATCTGTGAAGCAGGAAGTCCATTTGTTTTAGAAAATGGTAGTTCACTAATTCAAATCACGAGACTATTGTTTAATATTTTATTATATTGGGCGATAAGCGAGGTTGTTTAATGAAAAAATTATATCTGATACTTCCTTTATTCATGATATTATCCTTATGCAGTTGTGATGTTGGAGATGAATATGTTTCTTCTACAGAAATATCAACGGAGCAGGATTTAGAGTTTAAATTTAGTACCTCTATTCATTTACTTGGAAAAGACTTTGAACTTCCATGTAAATTTTCTGAGTTTGGTGATTTGCAGTTTGATAATAATACATCAATTGTAGTTAATGACAACGATTTATATGGCGCTGTCTATTATGGTGTTTATAGAATAGGCAGAGTTATTATAAACGATTGTTATTTTGAGAATGAAGATGTGAGCGAGGATTTCAGCGATAATTATGTTTGTTTTTTTGAATTAAATCCGGATTTTGGCTTTGATAATCTTGACTTTGAATATAACGGTTTTTCTTATGAAACATCAAGAGAACAAATAATCGAAGCGTTTGGAAATCCGGACGAGGAGTTTAATGACGGCATATGCTATTATTTGAATGGTGCTGATAATGATTCATATATTGAATTGAAATTTAAAAATAACAGTGAGATTAAGGACATAAAATTTAATGTACAATAAAGAGATATCAGGAATTAATTATGGGAAAATTAAAAACTGACCAAGGAACATTGTCACAGGCGAATGTAGTCGGCTCTTTGCGAAACGCTCAAAGCTTTACCTGATTGTCTTGTCGGAATGAATGAAAAATACAGAAATTTTATAATATCGGTGAAATTATGCCAAGATTTTTTACAAATGAAATTGATGAAAATAATATAGCCATTACAGGCAGTGATGCCAACCATATAGGACGTTCCCTGCGTATGAAAAAAGGCGAGGAAATAACGGTATGCTGTAACGGTACGGACTATAACTGTATAATCGGAAGTATTACACCAGATACAGTGTATCTTGACCTTGTTTCAAAAAACATATGTGCTGCTGAACCGGACATTAATGTGACGCTTTTTCAGGCTGTTCCGAAAATGGACAAGCTTGAATATATCATACAGAAAAGCGTTGAACTCGGTGTGTCAAGAATAGTTCCCGTACTTACAAGGCGATGTGTTTCACGTCCCGACGAAAAGGATTTTTCAAAAAAACTTCCCCGTCTGCAAAAAATAGCGGAACAGGCGGCTAAACAGTCCGGCAGAGGAATCATTCCGGAAATCNCTCCTGTAGTAANCTATAAGAAGTCACNTGAAATGATGAAAGAANTTGACCGCANTGTTATACTTNATGAAGAAAAAGGCGGCTGTTCGTTCGGAGAAGTGAATTTTGACGGTGTGAAGTCAGTTGGTCTTGTAATAGGAAGTGAGGGCGGATTTGATTCGGAAGAAGTAAAATCAGCCGATGAAGCCGGAGCTGTGCGTGTATGGCTCGGAAAAAGAATCCTTCGTTGTGAAACTGCACCAATAACTGCCATGTCAATTTTGATGTTTTTAACAAATAATATGTAAAGTATTGAAATCCCGAAAAAAATATGTTATAATAAATATAAGCTTTATCGTCAGCCGTTCGCAAGCGGTTCGGTAAAAATAATATATCTTGCGGAGAAAAGAGGAATAAAAAATGAATAAGTTTTTAGCTGGAATGCTCGTTGTCGGTGCAGTAGCAGCCGTTGGTGCAATTGCATCACGTCTGTTCGATGATAAATCCGATAATGATTATGATGAGTTCGACGATGACGACTTCTATGATGATGACGATATCGACCTTGAAATTGATGAAGTAAAGTCTGAAGAAACTAAAGAAGTTGAAGAAGAATCTGAAGCTGCAGAAGAATATGATGCAGAAACAGAAGTTACTGCTGACAAGGACGAGGAATAATGAAATAATATGCTGCTGCATTAATCTGCGGCAGCTTTTATTTGTTGAAAACGCACAGATCAGCTATCTGCAATTTGTGCATTTTTACAATTTATAAAAAAACGCTTGACATTTCAATTATATTCTGATATAATATAAAAGCTGTCCGACAAGGACAAATATTTGTCCGAGGCGTAGCTCAGTTTGGTAGAGTGCTTGGTTTGGGACCAAGATGCCGCAGGTTCGAGTCCTGTCGCCTCGACCACATAAAAAACAACAAAAAAATTTGAAAAATTTCAAAAAAGTACTTGACAAATCAAAATTAATGTGATATAATAAATAAGTCGAGTGAGACAAGTAATGACAGCATAAAGCATTTAAGCTGGTGTAGCTCAGTTGGTAGAGCAGCTGATTTGTAATCAGCAGGTCGGGGGTTCGAGTCCGTCCACCAGCTCCATTTTATCGGTAAATGCCGGTAAATTTTTTAAAAATAGTTTGGGAGAGTTCCCGAGTGGCCAAAGGGGGCAGACTGTAAATCTGTTGCTTTTCAGCTTCGATGGTCCGAATCCATCCTCTCCCACCAAGCAGCCCCGAATGTTTTCGGGGTTATTTTTTGCAATTACTACCCTTTGAAACCTTGCATTTATCTGCAAGGACTTTTTTATGTCCGCAAAAAAAGATGTTTTGCACTGAAATTACAGTCTATTGTGCATAAATGTATTTATTTTGCAGAAAAGGAGACTTTTATGGATTTATACTGTAAAATATTCGTCAATACAATTTCGGAATATGATGATTTTTTTGAAAGCGTCAGAAATTTCGTCAGCGGACAGAAAATAGCTCTGTCCGGTATAGTTTCGGAATGGTGCGATATGGATATAAGAAAAAACAAGGAATATATTCCCGAAAATCCTGACTTCCTTTACTGGAAATTCATTATTAACGCAGACCCACAGAAAAATATTTCCGAAACTGCGTATATAAATAATATAAGACAGCTTATTTACTTCCTTAAACAAGAAAATCAGGTAATATGTGCCTGTGACTTTGAAGATATTATATAAGCCAATCACGGCAGAATCTGCCGTTTGCATAAATAACTTATCCTTTGGAGGAATTGAAAATGATTAGAAATGATTTAAGAAACATCGCCATTATTGCCCACGTTGACCACGGCAAAACAACCCTCGTTGACGAAATGCTCAAACAGGGTGGTGTGTTCCGTGAGAATCAGAACGTTGCGGAAAGAGTTATGGACTCCAACGATATCGAACGTGAAAGAGGTATCACAATACTTGCAAAAAATACTTCTGTAATGTACAACGACATTAAAATAAACATCATCGACACCCCCGGACACGCTGATTTCGGCGGTGAAGTTGAGCGTGTACTCGAAATGGTTGACGGCGTTCTTCTTCTTGTTGACGCTGCAGAAGGTCCTATGCCACAGACACGTTTTGTACTTTCAAAGGCTCTTGAAATGGGTCACAAAATTATCGTNGTGGTAAATAAGATTGACCGTCCGGNCGCACGTCTTGACGAAATCGGTGACGAAGTTCTTGAACTTCTTCTCGACCNCGACGCAAACGACGAACAGCTTGAAAGTCCTATCCTTTTCTGTTCCGGACGTAGTGGCACAGCCTCACTCAGTCAGTACGAGGCAGGTACAGACCTCAAACCCCTTTTCGACACTATCATAAACTACATCGAAGCACCGCAGGGCAACGAAGAAGAACCGCTCCAGATGCTTATTTCATCTATCGACTATAATGAATATGTCGGCAGAATCGGTATAGGACGTATTGTGCGTGGTAACGTTAAGGTAAACCAGCAGGTTACAGTATGTGACTATACAGGTTCAAAAAAGAACTACAATTCAAAAATCGTTTCACTTTTACAGATACAGGGACTTAACCGTGTACCTGTTCAGGAAGCTACAGTCGGCGATATTGTGTGGATTTCAGGAATTGAAAACATCACAATCGGCGATACTATCTGTGCAACCGACACACCCGAACCGTTGCCGTTCGTAAAAATCAGTGAGCCGACAGTTGAAATGACATTTTCAGTAAATGACAGTCCGTTTGCAGGAAAAGAGGGCAAGTTCGTTACTTCCCGTCAGCTCCGTGAAAGACTTTTCAGAGAACTCCTCAAAGACGTTTCACTCCGTGTTTCCGAAACTGACACAACTGACTCATTCAAAGTTGCAGGACGTGGCGAAATGCACCTTTCTATTCTTATTGAAAATATGCGTCGTGAGGGCTATGAACTTGCCGTATCAACTCCCCGTGTTCTCTACAAGGAGGGCGAGGACGGTCGCAGGCTTGAACCTATCGAGAGACTTGTAATTGACGTTCCCGACGACTGTGTGGGTTCTGTAATGGAGAAAGTTTGCAGTCGTAAGGGTGAAATGACCAATATGCATCCACAGGGAAACCGTACAAGAATTGAGTTTCTCATTCCCGCAAGAGGACTTTTTGGCTACAAGAGTGAGTTTCTCACCGACACAAAGGGTGAGGGCATTATGAGCCACGTTTTTGAGGGCTACGAGGCTTACAAGGGCGATATCGAACGCAGAAAGACAGGCTCTCTTGTTTCCTTTGAAACCGGCGAGGCAGTTACTTACGGTCTTTACAACGCACAGGAAAGAGGACAGCTTTTCATTCCGGCAGGTACTCCCGTTTATGAGGGCATGATAGTAGGTGCTTCACCGAAAACAGATGACCTTGTTGTAAATGTATGCAAGAAAAAGCATCTCACAAATACCCGTGCAAGCGGTAGTGACGACGCTCTTAGACTTGTTCCGCACAGAATACTCAGTCTTGAGGACTGTCTTGAATTTCTCGCAGACGACGAACTTCTTGAGGTTACCCCCGAATCTCTCAGAATCAGAAAAAGAATACTTAACAATTCACAGAGAGCAAAACAGAGAGCAAAGTAATTTTTCTATAATTACACATATCAGACATATAATTTACAGGTTGTCGGGTTATGATGTAAAAAACGTAAGAGGTAAAATAATGAAAAAGTTTTTAGTTATGGCAATCGCACTTCTTTATTGCTGTTCATTTATAGCGTGCGGTAAAGGCGGTAAATCGTCTCCCGAAAAAGAAATACCGTATGTTGCAGAGGGTGAAGTAGGCGAAATTATCACTCCTGCCGAAGATGACAATGAATATGATTTAGGTTCATACAGATATACTTCCGGCGGTATAAAGCTTTATTACGACGAAAACGAATATCCCGACAATCTTATGCTTACGCTTGAAAAATATTTCACGTCGTTTGCGGAAAACGATTATGAAAAATATGAATCCTGTCTTTATTCAAGCTATATCAACGAAATGAATGACTTTCTTGAAGAAAATTATCAGTACGGTCTTGAAACTTCATTTAAGAATCAACGTGAAAGTCTTTCCGGAAAAATGGGCGGTGATTTCAGAATTACACGCATAAAAGCAGAAAAACTGGAGACTACTTCCGACGAAGCGGTTGCGAACTATTTCAAGCCTCTGAATGAAACTTTTGGAAAAGATTATTACAGTGAAATAAAAGACGGTGCGGACGGTTTTCATCATCTTAAATTTTATATAATGGCAGAGGACAGCGAAAAAACAGAATCACTTCTTGTGAGCGAATATGAAATAGTCTTTGCCGAAAAAGACGGTAATTATTATACTTTCGGATAAAGGAGAAATTATGGGAAATTCAGGAAAAATTTCTGCACTTATGGTTTCGGCATTAATGNTTGTATGTGCAGTTTCATGCNGTGATAAAAAANCANGTTCGTCATCAGATAACAGCGGAAATTTTATTGTAAGCGACACAATTGACGAAGGTATAAACATTAAGACTGACGAATTGCCTTTCGGTTCTACCATGGTTGACATTTATCCCGATAATGTACCAATTGCTGTTTCTTATGAAAAGCGTTTCATGACCGAGGACGAAGCTAAAAAGATTTCAGATTACATTTCAGCTATAAACAGTTGTGATACTGAACTTATGAAGAATACCTGTTATCCGTCGTATCTCGACTACCTCGTAAATCAGTACGAAAATATTGATATTCAGGGTTATCTTGATTCAATACACAGTGATATTGTAAGCAGTTACACGGGCGGAGAATTTGACTTCAATTATATTCTTATAAACTCCCTTATGGACGAAAATGACAGTGACAGCGATACAGGTTTTTCAATACTTGACAGTAAAATCCTCGAACAGTCTCCGGACGCACAAATCACATCAAGAAAAATGGTCGGAATAGACGTTCTCTACTCTCTTGAAAACGATGGTGGAAGTTATTCGCTTACGGCAAGAACCGGTTCTGACATGATTCTTTATATCTATACAATCGACGGTGAAATTTATATTTTATAATAATAAAAATTCCGGACATATAAAGACGTGCGCTCATAAAGAAGTTCTCGCCATAGCACTTATGATTTTCAGCNAAAAGTGCTATGGCGTTTCTATTGACAATGTAATGACTTTAATATATAATTATTACTAATTTAAGTGAGGAGAAAATACAAATGCAAGNAATAGATTANTACAAATGCAACAGACCAAAGTATTGGTTGAGACAAATAAAGAAAAGCGATTGGAGAGCCGGACAATTTCTGTATGAATTGTTAAGCGAAAATAAATTTAAAAATACTGTCGGAGAAAAATCAACTGTGCTTATGCTTGTGAATGAAGATGAACTCATTTCATTTTGTACATATGCAGAAAAAGATGATATACAGGCAACGATGTTGACTCCATGGATAGGCTTTGTTTATACATTTCCGGAATACAGGGGACATCGCTATGTGGGAAAATTATTCTTGGAAATTGAGAAACTTGCTAAAGCCGAGAACATACATGACATCTTTATATCAACAAATCATATTGGGTTATATGAAAAATACGGATATGAATTTTATCAGATAATGAATGATATGGAGGATGAGCCTTCAAGGGTTTACAGGAAGTATGTAGATTAATATACTTAGAAAACTTCTGATTTATGCGAGTAATCGAATATTAACAACAAGCCCCGAAACAATTATTAANAATTGTTTCGGGGCTTAAACTTCTTTANGAGNATTGAACTAATATNTCCNGCTGNTTTTTTCTGTTTGACATTATNATAAAAAAGTGATATAATGTTGTATAAAATATCAGAAAAGAGGTTTTTATATGGCAAAGGATAAAAAAATGGTCACTGAAATCACCTCAATGGACGAGGATTTTGCTCAGTGGTATACAGATATCTGCAAAAAAGCCGAGCTTGTTGAATATACAAGCGTTAAGGGCTGTATGGTAATCCGTCCTTACGGATACGCCATATGGGAAAATATTCAGAAAATTCTTGACGGAATGTTCAAGGCTACAGGTCATGAAAACGTATGTATGCCGATGTTTATACCGGAAAGTCTTTTACAGAAAGAAAAAGACCATGTAGAGGGATTCGCTCCCGAAGTTGCATGGGTAACTCACGGCGGAAGTGAAAAGCTTGAGGACAGACTTTGCGTGCGTCCTACTTCTGAAACGCTTTTCTGCGAACATTACGCAAATATTATACATTCATACCGTGACTTGCCGAAACTCTATAATCAGTGGGTAAGTGTTGTACGCTGGGAAAAGACTACTCGCCCGTTCCTGCGTTCAAGAGAATTTTTATGGCAGGAGGGTCACACAATCCATGCGACTGCTGACGAAGCTGTTGAAGAAACAGAACGTATGCTTAACACATATGCACAGTTCTGTGAAGAATCCCTTGCTATGCCTGTCGTAAAGGGTAAAAAGACCGAAAGTGACAAGTTCGCCGGAGCAGTTTCCACTTACGCAATAGAAGCACTCATGCACGACGGAAAAGCTTTACAGGCAGGAACTTCCCATTATTTCGGTGACGGTTTTGCCAAAGCTTTTGGTATTGAATACACTGACAAGTCCAATCAGAGAGTTAATCCACACCAAACAAGCTGGGGCGTTACAACACGTCTTATTGGTGCGGTTATCATGACACACGGCGACAATAACGGTCTTGTACTTCCTCCGGCTGTTGCACCTGTACAAGCTGTAATTATTCCGATTGCACAGCATAAAGAGGGTGTACTTGACAAGGCAAATGAACTTAAAAAGCGTCTTGCTGATATGGATATCCGTGTCAAGCTTGATGAAAGCGAGAACTCTCCTGGCTGGAAGTTTGCGGAATACGAGATGAAAGGCGTACCGGTTCGTGTAGAAATAGGTCCTAAGGACATCGAAAACGGACAGTGTGTTATTGCGTCACGCTGGAACGGTGAAAAGGTAACAGTTCTGCTTGAAGAACTCGAAACAGCCGTACAGCAGAAACTTAAAGAGGCTCATGACGGAATGTTTAACAAGGCTCTTGAAAATCAGAAAAACAGAACTTATTCCTGCACAAGTATTGACGAAATAACAAAGGCTCTTGAAGAAAACGGCGACGGTTTTGTTAAAGCTATGTGGTGCGGTGAGGAAGCTTGTGAAGATGAAGTCAAGGAAAAGACCGGCGTAGGTTCAAGATGTATTCCGTTTGAACAGGAAAATCTTTCTGATAAGTGCGTTTGCTGTGGAAAACCTGCAAAACATATGGTTTACTGGGGCAAGGCTTATTGATTTCAATAACCTGAATAACAAAAAGACTGAAATTGATTTTTCAGTCTTTTTTATTTTACGATGAAGTAAGGCGTACTTTAACAGTACGCCTCAGCCTGTCGAAAAAGTCAAGCAAGAGCTTGGCTTTTTTGCATATATGTGATATAATAGAAAGAAAGGGAAGGTGATAAAAATGCTGGCAACAAAAGCAGAAGAACGAGGAGAGTATGAAATGATCTGTATAGAGGAATTAGTGCCGAAAGATCATATACTGAGGAAAATAGATTCGGCGATAGATTTTACGCATATATATGAACTGGTGGGAGATTTGTACAGTCCCGACAACGGAAGACCGAGCATAGATCCGGTAGTGCTGTTCAAAATGGTTCTGGTACAGCACCTGTTCGGAATACCCTCACTCAGAAAAACAGCGGAGGAAGTAAAGCTGAATGTGGCATACCGCTGGTTTTTAGGATATTTACTGAACGAACAGACGCCACACTTTTCCACACTCAGCTATAATTTCAGGAACAGATATACGCCTGAAGTGGTTGAAGCAATATTTTTTTGGATTCTTGACGAGATAAACAATGCAGGATATCTATCGCCTGAAGCAGTTTTCGTTGACGGAACGCATATCAAGGCAAACGCCAACATAAAGAAAGCGGTAAAAAAAGCCGTACCCCAAGCTGCGAAAGTATACGAAGAGCAGCTGATGAAAGAAATAAAAGAAGATCGGGAAAAGAACGGAAAAAAGCCTTTTGACGGACCGAAACCGCCTGAGGATAAAGAAATATCGGAATCAACTACAGATCCTGAATGTGGAGTTTTCCACAAAGGCGAACATAAAAAATGTATGGCATATGCGGCACAGACCGCCTGTGATAAGCATGGTTACATTATGGACGTGACGGTAAATCCGGGAAACGTCCACGACAGCGTGGCATTTGATGGACTTTATGATAGATTGACAGCAAATTTTCCACAGATAGCAGCAGTAGTAATGGACGCAGGATACAAAACGCCATGGATATGCAAAAAAGTAACAGATGACGGCAGAATTCCCGTATTACCGTATAAAAGACCAATGGGAGCAAAAGACTTTTTCAGACCATATGAATATGTGTATGATGAATATTATAACTGCGTAATTTGTCCGGAGAATCGGGTTTTAAGCTATTCAACAACAAACAGAGACGGCTACAGAGAATTCAAAAGCAAGGGGTATGTATGTGAGAACTGTCCAAACAGAAAAAAATGTACCAACAGCAGGAATCATCAGAAGACAGTCACCAAGCATATCTGGAATGAATATATCGAATTTGCAGAAGATATTCGCCATACTCCGAAGTACAAAAAGTTTTACGAGAAGCGAAAAGAAACGATAGAGCGGGTGTTTGCGATGCCAAAGAAAAATACGCTATGCGTTACACACTCTTACGAGGCTTGACTCAGGTCACAAATTGGGTCAGGCTTAAATTTGCTGCCATGAACTTGAAAAAGTTCGCAATTCGGAGGTGGAATATGGATGGCGACCTCCGTTTTTATTTTATTTTTCCGATTTTTTCAAGAATTGCTGTTCATTTTTGATTTTACTTAAAATTTTAACCCCGATTTCGCCAATGAAATCGGGGTTTTTGGACAGGCTGAGGCGTACTTTAACAGTACGCCTTATTTTAATTATTAATTTGCAAGTTTGTCAAGCTGTTCCGGTGTTAACGGTAAATCAGTTGCTTTTATGGTTTTTATTTCAACATACTGAATTGCAAGAGCGTCATTGTTTGTAATTCCGTCACCGTTATTATAAACGTCTCCGTTGATTTTGCCCTGTGGTGAAATCGTAAATTCTTCCGGATTTGCTATTGACTGCATGATAAGAACTGCGTCTGAAATATTTACCTTGCCGTCCTCATTAGCGTCACCGTATGAAATATTGCTTTCACCGATTACTTCAATTTTCTCCAGAACCATTATATGATGAGTACCATCGTGACACTGTACCTTAATCGAAACATTACTTCCTACACCAGCAGACTTAAATTTTTCAATAAATTCAGGGTAATATGTTTTGAATTCTCCGTTTTCCTTAAACGTAATTGTGTTGTCGGTTATATCTGTTATAGTATCTTCAAATGAAAATGTAATATAATGCGGAATTAAAGCTGTTGTGGTTTGTGTAGTAATTGTCTCTGGGGTAGTTGTAGTTTGTGTAGTAGTTGTAGTTTGTACGGCAGGCTCAATTCCGTCAATAATTGAATAGAATGATTCCTTTGCAGTGTAGTCCTCGTTGAAAAGGAGAGGATATTTTGAAGCTCTCCAGCTCTGGTCGTCGGTAGTACCCCAGAATACGACAGCCGAGATATCGTCTTTGTGTTCAACGATAGCGTCCATAATGTCGCTGTAATACTGAGCCTGCTTTTTGAAACTTTCCTCATCGTTACCGCTTACGGTAGCGTCAAGCTCTGTTACCTGAACGTCAAGACCTGTTGCACAGAACTGGTCAAGAGCCTTTTTGTACATACTTACTGACGGGAAACTAACGTCAAGATGTGACTGCATACCGATACCGTCGATATAGTGACCGTCGGAATTTATTTCTTCGGTAAGCTTGACTATAGCGTCTTTCTTGTCCATATATTCGTTATAGTCGTTGTAATAGAGCTTAGTTCCTTCGGGAGCGTACTTTTTGGCAAATTCAAAAGCAGGTTTTATAAATGAGTTGTCACCGAAAATCTGAACCCAAGGGGAAGCTTCATATCCGTTGCTCTGGTCAGGAAAACCGGGTTTACGAGGTGAACCGTCATCAAGGAAACATTCATTTACAACGTCCCACGCATAGAAGTTAACATCTGAATATTCGGCTTTTACAGCATCAAAAACATTCTTTATATAGTTTTCCATACGGACAAGCATTTTTTCCTTTGAAACCCAGTCACCATTGGGGTCATAATTTTCCTTAAAGAACCATTCAGGAGTTTGCTGATGCCACACAAGAACATGACCTCTTACAGGTATATTGTTTTCTCTTGCGAAATTGAGGATTGACTTTGCACTGTCAAGATTAACCTGTGGGTCTTCGTCATTGCCGTCTGCTGCCATAGCCTGACAAGCTTTCTGGTCAAGAATAGCGTCGGGCTTTAGTTCGTTTCCTGCCGTTATACTGTTGAAATGTTTAAGAATGAGTTCTTTTGTTGACTTCGGGGCAAGTTCCTTGACAGTTGTAGCAGTACCGATTTTGAAGTAACCGCTGTAAACGTCCTTAAGTGAAGCAATATCCTGCTCAATTGAATGAACTGGAGCAGTTTTTACAGTAAAGTCGTCGATATAGATATTATCCGTACCGCCCTCAAAGTAAACATAAACGTCGCTTACATCGTCAGAGAAACTTACTTTAAGGTCTTTTACTTCCTGCCAGCCGTTGCCGTCGAGATTGGCGAGGTTCTCGTAATGAGGTTCACCGCTTGCATCTGTATACTGAAAACTTACAGTCAGGCTTGTGTAATACTGTCCCATAGCCTTGGCACTTACAAGATAAGCTGTGCCTGCCTGACATTTGTCGTCAAGACGGAATGCAGGACCGTTCCATGATGAAGAACGTCCGCTTGCACAAAGTGACTTTTTACCGCTTACTGCATTTTCTTCACTTGCTGAAATAACAGTAGTGTCATTTTCACCTCTGTTTGTGAAAGCCGAAATGTCGCCGTCCTCGAAATCTGACGAATAGATGATATCTGCATCTGACTGTTTACTTTTTGCAGAATCTTCAGCATATACAGCAGAAGCAGTTGTAAACATCATAACTGCACTGACAGTACCTGCAAGNAGTTTTTTAAAACAANTTTTTNTCATTTCTTAATCNTCCGTATATAAAATTTACAAATNTTATATTGTAATGTTATTTTACCATATTATATGAATATTGTCAATAATATCATTGGGATTTGTATGTTTTTTGTTTACGTTAAATGTAATTATTTGTAATGGAAATGTAATTGTAATTATATGCCAGAACTGTTATAATATATTCATGATTAAGAAAAGGAATGGTTTATTATGAAAAGAACGGCTTTGATAATTACACTTACTGTAATGCTGTGCTTGTTTGCGTCGTGCGGTCACGACAGTGCCGAAGAAGTTCCGGAAGAATCTTCTGTAACTTCTGTTGCTGATGAAACGGAAGATTCCGCAGAGGAAACAACGGAAGAAATCACCGAAGAAGAAATTTCTGAAACAGAATACGAAACGGAAGTTTCAACAGACATTCAACGGGATTCCACAGATACTCTACAGGAAATTGTTGAAAAGTATCTTGAATGTATAAATAATGCGGATTTTGACGGTATGTTGAAATTTACATATCCGGATAAGTATATTGATGTTGTAAAGACAATGACTGATAAAGTTTCAAACGACGATATTATGTCAAATCTTGGCTTGGTCAAGAATTTGTCACTTGTCAGCATAAATTCTCAAGAACCGATTCCGGTAGGGTACACGTCACAATTCAGTCAAATGCTTGGAATGTTTGAACCGTTGAGAATTTATGTTGAAAATACAGGCATTGAAAATATAGATACTGAAAAATTTTACCAAATAATGCAGGAGGCAGAAAATACGCCACAAAAAGCGTATTTTGAAGTTAATAACGCTTTCATAGTCAATTGCACTATATCAGGCGTAGACAACAGCGGTGCAGAAGTCACTGACGACCGTGAATACATTCTTTACTATATAGACGGCGAGGGCTGGAAACTTGATTTTACTGCAACGTTTTATATATACAATGCAGAACAAGAAAGTGCAGACACAGCAATTTACTCTACATATACAGCGATAAATACTGCTCTTGCTGACATTGAAATAAGAAAAAATATAACACTACCTGAAACAGGTATTATTTCCTCGGACAGTTCCAGAAACTACAACATGAGTGACGATTATATAAGTATGGTTGAAGATACCCTCTATGAGTACTATCCGGACGGACAAAACATTGAATATTTTGCGGTGATTAAAGATGGTGTTTGTGTTTATACTGCCGGATATGATACTGAAAGTCCGGACTTTATCGGTATATGCCCACCGAACAGCGTTTACTCAGCAGACGGTGAAATGGTTTACTTGTATGACAAAACAACTTATGACGAACTCTATCAGATGTGTCTTGATGAAATTGAAACACAATGAATGAAAAGAGGTTACTGTTATGAAAAAAATTATTGCCGTGCTTACTTTTACGGCAGTATTATGTTCGTTTGTGTCGTGTGGTCACGACAGTGCTGACGAGGTAACGGAAGAATCTTCTGTAATTTCTGTTGATGAGGAAACAGAAGATTCCGCAGAGGAAACAACTGAAGAAACTGATGATTCCGAAACAGAGGAAATTGCCAGTGAAGATACCGACGGAGAGGAAGTTTCCGAAACGGAAGACACAGACGAAACAACAAATGAAAATTCCGAATATCAGAAAGTAATTGATAGCTTTCTGGAATACACCCAAAACAAAGACATTGATGGTATGATAAAACTATCATATCCCGACGAATATTGTGATACTGTAAAGTTACTGTACGAAATGGGAATAAGTTCTCCGCCGTGTTTAGACCTGTCAGAAACAATAACCTTTACAAACTTTACTTTGATTAGTGTTGACTCGTCAGAACGTCTTTCGCAGGAATATATATCGTTGTTTGACGGCAATTATGGAATGTTTCAGCCCATAAGCGAGTATATCGAACAGAACGGCACTGAAAATACCGACGAACTGAACAAGGTTATAGAAGAAGCACAGAGTACACCGCAGGAGGCATATTTTCATGTAGANGATGCTTTCAGTGTTAATTGTACTTTGCATCGTNAACCTATTGACCCTTCAGAGTTTGNTGATTCAGACTATGACGAATTTATAGACTATGAATTTACGGTTTATTATANCGACGGTGAGGGCTNGAAAATAGACTATTTTTTAATGCCGTACATATATGCATTAGGAAATGAGGCTGTAGCGAACGATGTTTATAACATATACAAAGAATCGGAAACTGTATTGACTGAACTTGATGAAAAGGGTTCTGAATTGCCTGAAAACTGTATTATTTCGTCGGACAGCAGTAAAAACTACAACGTCAATGACGAGTTTGCGGATATGTTTGTAAACCGTCTGAATGAATATTATCAATCAGATGATACTCCGAATTATTTTGTTCTGATAGAAAACAATGAGATTTCATGTGTGGTAGGAACCGACGGAAAATTAAAATATGTTTGGGCTTTTCCTCCCGATTATATGTACAATGAAGACGACTATATGATGTCATATGATGAAAACTATCAGATGCGTCTTGATAGAATAAAATAGAAAAGAGGTTACTATTATGAAAAAAATTATTGCAATGCTTGCCTTTACGGCTGTATTATGTTCGTTTGCGTCGTGTGGTCACGACAGTGCGGACGAAGTAACGGAAGAATCTTCTGTTAGTTCTGTTTCAGAAGCAGAAGCAGAAGAAAAATCCGACGAAGAAGTATCTTCCGAATCCGAAGAAGTGTCAGCTGAAGAATCTGAAGAAGAAACAAGCAGCGACAACGTTTCCCACGAGGGAGTAGAACCGGACGGCGATGTTTCGTTTGAGGACGCAATAAATATGCTCCTTGAAAGTATTTGCAAAAATGATGTTGAAACAGCACTTAAACTTACCTTCCCTGATAAGTACATTGATGTAATAAAATTATTGGCAGAAGCTGAAGGCGAACCTTTGGAAACTTTAATGTCAGATATGTACGGGGAAAGTGAAAACGTAACAGCCAGCCTTGTCCAGATTGTTTCCGCAGAACCCATTACCGATGAATATATCGACATGATGTCTGAAATGTACGGAACATTTGAGCTTATGAGGCAGTACATTGAAGAAAAAGGCTCTGATAATTTTGATATTGAAGAGGCAGAAGAATATTTTGATGAGACGGACGAATTTCCTGCTCCGTACTTTGATATTGATATCGGTTATATAGTAAACTTTATACTTGAATATACAGAGGACGGCGACACCGATACAGAAGAAGTTGAGATGATAATGTACTACATTGACGGCGAGGGCTGGAAATCTGACCTTAGTATGCTCGGATATGTAAAGAAATCAAAACAGGCAAGCATTAATTTAACCGCTGCAACAATTATGAAAGCCGCAAATGTTGCTTGTACTGAACTCGACGAAATGGGCGTTGAATTACCCGAAAAATGTATTATATCTTCTGATGACAGCAAAAATTATAATGTGAGTGATGATTTTGTAAGTCAGTTTGAAGAAACACTTGAACCGTATTTTTCTGACTACACAAATTATGACTACTTTATAATAATAAAAGGTGGTTATGTTGTTTATGCGGCAGCCGTTAATCCCGATAGTCCGAAATTCGCAGGCACTTACCCCGCAAATCAGCTCTATTCCACAGATGAGGAATATGTTTCAAAAGACGATAAAATTACTTACGACGAAATCTATGATATTTGTCTTGAACAGATAAAATAATTATAACAGAAAAGAGCAGGTTATTATTCCTGCTCTTTTAGTTCATACTGGAAAAACTATTGCCGAAAACGTTTATACACATCTTTTCATCGTTTTCCAACAGTTTTCAGAAATAAGAAAACCCACGCAGAATAGCTCTGCATGGGTATTTTTTGTATAGTCCCGATAGGGATAAAATTATCTCTTTGATAAAGTGCAATCACGTAAATACGTTGTTTTAAGACTGTTTTGTTAGTTATTCTGTGCGTTTTGTTACGTTGCAAGGTTATTCTATTGTCGCAGAAAGGGTACCGCTTTCCTCTATACTCCATGTGATCTGCTTCGGAGTAAAAGTGCCATCCGCATCAATAAGCCCATATTTTTTGTAGAGTTCTGTTACCTTTGCAAAGTAATCACGTTCCTTTGTGATAGTTAATTCCTTAGCTACTTCTCCATTAAAGGTAACAGTATATGATGTCATAGATTCAAGTATTCTTTCCTTTATCTTTGCTGGAATACGTAGTATTCTTGCTCTAATATCATTTTCTGAGATGGTCTTGATCACTTGAATAGCAGCATTATCAACAACTGCTTCAAAGGTCGTTTCTTCTAAGTCCCATCCTTTTTTATATGCATCAATCAGCTTCTTTTGCCTTGCTTTCACGATTTCGGGTGTCCATTCATCATAATTCAGAACATCAGTAGCAAGAGCGTATGAAGTTACCCCTGCATCTGTATTCTTGAAGTACTTCTCTTTTTTGGTTTTAAAATCATAGTTTTGTGCTTTTGAATTATGTCTCTTGGTAAGAGGAATAAGATTTCCGATCTTGTTGAGCCAATATGACCTTTCCTCCAGGTCAGTCCATGCACTGTCCCATTCACTTCCCGTTGATACGGTTTGAGGAAGAACGTGTTCTATGGATAATACATTAGACTTGTAACTTGCAGCACCATCTGACATGAAAGCATCCAGTCGAAGAATAAGATAGTTTCGCTTTGCTCCTGTCATCTTGTAAATGTCAGAATTCAACTCAGAAATAAATGCGTTTTGTTCAGATGCAGAAAGCTCGATGCTTTCTCCATAGATACTATCATCATTTTCATCTTGAAGATCGGAGATCAGTCTTGAATATCTTTCAATACGATGATTAATGTCAAATGAAGTCATTCTCATATAATTTGCTAATCTTTCAAGCTTCTCAAAGAAGGTCAGCAAAACATCAGGTTCTGCCTTATGCTTGCAGTAAAATACCATAGCAGGCGGTAACCAGTCTGAATTATCGATTCTATTAAGCCATTTTAGTATATTGTTGACTTTTTCTGCATTCTCGGTTGAAGTATAGACAGCTTTTCTTATAATATTATAAGCATCTGAATATGGTTCAAGCACCTTATCAATAAAATCTATGGCAGTATCATTGTTAATATTAGTAAGAACATATTTGTAAAATTCTTCCTGCAATGACTTTTTTGCTTTGCTTTTCATTTTGATCATTCGGATATGTCCAAAGAGATCATTAAAATCCTCTCTGCCAAGCCGGGTTTCTATCTCCTCCCATTTCTTGGTATAATCATCTCTGTTATCTTCATTGAGCTTACCTATAACATCAGATTTGATTATATCAGTAGCAAGCAAGTTCATTCCTCTGCTGTTCATTACATGGTTAATTATATCATATTTTATCTATTTAGTCAATTGGATGCAGTTAAATTTCTAAAAATCCTGTTGTATTATTAGTTGATATGCTAAAAAGCACTTGAAAAACTATGCTATAATAGTGGTAATTCAGCGATTGCTGATTTCAGTTCTGCAAGTGTAGACAGAAAGTTCAAAAATGGAGTGTTACCTGAATGGCAATAAGTTATAAAAAGTTGTGGAAGATGCTGATAGACAAGGACATGAAGAAAAAAGACCTATGTGTTGCAGCAGGAATCAGTCATGCTTCTATGGCAAAGCTCGGTAAGAATGAAAATGTTACAACAGATGTGCTTGTAAAGATATGCACTGCTCTAAAATGCGATATTGGAGACATTATGGAAATGGTGCCTGAAACGGCTGACCGAAAGGATGCAGAGTGATGTGCGTTAAAACAGTAAAAGCTCCCGTGGCAAAGCCTATCTTGAAGTGGGCGGGTGGTAAAACGCAGATGCTCGGTGAGCTTATGCCGAGAGTTCCGAAAACATACGGCAAATATATTGAACCTTTTTTCGGCGGCGGAGCATTATTCTTTTCATTGAAGCCTGAGAATGCTATTATAGCTGACAGCAACTTTGAGCTGATTAATATGCATCTCCAGGTTGCACATCATGTTGAGCTTGCAAAGATGATATGTACGCTTCATGAGTGTGGCTGCTATATAATTCTTACGAATTCTAATCATCCACTCGTTCATCAGCTGTATGAGCAGTGTAAGATAGAGGTTATTCAGACAAAGCGACACATATCCTGTCACGGCGATACCCGAAAAGGCGAAGATGTTATTGTTACAATACCGCCTGAAAAGAAAAAATCTGCTAAAAGCGAACCACTTTCCACTCAGGTGTCATTATATCCTCCGACAAGATTTATGGGTTCAAAGAGGAAACTGCTCAGTGAAATATGGAATGTTGCTTCACGCTTTGAGTTTGATACCGCTGTCGATCTGTTTTCGGGTTCCGGCATAGTCGGCTATATGTTCAAAGCTCACGGTAAAACAGTCATCAGCAATGATTATATGGCAATGTCTGCGACATTTACAAAAGCTATGGTCGAGAATAATACTGTGACACTTCCTATGGAAGAAGCTGAAAAACTGTTGATACAGCAAGGCAATATAGATCACTTCGTGTCTGATACATTTAAGGATTTGTATTATACCGATGATGAAAACGAGTTGATTGATATACTTCGAGCAAAAATATCAGCTATGGACGATCAATACAAAAGAGCTATCGCTATGACAGCTCTTATCCGTGCCTGCACGAAGAAAAGACCTCGTGGCATCTTTACATACACAGGACATAGATACGATGACGGTCGAAAGGATTTACAGAAAACACTGTCACAGCAGTTCCTTGAAGCTGTTGAAGCAGTTAATAATGCTGTCTTTGATAATCATAAGGAGAATAAGTCTGTAAACGGTGATGCTATGGCTTTGACAGGTGTTAAGCCTGATCTCGTTTATATAGATCTCCCATACTATTCACCGTTATCGGATAATGAATATGTACGCAGATACCACTTTATCGAAGGTCTTGCCCGTGACTGGAAAGGTATAGAGATACAAGAGCATACAAAAACAAAGAAATTCAAATCNTATCCTACNCCTTNTTCCNCNNAAGACGGAGCATANAATGCTTTTGATAAGCTGTTCAACAAATTTTCTGACAGTATTCTGATCGTATCATATTCTTCAAACAATTTGCCTACACAAGGGGATATGGTAGCTTTGATGAAGAAATACAAAGAACACGTTGAAGTAGTTCCCATAGACTATAAATATGCGTTTGGCAACCAGGCTGACGCAAAAACACATAGAAATTCTGTCAAGGAATACCTCTTTGTCGGGTATTGATAGGAGAATATATTATGGAAGAAAACATTAAGATTTGGCTTGTTGGCAACACAGGTTTGAGAAATCCTAATAGAATACAGGAAGGTCTTACAGTTTACGCTAAGTCTGCATTTGTCGGTAAGCTGCACGGCAGAGAAAACGAGATAGGNTTTATGNATCTGCTGAATAAAGAAGGCATTATCTAGAATGAAAGCGGTANAGACGAATCAGGCAGTCACGCTCGTAAATGGCGATTAATGTTTGCCAAGAATGGTTATATATTTCCGTAAGTCAGCAAGAAAGATGGCAACCAAGAAGATCTCGGTGCTACGGACGATATAACTCCGTTCGGCAGGACATTCCTTAAAGCGGATACTTTCCCTGCTGTTCANGAATGTTTNNTGAGAGCTATGAGTNTGGAACAATTTCCGNTGCCCGATGGTNAAGAACNCTNCTCACCACTCCATTGGATGCTCGCTATCATGTTGGAGTTAGAAAATCGTACAGGCTCTACAGAAATGAGCCGTATTGAATTTGCCCTTTGGGGACACACAACCAATCCGAGCTATAATCTCTCAGAGGTCGTTAATCATATTCTTGATCTTAGAAAGCGCAGGGCGAAATCTCCCGCAAAGCGTACTTTCGATAAAAATGAGATCAAAGAACGTGGCAAGTATTATGATAAAAAGCCCGAAAACTTCACTGATTACTGTGATATGAATATGCGCTATCTCCGTATATCGGGTATGTTTCAGCGTAAGGGCAGAGGTATTATGATCGTACCTGCAAAGTATTTGCTTGCTGAGAAACTTGCAAAAACAACAGCAACATCGGAACCGCTTATCGAAGCCTATAAAAAGCTATGTACTGGCACTCCTTTGCCAACAGATAATCTTGATATAGCCAAAACACTGCTTGAAGATCTTAAAAATCAGATGAAAGACCGTCATATCGTGTATGATATTTCCGATCTGCCGCTTGACACTTCTGCCGAGATCAATATTGCAAGACAGCGTTTGGAAGATACCCTTGCCAAAACAGACGAGATACAGTACGCTAACGATCAGTGCAACCAGTGGCAGGAAATTGCCGATTATATGTCGCTGTTAATTCAGGGCGGCGATAAAAAGGTATATGATGAGGATAATGCTATCGAAATACCAAAAGACGAAACTCCTGCATATTTCGAGTGGACGCTTTAGAGGGCTGCACTTGCAATAGATCATATGGTAAACAAACCTTATGAGGTTCGTGGTTTCAGACTTGACTCCGACTTTTTGCCCGTAACCGCAGCAGGAGGAGGAAAAGGCGATCTATACTGTGAATTTGAGGACTTCACCATATTGACCGAGGTTACAATGTCTACATCTTCAAGGCAGGAAGCGATGGAGGGCGAACCCGTCCGACGTCATGTATCCGATGCCGTATTGAAGTATGATAAGCCTGTATATGTTTTTTTCCTTGCTATCAGAATTGATACCAATACAGCTGAAACATTTCATCACGGTATTTGGTACGCAAAGGGCGATGTGAAACAGCACCTTGATATTGTTGCTCTTTCTTTGGAGCAGTTCCGCAGACATTTTGTTTCCATGTTCAAGGGTAAACAGGCTCGTCCCGAACATCTGAGAGATCTTATACTCCAGTGTGAAACTGAACGTGATAGACTTGAAGCTCCAGCTTGGATGAGGCATATTGAGTCTGTTGTTGAGCGGAGGGTTAACGAATTTTCAACTATAAATGAGCATCCACAAATAATGCACAAAAAATAAGGACAGCAGCTACAAAATGAGTTATAATGTAAGTGTGAACATACATTGACTCAAAGAAGTGCTGTCCTATGAATACAAGTATACACCATTCTGAGGAAATTTGCAAGAGACTTTCAGAAAATAATCTGCTGGAAAGTGTATAAAATGTTTCTGCGTCTTATGTGGTAAGTATTATGATGGCAATTTTCCAGACAGGATACCATGGGAAAACAGTCGATATGGAGAGATGCAGCGACAGACACAGAACTAGTATTTCGCACTTTCTGAGAAATGAATCCATCATTGATGATACACTTGTATCATCAATGAAACACCACATTATAAACATCATTTATGATGAATCAAAGGCATCCGGCTATCCCATTTTCGTCATTACTGATGACACAATCTGCTTTAAAACGCACCCTTCATCGAAGGCTAAACACCCAATTGAATCTGCCGGTTTCCACTTTTCTCATTTGAAAAGAAAACAGGATTACGGACATCAGACTGTAGCTGTGCTGCTGTCCTGTAATGGAATCACGCTTCCTTATGACACGATCTTGTACGATAAATCGGTTTCAAAGATCGACATTGTAAAACAAATTGCGGAGGAACTTCCTGCTACACCGATACCTTCATACTTTCTTTGTGACAGTTGGTATGTTTGTTAAAAACTCGCAGATACGTTTATCCGCAAGGGATTTTATACTGTTGGTGCGATGAAAACGAATCGCATTCTTTATCCATACGGCGTAAAAATGAACGTTTGTGACCTTGCCGGAAAACTGGTCGAAGCAGAGTGCAGGGAGTTGTTTCACCTTGTGACCGTGAAACAGCGGCAGTACTATGTTTACCGATACGAAGGCAATCTGAACGGCATTGAAAACGCTGTTGTTTTGCTTACATATCCGAAAAATGCATTTGGGAAAGAGACGGCTTTGAGATCTTTTATCAGTACCAATACCGCTCTTTCCGATGAATAAATACTGAATCTTTATGTAACCCGCTGGAACATTGAAGTGTATTTCCGTAACTGCAAATCCAAGCTGGCAATCGACCAGTATCAAATTCGTTCTGCTAAA
>WFLX010265515.1_pt1 | contig 24999 bp, 18 predicted proteins | sample 4967041 | NCBI WGS metagenome assembly WFLX01 (sample SAMN12857096, study PRJNA449069) | gut metagenome | isolation source: stool from male and female vole | host: Microtus ochrogaster | place: USA:Florida | collected 2017
TCGCGATGTGTTCTTTGCACGAAATTGGAGTGTCGCCACATTATGGAGTCGAATCCCGCATTCTCGATGCTTGCAATCACATTCTCTGCAATGCGCTGGCTCTTCTTCTTTTTCGGAAGATTTAACCCATTGGTTGATAGCATAAAGCCTTCGGCATGAACGTTTTTCCCTTTCGTGTCAAAACTGATATAGGAAACCTCTGCCATCCCGTCCCTGTCGTAAGAGTATTCAATGGTGAACGTTGTCTGTAACTTCGTCTGCCAAGTAATAGTGTCGAATCTGTTAATCATATATATAGTAGGCACTACACTCTGAAACCGAAGGAGACGCTGGCTCTGAACATCAATGAAGGCGGTACCCCTCATGAGTCAACCAGCGACATTGCGGAATGCCGACTTCAGATGCAGCACATACACAGTTCTGCCGTCCCCTTCTTCGAGAATCGAACAGTCATAGGCATACAGTTTCTTCAGATTGTCCTCAAAGAATGGTAAGTCTACCAGCTTATTCCAGAAAGCATTGTACGACATTAGGGGACCCAGCTCCAGAAAGTGATGCAGGTTCATACCTCCCAGCATAGGCCGGACGCCAATGCTGTCATCCGGTCTGCTCTGCCTTCCCGTTATAACGCTAAAATCTCGGAGATGCACTGCGGACTTTGCATTGACAATTGCCTCAAGCATCTCCACTCTGAAACCGAAATCCTCTACCATGCGACAAAAANATGTGTCGGTCAGGCGGCGNNCCNTCTTTAANCTCTGCCTCAATTGCTCCTNNACTCTGCNCAATATGGCGTCTAAAGAAATCACCGTCACCTCCCGCAATTGCGATGATGACGGGATGAGTTTCACCACGTCCGTCAAGTCGGAAACGGCAATGCTCTGAGTGAAATAGCCCATATTCCTTATCACAAGCGTGTCTCCGTCTTTTGCCACTATGCAGAAGTTCCCCTCCGAATTGCTAAGCGTACTTTCTCTCTCCGAAATAATAACATGTGCAAATGGTAGAGCTTCGCCGGTCACGGCATCCTCTATATGTGCAGTAGCCACTCTCGATTGCGGCAACGTTTGCGACAAAAGACAGGACGCTGCGCCAATGAAGAATACTATCAGCACAACACATCTTCTGAGAACTACTGTGTGAGAAACTCTGTCCAACATCTCTTCGCTGAGTGTTCCGGTTAAACATTGAGGCTCTAACGGATATTAGAGAAGGTGAAAACGCATGGAAGAAAAGCCATCCTCTTGCAAAGATAGCAGATAATGCGATACGAGCCAAACATTCTTCCTTAAAATCAAGGTCGACATGCTGTTATTGCATAATCTGCGACATACCCGTGCTGTTCAGTGCGTTGGGTGGTGATGAAAAGTACGCCCCGCCTTTGCTTCCTCTATGCGGGAGGAGGTCAAAGGCGGGGCGTGTGCGGGTAGCGGTAGAGGGGTCTATGCGTTCAGCATGGACTTTTCTATCTGTTGCTGTGCATACTTGCGGGTGATGCAGAGCGTCTTCTTTTTGCCGGAAGGTGCGGCGAACTGAGCGTCAATCATGATGGACTCCATGATGGAGCGCAGCCCGCGGGCTCCGAGCTTGTATTCGACAGCCTTATCAACGATGTAGTCGAGCGCTTCGTCCTCGAAGGAGAGCGTGATGCCGTCCATGGCGAAGAGTTTTATCTGCTGTTTGACAAGGGAGTTTTTCGGTTCTGTAAGGATGTTGCGCAAGGCTTCGCGGTCGAGCGGATTGAGATAGGTGAGCACGGGCAGGCGGCCTATAATTTCGGGTATGAGGCCGAAACTCTTCAGGTCCTGTGGCAGGATGTACCGCATGAGGTCCTTAGAGTCAATCTTTTGCAGATTCTGCACGCTGTCGTAACCAACAACGTGCGTGTTGAGTCTTTGTGCTATTTTGCGCTCTATGCCATCGAAGGCGCCGCCGCAGATAAACAGGATGTTGCGCGTGTCAACATGAATGTAGTCCTGGTCGGGATGTTTACGCCCGCCCTTAGGGGGCACGTTGACCATGGAACCCTCCAACAGTTTGAGCAGACCTTGCTGTACGCCTTCGCCGCTCACGTCGCGTGTGATGCTGGGGTTGTCGCTCTTGCGCGCTATTTTGTCTATTTCGTCAATGAAGACAATACCGCGTTGTGCGGCCTCCACATTGTAGTCGGCCACTTGGAGCAGACGCGAGAGAATACTCTCCACGTCCTCGCCCACATAGCCCGCTTCCGTGAAGACGGTGGCATCGACAATGGTGAAAGGCACTTTCAGAAGCTTGGCGATGGTGCGTGCCAGCAGTGTCTTGCCGGTACCGGTTGAGCCTACCATGATGATGTTGCTCTTCTCTATCTCCACGCCGTCGTCGTCAACTTTTTGGGCAAGGCGTTTGTAATGGTTATACACCGAAACGGCAAGATAACGCTTTGCATTGTCCTGACCGATGACATACTGGTCGAGATAGGCCTTGATGTCCTGCGGTTTGGGGAGACTTTTGAGGTCGAAATCGGCGTTTCCTCCTGCCGAGCGGGGTGCCTCCTCGCCCATGTTTTCCTTGACTATCAGGTTGGCTTGCCGTATGCAATCGTCGCAGATATAGCCCTCTATGCCCGTCAGCAGCAGGGCCACTTCGTCTTCGCTGCGTCCGCAGAACGAACAGCGGTTTTTCTTTCTTCCTGCCATAGGCTTATTTGCGTGCCAGCACGCGGTCTATCATCCCGTATTCCTGAGCCTCCTGAGCCGTCATCCAGTAGTCGCGGTCGCTGTCAGCCCACACCTTGTCGAAGTCGGTGTGTGAGTGTTCGGCCACGATGGTGTAGAGTTCGCGTTTGAGTTTCTGTATTTCGCGTGCGGTAATCTCTATGTCGCTGGCCTGTCCTTGTGCACCGCCCAAAGGCTGATGAATCATCACACGGCTATGTGTGAGGGCGCTGCGCTTGCCTTCTTTGCCTGCCACGAGAAGCACTGCGGCCATGCTTGCGGCCATGCCGGTACAGATGGTTGCCACGTCGCTCGTAATGAACTGCATCGTGTCGTATATGCCGAGGCCTGCGTAAACGCTGCCACCGGGACTGTTGACATAGATGCTGATGTCCTTGCCGGGGTCAACACTATCGAGGTAGAGGAGTTGTGCCTGGAGCGTGTTGGCGGTGTAGTCGTCAATCTGAGTGCCCAGGAAGATGATGCGATCCATCATCAGACGGCTGAACACATCCATCTGAGTGACATTGAGTTGGCGTTCTTCCAGTATGTAGGGGTTGAGGTACTGGTTCTGCATACTGACCACGTCGTCCAGCACCATGCCGTTCATTCTCAGGTGGCGTGTGGCGTATTTGCGGAAATCGTTGTTCATAGCGGTTTTGTTTGTTTTGCTTTTAGGCAGTTAAGGAACGGCCTGTTTCCTGACCGTTCCTTATACCATATTATATACATTCGTGTGCGTACACGCGCGTCCATGTACATATACGCGCGCGTAAGGATGTGATAATGTCTTTTGCGCTTTACTGCTTGTCGAGGCGGTTGAACTCTTCCATCGTCACCTCTTTGGTCTCAATAGCAACGACATCCTTCACCTTCTCTGCTATCATCTTTTCCACAGTACGCTCCACGAGACCCTGTGCCTGCTGCTCGTTCTTGAGCATCTCGGCAGCATAGTTGTTGATGCTCTCCTCGGGCATGTTCATCATGCCGTACTGGGCGAACTGAATGCGGGTAATCTGTTTTGCTGTTTCGAGAACATCCTCGTGCTGCACCTTTACCTCGAGTTGGTCGCAAAGCTGTTCCTTTGCCAGATGCCAGAGCAGTTCAGGCAGAGATTTCTCGAAGTTCTCCTCAACATAGTTTTCGTCTTTATCTGCGTTGCGGAGTTTCATGAAGCGCTTCAAAAGAGCTTCGGGGAACTCCACTTGGCCGATACGGTTTATCACATAGCTGCGGAGGTCCTGCATGAATTTGTATTCCGCCTCGGTCTGGAAGTTCTTCTTGATGTCGTTAGCAATGAACTGACGAAACTCTTCCTCGCTCTTCACGGTGTCTTTGCCGAGCATTTGGTCGTAGAGCTCCTGACTGAGTTTGGCAGGTTCAAAGCGCATGATTTCAGTAATCTGATAGCTGAAATCAGCCTTCATCTCTGCGGCAGCCTCCTTGTCGATACGCAACAAGCTTGCCAACTCCACAGCGCTGTCGTTGTATGCCTTGGCAGGGTTGATTGTAATGACATCACCGAGTTTTGCACCTTCGAACTTGGCTTTCTCCTCGTCGTTCTTCATGTATTCGGGCAGCATGACTGCCTCCTCAACCTGAATGCCGCCCTCCACGCTGTTGCCTTCAGCGTCGAGCTGTGTGAGCAGACCCTTGACCATGTCGCGTGCTTCATAGCTTTCGGCCTTGACGTGCTGACCGCCGCGCTGACAGAAACTCTGCACCTGCTGGTCAACCAAAGCGTCATCCACCTTGATGTCGTAGTATGTGAGCTTGTCGTCCTTCGTGAGCTTGGCATCGAACTCGGGAGCGAGAGCAATGTCGAAGGCAAAGGTGAAGTTCTCCTGATTGTCGAAGTCGATAGCAGGCGTCTTCTCTTCGTTGGGCAGGGGCTCTGCCAGCATATTGATTTTATTCTCGCGGATGTACTTGTAGGCCTGTTCGCCGATGAGTTTGTTGATTTCCTCTGCCTTAATTTCCTTGCCGAAGCGTTTCTGGAGCAAAGAGACGGGAACTTTGCCGGGACGGAAGCCGGGGAGGCTTGCCTTCTTGCCGAAATCCTTCAGAGCGGCTGCCACCTTACCTTCGTAGTCAGCCTTTTCGATGTTGAGGGTAAGCAGGGCGCTCACCTTGTCAACGTTTTCAAATGAGATATTCATTGTCTTTTTAATGATAGGATGAAAAGTGCGGGACAAAGGATTATTGAGCAGAATCCTCAATCCGGCTCTGTACTATTTTTATTTCGTGGGTGCAAAGATACGACAAATAATTCAAAGTACAAAATTTAGTGAGGTTCTATTGATTAAGTTTTCTGCTTCGGGCCGGACATAATCTCATTTAGCCTCAACATGCTGATGCCGCAGGTGCAAAACATGCTTTCCCATCAAGNCTCTCGAAATATCCGCTTCTTCTCCCGCATCAAGCCTGAACGGAACTTTACCGGCGATAGAGAATCTTGCGTGATTGTGTTGANCCGTCTTTGTAAACAATGTGCTGTATGACGATGCTTTCTGCTTCGACATTTGAAATCTGTTGCCCTTTGAGGTTNTAATATCTCACAGCGACTATCTGATGTCCGGCGNTTCCTACGATGCTGTCGTTTATGGCATTAGGAGCTTCAAGGGTAGTGCTCGTNCACATCCTGTTAGGGTNGTCGATGGTAGGACGCTCGAACATTGCCAGCTCGTAACCGCCATCAGGGAATCGTCCGAAAGTGTTCCATCTGGGCTGCTTCCTGTAGCACAACGAGTCTGTCCAGGTGTCTCCGGCGTCAGTGATTGAGACATAGGAGGCATTGGAGTTCTTCAACTTGAAAGAGGCGTGCAACTGTGTCTTGGCATTCTTGCCGTCGCACCAAACAATCTTATAGCCGTGAGCAGGAATGACGGTACTTATTCCATCGGAAGNAGAGAACCGGAACTTGTGAGCATCTTTGGGGTCGTCGGACAGATAAGCGCCGGCCAAATCGATGTCTTCGTCGGTATTGTTGTACAGTTCAATCCAGTCTGCTTTCTTCCCATACTCATTGATGAAGATGTCGTTGCCCGCACTCACCTCGTTGATGCAGACCGGAGGCACATTNGCNTCCGTGTGNTCATAGACGGCTTCTATCTCGAATGTACCCGAAGGAAAGTCGTTGCTCAGGTGNAAGACGGGCTCAGAAGACACGACNTTNCCGTTGACATTCCATCCCTTAAAGACGCTTCCGCCGGGTGTTGCTGCGGTAAATGTGATTGGAGCAAACAGATAACCATTGAATCTGCCCGTTGGTATCTCCTGNCCGTTAAGCAGTGTCTTTGCTTCGGGCAGGTTTGATTTCAGGGAGACGGTGTATTCATCCGTCAGATGGAATGCCGTCTTGAGGCTCTGCTTCAAAGCCGGTCTCCTCTCGGCGTTATCGNTCAGTCGGGCAATGAGCCTGTCCGCCTTCTCGTCGGCAGATAGTCCTTCGAGCCGAAGTGCAGGGTTTATCATATTCTTCATTGCCGTTATGATTGGCTCACAACGCTCCGGGTCGAACACGCTTCCATTCATGATGCAGTAGGCATCTATGAACTGTTTTTTGAAAGGCTCGTATTTCAGCATGTTCTTGAACCTGACAGGAAGCGAACCTGTGCCTCTGTTCAGCACCTGCAGTATCATGTCCGTGTCTCCGAATCCGCCGTCCACATCATGGAGCACAACATGGAACTTCCCATTGTCGTCCCTTGCCCGGAATCCCTTGATGTTCTTGAAGCCTCCCCGCAGCCAGTCCAAGTTGCCCATATAGATTTCTGCTGCCATATAGTTGCAATACTCGTCAATGTCAACAAGTTCGCATATCGCGTTCCAGACAGCAGCATCCGACGGACTATTGGCAAGCCTGTTGCTCAGGTCATACCATTCGTCCAGCTTCTTCTTGTCTCCTTCCTTTATGATTATATCCCCCTCCCACTGATCCATCTCGTTCTTGTCGATGCCATAGTTGCTGAAAGCAAATTGTTTGTTGCTTTCCTCCCTGAGATTCATCATTCCGAGGTATTTGCCGTCAAGAAAAACATGGGCGGGCTGCCATGCCTGGCAGTCAAGGTAGATGCCGCTCGTGCGCAGCAGTTCCTGAATTGCCGCATCCCATATCCGAGCATTGCTGTCCTGACCTCCGTTCCTCACAAGGAAGTTCTTTATCTTGACGTAAGGCTTGCTGTCAAATATCGGATAGGCAAACGTGTTGAGACCCTCGAAAACCTTGTCCGACTTCAACTTGAAGGAAGTGCGATACTGAAAATCGTCATTGCCCACATTGAAGCGTGTCCAGCCCCCAAAGATGCTGAAGTTCGACTCCTGATTGATGGCTTCACTGTAGTTCAAATGAGCATCCGGAACGAAATACTCAACGTTCACCGGACGCTCCCAGTCCATGTTCTGATTGGCCTTTACCCTGGAGTTGTTTGCGACGCGTCCGTTGGTTCCCGTCACATACAGTCCAATCGTGTTGTCAAAGAAATGCTTAGGCGCCGTGTTGACACAGAGTATCGGCAGCGTGAATTTGCCTTTCCGTTCAAGGAACGTGCGGGTGACAACAGGACTGTCAAGGTAGCCGTCGCCTGCAAGCAAGAATCGGTAAACCGCATTCTTATTGCCAGAGAACCTTCCGTCGGCACTGGTAGGCGATGTTCCCGGCTGTGGTGTTGANCCATCGGTCGTATAGCAGAGGGTGGCATCACTTGGGATATCGACAACAAACTGAAAACTCTCGTTAAAAATCCCTCCCGTAGTGCTGACGACCGGNGCCGGCAATCTTTTGTATGCTATCCGGCCGGCACTGTTCGTTGCCTTGGGTGTTGGCGTCGATGTCCAGCCGAAGTTTTCCGAACCATCCGCTTCCCTCATCCAGGAACAGCGTGCTATGCAGCGAGGATATTCCACAGCATCCATGAGCGAGCCATCGGCATTAAGCAGTTCTATGACTCCTCCGTCGGCATCCAGTTTGAAGGGTATCTGTNNCCCTGCATTTGCCCCATAATATCCGTCCTTGCTGTTGTGGTCGAACCAGAGCACGGCAAAACCATGGGGAGATACGCTCCCATGACTGTTTGTGAGCTTGTGCTGCTCGACCTTCATCTCCGAATCCGTATGTCGGAGGCTAATGCCGCCTAACGCTATGGCGTTTGGTGTAGGGTTGTAGAGTTCCACCCATCCGCCATAGTTATACGAGGGGTCGATATGTCTGTCGATGTTTGCAACGCAAATCTCATTAAGCAAAAGATGGCCATTCTGCCCGGCATGGACGCAGACTGTAACACAAAAGAGCAAGAACTGAAGCACGACTCTTGACGTACACACCGGATTGGTTGCCGGCCCGGCACCAGCGAACAAAGAGCCGGGATGCCACTCCTTGCTGATACGTTGCCGACTTCTCCAAAAGGAACTCATACATTCAATAAACTGGCAATGGGGGGGGTAATTTAAAGATTTTCATATGGTTAATAAATTTAGTTGACACGTTTTNTCGCCTTACTCTTCCGTGGCTGTACGCTCCTGCTCCATCTGCTGGAAGTCCTTNTAGCGAAGCACGAAGCTGCGTGTGAGATACTTGTCGAGCACGACGGGGTTAACGCTGAGTTCCTGCGGCGTGCCGTGGAAGAGTATCTGGCCCTCAAAGAGGAGGTACGCGCGGTCGGTGATACAAAGCGTCTCCTCAACGTTGTGGTCGGTGATGAGCACNCCGATGTTGCGTTGCTTCAGNTTCCAGACGATGTACTGAATGTCCTCTACCGCGATGGGGTCAACGCCGGCAAAGGGTTCGTCGAGCATAANGAATNTGGGGTCGATAGCAAGGCAACGGGCNATTTCNGTGCGACGGCGNTCTCNGCCACTAAGCTGATCGCCGAGATTTCTGCGCACTTTTTCGAGGCGGAACTCGCTGATGAGGCTTTCGAGCTTCTCCTTCTGGTAGCTCTTTGGCTTGCCGGTCATCTCCAGCACGCAGGCTATGTTGTCCTCCACGCTCATCTTGCGGAACACGCTGGCCTCCTGTGCCAGATAGCCGATGCCGCGGCGGGCACGCTGATAGACAGGCAGGGTGGTGATTTCATCCCNGNNCNGAAAGATGTGNCCCTTGTTNGGTATNACCAGACCTGTGGTNATGTAGNNCGNTGTCGTCTTGCCTGCANCGTTGGGTNCCAGCAGNCCGACTATCTCGCCTTGCCGCACGTTGAAGCTGACATTGTTCACCACAGTGCGTTTGCCATAGACCTTGACAAGCCCCTCGCTGCGGAGTTCCAGGCGCTGCTGCTGTTCCATTTGGTCGTTCATGTATTGGTGTTTCCCTTTTCCATCTGTTCCTCTTTGACCTTGCGGAGCAGGTCGCTGGCAAAGATGAAGGAGTTGAGTTTCTCGTTGGTGGCCGTCATGATGTCGTGCTTCGAGCCTTCCCATTCCTTGTGCCCATCGCTGATGTAGAGTATGCTCTCGCCGATGCCCAGCACGGAGTTCATGTCGTGGGTATTGATAATGGTGGTCATGCCGTACTCGTGCGTAATGTCGCTGATGAGTTCGTCAATGACGAGACTCGTCTTGGGGTCAAGTCCTGAGTTCGGTTCGTCGCAGAAGAGATACTTCGGATTGAGGGCTATGGCGCGGGCTATGGCTACGCGCTTCTGCATGCCACCGCTTATTTCGCCGGGCATCTTCTGCTCGCTGCCCTGAAGGTTCACGCGTTCCAGGCAGAACTTTGCGCGCCGAACGCGGTCAGCGTGGTTCATGTCGGAGAACATGTCGAGCGGAAACATGACATTCTCCAGAACGGTCATTGAGTCGAAGAGAGCTGCGCTCTGGAATATCATGCCCATCTCGCGTCGGAGCATGACGCGTTCCCGCTTTGTCATCTGCACGAAGTCGCGACCGTCATAGAGTATTCTTCCCTGCTCCGGTTCGAACAGGCCCACGATGTTTTTCAACAGCACGGTCTTGCCGGAACCGGACTGTCCGATGATGAGATTGGTCTGTCCGTCGCGGAAAATCATGTTGATATCCTTCAGGACATCCCTGCCGTCGAAACTCTTATATAAGTGTTGCAGTTCTATCATAAGAAGCCTGTGCTGCCCCTCCCTTGCGGCAGAGGGTGATTCGGTTTTGCTATCAACGTATGCGTTGTCTGTTCGAGCCCGGCCGTTTCGGCGCAGGCCCCTGTTTCTGCCCGTACGGACAGAAGAGCCTTCCTCTACGACAGCAGCGACGTGAGGAAGATGTCGGTGAAGAGGATGAGCATGCTGCCCGACACCACGGCATCGGTGCTTGCCTTGCCGACATCGAAGCTGCCACCCTCCACCCGATAGCCGTGGTAGGACGCCACGCTACTGATGATGAAAGCGAAGACGATGCTCTTGATGACACTCATCCAGATGTACCAGATGTTGAAGTCGTGGAGCAATCCTATGGTCAGGGCTTCGGGCGTGATGATACCTGCCACTGATGTGGCATACGCACCCGCTATGCCGGAGGCGATGCTGAAGACAACCAGGAAGGGAATCATCGTCATCATGCCGAGCAGCTTGGGCAGAATGAGATAGGCTGCGGAATTGACGCCCATTATCTCCAGCGCGTCAATCTGCTGCGTGACGCGCATGGTGCCAATCTCCGACGCCACGTTCGACCCCACTTTGCCCGCCAGAATAAGGCACATGATGCTGGATGAGAACTCAAGCAGCATAATCTCGCGCGTGACGAAACCTGTGGTGAAGGTGGGCATCCAAGGGCTCTGGATGTTGAGTTTTATCTGTATGCAGATGACCGCACCGATGAAGAAACTGATGAGCAGCACGATGCCGATGGAGTTGACACCGAGCGACACCATCTCGCGGATGTACTGCCGATAGAACATGCGCCAGCTCTCGGGTTTGCTCAGCACACGGCCCATGAGCTGGAGATATCGGCCGAAGGCGGCCAGCCATTTGGTCACGAACATCGTTTCTTCTCCTCTTTTGTGCTGCAAAGTTACGAAGATATGGCGGAAAAAACAAGCATTTGGGCAAAAAACGGCCGCATGGCCACAGTTCTGCACCATTTGGCACAGAAGCGTTTTCCGGCCGCCGACCACGGCTGTTGCCTCCCGGCCGGAGGTTGCCGACACGTCCGTCCGTGCCGTTTCCTGCCTTATGAAAGCGGAAGCCTCAGGCTATGCGCTGCGCCGAAGAGGCCGTCCGGGACATGAGAGGTAGCGTTCAGAGGGCCATATACCATGCGAAGGAAGCCGATGCAGCATGTTGCATCGGCTTCCTTCGCATGGTGTGTGGCCGGGCATGGCACGGCGCACCGGGAAAAGAGGGCAGGCTCCGTCTACTGTGCGGGCGTCTCCATGCCGATGGCAATGCGGTTGCCGCTGCCGAAGACGGTTGCGGCCAGAGCCCGGACGTCCTCTGCCGTGATGCCCGTCACCGTCTCGTCGTAGCCATCGACATAGTTCATGCCGTAGCGTGTACGAAGGTAGAGGTTGTTGAGCCAGTAGGCGTTCTTCTTGAGGTTTTCCTGATGGGAGCGCAGCATGTACTGCTTTATCTTGTCGAGGTTTTCAGCCGACGGGCCTTTTTCCATCATTTCCCGCACGCCGTCATAGATAACCTGCGTCATGGCTTCGCGCTTCTCCGGAGCCGTGGGCAACTGTATGGTCACGGTGGCCACCTCTTCGGGATAGTCGTTGAGCGATGCGCTCACCGGCACGCTATACGCGCCGCCATTCTCTTCCCGGACGTTTTCCGTGAACAGCATCTGCANGGCTTGCTGGAGCATNCTCACCATGATGGTGTTCTTCAGCGTCTCCTTGAGGGGGGCATGGTAGAAGAAGAGGTTGAGGGAGTTGGGCGTGTCCTGCTCCTTGGTGAAAAGGCACTCATGCTGCCCCTTGCGTATGCGCTGGTCGATNGTCTTGAACGTTTCCTTCTTGCCCTTTGCGGGNAGAGCGCCGAGGTACTTGGCCANAAGGGGNGCTACGGAGTCGGCATTGACATCGCCCACGAGGTAGAACTCAAAGTCGGCGGCATTGGCAAAGCGCTCTCGATAGACTCGCAGCATGCGGTCGTAGCTGAGCGCATCGAGGTCGGCAAGGCGCATGCGCTTGGCGCGGACATTGTTGTCGTAGAGGATGCTGGCTATGCTGTCGTTGAAGGTCACGAGGGGATTGAACTCCTGATTCTGCAAGGCGGTGCGCATACGCTCCACCTGCGAGGCATAGGCAGCATCGTCGCGGCGGGGCGCCGTGAAGCAGAGATAGACGAGCTGCAACATGGTCTCGAGGTCCTTCTTGACGCAGCCGGCATCGATGCTCTCGGTGCGCGTGCCAATGGAGGGCGACACAGACACCTGCTTGCCGGCCAGTTTCTTGGAAAGTTCCACGTCGGAGAAGGCGCCCCAGCCTCCGAGCTTGATCATGTCGGCATGCCCCACGTTCAGATAGTCGTCGTTGGCATAGAGGCTGTTGCCGCCCCACGATGTGGCGTGCAGNCTGATTCGGTTGGGGCTGTAGTCGGTTTGCAGGACATGGATTTTCNTGCNGTTGCTGAGAGTTATCAGTTTGNNACCGAAGATGTCATCGGTTATTTTCTTGACCTTCACCTTGCTCTTGAGTGCAGGCACGAGGGGTGCCGCATTAACCTCCTCGCTGTATGCCTCTATGTCTTCGGCTTCCACCTCTGCCATGGCGCCCAGCAATTGCTGCTCGGTGAGCAGGGACTGGCCTTCCTTCTCGGGAGTGATGACATAGATGATGCGATTGTCGAGGGGGTCGGAGGTGATGGCATCGTTGACGATAGAAAGGGGAATGACGGGCAGGTACTCATGCGCTATGCTGTGGAGGTACTCGATGCCGGGGTTGGGTTCGTTGTCGAGGAAGTGTCTGACACAGCCCGTGACGAGCGAGGTGTTGGTGCGCTTGCTGCGTGCCTCGAACGCGGCATCGACTTGCGAGAGGTACTCCTGCTTGTAACGTTCGAACTCGCTGGCGGTGAAGCCGCCGCGGTGTGCACGCAGCAACTCGCGGTAGGCCGCCTTTATGCCTTCCAGGCAGTGCCCGTCCTTCATGCTGACACTCAGGTTGAGCGTAGCTTTGGCAGAGCTGAAGAAATTCTCATACCCTACCCCGGCTCCCGCGAAGGGGGCGTCGGCCTGACGAGCCAACTCGCCTAAGCGTTCATTCAGCATGCCGGCTATGGCGTCCTCCACGAAGCTCACCAAGAGGTACTGCATGTCGCTTCTCTCTTCGCGAGGATAGACAGGACGCTTGAACATGATGACGGCATCCAGGCTGGTGTATTCCTTGTCGGTGCCTATATACACGAGGGGTTCCTTGTTGTCGGGCACGTCGTAGGTCTCGCGAACGGCGGCATCGGCAGCTGCGGGCGCAATGTCGGCAAAGAGGGTCCGGATGCGCCTCTCTATGTCGTCGGGATCCACATCACCCACAATGACCAACGCCTGCAAGTCGGGACGGTACCAGCGACGGTAGTAGCTGCGGAGCGTGTCGTAGGTGAAGTTCTTGACGACATCCATCGTGCCTATGGGCATGCGCGCGCCGTACCTGCTGTCCTTACAGATGACGGAAAGCGCCTTCTCGAAGACGCGCAACGAGGCACTCCGCCTCACACGCCACTCCTCCTCTATGACGCCGCGCTCCTTGTCTATCTCCTCGTCCTCGAGCAACAGGTCGTGGCTCCAGTCGTGCAAAATGAGCAGACAGGAATCAACGGCGCCGGCTATCTCCACATTCACGTTGTTGATGTTATATACCGTCTCGTCGAAACTGGTATAGGCGTTGAGATTCTCGCCGAACTTCACGCCGATGCGCTCCAGATACTGCTTCAGGCCGTCGCCGGGAAAGTGGGTAGTGCCGTTGAAGCACATGTGCTCAAGGAAATGTGCCAGTCCGCGCTGGCTGTCTTCTTCCTGCACAGAGCCGACGCGCTGGGCGATGTAGAAGTCCGCGCGCTTCTCGGGCCACACGTTGCGGCGAATGTAATAGGTGAGCCCATTCGGCAGTTTACCCAGCTTCACGGCAGGGTCTAACGGGACGGGCGGCATCTGCTGGGCATGGAGAACAGGGAGCGTCAGCAGCATGACAAACAAAAAGAAAAGCTTTTTCATATCTGATGTGTTAGATGGTTAGGCAGAAGGCTACGGGCGTCTTGCCCGCAGGCAAAGCGCCGGAGCAACAGCTGTTGGCCGGTTCATGGTTTTAGGTTTCATGTGTCCGACTCCTGCCGGAGAAGATGACGCACGGCATGTGGTCGTTTGCCGGAACAATGGGACTGCGGCGGTTCCCTTCACTGCATCCGCCAACCGTCCTTGAGGAGTACGAGCGGAAGCTGTATCTGCTCGCGGGTGCTGTCGGCAAACGTCAGTTGCAACAGGACTGTGGCGGTGCTGTCGGCCATCTCGTCGTCAAGCGCCTCCACGCCGCAGAGACACTGCATCTGACCTTCGTGCATGGTCTGTGCNACCGCATCNACGAGCTGGGAGCNGTAGTCCTCTNGCAGACTGNCGGCNTANACNTAGCCACCCACGAAAGCCTCGTAGTCGCCGCGGACAAGCATATCGTAGTAGCCGACGGCTGCCTCGCGTGCCGCCTCATGTGTGTTCAGATTGTTGCACGCGGCTAACAGCAGAAGCGCTGCAACTCTGCAAAATGCTCCCCCGGCCTTGTGGAGGGAGAAGGGGAAACAACCGGTTATAGCATGCAGTAGATGGTTCTTCATGGTGGGCTGACTGTTTTTGTGGAAGTTTGCACTATGGGATTGGGAGGGGCTTGACGGGCAAAGGTTTTGGCGGCAGGCGTTCCTCCAGAGGGAGTGTCTCACTCTCTCTGGGCAAAGAAGGCTCTGCTTCGGCCCCTCTTTCGCTCTTTCCCTATTTCTGCCTGATGAAGATATTCATGGGGCAACCTGTGAAGTTCCAGCGTTCGCGAATCTTGTTCTCGAGGAAACGCTTGTAGGGCTCCTTCACATACTGCGGCAGATTGGCGTAGAAGACAAACGAGGGCACACGCGTTTCGGGAATCTGCATGCAATACTTTATCTTGATGTACTTGCCCTTCATGGATGGTGGCGGGTAGGCCTCTATCAGGGGAAGCATCTCCTCATTGAGCTTGTGGGTGCTCACCTTGCGGCGGCGATTCTCATAGATTTCCTTGGCTGTTTCGAGCACCTTGAAGATGCGTTGCTTGGTCAGCGCCGAGGCAAAGATGATGGGGAAGTCGGTGAAAGGAGCCATGCGGTCACGGATGGCGTCCTCCATCGTCTTGATGACTTTGTTGTCCTTGTCGGGCACCAAATCCCACTTATTAACCACCACCACCAGACTCTTCTGGTTCTTCTGGATAATCTGGAAGATGTTCAGGTCCTGTGTCTCGATGCCGCGGGTAGCGTCAATCATGAGAATGCAAACGTCGCTGTTCTCGATGGCGCGGATGCTACGCATGACACTGTAGAACTCCAGGTCTTCGTTCACCTTGTTCTTACGGCGGATGCCGGCGGTATCGACAAGGTAGAAGTCGAAGCCGAACTTGTCGTATCGCGTGTAGATGCTGTCGCGCGTGGTGCCTGCAATGTCGGTGACAATGTTGCGATCCTCACCGATGAAGGCATTGATGAGGCTGGACTTGCCGGCATTGGGGCGGCCCACTACGGCAAAACGAGGGATGTCCTCATCGGGGAGGGCTTCCGACTTCTTGGGGAAAAGACTGACAATGAGGTCGAGCAGATCGCCGGTGCCGCTGCCTGTGGCTGCCGATATGCACTGCGGATCACCAAGACCGAGCGAATAGAACTCGGCGGCGAGGTAAGTTTCATTGTTGTCCATCTTGTTGCAGATGAGCAGCACGGGCTTCTTCGTGCGGCGCAAAATGTTCGCCACCGCCTCGTCTAAGTCGGTCACACCGTTCTGGATGTCCACCAGAAAGAGAATGACGTCAGCCTCATCGGTGGCAAGAGTTACCTGTTTCCGGATTTCCTCTTCGAAGATGTCGTCGCTGCCAACCACCCAGCCACCGGTGTCTATGACAGAGAACTCCTGCTGACCCCACTCACACTTGCCGTATTGGCGGTCGCGCGTGGTGCCCGCTTCTTCGCTGACTATAGCGTGACGGGTCTGAGTCAGACGGTTGAAAAGGGTGCTCTTGCCCACGTTGGGGCGCCCTACTATTGCTACAATGTTTGACATGATTACAGTGTTTTGCGTGCAAAGGTACAACTATTTTGCGACCTGCACAAACAATGATTGTGAAAAGTGTCCCCTCACTCCCTTCACCGTCCGACGGGCAGATTCAGCCGGCAAGAGCGGCTCTCAGGCGTTGCCCAACGTGCCATCGATGGGCATGCTGCCCAACGGAGCCTGAGGAACGCGCTTGAAGGCGATGTTGTTTTTCAGCATCTGTCCGGGATTGACCAAGGGCAGAATCTGCCTGGGAATGCCCGCCTCCTCGCTGCGCACCGCCATAATGCCGCGCGCTGCGCCAATGGTGATGTCGGCCATATGCTGCACCAGGCCGGCAGGCAGCACCCACTGGTCACCTTCGAGCTGATAGAGCGAGCTCCAGCTCTCACGCGTGAACACAAAAACACTCTGCACACCCAGAATGAGTTGGGTGATGTCGTTCTTCTGGTACTCGAAGTTCGCGTTGCAGCGCACCACGCGCTTGTCGGTCTCACAGTTGAACTGGAGCTGATTGTTTATCTGCATATCGCCTTCTGGCCATTCGTTTGCAAGGTTGACGAACTGNAGCTGACGTACATCCATCAGGCGGAATTGTATCTGAATCTGTTGTGGTTGTTGTGCCATAGTCTATTTATGGGTNNTGATGGTTATTGNGTTGNGATAATAGAAATGGTTGGGGTGATTGTTGCACGAACCGGGCAGTACGGTCAGTGTAATCTGCCCGTCGGGNGTGGGACGCACGCCNTTGATGACCGCCACCTTTGAAGCATTGTTTGCCGACTCNATGGAGCACGCATGAATGCCGTCGCCCTGGACAACGAAACAGCTTTGACGGGATTCGTGACTTCCCTCGCGCGAAGAGAAAATATTAAAGTCGTAGGTTAGTTTAGCATTGAGATGGCTCAAGCGAATGGAGGCACTGGGCCGAGGAGCCTGATTGCCGAAACGTCCGGTGGCATAGCCCCAAAGACCCGACTGCGACACATCGGCAGGCATCAGCATCCTTGTTGTGGTGTAAGCCGCACCGTTGCGGTTGGCGCCGCCAAATTCGCCGGTGATGGTCACCAAAATGCCTGTCGGACGGAGTTTGCTATCGACAATGGACGTCTGCGTGCGGATGTCGGGCGTGATGTCGTTCCAAGTGGAGTCGGAGGTCGCGCCTGCTCCGAAGTTGAGCTTCACAAGGCCTGAAGGCACCTCTTCATTGACGGCAGGCAAGCCCTCGTAGTCCAAAACAGTGCACACATAGGGATGCAGCACCGCTGCGTGGGCTGCCACCTGACATGTTCTGGCTGTCAGCGAATCCAGGCCCTCGGGACGGAACGACAGACCGACTGGCGATATGCCTGTGATAGCCTCGAGCCAGACACAAGCAGCAGTGTAGCGACCCATCTTCAAATCGAGATGATAACCGTCGCGATTCATGTTGTCACCCAAATATGTGGTGCGGGCATTCTGTATGGCTGTGCCGCTGGGCACCACGAATTGCAGGTCGGGATGCTGAGCCATCACCTGCTGCACCGTGCTNNAAATGCTGTCGNACATCACATCNTGNCGGTTGTCGTAGTTGGCAAAACCGCCATGTGTGCTGTCGTGAGCGTAGGCCCAAGTCTGGTGATAGCCATAGACGGCGTCCGGATTGGTCTGCTGCGTCTGCACATACCGTATGAGATCCGTCAGATAAGGCTCAATGGTCCCCACCATGCCCGACTCTTGACTCACTTGCTGAAAAGTGATGTAGTCCCAAGGCTCATCGGGAATGATGTCGGCCAGAACCTNCCCCGGCTTGTTGGTACGCACGCCGTCCACCACCNTGCGGTATTCAATGACGTGGTNGTCCTNTGTCACTTCCCGCCNGTGCGATGCCAGACTTTGACCGCCGCGGTAGGCGTTACCGATTATCATCCTGATGCCAACCTCATCGGCCAATTCCCACAGGTACTGCTCTACACCGTCCTGCGAAAAACTATTACCTATGGTCAGCAGGCGCACTGTGCGGTCGGCCGGCAGNCTGTCGGTCTGTTCCAACTGTTGCGCACGGACGCCAAGCGCCAAGAAAGACGCCACGANAGAAACAATAAGGAAGCGTAGGATGTTCATCGGCCAAGTATTTTGTCATATTCCTCACTGTGAAGCACCTTCAGTGCTCGCTCGACACAGTGGTCGTTGATAATCAGTCGCTGCGCACGTCCTTTCTGGTAGTAGTAACGGGACACCAACTCGTCGAGCAGATAGTTCTGCACCGTATTGCGGAAACGCAATAGGTCAGTGCGGACATCGCCGGCAAGTTTCTGCTCCATTGCATCAAGCTCGGCCGACACCGCATCCAGGTAACCCTCGCGCGTCACGACGTCGCGAAACACCTTCAGCATGTCCTTGGCGGGTTTGCCTGCCACGAATCCGCTTGCCGCTATGCTATCTACAAACTCNCCGTACTCAGCATCAGAAAGGGTGAACTCCTCTACGGGCGGAACGGACGGATGCGTCCGGACGTAATGGTTGGCCCAGTCGAAAAAGGCATCGCTGGCTATCAGGTCATAAACCATCGTTGGCAAACTGTCGGGTTTCACTTCGACATCCGGCTTAATGCCACCGCCGTCGCGCACCTCCCTGCCGCCCACGGTGTAGAAGACATGCGTGAGGCTGTCGGGCATGGTGCCTGCCGAACCGTCGGCGTTGAGATGGCGATAGTCGTATGCCTGAATGCAGCGTCCACTCGGGATGTAGTAGCGACTGGTGGTCAGCTTGAGGTTGCCGTGATAAGGCACCTCGCGTATCATCTGCACCAGCCCTTTTCCATAGGTGCGGACACCCAGGATGACGGCACGATCGAAATCCTGAAGCGAGCCGGATACTATCTCGGAAGCTGACGCCGATCCGCCATCTACCAGCACCACAAGCGGCATGAGGCTGTCCACCGGCTCCGTTGCGGTGTAGTACTCACGGTTGGTGTGCGTCATCTTGCCTCTGGTATATACCACCTTCTTGCCCTTGGGCAGGAAAAGATTGGCGATATCCACCGCCTCGTTCACGGCACCGCCCGGATTGCCGCGCAAGTCAAGAACAAGGCGCTTGGCACCCCGACTGCGCAACTCTTCGAGGGCCTGACGCACTTCGCGGCACGCTCCCTCGGTAAAGCCCATGAGATAGATGTATCCTGTCTCCCCATCGTTGAGTATGTCCGAATAAGGCACCTGCGGCATCTGTATGACCTGACGCGTGATGAGGAAACTTTTCTCCGCATCGCCACGACGCACACGGAGCTCAAAGGTGGTGCCCGCCTCGCCGCGGAGCATGCCGCTGACCTTGGATGTGCTCATGCCCTTCACGTCCTTCCCGTCGATGGTGAGGATAACGTCGCCCGCCTGAACGCCGGCCAGCTGGCTGGGCGTTCCTTCATACGGCTCACCGATAACAGCCCGCTGCTCCTTCTGATGATAACGGATGACACTGCCTATGCCGGCATACTTGCCCGTGGCCATCTGGCGCAGGTCTTCGTCGTCATCGGGGAAATAGTCGGTAANGGGATCNACCNGTNGNAGNATGGAGCNTATGCCCCACCCTATGACGGTGTNNGCATTGAGTGNGNCAACATANAACAAATCGAGTTGTTTGTAGATTTCGTTGAAGAGCTCCAGATTGCGGCCGATTGCCGAATTATGGTTCTCCTGCTTCTGTGCTGCAACAGCAAGCGCAAGCAGGTACATTATTATATATATAGATATGCGTTTCATCTTCTTCTGTTTTNTGTCCGCTTCCATAAAGGAGTGTGGTGACGGTTACCTCTCTCTGCGTGTCCGAAGCGAGCACGGAAGTCCCTTCCTTATTTCTTTCCACTCCTCTGCACTCAGCCGGGTGCCAACCGTGCCTATGATGTGCTCGCCGAGCCACGCACCGCTGCGCAGACAATCCTGAAGCGAAGCGAAACGCTCCAGAGCATACANGAAACCGCCGGCAAAGAAGTCGCCCGCCGCCGTGGTATCAATCACAGGCACTTTACGCGCCTTGACAAACGCCTCCTCTTCGCCGAGACGCGCTCCGGCGCCTCGGCTCCCCATCTTCACCACCGCCAGGCATTTGTATGCTGCCATGTCGCGAAGTGCCTCCACCGGGTCTTGCTTGCCGGTGAATGCGGCCGCCTCTTCCTCGTTAGCGAAAACGATGTCTATGTAATCCTGCACAAGATGCCGGAAGTATGGCAAGTCCGATGCCACCACATTGTGACTGGCCAAATCGAGACTCAACTGTACGCCCATCTCCATCGCTGTCAGGCAGATGGTTTCCATCAGCTCATGGTTCTGCACGAGGTAACCCTCAATATGAGCTGTCGAAACGTCCTCAAACAGGTCCGGCGTGATGTCGGCAGGTTTCAGAGAGGCAGCTGCACCAAGCCAAGTGCCGAACGTGCGCTCCCCGTCGGGCGTGATGAAAGTGTTTGCCACACCCGTTGGCACATCACACGTGAGCAAGCGGGCATCTATGCCGACTGCACGGCAATTGTCCTGATAGAAGCGTCCCAGACTGTCGCGCCCCACCTTTCCCACAAAGCCTGCCGAAGCGCCAAGCCGGGCAAGGGCAAGCATGGTGTTGCCTGCACTGCCGCCCGTGGACTGTTCCGGACGGAGCTTCGCAGTCAGCAAGCGCTGCTGGCGATGCTGTGCCTCATCCACAAGTTTCATCGCCCCTTTCGTCAAGCCCATGCTCTCCAAGTGCTTTTCCTCATCGAGGCGCACAAGAATGTCAACCAGAGCATTGCCTATCCCTATAATTTTACCCATTTAACGTAAAATTTTCTGCAAAGGTATTGCATATTTCCGAAAAAACCTATACCTTTGCAACGCATTTGAGAAAAAAATCAGAAAAACTGCTTCAGTAGCTCAGTTGGTTAGAGCACATGACTGTTAATCATGGGGTCGTTGGTTCAAGCCCATCCTGAAGCGCAAGTTCTAACACTCGAATGCAACTTGCTTCAGTAGCTCAGTTGGTTAGAGCACATGACTGTTAATCATGGGGTCGTTGGTTCAAGCCCATCCTGAAGCGCAAGAGGTTACCTCAAAGGTAACCTCTTTTTTTGTTTTTTGAAAACAGGAGAACCCGGCACAATCCCCGCGAGGCAAAAGGCGGGACTCCGTCAGGCATGGCTACAGAGCACGCCGCATCTTGTCATAGCCGTGACCGAAGAACTCCATCTCGCCGTATTTTTCACAACCGACGGAGCGATAGTATGCCTCCAGCTTGGGCTTGTCCTGACTTACCAACAGCGTAGAGTAGGCGCACCCCGCTGCCCGACCCTTCCCGAAGGCATGCGTCATGAGCAGTCTTCCGATGCCCCGCCCTCTGTACTCCGGCAGGATGGCCAGGGAGTCGAGGTAGTACTCGCCGTCACCGGTCTCCCGTTCTATACGGTTCAGAGACTCGCTGTCCAAATTATCCCAAAGGCTGCCCCATGTCCGTTGCCTGAGTTCCAGGTAATGACGCCCCTCGTAAGCTATGAGGCATCCAACCGGGACACCATCGGCTACGGCCACGATGGCATGCTTCCAAGAGTACATGGTGTCTGCTTCCGAACAGGAGGCGACGAACTTGTCCATCTCGTCCGTTTCCATGTCCAAAGCCGTCAGGACTGTCCATGCCACAAATCGTGCGTCCTCTTTTCGTGCGTCTCTTATTTCTATGTTCATTGCCGAGCCGGCAGACTGCCGCTTGTTTTCCTTTCCTTTCTGTGTGGTGTACGTCTTTGCGCACCGTGTTGTGCGGGGCGCAAAAGCGTGGTGTGTGAGCCTACGTAACCCGTTGTGTCCAAGTGTACCTCACTCTAATGAGAACTCGGTGCGCTGGTTTCCGACGGTGGCACGGAACTTGCCGGGTTCAAGCACCCACTGCATGTCCTCGTTGACGAAAGCGAGATCAGAGGGATGAACGGTCAGTGTGACGGTCTTCGTCTCGCCTGCTGCCAATTCCACTTTCGTAAAGGCGCGAAGACGCTTAACGTCGGGCGTAAGGCTCGCCACGAGGTCTGACACGAAAAGCAGGACGGGCTCTTTGACGCTGCGGTCGGAGGTGTTCGTCAGCTCGACCGTGAAACGGATGTCTCCGCCATAGCGGCGGCCGGCGGCCGAAGCGGGTGTCATGCCTTGGGTTGGCTGCACATGGCCGTCAGCCTGAGGCGTTTCGACAGTCAGGTTTGCGTACTTGACNGTGCTGTAGGAGAGTCCCGAACCGAAAGTCCACTGCACGGTGGTGTTTGCTTCGTAGTTGTAGGCGCCGGGCATTGTCTCGACATACTCGCAAGGCTTGCAGTCGTAGGTGATGAACGAGCCGTGGTACTTGGGATAGGTGAAAGGCATACGGCCGGAAAAGTTGCTGTCGCCGGCAAGCAGATTGGCCAGTGCAAGGCCGCCGTAGTTGCCGGGCAGGAAGGCATGCACCACGGCCTGCGCCAGAGGTTCTATGCCGTTGATGATGCGGGGACGCCCNNNATTGAGCACCAGCACGATGGGCTTGCNGTAGCCGGAGAGAGCATGTACCATCTCCTGCTGGTTGGGAGAGAGATTGAGGTCATCAATGTTGCCGGGCGTCTCTGTATAAGAGTTTTCTCCGATGAAGGCAAGAATGACATCGGCTGCCTGAATCTTGTCGGCGGTGCTGTTGCCGTTCTCTTGAAGAGTTTCGGGCACCTGATAGTCGAGGTTGAAGTTGTGATCGTCATAACGGACCATTTCGCTGAAGGCGACATTGTCTTTTCCGAACTTATCTTGAAGGGCCGCAAGGAAGGTGCGATACTTGCCAATCTCGTCGGCCACTTCGTTGGTGGATTGGCCCTGCCAGGTGTAGGTCCATCCGCCGTTCATGGCACGATAGCTGTTGGCATTCGGTCCGCAGACAAAAAGTTTGCTGCCTTTCTTGAGAGGCAGCAGGGCCTTCTCGTTCTTGAGAAGCACCATGCACTCCTCCGTCATCCTCGTAGCCTCCTCGGCAAACTTGTCGCTGGCGAAGTCTGCATAGATGCGCTTCAGGTCGCGAGGTTCGCGTCCCTTCACCACTCTCTTGCCTTTCGCGGCGTCGTAAGGGATGTCCCACGTCTGTCGGTCCATGAGTCCGACTCGGATTTTGAGGCGCAAGATGCGGCGCACAGCATCGTCGATGCGACTCATGGGCACTTTGCCCTCTTCCACGAGTTCTGTCAGCAAGGTACAGAAATCGGTAGAATAGGGGTCCATCGTCATGTCGATGCCGGCATTGACGGCCATCATGATGGCTTCTTTCTTATCGGCGGCCACACGGTCGCGCTTCCAGATATTGTCTATATCGGCCCAGTCCGTAACAATCATGCCGTCCCAGCCGAGACCATCCTTTAGCCACTCTGTCAGGAGTTTGCGGTTGGCATGGAAAGGCACACCGTTGTTATTGGCAGAGTTGACCATTAGGCTCAGAGCACCGGCCTCGATGCACATACGGAAAGGCTGAAAGTATTTCTCCATCAACTCGCGGTAAGTCACGCTCGAGGGAGTGCGGTCTTTGCCGCTGACAGCCGCGCCGTAGGCCAGATAGTGCTTCAGGCAGGCGGCCACGTTGTACTGGCCGAGATGGTTGACATCCTCGCCCTGTAGGCCTTGTGTCATGGCTGCGGCCATCGTGCCGTTGAGCAGAACATCCTCGCCGAAACTTTCCCACATGCGGGGCCACAGCGGCGAGCGGGCAATGTCCATAACGGGCGAATAGACCCAGGGGATGAGGCAGGCACGCGTCTCGTAGGCCGTTATCTCGCCGATGCGGCGCGATATGGCGGGATTGAAGCTGGCGCCTTGACCCACTTCCTGCGGAAAATAGGTGGCGCCCTTTGTGTAACTGGCTCCGTGTATCTGGTCAACACCGTATATCTGCGGCACACCGCAATGCTTTTCCGACACGACATTGAAGGCGTGAATGACGCTTGCCCACTGCTCCGGCGTGATTGCCGTGGATGTGGGAACATTCAGCACCGAGCCTATCCTGTACTCCGAGAAGATGCGTTCCACGGCCTCGGCGGAAAGAAGGCCGCCTGCCAATGTCTGAGATGACTTGTCGTTCCGAGCGCGAGGGCTGGGCTGGAAGATATCAATGGCAAGCTCGCACATCTGGCCCACCTTTTCCTTGAGACTCATCTTGCCAAGAAGCGCCTCGACCTGAACCTCCACTTTTTCGTCACGGGGAATGCACTGCGACCATGCGGGCAATGCAAAAACTGCACCCAGAAGGGCTGAAACAAACATTCTATGCTTCATCGTAAATAGATTTTCTTTTGCTGAGCAAAGATACAATATTATATTCAATCCGTCAGCGTTTCAGGCAATACTTTTCTGTAGAAAACGCTTTCCGGGGGAATTTCCCCCTGCTCTTTTAGTGGTTTTCCCTTCGTTCAATCACACAAAGCCTTTACCTTTGCACCATAAGAACCACAAAACACTACCGCTATGAAACACGCATACAGCAAATGCCTCATCCTGACAGTCCTCGTTGCTTCCGCTTTCTGCATGACATCGTGCATGGACAGAGACACCAAAGAGGCCATGGTAATCAGCGGCGAATGGTGCGGCGACTTCGGCATGAGCTACACGGAAGAGTACCGGGGACGCTACTACACCTACGATGCCGACATTACATATCTCACCTTCATCCCTGACTATGACTATGCCACACACGGCTATGGCAAGCAGGTGGACTACTACAACTACGGNCCCTACGAATACCAATACTTCCTGTTTGACTGGTCCATTGGCAATGGTGTCATCTACCTGCGCTACCGATACGACCAACAACTCAACACGCGCATCCGCTACAATATGACCAACAGCACATTCTCCGGCATCTTCCCTGAAACGGGAACACCGTTCCGGATGCGGAAGATACAGGACTTCTACGACTGGACACCTTATGTATCCAACTACGGCTACCGCAACCGTCCGGACTGGCACGCTCCCCTCTATGCTCCCGTCATGCGCAGCGATGCTGCTGCCGACAGCATAGGAACAAGCAATGCCGACGAAGCTCCCGCTGCCGGCTTCGAGACTGAACACAGAGTGGTGAGCTGGGGCAAAAGGTAGGTCGGGATGTACTTCTATGTTTGAAGCGGGGCCGGCCGATA
>WFLX010259599.1_pt2 | contig 24993 bp, 15 predicted proteins | sample 4967041 | NCBI WGS metagenome assembly WFLX01 (sample SAMN12857096, study PRJNA449069) | gut metagenome | isolation source: stool from male and female vole | host: Microtus ochrogaster | place: USA:Florida | collected 2017
GCAAGAAAACTTGCGTAAAACTTCTTTTGGAGGGTCATTTCTTTACATATGTTGATGTTTTTTGGTCCACGTCCTTTGGAATCTCACGCTGGGAGCGGTGGGGTGGTGGGGGCGCAGGGGAAACCTTGGCTAATTTCTTTATATTATAACGTATATTATAATTTGATTATTTCACGATAATGGATAATATTTTTGCAGGATTAAAGTATTCTTTTGGATATTAATGTCATATAGTGATAATAATTCATAGAAAAGATTAATAAACGGTGTTGTAATAGTGCTTTTTTAGTACAGCCCCTCCGGGGCTGTAGTGAGGTGAAATAGTTAAACCCTCGGTTGCACCGAGGGTTTACAAGATTTTTAGCCCTACGGGCTATGTGGGTAAAGTCATTTCTTTAGGGTGGCGTAGAGGGCGTTGAAGATGGCGGCAAGGAGATCTATGTCGCACCCCTTTATGGTGAAGACGCCAAGGAAACATCGTCCTATATAGCAGTCGGAAAACATGTAGCGGATGATGTCTGCCGGCAGGTCGGTCTTGATTTCTCCGACCGAGATTGCATGCTCGATGACCGTCTGCCATACCCTCAGCTGGTCTTCATACCATTTGCCGGTATAGATCTTGAAATCCTTATAGTAGGTGATAGCTGAGCTCTCTATTCTGAAGAGGGCCTCATTCAGATTGTCTATACCCATGGCGGCAAACTTCTCCCTCTCCCGTTTGAGAGTCTCAAGATAATAGGTATAGAAAGAGCAAAGTGAAAGACGATAAGCCTCCGGAACGGCATTGACAGAAGACATATCGAAGATATAGGTGGATATCACTTCCTTAAACAAGCCTTCCTTATTCTTGAAATAATATACCATTGAGCCCCGGCTGATGCCTATTTCCTTCTCCATCAGACTGAATGAAACCTGCTCATACGGCCTCGTGGCGAAGAGGCGGAAGGCATCATCTAATATTTTCTTTCTGCTTATTTCTCCTTTACCCATATTTTAGCGCTTTACACTTGCAAAATTAATAAAAATAATTTATTAATCCTAATTGTCAGGTGGGAGACCACACGGTGGAGGCGAGGACGCCGGCTGGGAAGCCGGGGCTCCATGATCAGACGGGGTCGAGGCCGCGGCGACGCCATTCGGGGAGGGCGTTGTAGTCACGGACTATTGTGTTGGCGAGATTGACAGCCTTGGAGATATGGTCGCAAATGTTTTTCTCGCCTATCAGATGCACGATGTCGGACTTTACGAGAGCCGCCTGCACTCCAGGCTGCACGCCTGACAATACTATCTGTATGCCTTCTTTCTGCGAAGACTTAATCAGTGTCTCAAGGTTGTGTATACCTGTGGAGTCTATGAATGGCACCTTTCTCATGCGGATAATACGGACAAGAGGTTTGTCTTGCATCGTAGAGCGCATCATCTCATCAAACTTGGTGGCGATACCGAAGAAGAAGGGGCCGTCAATCTCATATACAGAGACACCTTTCTCCACATGNAGCACTTCNTGGGAGTGCATCTCNGTGCCTTCTGCAACGTCGAGTTGNTTGCTATANACNTTGATTTCCGCATTCTCAGTGACGCGGCGCAGGAAGAGCACCATAGCAAGCAGCAGACCTATCTCAATAGCGATTGTAAGGTCGAAGACAATAGTAAGAATCATTGTGACGAGCAACACCGAGAAGTCTCCCTTAGGATTATGAGAAATGGCTTTTACAGTACGCCAGCCACTCATGTTGTAGGCCACCACCATCAGCACTGCCGCAAGGCAACTCATGGGCACCAGATTGATAAGAGGCATGAAGAAGAGATAGATGAGGAGCAATACCACTGAGTGAATCATACCCGCAAGCGGTGTGCGACCTCCGTTGGTAATATTGGTCATAGTGCGTGCAATAGCGCCAGTGACCGGTATACCGCCAAACAGAGGCACCACGATATTGGCTATACCCTGGCCGAAAAGTTCGGTGTTGGAGTTGGTGCGGGAGCCCGTGATACCATCGGCCACCGTAGCGGAGAGCAGCGACTCGATCGCACCCAGCATAGCGATGGTGAATGCCGATGGGAGGAGAGCATTGATGGTGGCCATATTGATTGTGAAACCGTGTGGCATCGGAATATCCGACTTCATATCTCCGAATCGGTCGCCGATGGTCTCTACATGGAAACCAGGGACGAGCATTCCGAGAAGCCAGCAACCAGCCGTCACGAGAATGATTGCTATTAGAGCACCCGGAAGTTTCTTAGACAGGAATGGTACGAGAGTTATAATCAGGAGCGACACGATGCCCACAATCATAGTGACCCAATCCACTTTTGAGACATTGGATAGAAGCACTCCCCATTTNGTGATGAAGTCGCCCGGAAGGNCACGTAGTCCCATGCCGAAGAAATCGTTGATCTGAGTCGAGAAGATAGTTATGGCGATACCAGCGGTGAAGCCTACTACAATCGGATAGGGAATGAACTTGATGACCGTGCCGAGACGGAAAAGTCCCATAAGGACNAGAATCAGACCTGCCATNACNGTNGCNATGGCAAGNCCGGTGAGGCCNAACTGCTGGATNATGCTGTAGACAATCACGATGAAAGCACCTGTCGGGCCTCCAATCTGGACCGAGTTGCCGCCAAGAGCGGANACAATAAAACCGCCGATGATAGCGGTGATAAGGCCGATGGAGGGNGAGACACCGGAGGCTATCGCGAAAGCGATGGCAAGAGGGAGAGCAACAATACCGACGACAATACCTGCGATGAGGTCGGATTTGAAACGGGCCATGTCATAGCCTTTCCACATCGAGAATGCCTTCGGGTGGAAATCAATCATTTTCAAAAAATCTGAATCCATAATCTTTTATATACCTGTAGAATCTGTATTTGGGTCACAAAGCGCCTCTCCGAGGCTACTGTGCTTCTATTTCTACCCCAGGCTTAAGCCTGGGGTTTCGTCACGATATCAGCTCTCCGAGCTGAGGGGTAGGCTTTATTTGAGGTGGGAGGCGTATTCGAAGATGCGGTCGAAGATGTGGCGGTCGAGGTCGGTCAAGGAGCGGCCTCGGCGAGCCATGACTCGCTCAGCAACTGTGAGGAACTTCTTGACAGGAACATCGACAAAGCCTCCGTTAGCACTTCCTTCCTGGAAACTTGGGACAAAAACACGAGGGAAACCAGCTCCATAGATGTTGACGCCTACGCCGATGACCGTAGCTGTGTTGAGCATGACATTGACTCCGAGTTTTGAGTGGTCGCCGATGATGGGGCCACAAAACTGCAGGTCGGTACGAGCAAAAGAGTGAAGGCGATAGTTCCAGAGGCGAATCTTGGAATAGTCGTTCTTTAGGTTGGAGCAATTCACACCAGCTCCGATGTTGCACCACTCCCCTACCACGGCATTTCCGAGATAACCATCGTGAGCTTTATTTGAATATCCGAAGATGACCGAATTGTCGACCTCTCCACCTACCTTCACGTATGGGCCGAATGTAGAGCCGCCATAAAGTTTTGCTCCCATACGGGCTTTGGCATGCTCGCAGAAAGCGATCGGACCGCGAACGCAACAACCCTCCATCACGGAGGCATCGCGTCCGATATATACGGGTCCCTCCTTGAGATTGAACATNGCGCCTTCCACTTCTGNGCCTTCCTCCAGGAAAATCATCGGGTTACCATCCTTGTCGGTGAGGTCGCCGATGACGCGATTGGTATCAGAAAGTGGTTGCGACTTACGGTCGGCCGTGATACGGCGGAAATCCTCCACCAACACCTGCGGATTCATGATAAAGACATCATAGACGTTGTGAAGTCGACGCATATCCTCTTGGAACACATCATCAAACTTACGATCTTCAAGGTCTTTCTGACCTCCACGGAAGGCGATAGTATAGTCTTCCCNGAGGATAGCCNGTCCCTTTTTANGCGNNACGATGCGGNCAGCCATNTCCACGTCGGGCACGACAGCACCGGAGACGAATAGCATTTCCTCATTTACATCGTCGGGTTGGCCGAAACGTTCACGGAGATACTCAACGGGGAGAGCATGAATTTCAGCATCCGGAAGGAAAGTCTCCCATTTCTCGCGGATGGTGGTTATGCCCACGCGGAAGTCGCAGATTGGGCGAGTGAAGGAGAGAGGGAGGAGATCGTAGTGATCATCCTTGTGGTCGAAGAGAACGATTTTCATTTTTTATAGCTAATTCCTATTAAGTTGCAAAATTAGTTAAAAAAAATGAAATTTGCAAATCGTAGGGGATTCTCCAGAGTCTTCTCCAGAGTCTTCGAAAATGTTAGGGATAGACGGCACGGCGGAGGCGCGACGTCTCCGGTCCTAGGCTATGCAGTTATTTTTTACTTTTGAACTTATGGGGGAGTTAAGTGTTATACTTATGAAAGGATGAGATACCTGAAGAACTCAATTTGTAAGCAAAGTGGCTGCTATAGTCCCCAAAGGCGCGAGGTCTTTCAGAAGATTAGGCAGTGATAATAGAAATCCTTATGGCGCCGAAGTCTATTTTTTAGACTTCGGCGAATTTTTTTTTCTTTTGTAGGGGGAAGTTAGAGGGTGTCGACTCGAGGCGGTTAAAAACCGCCTTCCCATTCACTATGCATCTGGAAAAGCCCATTCTTTAGAAGGGATAACCTAGGGCGAGGTGGAAGGCGAAAGCGTCTTTGAAGCGGACGTTGAAGTAGTGGGGTGTGCCGTTGCTGTAGGGTGTGTGAAGACCGTAGCCTACGTCAAGCCGGATTACCATCATGCCGAGGTCGTAGCGGAGGCCAGCCCCCGTACCGAGAGCAATGTCCTTCAAGAAGGTCTTGCCTTGCAACTGTCCGCCAGGACGCAGAGGGTCATTCTTCAAAAGCCAGATATTGCCGGCATCGATGAAGGCCGCACCATGCAAGGCACCCATAATCGGGAAACGATATTCAGAATTCACCTCAAACTTAAATGTACCGGTCTGGTCGAAATATCCGTTGACGAGGTCTTTCGGAGCCCGATAGCTACCAGGGCCGATTGAACGGACCGTGAATGCGCGAATCGAGTTGGCTCCTCCAATGTAGAACTGCTCGGAATATGGCACTTCCTTTGCATTGCCATAGGCATGGGCCGCCCCAAGCAGCACTCGCGAGACTATCCATTGGTCTTGCTTCGGGAAGAGACGATGATTCCAGACAAGCTGAACCTGGCCCTTGACAAACTGAGAGAACGGGATTCCGAAAAGCTTCTTGACACCCTTCACCTTGCAAAGGTCATATATCGCATCAAAAATATTGCCGGCCTCTGTGAATGAAGCAGTGAAAGTAATCCCGTTATTCTGTTCGCGCTCCAGCCATTTGTCGTAGGTGTAGGTATAGCTCAGCTGCGGGATGAATCGGCTTTCAAAACTGAGGGCCACTGCAGGATTCATCGCCATCACAGAATCAAATTCGTGAGTCGTGCGGATAAGTTTATTATAGGTAAGCTTGAAGGGCGTGAATGAATTCATCGCATGGCGTGTAGCCCGCCACTCATAAGTGATGCCCATATTGTACTCAGCCATCATGAAGTATTTCGGTCTGTTGAGCACCGACCCTCCAAGCGAGATAGTGGTCCAGTTAAGGTCGCGCTTAGAGCGAGGGATAAACTTTGGCGCCAACAGACGGGGGAAAGCCAAAGAAGTCTGCAGNCCAAAATCGTATGAANTGAATACCGANGACTTATTGCGTCCAGTCTGCCACTCATAGTCGGCATTGAGAGACACACTTAGTTTTTCGGCACCTCCGAAGATATTGTTGTGGGTGAATGATGCCACGAGTCCAGGTCCGATATATGAATTCGACTTAGAGCTTGCATTGACTTCGATGGTAGCCTCCATGGGTCGGTCGTAGCGGCAGGTAATATAGACGTCCATCAAGGGATTCTTGGCCGACGAGTCAGCAAGCATCGGTTGAATCTGGATATTTGAGAAGATGCCGAGGCGGGACAGACGGGTCTGCGTACGGTCCATATCCCTTACGGAGAAGACCTTCCCCTCACGGAAAGTGATGCATTCCGGGATAAGACCTTTTCTGACGTGCTGCGGGCGCATGATGATAAGCTCTCCCCTATCCGTATCGATTGTATCCGGACGACCGGGACCATATGTTTCATTACGCTGAAGAAGCGTAACTATATTGCGGGTACGGTATTTGCGTAGAGCGATATCGGGCATATTGTCGGCAAAGTTCAGCCGCATCGCCACCGCATGGGGAGTCAAGAAAGTATCTGCGAGAAACTCAAGATACTCCGGACGGAAATAGTAATAACCACGGTTGCGCAGATTGTTTGCGATATCCACACGCAGGGCAGAAAGGGAATCGACACAGAAGACGGCTCCTTTCTGGAACCATGCGCTTTTCTTAGCTATCGAGTCGATGAAGGTCTTGATGCCATCTGCCGGAAGATTGAAATACNCAATGGTATCAATTCGGTANGGNGCAGAGACATCGAATGTGTAGGCCATCTTTGCCTTCTTCGGATTTTTCTTGTNAGNTNCTTCCACATNANATNCGGTAGNGCCANAATATCCATTGTCAGCAANGATATTCTCCACCATCTTCATGCGCATGTCGGCGCGAACATCTGTGATGAGCACCGGTTGCTTGACAAATTTTCTATATGCCCATCCGTAGAGTCCCTTTGCAGAATCATTCCAATTATTGTAGACCCATAATCCTATGGGGAATGGATCCCTCTTATATGGAGAAAGGAGGGGCCACGGATTGTTTGGCTTTACGTTGACAGCCTGTGTCAGCTCAGAGACAAGGGCAGCCGGAAGTTTGTCGTCGCCCGTAGGATTGATCTTTACAGTCATGCCATTATAAAGCGTCTCATCCTCACCGAGACGGCGTGTAGTGCTGCAGGCAGCTGCGAGCACGAGAAGGATGGTCAGTGCGGCCAGTGACACCGACCCTCTTCGGAGAGGATATCTTTTAAGATTATTTCGCATCTTCATCTTCCTTTCTTTGAATAGCCTTAATAGAGTCAGCAGGAGCAGAGAGAGCCTTGTGGATATCGATAAGGGAATCAACAGTTTCCTGTGTATTATCAGCGGGTGATTCCTGCTTCTTTTTCTTCCATAGTTTGCTGAGACCGAAATGGGTGATTTCGGAGAAGTAAGCAAGACGGCGGCGCAGGTTAAGACCGACACCAGTCTCCGTGATCTCCCCTTCGAGCACGCTCTCAAAACCAGTATGTCGATAGAGCTTCGCATTAAGACTCATATTGTTGGTCTGCTTGAGAATATACTCGAAAGCAATATCACTGATGAGGTTTTGCTCAAAATTCTCGTTTGCCGAGCCATCGGTGTAATTACCACCCACGATAATCTTAAATCGATTGTTGAGCAGTGATTTCGACACCTGATAAGAGTAAGAAGTATTGGTAGATGTATTACCATTTGTACCGGTCTGATACTGGTCAACACCGAGGTTGATATCTACACCCTTGATATTGTTGGCGAGGAACGAATTAAGAGAAGATGTCAGCATACCATAGAGGTTGCTCGTCACGAGATTAGAGTTTACAGACTTCGCATTCTGGCCCGTATAGCTTCCGGTCAGCATAAGACTTATGGCTTGCTGCTGGCGCTGGTCGGCTGTCATCGACTGGAGCTCATTGCTGATGCTCATGTCGTCGTCGGTCGAGAGATCGAACAAGACGGATGGTGCCGAGAGATTGTTGCCAATATTCAGGGTAACGAGGAAATTAACCAGACTTGTGTTTCCGTTCATCTGGATGTTGGCCTTAATATTGTCATAGGCCTGGATATCCAGTTGCGGATTAAGTATATCGCCACCCCACGTGATGTGGCTGTCTTGGTCAAAATTAAATGTCTTGTTGCCAAGAATCGGCATTTTATATCTCACAAAGCCGGTGCCTGTGTAAAGCGTACCGTTCAGGCGCATGTCGCCGAGGTAGTTCTGGAAATAGTTTAGCGTACCCGACGGGTTGCACTGCACCTTTCCGCTGGCATTGATGGACGGCTGCTCCAGATTGACGGTCACCTCAGCTCCCTGCGAGATAATTGCCTTGGCATTGATTCGCATTCCTACGACGGAAGTAAGCGAGTCAGCCTTTGCCACCTGGGTTGTGTCGGAGAAATTGACAAATTTCACCACTCCATCAGCGCCCTGGCCTTGACCGAGGGAATTAGACTCCATCACCATATTATANGTCACATCCGTNGNNGGNAGNACATTGAGCANNGCATTNATATCCATCATCGACATCGGNCCNTTNACNGAGGCATCGAGGTCNACNAANANTTTGCCNGTCACGTCNGCGCCGCTGTTGGCTTTTGCTCCCGTNAGCTGGATATTGGAGGCCTTNGCCGANAGGTCGAACTTCATATCCGACATCTTGGTGGCGTCGACAGTGCCGCGAAGGGTAAGCGGATTCTTATTGACCGCATAGATGTCAAACTCATGGAAATCCAGCACATTGTCGGCCACCGTGATAGGATCGTGGTCGAACATGAATTTAGTCCCAAGCATATTGACAAGCAATCCGACGGAATCGCATGAGATACTTCCGTTTAGTTTCGGGTCGGTGAAAGAACCACTGAGACTCATGTCGCCATTGAGATGGCCAGACACCTTCATGGTTTGTGGCGGCAAGAACGGATTGGCGATTGCAAGCGGGAATTCAGTCAAGATAAGCTTGAGGCGCTCAGCCACCATTCCTGCAGAAGGATTGACAGAATCGGGGGCGAGGATAAACTGCACAGCCGCAGCCTCTTTGCCATCGATCAGCATACCGATTTTTCCGGCACTCTTACCTTTATTGCCCATTCCTGCAGCAAGGTTGAAGTCGAAATCGCCTACGCGCTTGCGGTCGTAGTAGAAATCATTTATATCGAGCGTACCCTTGCCTACAAGAGCCTTTCCGGTATATCGCACGTTGATATCTGAATTGACACTCGCTTGAATTGGCGGCGGATTGAGCATCATATGAGTGAAATCAGCCACCTGGATATTCTTCAGGTTGAGATGCAGATTGTCGAGCCCCTGCTCATTTTTCTCAGTGCGCAGAAGGATGCTGCTCTTGTCGCTGCTGGCCATGAGATTAGCATTGAGTTTTAGCGACTTCAGATTGACATCAATATAGTTGTCGAGGTTGAAATTCCAAGGGAGATATGCTATGGTTGCCTTAAGAGGAGTGAATCGAAGCGACACAATGGAGTCTGCGACAGAGGCTGTGAAACCGAGGCGATAGCCCATCTTATCCTTTATATTATGCTGCACGAGATAGGCCGACAGACGATTTTCACCAATATATCCACTCATGCGCACCTTGGCAAACTCATCGAAAGTGCCTGGACGATTGCCAAGATGCACCACATAGTCGAGCAGATTGCCACGAGAGTTGAGGTCGATCGTAATTGTATCGAGTGTCATTGAGCTCGTACGGAGTGTATTCAGCACCACGTCGCCGTTGATGATGGAGTCTTTTGAAAGATTCATCGTAAGGTTGCCGATAGCCATGCCGGAAGGAGAAAGGAACTGGCTTACGATGCCGTTGCCTTCCACGTCAGCCTTGAGAGTGAAGGGAGGAAGATTGGCCTCGAGCTTCTCCACGTCGAGACGGCGGTCTGCTATTGCCTTCGGTATCATCGCCGCCACTTCTGAGAAGCGGTCGATAAGTGGACTCAAGCCGACAGACGAGAGGAACTCCACATCGGCCCCACGGGCACCGAGCACGCAGTGCACGTCATTAGCTGTAGAGACAAACTTCACATCCACCCCATCAGGGATATTGATATCTTGGTCGGGAAGATGCCAGTCGATAGCAGAGGCATCAAGATCTACGTTGTAGAGCCAAGTATGTGGAGAGGCAGTGCCGCTGATATGAATGTTGGCACCACCGGCATTTTTGGTTTCTGAAAGGCCGAGAGCCATAAGGTCGACATTGTGGATGTCGGCCGTGATGTCGGCTTGGTACAGATTGTCGGAGATACGTCCGCTGCCATTGATATCGAATGAGAGGACAGGGTTGGGCGACTTGGCACGAAGAGTGAAATCCTCGTTGGCAAGGGTAGCCAATAGTGTGATGTCCTTTATCGAATGACCATTGTAGACTGCGCTTGCAAGGTCAAGGCGCACGTCGGTGTGGGCACCACGTTTTTCAGGATTGAAGCCAGCACCATTAGCTGAGAGAGTCGCTGTCACCGTACCGATGGTCTTGTCGCCGAGGAAAGCCCCGACGTTGAGTGAATGCACGGAAGCTTTCACGTCGTAGCGCTCCGAGTTCATACCCACGTGGCCGTCTGCGGCGAGATTGCCGTGAGGAGTGGTCAGTTTGAAGTCAGCCGCATAGTTCTCATGGTTGGCTGAGGCAGTTCCTTTTATATTAAGAGTCGGGATATTGATTCCGTTGAGGTCGACAAATTTCTTGACAATCTCAGGACGGCTGAGCTCACCCTCGAAGTTAAGGTCAGCTACGAGCTGCTTGAAATCAAGAGCATTCTTTGCCTTGCCTGTGGCACGCAGGGAGAGAGTGCCCGGAAGAGCCACGTCAAACTGCTCGATGTCGGCGTCGCCCAACTGTCCATTGGCCTTTACTTTGGCATTAAGAGGAGTGGTCGGGGGGACAGCTGAGGTATATGTGGCGAGATCCGGCATAAAATTATTGATGTCGGTCATGCCGAGACTCGCGTCGATATCCACGTCAAGCAGGGCTGAGGGCTCGAAAGCGAGCAGAGCGTTGGGCAGTGCAGCTGTAGCCTGCACCTGCGAGAAGGGGGTTCGGATGTTGAAATCACGAAGATTCATTCCTGTGGAATCCATTGAGAAGACACCAGTGCCCTCCGTAATAGTGAGGCCGCATTGCTCCATGCCACGTAGGGATGTGATAGGAAGCTTGAGAGTCGTAGCTTGGTTATAGAAATCTTTCAGTTCGATATCGAGTGCGGAAACACGGATATCGTTGGTNTCGAATCCTTTCACCACGGGACTCCCCTCCACTGCGTAGCGTGCGTTGAAATCAGAAAGGGCGATGCGGTCAACCACGATGGTAGTTGGCTCTGAAGGAGCGGCAGTGGTATCGGGGGCTGGAGCTGGGTGCGTCTTCACATATTCGAGAGAGGGGGCCAACATCAGGGCATCGCCGTGAGCAGCCGAGACATCTGTCATGCGGATGGTCATGGTCCTGAGGTCAATAACACCGTCATCGACAGATAGATTCTTGGCTCGGAAGCGGAGTGTGTCGATGGTCGGGAGCATCGTCATCGTGAAGAGCATATTGTCGATGGCGAGTTTTTTAGCAGTAATATAAAAAGGTGTGGATGTAGTGTCTTTTGGAGTTGAAGTCTGTTTCCATACGTCCATTGAGAGGAATACATCGCCGTCGCTGAGTTTAGCCTCGTTGAGGGAGATTGTGCTGGTCTTCATATTTGCCCACGACTTGTCGTCGACCTCGAGAAGGCCGGCTCTTATCTTCATAAGCATTGAGGAGTCTGGGGATAGCATACGGTAGTAGCCATCGCGTAGAAGCAGGCGGTTGATTTGGAAATCGAGGCCGAGGAGCGGACGCAGTTTGACGTCGACGAGAGCCTCGCGTGCCATGACCATGGTGTCGCCAGATGCTTCGATAACACTCACTCCCGAGAGGGAGAGATCGACGGGAAACTTCAATCTTAGTTTTTCGACACCGATTTTCATGCCGGTCTTGTCGGCAACAATCTTGGTAGCTGTCTTGACAGCAAAGTCCTGGACGGGCGGGATATAGAGCAGCACAGGGATGAGCAATACAACAACAAGAATGCATCCGAGTACCTTTAGAGGGATTCGGATCCAGGGGCTTGAGATAAGATGCTTTTTGGTCTTCTTCTCAGGTGCCGGAACGTTTTCAGTCGGTTGCGACTGCGCGTCTATATTTGGATTTTCTTTTTCTTGCATGTAGATATAGTCTATATTCAATGTAACAATCCCCGTTTTTGATAGTTTAAAGAAATTGAACAAAAATTAACTTACGCCTTCAGCGAAGGGTGAAGGACCAAGAGTCAAGAACAAAGGATGAAGTGGGCTATTCAAGAAGGAGGAATTAATATAGGTTAATTTTTGGGGGNTTTGTGGAATTTTTTATNNTCTTTNCAGNCTATTAGGAAATTTTGAAAGGGGAATATGAGAAAGATTGAGACTGGAGTGTCGGAAAGCGACCGACTATCACTGCAGGAATTGCTTCCAAAAGAAATCAAATACGGGGTCTCGCCCGAGACTATCGACCGTCTCCTGGATATGGGGAACACCGTAATCCTCGAGAAGGGTGATGCACTCATTGCGTCGGGAGAAAAAGACTCCAACCTTTAAATATTGGTAGATGGACTTCTCCGCACTTGGTTTTGGAACGACAACAAGGAGGAGACCTTTGCCATCTCTACCATACCGACAGTATTTTTCAACTACCATTCATATTTTGCCGGGAAAGAGTCTTTTTTCCAGTTTGAAGCTTGCATCGACTCAAGGGTCATCAAAGTATCGAAGCAGGATTTCGACCGGCTCATAGCTGAGTCGCACGATTTCACACGCTTTATGCTCGGGCTTTCTGAAGCCCAGCTATATCACTATGAAAGAAAATGCAGGTTGTCGCTGGGCGACTCAAAGGAAAAATATAAGAAGATGATAGAGGATAATCCCGGGAGGGTGAATCAGATGTCGCTGCAGACTGTTGCTTCTTATTTGCGGATTACTCCGCAGTATTTGTCTAAGTTGCGACGGAATTTGAAGTGACGGCTCGGAGCGGTGCAAGCACCGCTGGCGGAGAACAAACCTTCATAGTATGGGGACACCTCCATATAAGCCGGCTGGGAAGCCGACCTCCATACCAGATTTTTTTGACTTTTTTAATATAGGTTAATTGCTTCGGCAGCGGGGACTCCCGGACGAATCGACCTCTCAAAGAAGGTCCAGACTAAAGCTCTGCAGGAAAAAGCAGAGGCAAAAGCGCCCGAAATCCTTTCTACTTCCGACGTCGCTGTGCGTCCGCTTAAGTCGCCACGCATGAACGTGGCTTCTGTAGAAAAGAAATCTGTTCTTCTCTATGAGGATTTCAACAATGTGCCCGACGGCAACACTGAGACAATCGACAAAATTGGCGAAAGATATACCGATTTCATCGCAAGCCACAACTATCAGCCAGGCCGCTATATTGACAATGAATATACCCCCGAGAGCGGCACATGGGAAGGCGACTGGGTATACGCTGGAAAGAACGGCACAGTAATCCTTCAGAGCTACAACCCTCAGATTCCGGCATCACTCAACACACCTCTCGGTGACTACTCTGGAGATCTCACAGTGACAGTTCGCTGCCGCTATGCAAAATCTTTCTGGGGTTCATATCAATCAGCGTCAGGCTATGTGACCACTGGCGGCTCTGACCTCAATCTGCTTCTTTGCACGGGCGGGTATGACGGTGGCGCTTCTGCCGTAACAGATGCCGGTCAATATGCACAGCTTGCTTCCGGACAGATTTATGAGCCGGAAGGATGGCAAGAGATAACCTTCAAAGTGCGCAACGAGAGCGCTAACGCAGATGGCTATCTCTCTCGCCACAAGCTACGCCCTCGAAATCGACTGGATTAAGGTGACCGACGACAATACATTCCTTGCTGCCCCTGTAGTGAGAGGCGCATCAGACTTCACCAACGATGGCTTTACAATCCACTGGGACAACGTAAGACGCTCCTACAACTACTACATAGACCTCTGGAAGACAGTCTATACAGCTCCCGAAGGTATCAACGTAGCTTGCGACTTTGAAGACCAGCAGCTTCCTGAGTGGATTATCGCTCCCAACACTGAGATAGCAGAAGGCATGGGCGCCGACGGCACTACCGGCCTTGCAATTCTTGACAACGGAGTGAACGGAGCTGTCTCCACAATCGACTTCGGCAAGAAACTCGACAAATTCTCATTAAAGTTTGTGATGAACCTCGACATGAGCGACTACAATGCGGTAGACTGGGATAACCTCCCTACTCTTTATATCGATGGATACGGTGAGAACGGTTGGGAGCCCTTCGCTGAACTCATACTCGATGGATATACAATCTATCCGGGCTACTATTGCGAGCTGATGCTTGACGGCGAAGTATTTGAAGGTCTCTACTCAGGACTCCGCTTCTATGCAGCAAACACCGACGAGGACAACCTCATCTATCTCGACGACCTCACAGCATTCGCAAAGCGTCCTTACAAACTGGAACGCGTCATCGGACCGAAGGGTGCAATCTACGACAAAACTGATGATGAATACGACTACAACTACTACGTATACACCGATGACCCCAACCGTTGGGTGACAAGCTACACCTTCACAGGTCTTGAGCCAGAAACGGAATATTGGTATCGCGTACGCAGCCACAACGTAAGAGAATTCGCAGGCAAGGAGAAATTCCACGCATTCGGCGTAGCTGCTCCTGCCCTTCTCCCCGCCACAAACATCACAGCTTCTTCTTACACTGCTAACTGGACAGATGCTCCTAAGGCTCAGAAGTATACAGTCAACAACTACAAGGCTGAGAGCATCCTCGCCGACGAAGAGAAGCACTCCATAATGGCCGACAACTTCTCAAACTGCACCGGACAGCCACACTTCGCAACAATGCAGCCGCTCGACAACAATACAGAGTGCTACCTCGACGAATATACTGATCTCATGGGTTGGAGAGGCAAAGGCAACAGCATGGGTCAGAACCTTCTCGGCACCGAGATGTACAAAGGCGGATATCTCATCACTCCTCCGATGATGGTCAACCCCGAACGCGGAAGCGTATACGTATATGTTGAGATCACTGGCTATTATGGCGAATATCTGCAGATTGAAACCACCAAGAGCAATCTCTCGGCAATGGTTCAGTTTAACGAAGATGGCGAAATCATCGGATGGCTTGAAATGCCGGCAGCAGAAGGCGACCAGATCAAGTTCTCCACCTACTATGGCTACCCATTCGCTTTAAGCGGCTTTGAAGTGGCTCAGGATGTAAAGGCAGGCGACCTTGTACGCGTCTATGCAAGCAACGCAGAAGTTCCCGCCGGCGAACAGGCTTACACCTTCAGCAACCTCGAGCCAGGCATCTACTGCTACAGCGTGGTGTCTCACTTTGACCTTGAAGACCAGAGCGCAGTCTCCACTTCCAACGAGTTCATCACAGTCGACACCAAGAATGGCAACACCTCAATTACCAACAAGATTGAGCTCGTAGGCAGCGACGTCCAGGAGAAGGCACGCTATTCAGTCGATGGCACAAGAATCAGTGGCGACTTCAAGGGCATGATTCTCGTGGAAATGAACGACGGAACTGTCGTGAAGAAAGTATCGAAGTAATCTTCGATGACATGTTAAATTGAATGANATNCTTAGCCGGNGCTCTATTGATAGCTCNNGCTTATATCANTTATTAGGATATTTATGAAAAAGACTGCTTTACTATCGCTTTCTNTGGTAGTTGCAATCTCCGCATCGGCTGGCAACATCGAGTTTACTTACAACGCCACAGGAGCAGAGCCGGANGGATATGGCTACAAGNAAGACCAGACCTACGATGTCGGTATCGCACTCAGCTCCTCGGAGCTCAAGGGGAAAAAGATTGTAGGATTCGNGGTGCCCGTCTATTCTCTTGAATACGTTGGCTCGCCTAAGGCATGGCTCTCCAAAGCTCTCNCAGCCACCGTAGGNACTGAGANCACCTTTACCCCAGATGTAGCCTCNTACGACGCNACGATCGAAAACGGCATACTTTTCTTCACCTTCCCGNAGCCATATCAGATTCCTGAGGAAGGAATATACTTAGGCTACTCTTTGAGCATCAATGGGTTGCCATCAAGCGAAACAGCCCAACCCATAGCTGTCACTCCAGGCTCCACGCCTGGAGGCCTGTGGCTCCACGCGTCCTCCTCACAGACAAAATGGTCGGATCTCTCATCGCGTAAAGAGCTCCTGAGCGCTATGACCGTCCGCCTCGAAGGAGACTTTGCAAGCAACGCCGCTACCATCGGCTCAAAGACCCAACGCATCTATGCAGCGAAAGAAGGCATTGCCATGATGAAAGCCTCATTGGAAAACTGGGGCGAACAGGGCATCTCTTCTTTCGACTATGTCTACACCGTTGGCGACATCGAGAAGAGCGGCAGCTATCAATTTGAAGAGACTGTCCCCGCTATACTCGGAAGGAAAGCGACTGCTGAGATTGAAATCATGGCTCCGGCTGCCCTCGGAGATTATGAAGTCGGCATAAAGGTGACAAAAGTGAATGGAGTTGCCAATGAAACAGAGCAGGCACCTTTCACAGTGCCGATGACAGTGCAACCGTTCGTGGCAACCTATCGTCCGCTCGTGGAGGAATACACCGGATTGAGATGTGGTTACTGCCCTCGCGGATATGTGATGCTTGAGCAGATGAAGCTCAAATATGGAGACCTCTTCGTAGCTATGGCTTATCATGGCACAATGGAAGGAGACGAAATGACCTATATTTCTCCTTCTGATTTTCCGTTGTCGTTTACCGGCTATCCGGCTTCCGCATTCAACAGAGGCACCAACATGGACCCGGGAAACATACCCAATATATGGGAGCTTAACCGCGATGTCAATCCCTCGGCAGAAATAGCAGTCGACCTTGAATGGGCAGATGCTGAGCAGACCAAACTGGTAGCTAAATCCAAGACAAGATTTATCAGCGACATCGCCGACTCTCCCTATGTGCTCTCCTTTGCTCTGGTAGCTGATGGGATGGGTAAGCCATATTGGTTGCAAAGCAACGGATACGCAGACTATGAGCCTACCGGCATTTATGCAGGCCCTTACTGGGATCTTTTTGTGGGTAAAGGCTCTCCTGTAGCAGGTCTTACTTTCAACGATGTTGTAGTCTATTATCCCGATGTCAAGGGTATCAAGGAGTCATTGCCANAAAATATCGAGGCTGATAAATNGTATGAATACACATTCGAGGTCGAGACCGAAAATGTTCGCACTCTACAAGGCACCGATTACATTTCTGATTTTAACAAGACAAGAGTTATCGGAATAGTTTTGAATGGCAAGACCGGCAAGCCTATCAACTGCATATCCTCCATCTATCCCGATGGCAAATCGCCTGAGGTAGATACTGTAGAGGGAATTGGTGCTGATGAAGCGGAAGTAGTCGGCGTAGAGGTTTATGACCTGCAGGGACGCAGGATTTCCGAACCTGATGCCGGACTCAACATCATCCGCGAGAAGCTTTCGGATGGTAGTTTCAGGACTAAGAAGGTTATAGGTTTATAAGTTTATAAGTTTATAAGTTTATAAGATCAAAAGGCGGCTTGTTGGCCGCCTTTTTTATTTGGACTGGGGAAGGCACAAGATGCATATGCTGAAGAACATATATTTTTATTTGGAGTTTATATGCAATTTTTGTAATTTAGCAACCGAAAGAGTGTAGTTTTTACACTCAAAATTTATCTGATTTTAATTCAACAACTTAACAACAATATCATGATTAAAGCGACAAGAACATTTATCATGCTTGCAGGAGCGGCTATCGCTTTTTCTGCTTGCAACTCTTCGAAAGAAGCTTCGCAACAAACACTCTCCGGTCTTGACCCGCAGAACTTCGTCAGCGAATATGAAGGAAAACCCACTGCTCTCTACACTCTTAAGAATGCCAACGGCATGGAAGTGTGCGTGACAAACTTCGGCGGACGTATCGTATCTATCATGGTNCCNGACCGCAACGGCGACTTCAAGGATGTGGTACTCGGTTTCGACAGCGTGCAGGCTTATTTCCCCGAAAACAATCTCAGCGACTTCGGNGCTTCTATCGGTCGCTATGCCAACCGTATCAACCAAGGCAAGATCGTGATTGAAGGCGACACTATCCAGCTTCCTCAGAATAATTTCGGACATTGCCTCCACGGCGGCCCTACTGGATGGCAATATAAGGTGTATGGCGCCAACCAGCTCAACGACTCCACTCTTGTGCTGACAATGGATAGCCCGGACGGTGACAATAACTTCCCTGGAAATGTGAAGGCTGAGGTGACCTATACCCTTCTCAGTAACAATTCAATCGATATCGCCTACAAGGCAACAACCGACAAGCCGACCTATATAAATATGACCAACCACTCATATTTCAACCTCAACGGCAACCCCACAGAACCTATCACCAACAACATCCTGACAGTAAACGCTGCACGTTATACTCCAGTGGACACCACATACATGACTACCGGCGAGATCCTTGAAGTAAAGGGAACTCCGATGGACTTCACCGTGGCAAAGACTGTAGGCGACGACATCGAGAAGATAGACTTCGATCAGATAAAGAACGGCAATGGATACGACCACAACTGGGTGCTCGACACTGCAGGCGACGACACTCAAGTGGCAGCAAGCCTCCTCTCCCCTTCCACAGGTATTCTTCTTGATGTCTACACAAATGAGCCTGGCATTCAGGTATATTCAGGCAACTTCCTCGACGGCACTCAGACTGGCAAGCATGGCATTATCTACAACCAGCGCACCGGCATCTGCCTGGAGACTCAGAAATATCCCGACACTCCCAACAAGCCGGAATGGCCTTCAGCTCTCCTGAAGCCAGGCGAGACTTACAATAGTCATTGCGTATTCAAATTCTCCACAGTGAAATAACAACAACACTAACAACTTAATAACTCACATCATGGCATTATTAGACTGGATTGTGGTCGCCATTTTCGCATTGGCTCTGATAGGCATCATCGTATGGGTGATGAAACAGAAGCAGAACAATGCCGACGACTACTTCCTCGGTGGCAAAGACGCCACCTGGATTGCAATCGGCGCATCCATCTTCGCGTCGAACATCGGATCTGAACACCTCATCGGTCTTGCCGGCTCTGGCGCAGCTTCCGGCATGGCAATGGCCCACTGGGAAATCCAGGGCTGGATGATTCTTCTTCTTGGTTGGGTATTCGTACCCTTCTACAGCCGCTCCATGGTGATCACCATGCCGGAATTCCTTGAGAAACGCTACAACCCTGCATCGCGCACCATCCTCTCTGTAATCTCCCTTATCAGCTACGTGCTTACCAAAGTTGCCGTTACGGTTTACGCTGGCGGTCTCGTCTTCCAGCAGGTATTCGGCATCGAGACTCTCTGGGGCATCGACTTCTTCTGGATTGCAGCNATCGGCCTTGNNGNNANCACNGCACTCTACACNATCTTCGGNGGNATGAAATCAGTGCTCTACACCTCTGTGCTCCAGACCCCTATCCTACTCTTGGGCTCACTTATCATACTTGTGCTTGGCCTTAAGGAACTCGGCGGTTGGGATCAGATGATGGAAATCTGCCAAGCCGTCAAGGTGAATGATTATGGCGACACTATGGTCAACCTTATTAGAGACAATCGCGACGCACAGTATCCTTGGCTCGGAGCTTTGATTGGTTCAGCAGTTATCGGTTTCTGGTATTGGTGTACCGACCAGTTCATCGTGCAGCGTGTGCTTTCAGGCCGTGATGAGAAGCAGGCTCGCCGTGGTACCATCTTCGGTGCTTACCTTAAGCTTCTCCCAGTATTCCTCTTCCTCATCCCCGGCATGATCGCCTTCGCTCTCCATCAGCAAAGTGGATCATTCCTACCCTTAACCCCGGAAGGACTTCCCAACTCTGACGCGGCATTCCCGACACTCGTGGCAAAACTTCTTCCGGCCGGTGTGAAGGGTCTCATCGTCTGCGGTATCCTCGCAGCCCTCATGTCATCACTCGCATCACTCTTCAACTCATCAGCAGCCCTCTTCACCATCGACTTCTATCAGCGTTTCAAGCCGAAAACCGACCCGAAGAAACTCGTCAAGATCGGTCAGGCTGCTACTGTAGTTATCGTAATCTTGGGTATACTCTGGATTCCTGTGATGCGTTCAGTCGGCGATGTGCTCTATCTCTATCTGCAAGACGTGCAGTCAGTATTGGCTCCTGGCATCGCAGCGGCATTCTTGCTTGGTGTCACTTGGAAACGTGCCACAGCGAAGGGCGGTATGTGGGGTCTTATCGCAGGTCTCGCTATCGGTATAACTCGTCTTGGCGCCAAGGTTTACTACAGCAATATCGGTGCAGCTCACGACGGAGGCTCATGGTTCCAGTGGCTCTTCTATGACACCAACTGGCTCTTCTTCTGCGGCTGGATGCTCGTCTTCTGCCTCCTCGTCATCTTTGTGGTCAGTATGTTTACTGAGGCTCCAGATGAGAACAAGATCAAGGGCTTGGTATTCGGCACTTCCACTCCGGAGCAGCGTGCCGTTACCCGCGCAAGCTGGGACAAGTGGGACGTAATCCACTCCTTCATAATCCTCGGAATCACTGCCGCCTTCTACTGGTATTTCTGGTAAATGAATTACTATAAGGAGCATGCGCGCCACTACGTCAGCGTAGACTGCGTGATATTCGGACTCCACGAAGGGAAACTCAATATTCTTCTCATCAAGCGACGCATGATGCCCGGGAAGGACAAGTGGTCGCTGATGGGAGGATTCGTGGAGGAGAATGAGTCGCTCGGCGAGGCAGCCAAGCGGGTGCTCTACCAATTGACAGGCCTCGAAGACGTATACATGGAGCAGGTAGGCACGTTTGGCGAAGTGGACCGCGACCCAGGCGCAAGAGTGATATCTGTAGCCTATTGCGCTCTGCTCAACTTCGACGAGCAAGACCATAAGCGAGTGACTGACAATGCTGCGCATTGGATACCCCTCGAGGAGATGCCGGAGCTTTATTTCGACCATCCGCAGATGGTCGAAAAAGCATTGGAATACATGCGGCAGCAAATAGACAGAAAACTCCTGGTGTTCCAGTTCCTACCGGAACTGTTCACTCTCAGCCAACTTCAGGCAGTCTATGAGGCCATACTCGGTGAGAAACTCGACAAGCGCAACTTCCGCAAAAGAATTATGGAAAGCGACATTCTCGAAAAGACCGACCTCATCGACAAGAGCAATTCGAAACGCGGAGCGATTCTATATCGCTTACAACTTAACTCTTAACTCTTATATCTTAAAGCTTATAACTTTCAACTAAATATGTTAGAGAAACTTAAAGAAGAAGTATATAAGGCCAATATGGACCTCGTGAAGCACGGGCTCGTGATCTTTACTTGGGGCAACGTATCTGGCATCGACCGCGAGAAGGGTCTCGTGGTCATCAAACCCTCCGGCGTGGACTACGACGTGATGAAACCGGAAGACATGGTGGTCGTAGACCTTCAGGGCAACGTGGTGGAAGGGCAGCTGAAACCCTCCAGCGACACCCCGACCCACCTCGCTATCTACCGTGCATGGCCCGAAGTGGGCGGAGTTGTGCATACCCACTCCACTTTTGCCACTGGCTGGAGCCAGGCAGGTCTTGACATTCCCAACATCGGCACCACTCATGCCGACTATTTCCACGAGGCAATCCCCTGCACTGCCGACATGACAGAGGCAGAAGTGAAAGGGGCCTACGAGCTTGAGACCGGCAATGTAATTATCAAGCGCTTCGAGGGTATGAATCCTATGCATACTCCGGGTGTCCTTGTCAAGAACCATGGTCCGTTTGCCTGGGGCAAAGACCCTCACGACGCAGTGCACAACGCAGTGGTGATGGAGCAGGTAGCCAAGATGGCAAGCATAGCATTTGCCGCTAATCCCAACCTGACCATGAACCCGCTGCTCGTGGAGAAGCACTTCAACCGCAAGCACGGACCAAACGCCTATTACGGACAGTAAGAATTGAGAATTGAGAATTGAGAATTGAGAATTTTCGAGATTTTCGAGATTTTCGAGATTCTCTTACCTCTTAACCCTTAACCCTTAACCCTTAACCTTTAATAAATTATGTACGAAAATCTTGAAATATGGTGGGTGACTGGCGCACAGTTGCTCTACGGAGGTGACGCAGTCGTAGCAGTTGACGCTCACTCTAAGGAAATGGTAGACGGTCTTAACAACTCAGGTCGCCTTCCCATCAAAGTAGTCTATAAAGGCACAGCCAACTCATCCAAGGAGGTAGAGGCCGTAATGAAAGCTGCCAACAACGACGAGAAGTGCGTGGGCATCATCACATGGATGCACACTTTCTCACCCGCCAAGATGTGGATACATGGTCTGCAGGCTCTCCGCAAACCACTCCTCCACTTCCACACTCAATATAACGCTGAGATACCTTGGGACACTATGGACATGGACTTCATGAATCTCAACCAGAGTGCCCATGGCGACCGCGAGTTCGGCCACATCTGCGCCCGCCTGAAGGTGCGTCGCAAAGTGGTGGTGGGCTACTGGAAAGACGCCAACACACAAGACCGCATCGCAGTATGGCAGCGCGTGGCAGCTGCTTGGGCAGACGCTCAGGATATGCTCGTGCTCCGCTTCGGCGACCAGATGAACAATGTGGCTGTGACCGACGGCGACAAGGTCGATGCTGAGATGCAGCTTGGCTACCACGTAGACTATTGCCCCGTAAGCGAGCTTATGGAGCACTATAAGAAGGTCTCCGACGAAGACACCAAGGCTCTCATGGCAGTCTATTTCAAGGAGTATGCTCACGATGCAGCTCTCGAAGATCCAGCCACAGAAGGCTACAAGTCAGTATATGAAGCAGCCAAGGCTGAGCTCGCGCTCCGCAGCATCCTGAAGGAGAAGGGCGCTAAGGCTTTCACTACTAACTTCGACGATCTCGGCACCCAGGATATCAACGACCCGAACTTCGTAGGTTTTGACCAGATTCCAGGTCTTGCATCGCAGCGTCTGATGGCTGAAGGTATCGGTTTCGGTGCTGAAGGCGACTGGAAATCCGCTGCTCTCTACCGCACNCTCTGGTATATGAGCCAGGGCATGGGNAANGGTTGCTCATTCCTNGAAGACTANACNCTCAACTTCGACGGNGCCAACAGNTCNATCCTCCAGGCCCACATGCTTGAGGTNTGCCCNCTNATNGCNGAAGANCGTCCCCGCCTCGAGGTTCACTTCCTCGGCATCGGTATCCGCAAGGCTCAGACCGCTCGCCTTGTCTTCACATCCAAGCCTGGCGACGGCATCACAGCTACTGTAATCGACCTCGGTAACCGTTTCCGTCTCATCGTCAACGACGTGGAGTGCATCAAGTCAAAACCGCTTCCTAAGCTCCCCGTGGCATCTGCTCTCTGGATTCCGAAGCCCAATTTCGAGATCGGCGCAGGCGCATGGATTATGGCTGGCGGCACACACCACTCCTGCTTCTCCTACGACATCACCCCTGAATACTGGGAAGACTACGCTGAGATGGCAGGCATCGAGATGGTGCGCATCGACAAAGACACCACCATGCAGGGATTCAAGCGTGAGCTCCGCTACAACGACGTCTACTACTTGCTGAATAAGTAATTGATTTCTCGAGAAAATCGAGATTCTCGGGATTCTCGAGCTTCTCGAGATTACTCCCAATTCATAATTCATCATTAATAATTTATAATTTATCATTAAGACAACGTGCCTGAAAAGATAAAACAGACAATTGAAGAGGGTAAAGCCATTCTCGGTATCGAGTTTGGCTCTACCCGAATCAAGGCTGTTCTCATAGATGAGAACAACAATCCTATTGCTCAGGGAAGCCATGAGTGGGAAAACCAGCTCGTCAACAATCTTTGGACCTACAGCCTGGAGGCTATCTGGTTTGGTATCCAGGACTGCTACCGCGACCTTCGCGAGGATGTCAAGAATAAATATGGAGTAGAGATAAAGAAACTTGCATCAATAGGCATCAGCGCCATGATGCACGGATATATGCCTTTCGATAAGAACGGAAATCTCCTTGCTCCATTCCGCACCTGGCGAAATACCAACACCGGGGAGGCTGCAGCCATACTCTCTAAGGAATTTGACTACAACATTCCTCTCCGCTGGAGCATCTCACACCTCTACCAAGCCATTTTGAATGGCGAGGATCACGTAAAAGACCTGGCTTTCCTCACTACTCTTGCAGGATATATCCACTGGCAACTGACCGGCGAGAAAGTAATAGGCATCGGCGACGGTAGCGGTATGCTTCCGGTAGACCCCGTGACAAAGAACTATAGCGCCAAGATGGTGGAGAAATTCGACGAGATGATCGCCGACAAGAATTTCGACTGGAAACTGGAGGATGTGCTCCCTAAGATATTGATAGCTGGAGAGAACGCCGGTTATCTTACTGAGGAAGGTGCAAAGCGCCTTGACATCTCCGGAAACCTTGAAGGTGGAGCACCGCTCTGTCCGCCGGAAGGGGATGCAGGCACAGGTATGGTGGCCACTAACGCCGTAAAACAGCGCACTGGCAATGTATCAGCCGGAACTTCCTCTTTCTCGATGATTGTGCTTGAGAAGGAACTGAGCCGCCCATATGAGATGATTGACATGGTGACGACTCCCGACGGCAGTCTGGTGGCGATGGTGCATTGCAACAACTGCACTTCCGACCTCAATGCCTGGGTTGGTATCTTCCGCGAATATACCGAGTTGATGGGTGTGCCCGTAGATATGAACGAGATTTTCGGCCGTCTCTACAACAATGCTCTCAACGGCGACCCTGACTGCGGCGGTCTTGTCAGCTACAACTACTTCTCCGGCGAACCTATNACNGGNNTGAAGGAGGGTCGNCCNCTCTTCGTGCGCTCNGTAGCAAACCGCTTCAATCTTGCCAACTTCATGCGTGCCAACNTGAACGCAGCCGTAGCTTGCCTGAAGATNGGCAACGATATCCTCTTCGATGAGGAGAAGATAAAGGTAGACCGCATCACCGGCCATGGCGGACTCTTCAAGACTCCTGGCGTGGGGCAGCGCATTCTTGCAGCTGCTCTCAACTCCCCTATCTCCGTAATGGAGACNGCTGGAGAAGGAGGCGCATGGGGCATGGCTCTGCTGGCCGGCTACCTCGTCAACAATGTCAACGACCGCAACCTTGCCGACTATCTTGAGATGGAAGTGTTTGAAGGAAACACAGGCACGAGCATCACTCCAACTGAAGAAGACGTAGAGG
>WFLX010059896.1_pt1 | contig 24978 bp, 18 predicted proteins | sample 4967041 | NCBI WGS metagenome assembly WFLX01 (sample SAMN12857096, study PRJNA449069) | gut metagenome | isolation source: stool from male and female vole | host: Microtus ochrogaster | place: USA:Florida | collected 2017
CTGATAATATTGTGGTCGTTCCCCGGATCTCTCATTGAATAAAGTATGTTATATCCTACCCCCGCTATGTCAGCGCTCTTGTCATGATTACGTCGTGTCTTTAAATCGGTAAAAGCATCAAAAGCGACGTCCAGGAAATTTGACTTTGGCCAGACGGTCTGTCTGTCGGCCATATTCAGGTTGTTATAACTACCCGATGGTGGTGGAGGGGTAAGCTCGAGAGGAATCTCATACTCGTAATAGTTATTCTTCACATCTGATCCCAGACGAATGAATAAAGCCAGATCTCCATCCTTAAGATTAGTATGATCGTCAATCGGAGCCTCGGCATGCACCCACATCTGAAGTCGCCGGTATATACGTAAGTCGAGCTGAGTATTTTTATAGGCTCCACGTGCGTCTCCCGGTTGGAGTCCGGTCACTTTCATTGATAAAGACTGTTCATTCAGCTGCGTAGCCTGCATCTGACCCGGATCCTGAATTCGTGTTACATCCGGTGGAAGCACATAGTTCACCGGTTTCTGACCTGAATTCTCTTCAATGTTAACGATTGACATATCGAGTTCACCCTCAGCCGGAGCATCGTTACGACTGTTAAGATTAAATTTGTAATCGCGCCACTCTCCTCTCACGAGTTCAAGCGATCCGAAACGCAGATGTGTTGTCTCTTTAAAACCGGTCATGAAAATACGGGCAAATCTAATGGTAGAAAAATCAGCAATACCACCGACCACCTTATCCGGTTGGCTGAGAGGTATCTTAAACTGATACCATACACTTCTTCCCGTGCCTTCACGTGTGGGCACTATTGTTTCACGCATATCAGTGATATAATTCTTACCCACCTGTAAATCTTCAGGACGGATAGAAATTTTATACTCGAAATAGCGCTCATATTCGTTCAGCGTATTATCCTGATTAATATCCTCTACATCAGGCACACTTCTTGAGGACTGATATAATGGATTAGGACTCTGGTCAGGCGACAGAGAATTGCCCTCCACACCGTTATAATGCTTATAACGTTCAAGGATCGAAGCACGAACGTTATCATAGTAATCACTCCTATAGAAATGGTAGTTATCTCCTGCAGGATCATTCATCGGTGAGAAGGGCACCTCCTGCATCTGAGATATGACAGAAGCGGGAAGACGTTGCTGAAGACGTTCGAGATAATCCGAGTATGAAGAGAATCCATATTCCTCTACGTTTGGTAAACCGTCAAGTCCGACATCCTGCATGGGCCTTGCCTCCGGTGCATTCTCAAATGCATAGGTCAGAGAATTCTGAGTGGATACTCGGCCCCAATTGGTTGATGTGATGAAAGAGTAATTTCCATCTACCGGCATACCGTTTTCATAACTCTTCATGCCGTCTTTCAGTATATCTTCGCTTATTTCTCCGAAATTAAAGTAGAGGTCACCACCCTCCCGATTGGGGTTATCATCATCAAGGAAAGGATCGAGAAGCCAGAATTGAAGATACTCCACATTCAGATTCTCAAAGTTGGTATTCTCCATCTTTCGCATTATTCCGCCCCATCTTTTTTCAGGAAAAAGCAGATTACCTTGTTCATCAATATTATCTGCATCGAGATTATAAGGTCCTCTCTCTTTTGGATAGAAAGAAAGATTAAGGGTCTGTATATAGTTAGCCTCACCGTAGTTTACTTCACGTCCCGGATAAATCTCCCTTACCAAAACTTCTCTTATATACGGATTCGATAATTGTTTTAAATCATTGCGCAGGTATCCGGGAATCATTGAGGAGTTTTTTTGTGTCCACATCCTGTCTATATAGTTCCAGGCCAGCAATGCCCTGTTCTTTCCATAATCAACATTATCAGACAGAGATGCCTCAGGGAAAAGAGCATCTTTACCATTATCTTGTGGAGTAGAAGCCAGAAACCAAGAATAAGGATTACGTAGATCCATTCCTACCTGAGTGCTCTCAAAGTCGTCTATATATGATGAACCTTTGGTCGACCCGGTTTTCTGCCGGTGTGGCAGCAGGCGTGCAAATTCAGCATTAAGTCTGAAGTTCGAAGGTGCTGTGGCGTTGATTGTGGGAACTTTGTTAAGAAGGTTGGTAAGCCATACCAATTCCTTATTATAGCTAAGATTAAGACCAAGCATCGTATTGTTTATCACCTCATCGCCGATGTTGACTTTCTCGGTCAATGCTCTTTCGGAAAAATTCAGAACAGTTCCGCCCAGAGTGAAGTCTTTATTGAAACGATATTGGGCATCCAGTCCGAGAAGAGTCTTGCGCTGCATACTGAACATCGACTGATTTTCCAGCCTGACACTGACATTTGTGCCTGAATCTATAATGCTCTGATTAGTGATAGTCACAATACCCATACTGTAATCTACAGTATAATCGCTGTTTTCAGTCAAAGTCACACCACCGGCAGTCACCACAACCGATCCCCGGGGTACATTCATAGCGTTAAGACGGATCTGGGCCCCATTTGAAGCTTGATATTCACCTTTAAGTGAGTATTTATTCTTATCCGCAAATTGACGGGCCACAACAAGAGTAGAATCGTATAACTCTTTATAAACGTATGGTGCGGCAAGAACAGGATTACCGATTTTCTTTTCGAGATGCGCACCAAAAGGCTCTGCCACCGGAAAGATTATCTTACCGCCATTTGATTGTACGGTGTAGCCCTCCACATAGTCGAAGAAACCGTCGGGATTCGACTCTTGATTCGAATCAATCCGGTCAAGATTCATAACCTGCAGCAACGGCTGATTGGAAATTTCTCCTATAGGAAGATAATTGATTTCCGTACCGGTTGTATCACTCAAGAATTTAATATTCATTTTAAAATTCTTTTTCTGCAACTGATACGCACCTAAGGAGTAGACGTTCTTCATCATTAGCTTCCACATGGGGAGATGAGGAGAAATAGTGGTGCCGCGAAGCATCTTCAGGTACAATGCATCGGAAGTATTTGTGACATCGCTTGAGAATTCACCTACCTGATATACCTTCCCCTGATAAGTGTACTCGTAAGCTACCCCAAGGACTTCATCGGTTGAAAGAGCCGATTTCAAGGAAATGTAGCCTAATGTGGTGTTAAGGGAGTATTCTGAGGATTTCAGTAATCTGGCACTCTCAACTTTTTCATAATCACGCCCCCCTGTGATGCCATACATTGACAGTGGTTCAAGCACTTGAGTGACACGATTGATATTGCGGGCTTCGGAATATTCTGTCTTTATTACTTCGAGGAGATTGTTACTTTGATTAGAAGGATGGTTATATGCCATGTTTGGCTTCCAGAAGTCGCTGGCAAGTCTCGTATTCTCTCCTATATCCATGAATCCGACAAAATTTCTGCTCTCGTCAAAGTTGCCGTTTTTATTGGTAACCCAAACTTCTATACGTGTGATAGTAATGCCGGATGAAACATGAGGGAGTTTAGCAGCAAATTGGTCATAATTATCATAGAAATATTGAGCAAGAAAGAAATGGCGGTTGGCATCATATTCATCCGCATTAATCGCAAATGAGGTTGTCTGAACACCACCTTGCGTATTGACTGTGGTAGATTCGCTATTTTGCTGACTAACCAAGCCGGTAAGTGTGAGTTTTCCGAACTGCAATTTAGTTTTTACTCCGAAAAGAGCGGTTCCACCTCGTATCAGACTTGATCCGGTGGTCATACTGACATTACCTGCCTCTATACTTTTAATAATCTCATCTTCCTTTCCCTCATAATTCAGTCTGAGGTTCTTGGAATCAAAATCAAAAGTGGCATCCGTATTATAGCTCATGTTGAATTTCAACTTGTCGCCGACAGATGCTCCTATATTAGCCTGAATTTTCTGATCGAAATTAAAAAAAGTCTTTCTTCTTGACTTCAATGATAAGGCGGGATTATCGGTCTTGTTACTTTTGACTCCCATCGACAATTGAAGTGATCCCTGAGTGGTGAGTCTCACCCCTCCCGGTCCGAAAACTTTCTCAAGAGGACCGAGAGCAAAATTCATATCAAGAATATTGAAAGGTTGCTTATCCTTATCTGCGAATACTTCAGCATTCCTTTGTCGAAAATAATTAAACATATCTCTCCGGGCCACCTTCTCGTTATACTGTTCCGGAGTCATTAGATCAGGCACAATCAATTCGTGATTGCCTAAGAAAGTGTGCAGAACAAACTTACCGCTCTCAGGGTCAAAGAGCACTTCGGTCCTGATATTGGGAGGGGTATTCAGATCGGCACTATATTCACGATCTAAATATTCATTGAATCCACGTGGAAAAGTAGGTGCTACCGGAGAAGGAAGCACTATGCTGTCAGGTATCTCGGTGCCTTGAATATATTCGGTGGCAACCGGAGGTGGCGGTGGAAGTTCAGACTTACGATACTGACCCAAGGTAACAACAGATGCAACCAGCACCAATAACGGCACCGGCAACAATCTAATAATATGTCGAAACCTTGCGGTAAGATGAAAAGTCATCAGAGCATTTTGAGCGCCTGCTTAATAGCCTTCTCTGTATTCGTGGCAGGATCCTGCGCAAAAATCTTCTTAAGTACTTTCTGACTCTGTTGAGCCGTAAACCCGAGCATAACAAGGGCCGCCAATGAATCATCATAAGCCTCTCCGGCCACAGGTGCACTTGAAAGTAACGCTGAGGGTGCACTTTTTATTTTGTCCTTAAGGTCTACAATGATACGTTGTGCCGTTTTCCCTCCTATACCTTTCACTGCTTTAAGAGCAGAATCCTGACCGGAGGAAATCGCACTTTCCAATTGGTCGGCTGTAAGAGCCGAAAGTATCAGACGTGCCGTATTGGGTCCAACTCCGCTGACTCCTATCAAGAGACGGAACAACTCCCGGCTCCGTTTTGTAAGAAATCCATATAACAGATGAGCATCTTCCCTGATAGCTTCATGCACAAAGAGTTTAACCCGTTCCTTGCCTAAAGCGCCGTTCAAGTCGGCATAGTCTATCAAAGTGATATTGATATCATAGCCTACACCGTTACAATCAATCACCGCATTAGTAGGATTTAATTCTGCTAATGGGCCGCTAACATAATCGATCATTTCACGTTCTGAATTAAGGTGTTTTTATATAGAACGCATAAACTCCGGTAATATTCATATTCAAGAGTAATATAGGCTTCCCGTTTCTCATTTAAATCGCCTAATTCAATATAATAATCGGTTAGATTCATCTGCCCTAACTCTAACGAACGATTAATCAGACGGGTGGATTCCTCAATCAGAGAAAGGTCATACACTTTCATGGATTTTTCTATGAAAGAAAGTTGTTTCTGAGCTGTAGTAATCTCATTTTCTACTTTTCTTCTTGCATTGTCAACCTCCACCTCTGCAGCGGCTTTCCTGGCTTTGGCAGCTTTGACCTTTCCTGAGGTTGAAAAAAGATTGAAAGACGCTCCCACCACAAAACCATTGCTGGCCTGATCCAGTTCTGTGTTCCTTCTATAACCGAGAGTCATTTTGGGGAGCCAATCCTGATTAGCCACACGCTCTTCCTGACGATAAGTTTCCACCAATGATTGTGCCGCTCTCACTTCCGCATCTCCATCAACCTGTCCGGTTTCATCACCCGATCTGTTCCATACCGGATAGCCAGGAGAACTGAAATCATAATGCCGGTATCCGTTAAAAGCATTGATTTGAGCTTGCAATTCAGACATGGCTTTTTCGTTTTCAATAAGAGCTGCTTCAATCTCCATTATCTTTATCTTAATCCGATTAAGCTCGATTGAGGTTGCATCACCGGCTTGTGCTCGTTTAGTGTATAATTCAGATACCTTCCGCGCGTTCTTAAGACGGTCGGCAATGAATTTATTCTCTTTACCAAGTCTTACCAGTTGAAGATATGCTTGGGCAGCCTCAAACGACAGATCACGGCATAGCTGTTCATATTTTCGTTCAAGAACGGCAAGCTGCATCTTATCGGATTTCCCCCGTGCAGCATAGAGCGTAGGAAAATCAAATTCTTGAGTTACGATTAATTCAGAGCTCGCCACTCCATCGGCACCTTTTAGGAAAAAAGGTGAATATTCAACACTTGTCGCATCAAGTGTATTCTGCGATTTAAGGTCATATCCTTCAGCTTTCATCTGCTGACGCATAGCCTTTAGTTCAAGGTTATTTTCAACTACCGATTTTATTAACATTTCAAGTTCATCAGCCCGAACTGAAAAAACAGCGAGAAGATATGTGATTGCTATAATAATTTTCCTCATGATGTTTTTCGCTTTTTTATTCTACCTTTTGTATTACAACCCATTTCAATCAATAGTTTCATCACCGAAAACTAACACCTCGTTTGCATAAGCACTATTCTTTTTCTTATCCTTACGATGCATCCAGCAATACATGATTGGAATCAGGAAAGCGTTTAAGAAAGTTGAAGACAACAATCCGCCAAGTATGACGGTTGCCATTGGGCTTTGAATCTCATTGCCCGGTAATCCACCTCGTGCAGCCAATGGTATCAACGCCAGCGCTGATGTCAGAGCTGTCATAAGAATCGGATTCAATCGGTCGAGGGAGCCTCGCATAACACTCTCTTTAACGCTTAGACCCGAAACATTATGTAGAAGATTATAACGTGTTATCAATAACATACCATTGCGTGTGGCTATACCGAAAAGTGATATGAATCCAATAATAGCGGGGATACTGACTTCTCCCGATGTGAATCTCAGAACCAATATACCGCCTATAAGGGCAAAGGGGAGATTAAGAAGCACCACCCCACTCTCCACAGCGTTACGGAATTGCATGAAAAGCAGAAGGTAAATTATAATAATGCTACATAGGGAAGTCAGAAAAAGAGTACGGCTCGCTGCCTGTTCACTTTCAAATTGGCCCCCGTATTCAATATGATACCCTTCAGGAAGAACAATATTGTTTTCAACTTTTTTTCTTATATCAGCCACCACACTACCCAGATCACGTCCACTCGTATTGGCAGAAATAACAATCTTGCGCTTCACGTTCTCTCGATTAATTGTATTAGGGCCCGATGATGATTCTATATCCGCTACATTAGCTAAAGGCACTTTCTCTCCCGATGATGTATCGATCAATATCCGTCGTAAATCATCTATGGAATTACGGCTCTCTTCATCAGCTCTTACCACCAGATTAAAGTTTCTTCCCCCTTCGTAGACTCGGCCTACGGTTTCCCCTCCAAGCATGACTGCTATGAAATCATTAAACTGTGGTTCGCTGATACCATATCTGGCAAGCATCTCGGGTCGAGGTGTGATTTTTATTTCAGGGCGTTCAATCTGTTGTTCCACATTAAGGTCAGCAACTCCTTTAACTTCCGATATCTCTTTCTTTATCTTATTGCCTATAGAAAACAGTTTGTTAAGATCATCGCCAAACAGTTTTATGGCAATGTTAGCCTGAGTGCCGCTCAACATAGCATCTATACGATGGCTGATCGGTTGTCCAATCTCAATATTGGCACCCACCAAAACAGAGAGATTATCACGTATCTCTTTTTTTACTTCCTCCACAGGCCGACCGGAGAGTTCAAAAGGCGCCTCTATTTCTGACACATTGACACCCAACGCATGCTCATCAAGTTCTGCCCTACCTGTCTTTCTTGCTACAGTCTTTATCTCTGGCACACTCAGCAATAGTTCTTCAGCTTTACGTCCGATATTGTCTGATTCCTCGAGCGAAATACCCGGCAACGAACTAACATTAATTGTAAAGGAGCCCTCATTGAAAGGTGGTAAGAAACTTCTGCCCAAAGTAAAGAACACCCCCAAAGTGATAATAAATAAGAGCACCGTAGCTCCGGTCACCACCTTCATGTTGGATAATGTCCAAGAAAGTGCAATCTTATAGTATTTACGGAGAAAACGGGTGATAAAAGAATCTTTCTCATCTTCAGCTGATTTATGGCCCAAGAGATAGCTACAGAGCACGGGTGTCAACGTGAGTGCTACAATGGTGGAGGCAAATAATGCTACTATAAATGCCACCCCTAACGGAATCAACATCCTTCCTTCCATGCCGCTAAGGAAGAACAGAGGCAGAAAACTCACAACTATAATAAGCGTGGAATTAAGAATCGGCATCCTCACCTCTCTTGAAGCATCATACACCACCTGAATCTTTGAACGCCTTGAGGCGATATCAAGCTGACTGTTCTCCCTTAACCTTTTCCAGACATTTTCAACATCCACAATCGCATCATCTACCAATGAGCCGATAGCTATGGCCATGCCTCCTAAGCTCATGGTGTTAATGCTTAAACCCATAAAATGTATCACTACAAGAGTGACAAGAAGAGATAAGGGTATTGTTACAAGAGATATGACTGTCGTGCGGACATTGCCGAGAAAAACAAACAGTATTATAATGACAAAAATGGCACCTTCTACAAGTGATGTTTTGACATTATCAATCGAGCTCTCTATAAAACGTGATTGTCTGAAAATATCGGTCGAGACATGCACATCACCGGGTAGTGTCTTCTGAAGATCTGACAATGCCTCTTCAAGACGTTCAGTCAGTTCTATTGTCCCGACATTCGGCTGTTTGGTCACTGTGAGCAATACCGCCTCCTCACCTTTCTCAGAAGCAACCCCTAATTTGGGAGACTGTGCACCTGTACGTATTTCTGCGACATCGGCCAGAGTGACAGGGTTGTCTCCTATCATTTTGACTACTGATTTTCGTAGCCGTTCTTCTGTGTCAGAAGGTATGACCCCTCTCACAATATATTCATTCCCATACTCGTAAAGGACTCCCCCGTTCGACCCACCGTTCATTCCTCGGGTTGCTTCCATAACCTCAGTCAGAGCCACCCCATAATGCCGTAGTTTTGCAGGATCAACAAGAATCTGATACTCCTTGAGCTCCCCTCCGATCACTGCCACCTGTGCTACTCCTCCCGTAGACAATAGGCGGGGACGAATCGACCAGTCGGCCAAAGTGCGCAGATCCTCTTTAGAGGTGGAATCTGAAGTCAGACTCACAATCAACACTTCCCCAAGTATAGAAGACTGTGGGCCAAGAGTAGGACTTCCTATATTGGAGGGAAGTTCGTCTGCCATGGTAGCCAGTTTTTCCGACACAATCTGACGGTCGATATAGATATCAGTTCCCCAGTCAAATTCCACCCAGACTACAGAGAACCCGTTTGTTGATGACGAGCGCACACGTCTCACGCCCGTGGCTCCGTTGACAGCTGTCTCTATAGGGAAAGTCACCAGCTGCTCCACTTCTTCGGCTGCCATACCGTTAGCTTCAGTCATAACCACAACTGTAGGGGCATTTAAATCAGGGAAAACATCCACTTCAGTATGTTTCGCTGTATAGAAACCCGCTATTGCCAGAATGACAGCACCGACCATTATCAATAATCGGTTATTGAGTGAGAACCTTATTATCTTATTAAGCATCTCAATGATTATTTATTGGGGTCAATGATTATGAGTATGGGCCGGGATAGCAGAAGTTGCTGATGCAAGCTTAACATGGATCGCACCTCTTGTGACAAGCATATCTCCCGGTTCCAAACCGGATATCACCTCTATCCTGTCACCATCAGACGCACCGAGTTTAACTTCTTTTTTCAAGTAGCCTTCGTCGTCAACTTTCACATAAACATAATGCACTCCCTGTTCCTCTGTAAGAGCACTCACAGGGACACTTATGACATTATCCCTCTTGCCGGAAATCAGATATATCTCTGCATAACTTCCCGGCACTACACCACCCGCATTATTGAATTCAAAGGTCACCGGAACGAAAGAGCCGGTAGTGGAAACGGATTGTCCGGAGGCAATAAGACGTCCGTCAAGCTCTGATAAATTATACACTCTATCGGTGTAAGAAGGTCTGAAATTAGCACTTTTAATTGTAGGTAATATATCATAATCACGTTCTGACACCTCCGCTCTCAGATATAGTTTACGGTTCTGAGTAATGCGCATAAGTGGTTGACCTACCTCGACATATTCACCGTCAGTTACAAGACATTCCTTTATATAACCTGAGGTGGGAGAGGTAACAACACTTCCTCCTGACACGTTATTGCTCCCCATAGCTTCAAAGGCGAGTCCGGCTTTTTCATAATCAGTTTTAGCAGCCAGATATTCTTTTTCTGTGATAAGCTTATCCTCTATCAGTTTTTCAGCTCTCTCAAATTCTGTTTTAGCCTGTCTGTATGCCAAAGCAGTGCGTTTCGTCAAGTCTCCTTCAGGAAGTTGTGCAGACGAAATAGAAAGTATTAAGTTACCCTTACTTACGGGCATACCTTCCGTAAAGCTTTTTTTCACTGATGCTATCCCGGCCGCAGGTGCAACCACAGTGGTTTCATCACCATTGGCAGTCAACACTTTACCGCTACACTTCAACACACTGTGGAACTCGGAAGGTTCAACTGTCTCCACCTCTACCCCTGCACTTTTTGCTTTTTCGGGAGAAAGTATTATTTCATCCGGGTTATGTTCATCTTCATGGTTGTCAGCAGTCTCACCACCCTGTGTCTCTGCCACACTATGGGTATGACCGGATTCATGTTCATGATCATCATGGTCCTCGTGATGTGACCTGCAACCTGCGAATATACTTATCGCTAAAGCCAGAATCGGGAAAACTTTGTTACTCATATCGGAAGATTATTGGGAGAGACAGCGATTATTAAATATTTTTTGCAAATATACCCACAATAAGTTGCAACCGAGTTGCATTAGTATTATACCGTCTTTTAGGATAACACACCGACATAAAACATAATATCACCTCTTATAAATTCAGATATCGTATTCTCTGAGAAGAGAGACAATACAACAATTTTTACTAATTTTGCAACATGAATCAATCTTTTAATTCTACTCTGCTTGAAAATGCCGTGTCAGAACTCTCCAAACTTCCGGGGATAGGACGAAAGACAGCACTTCGTCTGGCACTACATCTACTCCGGCGCGACGAGAATGAAGCTACATCTCTCGGAGAATCAATCATCAAAATGCGCCAAAATATCAGTTATTGTACTCGATGCCACAACATCAGTGAAGATGAGATATGTCCGATATGTAATGATTCACGACGTGATTCCTCGACAGTGTGTGTCGTTGAGAATATAAAGGATGTAATCACAATTGAGTCTACCCACCAGCACCACGGGCTGTATCATGTGCTCGGTGGAGTCATCTCGCCTCTTGATGGTGTAAGCCCTTCTGATCTCGAAATCGAAAGTCTTGTGAAAAGAGTCACCGATGAGAACCTTAAAGAGGTTATCCTTGCCCTTAGTCCTACTATTGAGGGAGATACCACAAATTTCTATATTTACCGTAAGTTGTCTGACCTCCCTGTAAGGGTAACTATGCTGGCCCGAGGGTTAAGTATAGGTAATGAGTTGGAGTATACCGACGAACTCACTCTCGGCAAGTCTATACAAAATAGAGTTCTCTTCTCTACAACCTTTCCTAAAAGATAATTCTTATGCTTTCTTCAGGAATAGTAACTCTGCGAGCTGTGGAACCGTCAGATGCAGAGTTTATGTATGATATGGAAAATGACCCGGAGTGCTGGAGATACGGTGAGACAATCGCTCCTCTTTCACGGCATATAATCAGAGATTACGCACTCAACTATGATGCCGACCCGATATCGGCCCGACAGTTAAGATTAATTATTATTGATTCTTCGACACAGGCTCCTGTCGGCACGGTCGACTTGTACGACATAGACCCTGTAAATCGCAGAGCTTTTATCGGTATATATATCCTCGCTTCGCATCGCAATAAAGGATATGCTTCCGCGGCTGTAGGTTTAGTGGCAGATTACGCCTACCACTCGCTCCATCTTCGTCTACTGGCAGTAAGAGTGGAACATACTAATTTTATTTCTTTACGTCTGTTTGAATCCTTGGGTTTTGTAAGAAGAGGCTTGATTCCTGACTGGTTTTCACTCCCTGATGGAAGTTACTCCGATTTAATATTATTATCCCGACTATTGCCATTTACGCAACAAACAGTTTAATTTGAAAAATAATCAATTCAAGGCCGGATCGGGGGGCACTACCAACCAACTACGATAATCGTTGCCCAAACTTTCCACTTCATGTCGCCAAAAGGCATTACCACTTCCACGCAACAAATCTCCGGAATTCATTCCTTTGAAATCTGTCACGGCCCATACGTTACGGCTTATCTCACCCTCAAGTTGTCCTTTTGTCCATCCGCTGTATCCTAAAAAGAAACGCATTTTGCCTTCGAGCTTTCCTCCGTCGTCAATATACTCCATTATCTCCTCAATCTGTCCCCCCACATATATACCCGGGATTATTTCAGAAGAGCCTTCAAATTTATCTCCCAATGTGTGAAGCATGAAAAGACGTGAAGGATCGACGGGTCCTCCACTGAAAACAGGTATTTGACGTTGAAGCGACCATTCAGGTATCAGATCGTTCAGAAGAAGATGCGACTTTTTATTTAACACAAGACCTAAATGGCCGAATTTGTCGTCTTCATCAAGCACCATCACCACCGATCTACTGAATATATCTCCCCGCATAAGAGGTTCTGCGATTAGCAGACTTCCTTGCTCGGGTTTGTATTGGTTATCGTGATTATATAATAAATGCTTAAAATCCATAATAAATACTTTATAATGACAGGCAGATGCTAAAAGAAATATATTACTTTAATAACACTCGAGATAATGTTTTATTTGAGTTAATATAAGTAGATTTTGGAAAATTCTCACTACCTTTGCATCAAATGCGTTTCTTGTAGCGTCTTTGAATCATTGTTTCAACCATGAAAATATTGAAGTTTGGAGGCACTTCGGTGGGTACTATCGAAAGTCTCCGCAGCGTAAAAAAAATCATTGAATCAAATACCTCTCCATTGATTGTCGTTGTCTCTGCTTTAGGCGGTCTCACTGACCGGTTGATCTTAACGGCCCGAAAAGCGGCCACCGGAGATGAGACATATCAAGATGACTTGGAGGCTATAAAAAAAAGGCATGAGGATATAATTAACGAGCTTGTGCCTCCTAATAATAGAGATGAGGTCTCAAAGGTTATACACCAACTTCTTGCAGAGCTCAGACGTAATTACGACGGGGTTTTCTTACTCAGAGATCTTCCTCCTCATACGCTGGATGTGATAGTAAGTTTTGGAGAGAGAATGTCATCTGTGATAGTGACGGCCATCATTGATGGTGCCACACGTCATGACGCGTTGTCTTTTATCAAAACGGAAAAATGGTATTCAAAAAACATAGCTGACCAAAAACTGACAACGCGCCTTATTAAAGAGGAATTCTCTGATTTCAACGGCATCGGTATAGTACCCGGATTCATTTCGACAGACAAAACAACCGGCCAGATCACTAATCTCGGACGTGGAGGCAGTGATTTCACTGCGGCCCTTATAGCTGCCGCGCTGGATGCTTCTATCCTTGAGATATGGACAGATGTAGACGGTTTCATGAGTGCCGACCCGCGTATAATACCGGAAGCAAGAGTCATGTCATCCATGACCTTCATTGAAAGTATGGAATTGTGTTCTTATGGTGCAAAAGTAATCTATCCTCCCACTATCTATCCTGTGTTTCATAAGAACATACCTATAAAAATTCTGAACACATTCAATCCTGAAGCGCCCGGGACTTTAATAACGGATCATCATGAAAGCAGAACGGCAGAAATAAAAGGTATTTCAGCTATAAAAGGCACGACTCTCTTTACATTGCATTTCAAGACCCACAGAGATGCCAAACATCTACGTTCCCGTATGCTTAATATCTTATCACGACGTGGTGTAACAGTTTTATTGACTACTTATGAGGAAGGTGATGCCGCAATTTCATTTGCTGTAGCTACAGGTGAGGCCGATACTGTATATACGCTGCTTTCAACTGAGTTCGCACCGGAACTTTCAAGCCAAATCCTTGAAAATATCACAAGGAAAGATGGTCTCGCCACTTTGGCAGTGGTTGGAGAAGGGATGCGGGAGAGAACACGTCTGGCCCCACGTATACTCAATACTCTCCACCGAGATTCTATAAATGTTGATGTGCATTCACGTAAACCTTCAGCCACCACACTTACATTCGTGGTAGAGGAAGATAAGGTTACCCGCAGTCTACAGCTTATGCATGCGCTTTTATTCTGAATCTCACTTTTTCATGTCATATTTGTTTTATTAATAGAACGGTAAATCCGAATAACATGAAAAAACGCATAAACTTATGCGTACACTGTAAAAATTTATTAATTTTGCAACTATGGAGATTAAAAANGCCAAATACGAGATAAGTAATGCCAATGTAGAGCAGTGTCCCGACACTGATGTACCTGAATATGCCTTTATTGGACGCTCAAATGTAGGTAAATCCTCACTTATTAATATGCTGACGCGTCGAAAGGGGCTGGCAAAAACTTCCCAAAAACCCGGGAAAACCCTATTGATAAACCACTTTAAGATCAATGACGGTGCTTTTTATATAGTCGACCTTCCCGGTTACGGTTATGCTCAGAGAGGCAAAGAACAGCGCGATGAATTCAGAAGAATTATTGAGCATTATATACTCGACCGTAGGCAGATGACTCTTCTTTTTGTATTGATCGATATCCGCCACGAACCTCAGAAAATTGACCTTGAATTTCTGAATTGGCTTGGCGAACATCAGGTGCCATTTGCTATCGTCTTCACCAAAGCTGATAAGGTTGGGCCCAATGCCGGCCTTGCTCGTGTGGAAAACTATAAAAAAGACCTTCTAAAACAATGGGAAGAACTCCCACCTATTTTCATAACATCTTCCGAAAATTCGACCGGTAGAGATGAACTGCTCGATTATATCGAACAAATCAATCGGCAAATACAGATTGATAAGAGCGACCAGGAAGAGAATATAACCCAAAAAGATGAACTTTAAACAACTAATCAACGGTCACGGACGCTTATCGGAAATAATGAGATTCGCCTTAGTAGGGGGTCTCGCCACAGTGTTGCAATACGGTATTTATGTCGTGTTTGTGCATGCTGTGTTTGATGGGGGCAGAGCGGTTGTAGCCACACTTATAAGCTACGCCATAAGTTTTGTAGCTAATTTTTTCCTCTCCAGTTATTTTACTTTCCAGACACNTCCCAATGCAAAAAAAGGATTAGGTTTTACCCTCNGNCATCTTATCAATNTGGGTATNCAGACAGGCCTNGTAGNAATCTTCAAAGGCATTGTCGGTCCGACTCTTGCACTTTTACCGGCGCTGGCTGTCTGCATTCCGACTAATTATTTCCTCGTAAGGTTTGCCTTCACAAGTAATATGTTTAAAAGTGGAAGTGAAAAACGCAAAGAGGCCGAGACAAGACTCTGAACTCATCATATAAAACGAAGACTAATATTATGACAAAAATCGCTATGGCGTCTGATCACGCCGCTTATGAACTTAAGGAAATAATAAAACCATATCTTCAAGAAAAGGGCTATGAAGTAGTAGACTTCGGTACTCACTCACCCGAATCAAGCGATTATGCCGACTTCGGTCATCCTGCGGCCTTCGCCGTAGAAAAAGGAGAATGTGCCTTTGGAGTGGGGATGTGCGGCTCAGGCCAAGGTATGCAGATTACACTAAACAAACATCAAGGTATAAGAGCAGCACTTTGCTGGCTTCCGGAATTGGCGGCCCTTGCTCGCCAACATAATGACGCTAATTTCCTTGTGCTTCCGGCGCGCTTCATTTCAAAAGAAGAGGCAAAGAAAATTGTTGATGCATATCTTGAATCCTCTTTTGAAGGAGGACGTCATCAACGTCGCGTCGCAAAAATCCCCATACCGGTAGAGGGAGAAGTGTTATGATGGAATATGAAATAGCCCTTGTCAATCTCCGGTTTCACGCACGCCATGGCGTGTGGGAACAGGAAAATAAAGTAGGGAATGAGTTTATAGTAGATGTCAAGATAAGGATCCCCTATTCGGATGCAATTTTATCTGATGATCTGAATCTGACAATCTCATACGCAGAGGTATTTGATATTGTCTCTTCCGAAATGGCAAAGCCGCGGAAACTATTGGAGACAGTGGCTGCCACCATTCACTCAGAATTAATATCACGTTGGCCTATGATTATTTCGGGGAGTATAAAGATTTGTAAATCAATACCCCCCATAGCACGAATGTCTGGGAATTCGGAAGTGACGCTATTTTTTTGAAAAAAAATCCCTAATTATTTGGTCATTTCACAAAAAGTGTCTAACTTTGCACTCGCAAACGAGAAACAACTTTTGCTGCGAAATGAATGGCTCCTTAGCTCAACTGAATAGAGCATCTGACTACGGATCAGAAGGTTGCAGGTTTGAATCCTGCAGGAGTCACAGGTTGCCGATAAGAATTAAAGCTTTAAGGCATACAAAATGGTTCGTTAGCTCAACTGAATAGAGCATCTGACTACGGATCAGAAGGTTGCAGGTTTGAATCCTGCACGAATCACGCAGGGTTATCAAACGATAACCCTTTTTTTATTATGCTATCTATCTTATTATAAGTACGTTATAAAAATTCACTATAATAAAAAACACCCGAAGTCACTAATGAACTGTACTTCGGGTGTTTTTTATTATACATATATCACTCCAATCATCCGGTGAATCGTATATGGACAAGTGGATGTATCAATATTAGTTTCGATTACTTCTTCAGAAGATCTTCTGCAAATTTATAATCCGGTTCTTCTGTAATCTCTTCACAAAGGCTTGTTCCAAGAACTTTACCATTCTCATCTAATACCACAAGAGCACGTGCGTAAAGGCCGCGCAATGGACCGTCTACTAACTCAACTCCGTATTCCTTACCGAAATCGCTGCGGAAACCGGAAGCCGTGAAGACATTATCGATCCCATTGGCAGCACAAAAACGAGCACCTGCAAAAGGTAAATCTTCTGAAACGCACAACACTACAGTATTGGGTAAAGAAGCTGCATCCTTATTGAATCTTCTCACTGAAGCAGCACATACATCTGTATCAACACTTGGGAAAATGTTAAGCACTACTCGCTTACCCTTAAGGTCATGTAAATTAATTTCCGAAAGATCTTTACCAACAAGAGCAAAATAAGGAGCATCTGTACCTGCTTTGGGAAGTTCACCAATTGTATGCATAGGTGAACCGTTTAATAACACTGTTTCCATAGTCATTTATATAAATTAAGTTATTACTTTTTTTCTAAATAAACCTGCACTTACTGATCAAGGCAGTGGCAATATACTTTTATATATGATATAACAGTTTAATCACTTATCAAGTTTTAAAGGAATGNTTAAATTGAGTCTATCGCACTGTTGATTCTACACNCAATACTCTACCATCTCTTTAATAATAATTATCTTTTTTCAACTTGTTTAATACTTCCACACCCCAAAAGCGTTATAATTATAAAATCAATTGTATAATCAAATCTATTCTTTATTATATTTATGGAAAACACTTGGAATTTCTCCCCGTTGACTACTCCTATATTTAATTCGGAAACCCTGTATGCCTTAGCCAACAGAACTTTGAAATTAAAAACTTCTAATCAAGTTAAGAAGAGTTGTCGACTTGGTGAATTTAAACAAATTACACCGGAGGCAATGACTGAAATATGGCCTTTGTTGAAACAGGAAAAGGGACGTACCACTGATTTTTCTTATGCCGGGATTTTAATGTGGGTAGATTTCTTTAAATATGAATATNTNATTNATGAAGACACCCTGNTTATAAAAGGAGTTGTGGAAAGNGATTTATCACTGCGNGGNTTTTTCTCTTCCTATTGGCAAACTTTCTCTAAAAGAATCAGTTGAACTTCTTAAAGAATATTGTGAAGCCAATAATCTGAATCTGGAATTCTCAGCTGTGCCTGAGTATGCGGTTGAAGAGATGCGCAGTCTTAATCCTATCCGTATAGAACCGCTCACCGACTGGGGAGATTATCTGTATGATGCTGAACCACTCGCCACAGTAGCCGGGAAAAAAATGAGTAAGAAACGTAATCATGTTCATCAGTTCCTGAGAGCCTATCCCGATTGGAAAGCCGTCAAAATGACTCCTGAAAATGCAGATGATGCAATGCGCTTCATGGACATATTCGATTTGGAAGGTGATACAACCGATATGGCCAAAGCTGAACGTGCACTTTCACGTAGAATGATTGAGCTGGTGGCTTCCGGAGATTCTAATTTGGAAGGTATGATTCTGTATGCTGATGGAAAAGTAGGAGCATATACAATCGGTGACGTCAAGGGAGATACTCTTTTTGTACATGTTGAGAAAGCTACACGAGCTGTCAACAGTAGCTATGAGATGATCAATTACATCTTTGCCAAAGAAATGACAGAGAAATATCCGCAGATTAAATTTATTAATCGTGAAGATGACTCAGGCGATCTCGGTCTTCGTATGGCAAAAGAGTCATATCATCCGGTTGAAATACTTAAAAAATATAATATTGTCTTTTAAGATTTGTATTTGAGTATCTCAGACACTGATTTTTTTGACATTTAAAATACGTTTTTAATATTCTTTCTGAAGAACAGGTAACTTTTTTCGGAAAAATTAATACGTCGCCGGGCCTTAACACCAAATTATTTCATTAACTTTGCGAGATAATAAGGAAAGGCATGAGAGACGTATTAGTTATAATACCCACATATAATGAGATAGAGAATATTAATGCTATCCTGGAAGCTGTGATGAAGTATCCGGATAATTTTGATGTGCTTGTTATAGATGATAATTCACCGGATGGCACAGCAGATGCTGTCAAAGCCATGATGGAAAAATTTCCGGGTCGGATATTCCTTGAACAACGCAGTGGAAAACTTGGTCTCGGCACAGCCTATATACACGGTTTCAAATGGGCATTGAAGCGTGACTATGCCTATATTATAGAAATGGATGCAGATTTCTCTCATAATCCTGATGACCTTACGCGTCTTTATCATTGCTGTAAGGATGAAGCGGCAGATATGGCTATAGGATCACGATATGTATCGGGAGTCAATGTGGTCAATTGGCCAATGGGTCGGGTGTTGATGTCATATTTCGCATCGGCTTATGTGAGATTGGTAACTCGAATGAAATTACGCGATGCAACCGCCGGATTCGTGTGCTACAGGCGTAGAGTTTTGGAGGCAATAAATCTCGATAAAATTGAATTTAAAGGATATGCCTTCCAGATAGAAATGAAATTCAAAACTTTCTGCAAGAAATTCAAAATAGTTGAGATTCCTATCATTTTTATCAACCGTCGCCTTGGTACGTCTAAAATGAATACTTCTATTTTCGGTGAGGCTATGTTTGGAGTTATCAAACTGAAATTAGATCAGTTGTTCGGACGTCTCAAGTAATTTGTAAATAAAAAATAATATCGGCAATCTAACCGTAGCTTTATCCGGTAAGATTGCCGATATTTTTTCTTTTCAAAGTCCTTTTGCTGAAAAATAAAATCTCAAAGAATTTTCTTAATCTCCTCTGTAATATTGCTGGAGATAGCATCGGGCAATGAAATCCCAGTTTTTCTTCACTAATTCATGATCTGTGCTTTCCGGGAAAACAGCCTCAGGCAACCACCCGTGATCACATACGTAATGCAATAGGTCTGCCGGACAGCACCCACGCACCGTAAGTAAATCAATAGCGTGCGACTTTGCATAATCAGCATCATATAGAATATTATCCGGAGCTTTGATACACTTTGCTATATTTTTAGCAAGCAACATTCCCTTTTCTTTATTGACAAGAAGAATAAAATCACGTTCTCCCTTCATCTGTGGAAGATGCTCCTGATTATCCGCCCACCCGAGAGCCTCGATAAAGAATTTATTCAGTGATTCATAATCAGGGAAAAACTTTATGACTTTACCTCCTGTCGCTTTCGTGAATGCAGTGTAATATTTATGTTCCGATGCAACCTCAACTTTTTTGGNGACCGGCAGTTTCCCTTCGATCATCAGATACAGCCACTCTCGCAGATAAAGAGCCAAAGGACCGGTGGGATCTTCCGCCATGCTCTGTTCCATGCGTTCCTGAAAAAGAGGAATATTATCATCGTTGCTCAGATCAAAGCCTGAGGCAATCTCAGATAAGGTCATAGCATACGCCGGAGTCATCAGATAGCAGTGCATAAACAACCAATTCCCAAGTTTGAAAATTGCTTCTGAATCCTCTTCAGCGTGCATTTCCAGTTCATGAGTCAGGCGATAATCAACAGGCAATGGAGATTCATCATATACCCTGTCAAGTTCCCTCCACCAAACATCTGCCCCTTTGAGGAGGTCAAGATTGTGTGGATAAAGCGTACGTTCAGGATCATAACTCATAGCCAGGGCATACCACGTCATAAACCTTACGTCCATTTGATTAAGCTCATAATCCATGTAGTCGGCACCGTCATCATAAAATGGCACAGTATAGCCGTAAAGTCGACGGCATTCTGTAATGAATGACCTCCAGATTCCTGCGTCGCAAATTACATCCTGGTAATATCCGATCAATGTCATTGCAGCACGCTCTATCACCTTTTCAGGGAAGTCCGGGAAAAGGCTTTGCTGTTTGGCAACATCTACCAGATGATTGGCCAGATTCAGATAATATTCATCAGTTGATGTAACTTCAGGAGCAGCCGGCTGCCGAAGTAAGAATTGCTGCATTGTTATCATGTCACTCCCCTTTCTGAAATTTTTTCACAAGCTGAGGCACAGTAAGTTTTTCCTGTGTTCCGGTAACCATATCCTTCAGATTGACAGTTCCCTCTGCAATTTCATTCTCTCCTATGATAGCTACATAGGGAATATTTTCGGAATCAGCATATCCCATTTGTTTCTTCATTTTAGCCTGATCAGGGTAAAGTTCGGCTGAGATTCCTTCTTCCCGTAATACTTTCACTACCTTTGCTGAGACAGCTGCCTCTTTCTCACCAAAATTAACAAACAACACTTTAACACTTTGTGTGACATTGGAAGGATAAAGCTCAAGCTGATTGAGGACATCATAAATACGGTCAGCTCCGAAAGATATACCGACACCTGAAAGACCCGGCATACCGAACACACCGGTAAGATTATCATAGCGACCACCACCGGTGATGCTTCCTATCTGTACGTCAAGTGCCTTGACTTCTATTATAGTACCCGTATAATAATTGAGACCACGGGCAAGTGAAACATCAATATCAGTAAGACAATTATGGCCGAGCTTATCAAATTCTTCTATCACGAATTTCAATTCTTCAACCCCCTTCATTCCAGTGGGTGAACCGGAAAGCAACTGTGACAGAGTGGCAAGTTTTTCCTCATTATTACCCGTCATCTCAAGTAACGGACGCAATTTCTCAATGGCATCCTCTGATAGCCCTTTACTTCTCAACTCCTCGTTGACATTATCTATTCCTATCTTATCTATCTTATCGATCGCCACGGTAATGTCGACTATCTTATCGGACTCACCTATAATTTCGGCTATGCCCGTAAGTATCTTGCGATTGTTTACCTTTATGGCCACTCTCACTTTCAACTTTGAGAAGACCATATCAATCATCGACAATAGTTCAATCTCATTCCAAAGGGAGTCACTTCCCACGACATCAGCATCACACTGATAAAACTCTCTATACCTTCCTTTCTGAGGGCGATCGGCACGCCAAACGGGCTGAATCTGATAGCGTTTAAAAGGCATCTGCAATTGACCGCGATATTGCACGACAAATCTGGCAAACGGCACAGTTAAATCATAACGTAAACCCTTTTCACACATTTTATTGGTGAGCTTGATCAGATTACGTTCCTTAAGGTCTGTTTCATCAACTTCTTTTAGGAAGTCTCCCGAATTAAGGATCTTAAATAGAAGTTTATCACCCTCTTCACCATATTTTCCCATCAAGGTAGAAAGATTTTCCATCGCCGGTGTTTCGATCTGCTGGTAACCATACAGACGGAATACACCCTTTATTGTATCAAAAATATAGTTTCTTCTTGCCATTTCTACCGGAGAGAAGTCTCGGGTACCTTTAGGTATAGATGGTTTCTGTGCCATTTTATCTTGTTTTTTATTATTATCAATTCTTTTGAGCTATAACAGGTAAAAATTCGTAGTAATATTAAGAGTTCTTACTACATGCGAAATTACAAAACTTTTTCCACATTCTCTTACACTCTCATCTCATTTTTAAGCTTCATTATTACTCGTCAGATTAGAATTCGACCGACAACTTAATGTTAATTTGTCGACGTGTGAGATAATTAGGTACCGCATACTGAAGATTATTCACATCGGTAACCCAATAATAACTGTTGACATTGGCAATATCAAACAGATTAAAGAGATCCACACCTATAGTCACACTCTTGAAATGACGTCGGAAGTCACGCTTTCTAACTCCATCCGTAGGTGAGCCTACAAGTTGATATGAGAGTCCCACATCAACACGTTTATAGGAAGGAGTTCGAAAAAAAGCTATATCCCTGTTTATCCTTGGTGCTGTAAGAGTGAGTCCGTCTGACAGTATTCCTTGCAAACTGAATTTGAGTCTGGGAAACTTTGGAAAGTAATCAGTAAAATAAAGGCCTAAGGAATAGCGCTGATCGTTAGGTAAAGGTGCTTTCTTACCATTTAGAATCTGTTCCGTTTTCATCAAGGAGAATGTAATCCATGAATCAGAACCCGGAACAAACTGTCCGAATAATTTAAAGTCAAAACCCATTGCATAGCCTTTGCTGTCATTTATACCTGAATAGGTTACTTTAAGATTATCATATTCGTATGAGACAAGATGGGCCAGATTCTTGTAGTAGAGTTCACCCGTTATTTTAAAAGGACGATTCATGGCTTGGAAAACATAATCTGTGCCGAGAACCACCTGAATACTTCGTGGAGATTTTATACGATTATTTAAATTGATTTGTACATTACCTAAGTCATCTACCACTGCCTCCCTATATTCTTTATAAAATGGCGATTGATAATAAAGCCCTATTGCTGCACGGTATTTCCAGGAGGAATGCTCTACAGGCGACAGTGAAATATTGACACGTGGTGAGACTAAAAACTCCTTATTGAAATTCCAATATGAAGCACGGACGCCACCGTTGAGTGTGATAAAAACATCTTTTGTCTCCAGATATAGCGCATCCTCCCCGAACATTGAAAAACGTTGGTTTTTTATATCATGACGCGAAGATAAATTATAAACTAAATGTACCCCGTCAGGGATTGTCGGAAGAGAGTATCCGGCGCTGTCACGCCACTCCCACTCCTTACTGCGGTCGCGGAAATTTTCAATTGAATATTGAAGACCGTAGGAGATATTGTTACGCCCCGCCACAGTAGTGCCTTTCAAGGCCGCTGTAATCACTGAAGCTCTCAAACGATCACGAGCATGTTCCATATACTTTCCAACCCCTAATTCTCCACCTATACCTGAACTTCCTCCGGTACCGGCCTCATTAAGCCAATATTCACCGGAAATATCGTAACTCACCAACTCATCAGTCATAAAACCCGACAATTGCATTGAAAGAGTTGTGGAACGGCTTCTTTTGTAATTAAAAGATAAGTTACCGAAATAGGTGTGAAATTTATCCTTCTCTTCACCATCAAAATACACCTTAAATTGCTTTATATCCGAAGCAGTCCCAAAAGAGGTTTCCCTATCCGTCGGTTTAAAGTTGAAATCANTAATTGATATATTGCCAAGAAAATTAATGGTGAATTTTTTACTTACACTAAAATTAAGATTAGTTTGGTAATCAAAAAATGTCGGATTATATTCTCCGTGTGTATCCAAAGAAGATAAAAGAGAGTTATTTCTTTTATAGCGCACACCATGAAGTTGATTGAATTTACCTGAACGCTGACCTAACGCCAGGGAACCACCCATCAAACTTAAAGACACTTCACCTTCAAAAGCATCAGGCTCACGATAAGTTATATCGAGTGCAGAAGACATCTTATCATCGTAGCGAGCCGGAAAACCTCCTGTTGAAAATTTGATATTGTCTACCAATGCCGGATTTATGGCACTCAATCCCTCCTGGGAACCGCTTCTTATCAATTGAGGACGGTAAATTTCTATTCCATTTATATATACTGCATTCTCGTCAAAAGCTCCGCCTCTTACTGAATATTGTGAACTCAGTTCATTATTTGAGTGGACACCACCCATAGTTTTCAGAAGTGATTCAACGCTTCCTCCGCTAACATCCGGTGACATTTTATAATCATCGGATTTAATAGACTGCATACCATTAATATTATCTCTAAAGCCGGTCACTTCTACTCCTTGTAATTCATGATCGTCGGGATAAAGGCGTACGTTCAGCTCCACATCATGGTCTACATTGGTCAGTTTTCTATTAACTGTTTTATAGCCCACATAAGTAAAAGTAATATCAATCGTATCATTAGGAGCTAAGGTAAGAGAATATTTTCCCTTACTATCAGTGTTTGTTCCGGTCCGGGTGCCAACGATTTTTACAGTAGCAAATTCCAAAGGGTTATTCTCATTATCACGCACAGTGCCGAAGATCTTGATATTCTCACCAAAACCTTTAAAAGGGAAAAACAATAAAATAGTAAAAATTATATATAAAAGATACTCTCTTCTCATAAATAGAAAAACGAAGAAAGACATGAAAATATTTTAATAAAACGATAGCACGGCCATATTGAGGTATATAAAAACGGTAACCGCTGCCGGGCGGCATATATGCAAAAAAAGACGGCAACCATTTCTGATTGCCGTCTCCGTGTCGGGAAACTTTCTTCCCGCTTTTAAGGGGGCGATTACCTACTCTCCCGCTTTCGCAGTACCATCGGCGTGATAAGGNTTAACTTCTCTGTTNGGAATGGGANGAGGTGGAGCNNTTNTGCTGTCATCACCTTAGTCTCTTTTTTCCGGCCCTCCGGGACCTCATGTCCCTACACCAAAGGCCGTTGTGTGCTTGGAAAAGATGCACGGCGGAAGCGC
>WFLX010057300.1_pt1 | contig 24967 bp, 10 predicted proteins | sample 4967041 | NCBI WGS metagenome assembly WFLX01 (sample SAMN12857096, study PRJNA449069) | gut metagenome | isolation source: stool from male and female vole | host: Microtus ochrogaster | place: USA:Florida | collected 2017
GATGTCAGTGATTGTAACGTCCGCACCGAGACCGGCAGCCATAAGAGCGGCATTTCTTCCTACCACTCCGGCTCCGAGTACGAGAACTTTTGCGGGTTTAACTCCCGGGACACCTCCGAGCAACATTCCGCGACCACCCTGTGGCTTTTCGAGGAATCTTGCACCTTCCTGAATTGACATTCTGCCGGCAACCTCACTCATTGGAATAAGCAACGGAAGTGCGCCCTGACGGTCGCGAACAGTTTCGTATGCTATGCAAGTGGCGCCTGATTTTATCATTGCCTCTGTCAAGGGGAAATCTGAAGCAAAATGGAAATAGGTAAAGAGAAGTTGACCCTTCTTAACCAAAGCATATTCAGGCTCAATAGGCTCTTTAACTTTTACTATCATTTCAGCAATGCCATACACTTCCTCAATTGTAGGAAGAATGGTTGCGCCGGCTGCTACATATTCGCTGTCGGCAAACCCGGAGCCTTCACCTGCTGTGTGCTGCACATATACGGTGTGGCCGTGTTTCACGAGTTCTTTAACGCCGGCAGGAGTGGCACCGACACGATTCTCATTGTTTTTAATCTCCTTTGGAATTCCAATAATCATGGTTTTTAAGGTTTTAGATTTTAGATTANGGTTTATAGAATTTTATATCTGTCTGTTATGTCTTCATAGTGCGCGAAGCGATGCCAAAGATGCTTCGATGGCAGCGATCTTTTCATTGGCGTCACTCTGCTTTTTGCGCTCGAGTGCCACAATTTTTTCCGGAGCGGAATTCACAAATTTCTCGTTTGCAAGTTTCTTCTCAACGCCTGCGAGGAATCTCTTTTGATATTCCAAATCCGCTTCAAGTTTCTTAATCTCTTCCTCTACATTGATATTGCTTTCAAGGGGGATAGCGTATTCGGTGATACCCACCATAAAGCCTTGCGACATTGCTCCTTTCTCTTCAACTTTGGCTATTTCGGTGATATTACCCATCTTGACGAGAATTTCATCGAGCGAGCCATCATGCTCTCCTTTAATTTCAAGTTTGAGTGAATCGCGTTGTGGGATCTGCTTTTGTTTTCTCACGGTGCGTATTCCTGCGATTATATCCTTGAGTGTTTCAAAATTTTCAAGAAGTGCCTNATCATATCCTTCAGNCTCGGGCNANCGAGCATTCATTATGCNCTCCCCCGGCTTTCTGTCATATAGATGTTGCCAAAGTTCTTCTGTTATAAAAGGCATGAAGGGGTGGAGCATCTTCAGAAGATTGTCAAAGAGACCCAACACTTCATTGTATGTTTTCTTATCAATTGGTTCGCCGTAGGCTGGCTTAACTATTTCAAGAAGCCATGAAGAGAATTCATCCCAGAAAAGTTTATATACTGTCATTAACGCTTNCGAGATTCTGAATTNACCCATCAAATCNTNCATTTCGGCNAGTGATTGATTGAGTTTGGCATCAAACCATTTCAATCCCAGGCGTGCNGCTTCCGGCTGAGGAATTGTATCAGAAGTCTGCCAANCTTTGNCAAGACGGAAAGCATTCCAAATCTTATTGCAGAAGTTTCTTCCCTGCTCGCAAAGTGCGTCGTCATACATTATGTCATTGCCGGCGGGAGCTGCCAGCATCAATCCCATTCTGACTCCATCCGCACCGAATTTTTCAATCAATTCAATCGGGTCAGGGGAATTGCCGAGAGATTTCGACATCTTTCTGCCGATTTTATCGCGCACGATGCCGGTGAAATAAACATTGTCAAAGGGCTTGTTACCTACATATTCATAACCCGCCATTATCATTCTCGCTACCCAGAAGAAGATAATGTCAGGACCTGTAACGAGCGTGGCTGTGGGATAATAATAATTTATCTCCTTATTACCCGGGTCAAGAATACCGTTGAAAAGAGTGATGGGCCAGAGCCAGGAAGAAAACCATGTGTCGAGAGCATCCTCATCCTGACGCAAGGAGTCGGGGGTCAAGGGGAGACCGGATTCTTCCATCGCTTTTTCCAATGCTTTTTCCTTTGTCTCCGCGACTACTATATGTTCTTCGCCTGCTTCATCAGCATAATAATATGCCGGAATGCGATGTCCCCACCAAAGTTGGCGACTGATACACCAGTCCTGAATATTCTCAAGCCAGATTCTATATGTATTCTTGTATTTATCAGGCACAAAACGGATATCATCATCCATTACAGGAGCGAGAGCGATATCGGCAAAATGCTTCATTTTGATAAACCATTGAAGCGACAGGCGAGGCTCAATAGCAACTTTTGTGCGTTCCGAATAGCCGACATTGTTGGTATATGCCTCCTCTTTTTCCATCAGACCCGCATCTTTCAAATCTTTTGCAATAGCCTCACGCACCTCAAAACGATCCATTCCGGCATATTTGCCTCCGTTTTCATTTAAAGTAGCGTCTTCGTTAAAAATATCTATTGTCTCAAGATTATGATTCTTGCCCAGCATGTAATCATTCTTATCATGGGCGGGAGTGACTTTCAGACATCCGGTTCCGAACTCTATATCAACATATCTGTCTTCNATCACCGGAATCTCTCTCCCTACGAGGGGGACGATAACTTTTTTACCTTTCAGCNNTTCATTTTTAGGGTNTTTCGGATTAATGCACATTGCTGTGTCNCCCATGATGGTTTCCGGGCGTGTGGTTGCTACGACTGCATACCTATTTTCAGGATCGTNTACAACATANTATTTCAGATAANAGAGTTTTGAGTTTTCNTGCACATAGTTGACCNCATCATCTGAAATTGCAGNGCGGTTCTGCGGATCCCAGTTCACCATTCTNAAGCCGCGGTAAATCAGACCTTTGTCGTATAAATCACAGAAAACCTTAGTTACACTCTTTGTGCGCACCTCATCCATAGTGAAAGCAGTGCGCTCCCAATCGCATGATGCGCCTAATTTTTTCAATTGAGTCAGGATTACTCCACCGTGCTTTCTGGTCCAATCCCATGCGTGTTCCAGAAATTCATCCCTGGTGAGGTCGGTCTTCTTAATTCCCTCTTCCGCCAACTTAGCNATAACCTTTGTTTCAGTAGCGATTGCGGCATGGTCGGTGCCTGGCACCCACAAGGCATTCTTGCCTGACATTCTTGCGCGTCTGACGAGGATATCCTGAATTGTATTGTTGAGCATGTGTCCCATGTGTAGCACGCCCGTAACGTTTGGCGGCGGGATTACGATGCAATAGGGTTCGCGTTCATCCGGTGTGGAATGAAACAGACCGTGTTCCATCCAGAAATCATACCATTTTTGTTCTACCTCCGAAGGGTTATAAACAGAAGCCAGTTCGCTCATTGATATATGGATTCTAATATTATCGAATTAAATAAACTGCAACGGATTATATTGACGTTGCAGAATACAAAATTACAAAAATTAATTAAACGCCCGCTCTTTTTCCTAAATTTTATTGTGATTCTCCACTCTTATTCGCAGTTGCAGACAACCCTGTTATTATAAACGATGTTCTTTCCCGATTTTAATTGACATTGTAATTGAGTTTTTTGCTGACATTGCGGTTGCGGGAGCGGCTACCTCCGAATGCCGCACTGAATAGACGCCTGGCTGTATGTTGACGCTTATGATAACTTTCGTATGTATCATTCTGCAAATCAAAATCCTCCTTATAACATCCGTCAGGACCTACATAACAATAAGTCAGATCTTCAATAATTGCCGATGTCGCATCCTGTGTTTCATCCACAGCGTCAATCTGCTCGAGTGTAGGTGCAAGACACGTGATTCCCCTGCGTTTACATTCTTCTTTTATAGATTTGATTGTGGAGTCATAATTTTTCTTTAGAGAAGTGTGGTCAAAGTCATTCCATTCGGTCTTTCCGAGATTCTGCACGGGGCGCAATTGAATAATATCCGGTCCGTCTCCTTCGCCCCACAGCTTCCAAAAATTATCTCCGTTCAGATTTTCAACATTTCGGGAATTGATGGTGAAGTTTACTCTAACTGCAAATTCAGGAAATCTCTTTTTGACTTCACGTATAATATCGATTAAATTCAACAGATTAGCGTATTTGGCTCCGGGCATTAGAAATTCGTAAGTCTCCTTGTCGGTGCCATGTAGGGAGAGGGTGAGTTCGTTGAGCCCTGATTCCGCGAGTTGCATCAGGCTCACCTTTCCTTCAGCAATCAATTGACCGTTAGTGGTGAGAGATATATAAGGTATTCCCGACACTTTTCCACGTCTGACAATATCTTCAAGATCCGGATAAAGAGTAGGTTCGGCGCCACATCCGATTTGCAGTTTGAGCGCTCTCTTGAAAAGTGCCTTTTCAACTCTATCCAAATCATGCTTGCTTAATATCCCTTTCATACGCGCTCTTTTTTCGGCATCACTGAAATAGCACATCTTGCAACGCAGGTTGCACGCCAAAACAGGGTCTATGAAAATGCCTATTGTTCGGCGGCGCGCAATGTGCATTCCCCACAGCCCGAATAGACGCAACGGAGCCGGAAGATTATTGCCGGCGGCTAATTTCAGTATTTTGTAGATATTCAACATAATCTGACAGTTATAATTTCATTTTGGAGGCAATTCCGATTCCGAAAAGTGCATAATCGTAAAGGCATGGGTCGTCCGGATTGAACTCCCGCAGGCGCTCGGTCAACAGCTCCGTAGTCTTCCGGTCGTTAGCTTTCCGCTCAATCAACCCCAATGCCCGCGATGTATTCCCGACATGCACATCCAACGGAATATATAGCTTGGATTTTGGTATTGAATGCCATACTCCTATATCCACTATGCCGTCATCCCTCACAAGCCAGCGAAGAGCCATATTCACTCGTTTGAGTGCAGTGGTATTCAGATTCTGCGGTAAGCCCCTGTTGTCTCTTATCCCATTATTAGCCTCCAATATTTCTTGATTCATATAATCAACCAACTTCCATGCCGGCACTTCATCCTCTGCGACTCTCTTGGCAAATGCAAATTCATCAAGTGAATTATATTTTTTATAAATCCCTCTGAGACCCGTGAGAAAATGTTGAAGATTTCTTGCAAAGAAGGTGCGATGAATATTCATGTCGGGGTCTAAATCCATGTAAGCTTCATCCATAACGAATTGATATGGATTATCTCCCAAAATGCCGAGCAATCTCTCAGCATCCCGACAAATCATTTTCCTGTTGCCCCATGCAATCATCGCTGATAAAAACGCAACTATCTCTATATCCCGCAAGTCTTCAAACCTGCGCGGAAACTGCACCGGGTCATCTGCAATGAAGCTCTTGGAATTTATCCTTGCCGATTCCTCATCGAGAAGATTCTTTAACTCCTTATCAGTCATCATTTCGGTATTTTTATCATACGTGGCAACGATTCTCTGTTCAGGCGATCGAGTGAAGTAACAGCGAATGTCATTCCCTCTGTGGATTCAGGATTATCATCTTGTGAAATCAATACACGCGTGAAAGGGGTAATGGCAATGATTGTCTGCGGGTCAGACAAATCATCCGTATCTTCTCCCGGGAAAAAACTATACACAACGTTCATGACTATGTCTGAACTATCCGGCTTCAATCCGTTTTCGGGCATCTCCCATTCGAGGAAAGTTTTGCCGTCATATTTTTGAATCTTTAGGTTTCTTGGCTGTTTGGGTTTAACCTTGACATCACCCCACACCGGGGGCAATGCCAATGTGGATTGATATTTAAGAGCCAACGAATCGGCGACACCCTTGTAGTTACCGGTCACCCAATATCCGTGCCACCAAACGTTGCCGTCGACATTTTTCAGTTGACGCGAAAGTTTGACTTTCGTGTCAAGTTCATTCCTATCCTTGTTGCCCGGGTCAGCACTGTCCATGGTGCGCTTGGTGTCTTGTCCGATATAGAGCTGAACATTTTCAGGAATATTATCATTCCACCATTTTGCAAGTTTTCTGCTCGGAGCGGCAGGTAAATCGAGACTCCAATATAATTGAGGAACCACATAATCAACCCATCCTTTTTCGCACCAGAGCAATACGTCGGCATAAAGGTCATCATAATTCTGCAATCCTGAAGATTCAGACCCTCGCACATCACTCTTCTTGTTGCGCCATATTCCGAAAGGACTTACTCCGAATCTGACCCATGGCTTATTGGATTTTATCGTATTGTATAATTGTTCGATTAGCAAATCGACATTCTTTCGCCTCCAGTCGTCACGATTCATCCCATTGCCGAATTTTGCATACGAAGCAGCATCAGCCGTCAACGGCTTGCCGGCTACAGGATAAGGATAAAAATAGTCATCAATATGAATGGCGTCTACATCATAGCGGGTCACTATATCATCCACAACCTTGCAAATAAAATCACGGTTTTCTTGATATGCCGGGTCAAAAAAAAGTTTTCCGTCATATTTGAAATATCTCTCCGGATGTTTTCTGGAATCATGGTCAGCCGGAATATAATCTTTCGCNAGACTTGAAGNTACACNATAAGGATTAAGCCACGCGTGAAACNCCATCCCNCTGTTATGAGCCTNATTAAGAGTAAACTCCAAAGGGTCCCACACCGGGTCAGGCTCTTTGCAGCGCTTTCCGGTTAGCCATTGGCTCCAAGGCTCCAATTCAGATTTGTAAAGGGCGTCGGCACATGGACGGACCTGAAAAATAACGGCATTGCAACCTGCCGCCTGCAGTTTATCCAGTTGCCCCTGGATATAAGCTTTGCATTTGTTCGGCGCCATGTTCATATATTGCGTTTGCCCGATTACATGAAGCCATGCACCTCTGAACTCCCTCTTCGGGTTTTCCATATTCTCCTTCCCTTCTGCATAAAAACTGCCGGCTGAACAGATTATCAAGAAGAGAAAAACAATTATAAAGCAGATTTTTTTAGTATCTTTCATATCATATATTCAATGCCGGGATTCTTGTGACTATACAAAATTAATGAATAATTCGCAAAAATGGAAGAGACCGCGAGGGAAAAGTCCCGGTCGCGGTCTCTTGTCATTTGCAATTCCCCNNTGCTGAAATTGNNGANTTATCAATCAACTAACTAATTTATTTCACATAAATCTTTTNAGACTTATCTCCCTTCACAACTNNGTAGATGCCCGGGAGCANGTTGTCGCCGTTGNNTCTATAGCCGTNGACATCATAANAGANTGCTNCGNCATNTGATTNAACTTNTGCAGATTCANTCTCCTTGACTGATGTCGGCAAATTATCATTGAGCTTCGTGAAGACCTTGACATTCTGTGGCTCGCCAAGCACACCGTTCTGCTTAACCTGGAATTGAGCCACCGCATAATCCTGACCTTCCGGTGTCGCTGCTGCGATATTCGCATCATTGAGCGAATTGGTCCGGGTATACAATTGCATACCATCTTCCGGCTGCGGATTGACAACCTCCGATTCCGCCACTGCAACTACAGAGCGTCTTCTCGGAGCGAATTTAATTGCAGATGCGTTATCGTTTACAAATTTCCAGTAAACCTCTACGTTTGCATTATTCGCCATGTAAGACTCTATGCATACACCTTTATCCGTGGGCCAGTACATTGGATTGCCATTCTCGGCTGTAGTGGTGTAAATTGGCTCTTCTTTCTCCTCATCGCTGTCAGACTGGATGAGAACCGCCAGTTCGTTGCTGTCGACATTGAATTGTCCGTTCTCCAGTAGCGGCATCACGAGTTTGCCGTTAATAGCGAGACCAACGGATTGAACAGTTGGATAAACCTTCGCAAGAAGGGTCTTCTTAGATGCCTTGATTTCAAGTTTGCCGTCGGCATTCTTGATATTCGGAGTAGAAAGAATCACGTTATAGTCGCCTGCTGTATAAGCCTTGACTTGAAGTTTACTTACATTTACTGCATCCTTATCCATTACGGCATGGTGCTCCATTACATTTTCATCTGTATAAGGCAGAATTACGGGATAAGCAGCTTCTTCCACGTTTCCTTCGAAGTAGTGGGAATAATCTGCTGTAGGTTTGATTTCAGCTACTACCGATGCATAGTGCACATCATTCTGATAGCCGCCTACGAAACCGAATTCCTTGCTGTGACTGATATAAAGCGTTGTGGGATTCTGCATCTGCAATTCCCCTCCCTCTTCAAAAGTCCAGCCGAGCCCGTTGCCGGCATGTTCGTCATTGGCAACAGCTGCGAATTTGAAGTAATCACCTTGCTCCTCAGCGGCATACTCTTTACCGATACCGAAATCAGCGACCTTGGAGACACCTTCAGCATATACCACCATATTCTTCAAGTCGAATATTAAATTATATTTCTCAATGTGCGACATCGCTTCCTGAGGTTCAAGATGGAAATATGTTGTCGGCTGTGCAGCCTTTATATCGGGAACCGGACAAGACACCACGGGATAAAGTGTTCCGGGTCTTAAAATTTCTGTTTCATTTGAAGCCGGGAGCAGGTAATATTGTGTTCCTGATGCATCAGAAGGGCCATATTGAATTTTGAATACAAAATCTGAACCTGCCAAAACATTTCCGAATGAGTATACTCCTTCGTAATAACCGATTCTTGTTTCCTCATTTAGATTATCGAGGCTCTGGTTTCCTATATTATATATATTCCTTGTAACCAAAACTGTCGAAGCCTCTCCTCCGTCGGTGATATATCGGATATATCTTCCATTCTTTCCGGTAGTATTATACTGATCCATCATGTTATCGGCAGCCTGTATATAAACCACAGAAGGACGGATAATATCCATTATATCCTTTTGTTCCTCAGAACGTGAGTAAACCGCTCCGTTCTTATATACAACCTCATTGAATATCAAAGGACGATTTTCATCAGAGCAATTCCAATGGTCGTTCTCCGCATTGTGTGAGTGAGAAATAGCCTTACAATCTGTTACGCCATCAGGTTCTGTGCCAATCCAGACACGCATACGTACTGTCACACCGTCAGGAATCTCCTTATCAGGCATTGAAAGACGAATGAGTTTCTTCACATCGTTTTCAAGTTGGTATGTCTCCAATACGCCGGTTGTGGTTCCGCGCACTCCGGTTGCAGTGAAGTCTTCTCCATTCTTATTCCAACGGATATCGAATGAAATCTTCTTGCCGGCTTCAGCTTTTGCAGCAAATGCAGGAACATCAATATATATGTTGTTGTTGGCATGCTCGGTCAATACGTTCGGATAAGTCATGAGTTCCGGGTCTCCGGTCTCTTCCGGATTATAATAATTTGTCGGGAAGAACTCACTGTCAAAGTAATAGACACCGCCATTCACGACATATAGGTCATTTGAAGATTTCACCACATTGTTGTCGGCATCCACTCCACTGAATACCACGTAACTCCAGCGGGAACTGTTGACGTTAAACTTATAAATATCCGCATCGGCATCGCCAATCAATGTGTAGAGCGGGTCGGCATTGTCAAGACGTTGCACATCTTCGCCCGGCATAGCTCCGTTGGAGTCCTTAACCAAATTATGGTCTTTATTCGGGTCGTCGGGACGTGTAAATGCAAAGGCTTTGATATTACCTTGCTTCGGAGTCTTGTCGACAAAATACACTGTAGCATAATCCGGACGCAGGTGATTACCTTGAACTGAAATGCGACCTTCTACTACATGATAATAGATAGTGTATGTGCCGGGTTGTGAAAGCACGAAGTCGTGTCCGCCGGGGTTCTCTGCCATATTGAAGCAGATATGCTCATCATCGCTTGAGATGTAGTAATCATTGAATGCCCCGTAATAGTTACCGAAATCACTGTTATTTCCGGGAGCCATTACCTTACCGGATTCATCCACACGTTGAATTCTGAAATCAGTACCTTTGAACGTTACATTCTCAAGCACGAGCCATTCATCATCTTCCTCGAAAGGAACGAAGTTCACGGGATACAATACCATCTCAGTTTCAGAATTGATGTTACCGTAAATTCTGAGATTGGGATATTGTGCCAACCAATCCTCCTCTTTCTCGTAGAAATTATCGGGGTCATCAACCTTGGTAACATAGAGAGAAGCATTGTTGATGTTACGCCAGTCGATTGCGAAATTATATTTTATAGTTTCGTCAATATCGGCAGATGTGATATCAAGTTCCACGGATGCCTGCTCGTCAACGAGTTTCAGTGCCTGATGTTCTCCTACGCCAACCTTATCTTCAGCACCTTCCGCACTTACCAGGTATTTGACGTTGCCATCAGAATAAATTACCTTTATATACATGCCGTGAACTCCGTCGACACCATTCTTGCCGGGATGTCTTCCGGGCATATAGAGGTAACCTGACATATTGGGATATTCATCGCCGTTTCTGAGGAATGTGGCAACAATCTTCACAGGCACAGGACCCTCTTCACCGGTGACTTTTAAAATGCAGTTCGTCGGGTCGAGATTGAATGTGTGGGAGCCTTGCAATTTGCTGATNATGCTCTTGCCTATGCTTCCGTTAGCCAGGTTCGTATATGTGNCGTNGGCTGTCAACTCCAACGGTGTTTGCGAATCATAATGAGTCTTGANGTATTTGTATTTTCCGNTATTATCCAAAGTGCGGAAATAGAATTCACCACCTTGACAATTATCAAATGTGATCGACCATGTGCCATCTTTCTGAGGCGACATATCGCGGGATTCCCAACGACCGTCGCTGCCTATATCACCAAAGAATTGCCAGGGTGCACCAACCAATTTGACAATCATCTTTTCAGGATGGAAATAAACATCGAATTTGCCTGTCTTGGAAAGTTTGAAATTCCCACCTTTAGGAGTGTTATAGGCATATCCGCAACCATATTCGGTNTTTTCCTTTACTGTTTGAGACGGGGCTTCACTCAATATCAATCCATATTTTTCATCACCGTTAACTTTGAACTGGGTTCCGATGGAGTTACAGCGTATGAGATTAAACGACTGATTCGCGAATTCAACATCCTTCAATACATACCAGCCGCCTTCGGTGCGCGTCATCGCTTTGGTTTTTGCAGGATTGCCGTTGGAGCNNGTAGTTGCGCCGACAATACGGAAATAATTANATGTGCCATAATTCACATCATCACCTCCACTCTTCGGGTTCATCTTCAATATGCCATAACCTGNATCTTCAGGAGCAAACACAAAACGGGGTGNCTCTTTCAATTCTGAGACATACATATTGCCGATTGAAGAATTCTTTTCAACAGAGTGTATTGTATTGTCGACAATTTCGCCTGCATAACTCCAGTATTCAGAGAATGTGAACGGATTAGAAACCTCATGCTTCACAATCCTGAATCCCTTGTCATTTCCGGCTTCCAATTGACCTGCCATTGACAGATAATAAGTTCCATCCTCTCTTTGTGAGAAATCCTGCACATTCAGCCAATCGACATCTTCACCATCCCAATTGCAATGATAACCTACAAGATAATATGCATCAGTAGGATTAATCATTACTATATCTTTTGACGCATTGAACAGGATTGTCGGATTTGCATACGTAGCATTCACCGGGATGAGATTACCGGGTAGTGAAGATTGACGTGCCACCGGATAAAACTCGTTGGCATGAATCATATCAGACTTGCCGATAATATAATTTACAGGCCAGTTGGAGATTTCCGGATTCATCTCCACAATCATAAATCCATAACCCTGCTCATAGAGAGTAGCTGACAAATCGACTTTATAAAGGGAATCCTCACTCTCTACACCCTCCACTTTATCTAATTTCTTAACCTTGCTCCAGTTGATATTTGCCGGTGTTAATTCCGTTCCGGTGAGACAATAATCACCTGCGACATAATAAGAATGTTCGGGATTAACCAACATATATCCGCCTAAATGATTGACAACAAACTTTGGATTGACAAGATTTTCTCCGGCAACAAGATTATCTTCCGAATTGCCGAGAGCATCAATCTTAACTGAATGGAACTTACCGGATGTAACACTTTCAGAACCGGTAATTGACATTCCCGGATAACGACCTTTTACAACACGGAATTTCTGACCTTTCAGGATTGAGCCTTCATAATCGAGAGACATTGTGCCATCCTCAGCAACTGTGAAAGGAGTGGCGGCTTCATAATCTATGCCTTCGCCNCAATTATNGAAATCNCCAANCNGNTAATANNTACGNCTNACCANGTCTACCTCGCCGGGAGTAGCAATTAAGGTCAATCCATCATCAATGGTAAATGAAAGGGTCGGATTGGAAATTTCTTCCGCCAGTTCAACGCATGAACCGGTGCCGACATAAGTTTTATTATTTTTATTTCCGAGTCTGTAAGGCGTTCCTGCCCACAGTTTGTCATCGGCATTGTTTTTACCATACCAGAAATTGGAATCGGCAGAATTTTTGATATATATATAATCACCTTTATTTAAGTCAAAATCCAGTTCAACAAAGAAACGTCCTCTTCCATATTTGAACATATAGGGTTTTTCGCTTTTATCATTGGGGTTAAATAAAATGAGAGAGTAGGTAGAATCTGTAACCTCCGAATTCCAGACTTTAAGAAGATAGTAAGCTTCACCTGAGTTATATTGTTCGGTAGCTGCAGACGTTGCCTTAATCAGAGTTTCACCTTCACTTATGACCGTTAAAACTCCATTTTCATCAACAGTAGCTACTTCAGGATTGGAAGATTCCCATTCAATAGCTAAATTATGGGGATTATTTAACACAGGAGAAGCGGGGGTGGAACCAAGTTCTGTTTCAAATAATTCTAAATCAAATGAAAGTTCTGCCGGTTCCCGATTCGGATTTTCTTCAGATACGTTTTCATATTCAACTTCTATTTTGACGATGGTTCTATTAGATTCATAAAAAAAATAAGTTGAATAGTCTATCTCTACATCATTGGAACTATATGTGAGAGGACGTTCCCATCTGTAATAATAGTCGGCAGCCTCTTCTGTATCCTTTAATTCAGTTCCATTTACCTTTAAGGTTAGACCTTCTTGAACTACAATCAGAAATTTGGTAATTTTTTTATGGGCTGCAGATAATGTTATTGTACCATTACCGTTTTTATTAATCACAAATCCTGAATTTGATGATGAATAGCCATTATTATTGGCAGATTTGAAAACTATTTTAAGGCTACCATCTGTTATTTCGTAGGGAGAAGAAATATTATCATGAACTCCTAATTGAGTTAAATNAACAGTCTTTGAAGTTGATGTGTCNGNAAGNGTAACAATTAATTTATNTGCAGCTTCCCCTGAATTATATTTATCATTTCCTGCGAATGTTGCAGTAATCACTGTTTCACCCTCACCAACAAGGGTCACTGCGCCTGTAGCACTGTTTACAGTGGCAACGCCTGTATTGGATGATTTCCATTCAATAGGTAAGTCGTGAATATTATTTAAAGTCGGACGTGTAAAACTTTCGCCCATCACTGCTTCAATTTCAGAAACCGAAAATGACAGGTCAGAAGGCAATTTGGGAGTTTCCTCCGCAGGAGATACTGTTAGTGTGTAAGATGCACTTCCTTTTTCATATTTATCATTTCCTGCGAATGTTGCAGTAATCACAGTTTGACCTTCACCTTGCAAATCTACTGTGCCAACGCTGCTTACAGTTGCGACACCCTCTTCTGAAGAACTCCAGGTGACCGGCAGATTATGTGGATTCGTTAGAGATGGAGATGTAAAAGCCGTCCCTAACACAGCATTATAATTGGATTCACCAAACGAGAGTCCTGATGGACTCTTTTCACCGGGCTGTTCGCCACCACTTGTAATTAAAAGGTAGTAATCATAACTTTTTTTTGTTAATTCTACCTTGGGATTTGAGACCGCTTCAGCAAGATGAATTGGAGAATTATTAGATATATCATAAGCAGTCTGGTATTCTTCACCCGGAATTAATTTTATTTCCTCACCTCCATTATTCCAATCCTTATTACAGCCATACCTAGTTGTTCTTGTAGTTGTTGTTACAATCAATTTCAACCCGTTTTCTGGGGTTAATATTGAAACATCACTCATATTCAATAAATAGGTTCCATCTGCTTGTAATTCAAAATCGTATTTGGCATTTCCATCAATTTCCAATTGATAACTGTCTGCCATTACGTTTACTCCGAACGAGACAAGCAATGTTAATAACAATAGATAGATTTTTCTCATGTTAGTTGTTGATTTAATTATTACATTTAAACATTCTCTCATTTTATATCTATTTTTTTCACTTTCTCTTAATATCTTATTCCGTTTAAGGATTAATTTCATAATTTTATTTACGAGGATTATCAAAATAAATGAAAAATGAATCATACGATTCGGCTTGAATTTCAAGCCTTCTCGTATGACTCGAAAAAAGATAGTTTTGGGGAAAGTGGAAGTTTCTTGAGCGGTTGTTGATCGTTTTAATTATTTATTCGCAAAATATCTCTTCATCTTGGAATTCTAAAAAAAGAATGAATGTGCCTTAATTTATATGAGCAAAATCTATTTTCATTCATTCAAAATTATTTTCAGGAATGAAGAATCGTTTGCGATATTGCTATCGCACACAAAGGTAGTATAAAGAGTTCAATTTACCCCCCCCCAATTGTTAAATTTTGTTAAATTATGTTAATTCCAACCATTTTTAACCATATTTCACTTCTCTCCATCCACCAAAACAGATTCGCACCTATGAAGATGTTAGTAATTATCCTTTGACTATCAAATTAGGACATAAGTCGGCGGCTGCAACGCGCAGAAGATCTGCTGTATCTTCTGAATCGGAATTAAACCGAATTGTTTTATCGGGATAACGTAAAGCTATTATCAATGCCATTTCAACTTGTTCACCCGCTGCATCATTAATTATAATTTCATTCAAATCTTTCGGGAAATCTATCAAACTATTCTCATTAACCAATTTGGAAAGATTCTTTTTTGTGCGGATCTCTATCTCTCTTCCTTTGTAAATGAAACGCGAATACACAACAGGAGCTAAATTCTTAATATCAGCAATTTCTAAATGGATATTTCTCAACCTATTTTCATACATTGCCAAATAAATTTGGAAAATATTATCAAGTTTGATTTTGTCTTCAACAAACATTTTTACATTTAACAATTCACCAATTTCTATCCGGGTAATATTGAATCTATTTCCATTAAATCCCTCATCCGGCAACAAGTTATTAACATATATCGACAACATTGACACACCTTGAGCAAGGGCTGACTCAATAGCGTATTTAGTTCTCTTTTCCTCTATCTGATAGCAAGACTGTGTATAATCACTGTTGCAAAAGAGAATAAGATGATAACCCCGGGAAAAGTATGTTGCCATTCTCTCCTCCTCTTCTTTACCGTCTCTTAATATTATTCCTCCCATCCAAACAAATATCTTTTTAACACCCCGGCTAAAATCTTCAAAATCTGTCTCTTTTATCATCAATTTAGGAATAAGACATACAATATGACTAAATAACACTGCAGATTTCTGATTTATAGTGATTATCGTTCCCTCTTTCAAACTATCAAAATTATCTGACTTCAAAAAGATTTTTCCGGATTGTAAGTATTTTGAATTGAAATTCAATATATATTGGATCATTTTTCTTAACTTTTCTATCTTATTATCGGATACCCCGGAAGAATTTTTCGTGAAATGGGAATAACCGTAAATATTGACAATAAATCTCTCACTTATAATTATAAATTGAGCAATCGGGTAATATAATAAATATTTAAGTGTCAATGGGGAGATTCGGAATTTTCCATTTAATTCCGTCATCCAATGAAACAACAACGGAGGGAATATATATGCCATTAATACCACACACAACATACCTACCACCGTCACCTCTCCTAAAGAACGCATCGCCGGGTGTCGGGAAACCAAAAGAGTGCCGATTCCAATAAACATAATCAATGCCGAAACAACGATACTGTTTTTATAAGAATCGAGCAATTTTCTTCGATATGCATACTCATAGGTCAAACCTTCTGTCATAAATATTGTATAGTCATCTCCCTGACCGAAGATAAATGTAGCCAATATTATATTGACAATATTAAACTTTATCCCCAAGAGAGACATTATTCCCAAAATCCATATCCAACTGAACGCCATCGGCATAAAAGAGATTATAGCCAGTTCAATTCTTCCAAGAGAGATCCAGAGGAAAATAAATACAATACATCCGCATGCATAGCCGATATAATTAAAATCATCTGAAAGAGTATTCGCAATTGACCCGTTCATGCTTCTGACATCGAAAAATAATCCTCCAAACTCTTTATTTTGAGATAGTGATTCTTTAACGCTATCAATCTTATCTGACGGAACGGATAGGACTTCTACAAAAGATTTCCTCCCCTCTTCTTTATCCTCTGAAATATTACCGGCAAAAGCAGCGGAAATTAATTCAGAAAAGTAATCAAATTCTTTAACGGAATAATCTTGAATCAAAATTTTCTCAAATGGCTGAAATGCTTGCTGACTATAGCCTTGCTTTATTGCAACATCAGTAAGGGAATCAGTGAGCAACCTTCGATTTTCACTTACAAATTGTTCCCATCTTTCAAGTGCTATTTTTTGTTTCTCTTTAGATATTAGAAAATTTGAAACGTTATTCGCTCGAGAACCCCTCTTTGTTATGATTATATCTTCAATATTATCATTAATAATATCCTTTTGTTTAAGGGCTTCATCCCAATCCTTACCGTAACTTACAATATATAAATCTTCATAATCCTTATTCTCTTTTATTAAACTTTGAAAATATTGAAGGTCTGCACGCTGCTCTTCTGTCATATAATTTATATTTCTCATGTCAGTGTCAAATTCAGTGCGCAGGCTGAAATAGCCGAAAATAAGGGTCAAAACCAACACCCCGATAACAATGAACTTATTATCATAGAGTTTAAGCGAAGANATNTTTNCAATTNATCCGGCTTTAGAGGTATGAGTGNTTNTATGTCCGGTTTTTATTACTTGTNGAANAAANACCAATANAAAGAGAATGGAGCCAATCAACAGTAAGGAACTGAACAAACCCAAATCATGCAAAGCCGGAGATTGCAGCGGCACAAGGCAAAGAAATGCGCCGACGGTGGTTATATTTCCTACCACCAAGGGTGCTATAATCTCTTTCAAAGCCTTCCGGGGATTAGATGCATCTTTGAGATGATCAATTAGATGTAAAGGATAATTGACTGCAATTCCAAGAATCACCGAAGCAATACCGATGACAATAATTGACACCGAGTCATAATAAAGCGCAATGCATCCCATGGCGAAAAGCCAACCCCAACCGACCGATATTAGAATCAGCAAAATATTACGCGCATTGCGAAATACATAAATCAACAGGGATAAAATCAGAATTACTGCAATAATTACTGCCAAAATGCTGTCTTCCTTTATCCTATTTGAATTGGAAACAGCTATTACGGGACCACCTATCAAATGAACGCTGTAAGAAGGGTTTAGCATCTCGGTGGATTGCTTACATTCATTAAGCATTTCCACCAATTTGGAATTATTATCCGATTCGCGTGCTCCGAAAGAAGACTCTATAATCATTATCGCTTTCCGGGAATCGGGTGATAAAATATGACCGTCATATATATCAAAATTTATGGGAATCCCCCCTTGACTCAGTCGGCTTAATACCGGTCCGAAAAGATTTAGGGGATCATTTGCCATATTTGCTCCTATAAGATTGGATGACGGAAACATCAGGAGTTGACGGTTATCTTCAAGTTTACGGTTTATGTATCCGGGAGATATAAGAAGAGAATCGATGCGGGAATAATCTTTATCAGTTAAGAAATAAGGAATATTTTCATATACGATACCTGAAATATTCATCATTTTGTCCATATCAACCTCTTTCATGATATTGCTGATGTAATTCAGCGAGTCTGCAGAAATGATGGCTTCGGCATAAGAATCCACTACAGATATAAGTTCTTCGGGATCTATTTCAGTTGTATCTTTTGCAGAGATAATGGCATAAATTTTGTTGGCGCCGGAAATATCCTGATAAATAGATAGGGCGAGTTGATTCTTGCTGTCGAGAGGAAGGAAATCGGAGATATCCTCTNTATAATTAAGTCTTAGAAANGACNCCAACAGTGCAGATGTAATTATGATGAAANTNAATAACNCTANGAAAGGANNTTTCTTAAAATATTCGTATATATTAATAATAATTTTATTCATAATCACATCATTAGTAAGTCGTTTTTTTCTTTACAACATCTCCCGGGGTTGATTAAGACAAGTCCCTTTTCAGGGAGTTTTTCGCTAATTGCGGAGTTTTTCGAGATTGAAGACTACTTCTTATTTCTAATTCCTAACGCGTTTGTCAATGAATTTTACCGGTTTTCTGCTTCCGGAAGGATTATTAATTTTATTGATATCATCAGGTGAAAGAATCTCTATGATTGGAGCTACCCTTATGCGGGAACGGAACCTATCTTTCAAATCCTTTATCATATCCACAGGCTGCTTATGATTTACCCCTACCTTTACAATCACTTCATCCGTACCGGCAAAACTATTTTGCACTACCACCACATAGTTTGCAACGTATGGAGTATTATCAAGCACATCGTTAATAGCAGGAGGATATATTGTGGTTCCTTTCAATTTTATCATATTGTTTTTTCTGCCGACCAACGGTGCTAATCTGTAAGAATTTCTTCCGCAAGCGCATTGACCCACAACTTTTCTACTCATATCACCGGTGCGGAAACGCAACAGTGGCATCCCTTCAACTCCGAGGGTCGTAACGACAACTTCTCCCTCTTCACCATCTTTTACCGGTTTGTTATCATCCCCTATTATTTCCACTATTATCAATTCCGGATGAACATGACCTCCACATCCGGCGGGACATTCGGAAAAAGTGGCACCCATTTCAGTTGAAGAATATGTGGCAAATAATTGCACATCCCACTTTTCTTTTATCCTGCTTCCAAGAAGATTCAAACTGAAATCCTGATTTCGCAGACCCTCGCCTATCCCGATAATACGCTTTATGCTGGATTTTTTATAATCTATTCCGTTTTGTTCAGCATATTCTATAAGACGCAGAATAAAAGATGGAACGCACATAATAGTATCCGGCTTTATGCGTTTAATTGTATCCCATTGCAGTTCAGGCATCCCATTTCCAACACGAATTATGCTCGCACCGAGTTTTCTTATTCCTAAGAAATATGCCAAACCCGCCATAAATCGCTTGTCAAGGGTGGTCATCAATTGAACGATATTTCCGGACTTCAAACCGGCACAACTGAATGATTTCATTTCATTGTAAGCCAAACGTTCAAGATCTTTATCCGTACATCCGAATGTAACAGGGTCGCCGAGAGTACCGGAAGTTGTGATATAATCTATAATCTTCTCTTTGGGCACACATAAGAATTCCTCATTGTGTAATTGAAGGTCATGCTTTTCTGTGAAGGGGATCTTGGTCAAATCCTCAATGGTATTTATTTCATCAAGATTAATCTGATTCCTTGCAAACAATTTTTGATAAAAGGGTGATTTCTCATTCAAATAAACCAAAGCTTCCCTCAATTTCTTATCTTGGAATTTTTTTATTTCCGATTCGGAACTAAATTCAATATCTTGCATTATCTTAGAATATACTTTTTAACCAATTTAAAAACATCTCTTTCCAACCTGCGGCTTCCGCAGTTGTCTTCTCCTCCGTAGCTCCAAATCCATGACCGCCGGTATTGAATTGCACATACCTATGAGATACTCCTGCAGATGTCATTGCCGAATCGAGCAACTCAGAATTTCTATATTTCACTATCGGGTCATCCACGCAATTCATAAGGAATGCGGGAGGCATGTCCTGCCGACAATGCTTTTCAAGTGAAAGGGAATCTTTCATTATTCTGCTTATTGAAACTCCTTCTCCCAATAACCCTCGGCGTGAACGCTTGTGAACGGATTTATCCACCATTGTAACAACCGGATAAATAGGTGCGATAAAATTCGGCTTTAATGAGACGACGGGCTTGATTCCGTATTCGCTCAAAACATCCGTATCAAAAAATATCCCTGACATAGCTGCCAAATGTCCTCCGGCAGAAAAACCCATAACTCCCAATTTATCAGGATCAATACCGTATGCTTTACTATTTTCTCTCACTAATTGGATGCTTCTTTGCACATCCTGTAGCATATCCGGAAACCGGTTGCCGCGCGTAAAGAGTCTGTAATGTGTGATAAAACCCGGAATTCCTCCTACCCGGTATTCCAAAACAAACGCAGAGATGCCATTAGATTGCAGCCACTTTGCCACTCCATCTCCTTCGGTTTTTTTATCATGCCAAAAATAACTCCCTCCCGGGCATACGATGCATGCAACATTACCGGTTCCTTTGGCGAGATATGGGGTCAACTTTACATTCTCCCTACATTGTGTGCCTGCCCAGATATTTATTCCGTTTTTCTCACGTTTTGCGTATAGAGAGGTAAATGTAAGACTCAGTAATAAAAAAAGTAGTAGCTTATCTATTTTCATATTTTTCGTTGATTCTTTTAATCAGAAAATTTCTTCCGAGGATAGCCTCGCATGTATTTATGGCTGTCAAAGGGACTCCGCAAATGCCATGAAGATTTATATTTTGACCGGTCAATAAAAGATTTTTTATCTTCGTATATACGGAAAGTTGTGACAACATTAAATTTTCACAATCTTTTTTATTTCCGAATATAGCACCTTCTTTAGTATGGAAATAGTCTCTGATGGTAAGCGGACTGGATGCATAAATTTTATATATTTTCTTACTTATATCCGGAATCACAATATCAAGTTTTTTTATGATTTTCGATATGCATTCCTCTTTCCATTTCGAATAAGACTCTCCTCTGCTCCCAACTTTTGTGTCTTCCCATTCTCTTACCTCATCAAAACTCATTATGCAATTCACCAAAAGCCGGCTCGCAAATTTTCCTTGATTTTCTTCAGGTGGAGTCATATACATAAATCCCAAAGGCCATTGAGAAAAATCGCAAGAATGTTGTCTCCATATATTCCCATAATCTTCCATAAAATAACATGTATGGTCTATATATGGAACCTCCTCTTCTTTCAAATCAATAAACAGAGAGAAAGAGGAGTAAGAGACCGGAATTTCATTCAACCTGTTGACAAATCCTTTCAGAAATGCTCCCGAAGGCAAAAGTTTGACAAGTTCTGTCGGATGAATTGATGAAATATACCAATCTGCAGAATACTCTTCTCCTGAAGAGGTTTTAACCCCCTTTATTTCTTTATTTGCAACTGAAATTTCGGAGACCTCTTTATTTTCCAAGACTTCTCCTCCAAAAGAAACGATTATATCTTTGAGCGCATCGGCCAATTGCTGACTACCCCCGATAAATCTCGATGAACCGTTAATATATAAAACATTAATCAAAGAGTGTATATAAGCGGGGGTATGCCCTGCCTCACCTCCATACAGAGGGTTTAGATAAGCCAGGACTTCACGAAGTTTTTCATCTTTTACATACCCGGCAATCAATTTGTCGGCAGGTATCACAAATTCCTCTGAATGTAGAAAAACATCATCTGTTTCTTCCTTTAAATAAAATAATGGAACTTCCTGCGACAAACGATAAATCTCATCCACATATTTTTTGATTCCTTCACTCTCGGCAGGAAAATATTCTGTCATTTTATTAACAAAAGCATCCCGCCCTGAAGGGATTAGATAGGTCTCATCGGATTCCTTATAATAAATCTCATCCATACAATCATGATTGATATGGTGGATTTTCAATTTATCTAAAATTTCCAAATACTCGCAAATCTTGGCAAGATTCCCCTTTTCTTCAAATCCACCCATAATATGCATTCCGGTTTCAAATATTTTATCACCTCTACGGAAGCATTGCAATCCCCCTCCAATAATACTGTTTTTTTCGAGCACAGTGACCCGGATATTATTTTTTGACAGCAAAGCTCCGGTAAAAAGCCCTCCGATCCCTCCTCCTATAATTAATGCTCTCTTTTTCATCGGTTGGCTTTAATTATTTGTTGATAAATTTTTTCAGATGTAAGGAATTCCGAACATGTAACAATGCAACCCACGAGTACTCCAAGCATACCGTGTGAATTTATGTTCTGTCCGGTTAAATATAAGTTGGGGATTTTAGTCTTGTGAGGAACTCTTCCGGAAGCTCCCAAAGATATATCTTTTGCTATGCCATACATCGAGCCTTGCTCAGTACCGGTGTAATCCTTATAAGTCAAAGGTGTGGCTGTATATACTTCTTCTATGGAATCTCTTAGTCCCGGGAAATCTCTTTCGACAGATGCCAACAAAATTTCGGCTTTGCGTTTTTTGAAATTTTCGTAATCCTCTCCTCGCCTTCCGATAGAGGTTCCAACCCATTTCTCAACCTCCTCCCAATTCATATATGACAATATGATGCCACTTGAGGCATATTGAGGGTTATCTTCATGACACAAATGCATATATAGATACCCCTTAGGCCATTCCTCATCGGAATATCGTTCACAATTCCAAGGACTATCTCCGGCATAACTGTAGAAATTCGTATTCAGATAAGGTACTTTCCCCGGCTTGAATTTTAGATACAGAGAGAATCCTCCGGATGTGTTTTTTATGGAATATATTCTCTTTCTGAAAGCAGGTCTAATCAACTTTGTATCCAGCAATTCCAGGACTCTCGAGGGGTGAATATCCGCAATTATATAATCAGCAGCAATAAATTCTTCGTTATTAATTTCGACACCATACGCATGAGTATCGTCGCAGAAAATTTTTGTAACCTTTTTATTTGGCAAAACCTTCCCGCCATAGCGAGAGATGGTTTGTTTTAAAGAATCAGCTATTATATCACTTCCCCCTACTACTCTGAAAGCACTCTGATTATAAAAATCCATTATGAAAGCGTGCTGTGAAAAAGGTGTTTTATCTTTTTCAGCTGCGTATAACGGAAGATTGCCAACCAATACATTCTTAAGTACTTCATCATCAAACAGGGAGTCCAGCACACTGTTGATACTCACGGTTTGATAACGGGTATATACTATCATATCATTTTCGGCATTTCTGAGAGAATGAAGAGAGGATGCCCGGGCTATCATCTCAATAATGTCATAATATTTTACAATATTATCTTTCTCTTTTGGGAAATATGATGCCATTTGATTTATAAACGGCTCTCTACCATTGGCAAATTTGAAATTCTCACCATTCAACGACACAATATCGTATGCACTCGAATCAAGTTGAGATAATTTAATCTCATCCAATTCAAGATAACGCATTAATTTATTCAGTGTCTGCCCCGGAGAAGCACTTCCGATGAAATGCATTCCGGTTTCAAATTTCACTCCTCCGCGCTTGAAGCATTGTAAACATCCTCCTATTTGACTATGTTGCTCCAAAACCGTTACTTCGTAACCATTTCGAGACAACATCACCCCGGACGCCAGACCTCCCAAACCGGAGCCTATTATGACACACCTCATTTTCACTTAATTTTTCAGATAACTCAAATTGTGGGAAGATTCTATATATGGAATTAAAGATGGAGAATTATCTTCAACCTCCAATATTATAGTTTTATCAAATTTTACATCGGGGAGCCGATATTCTGTCGGGAAAACCGAATGAATGAAATGCAAATTGCCGGGCAATCCGGAGGTTTGACACGCTATCTGATAAAGTTCTTTCTCCTCCTCANANNCNTACNCCTCCTNANCTTTATTTNCCNNTGCATAAAGAANCGGGAATNCGCCAATTCCTGATTTAAGNNTCTNCACATTTCGAACCTCCTCAGNCTCGGCATCAATCATGTCGGAAAAGATCTTTATTTTTTTTAATTCCTTTTTACACAAAGAGAGTGTTTTCCAACCCCGATATGCGTATTTATAATAGACCCAACTGACATAATATTCAGTTTTTTCTTTTAAATCAGCCAACTTCGAATATTCATTTTTCAGAACTCTTCTGAAGTCGGAGGCTACTTTCCTGAGCGGCATATCTTCATCTTTTGCAAAATGAACTCTATCCAACATTTTCACTGTTATTTCTCCGCGACGGAATAGAAAACTTTTTTTAGGTAAATAATGTCCCGCTCCATGAATCAGGAATGGGAGTATATCAAGACTCAATTCTTCGGCTATATGAAATGCGCCTTGATGAAAACGCAAAATTTTACAATCAGGCGAGCGTGTTCCTTCCGGGAAAACAACAATAGAATAACCTTCTGCAATCAGTTCTTTCAACTTGGGAATGATAACATCAACACCTTGAGATACCGGCAANAAGTCAGCTGNATNAATCAATTTGCNAAAAACAGCACTATTNCAAACCCAATCATTGGTAAGNAAAATAAGTTTTGGATTCATAGCAATCAGCACAGGTAAATCAAGATGCGACTGGTGGTTGCAAATTATTAAAGCCGGTTTGTCAAATTCCTCTCCTCTGAAATTTTCATAAACTACTCGTGCTCCCGGAAATCCGTTGACTATTATTTTTGAACCCCATTGCAGTGTTTTATGCACTATTCTTTTTTTCCTCGGTGAATGTTTACCCAACAAGGACACTAAACCAACAAATGGAGTTAAGATAAATACCGAGCAAAAACCGAAGATTGAGAATCCATAAATTGAGCGAAAAATTCTGCTCCAAGTTATAGCTGCATCCCTCTTTTTATCTTTATGCCGGGTAAAAAATTTACACTCACGATTGAAAATTTTCTTATAACGGATATTATTAATTATTCTACAAGGCAATCCGTAAATAATCGCAAGTCCACACAATAGAGTATTCAGTATGCTGATACGGGTGAAATCTTTTGCCGGCTTGAAATGAGAAATTCGTTCGCTCTGAGGAGGATAATATACCTTAATAGGAATAGGGATGATCTCTACCCCATGCCATGAAGCGAACACCAATAATTCCAGTTCTGCCTCATATCGGAAAGTTATAAAATTTATAAAATTTAATTTATCCAANGGATAGGAGCGAAATCCTGTCTGNGTANNTTTTAAATTNANACNNGTTTGTAGACAAAACCAGAAATT
>WFLX010281174.1_pt1 | contig 24949 bp, 22 predicted proteins | sample 4967041 | NCBI WGS metagenome assembly WFLX01 (sample SAMN12857096, study PRJNA449069) | gut metagenome | isolation source: stool from male and female vole | host: Microtus ochrogaster | place: USA:Florida | collected 2017
CCACCCTGTCATATGATTTACAAACAGATCCCATCTATTTCAGACAGGTCATCATACACATATTCTTTTTTATCAGTGTTGTTCCGAAAAAACTGATTTATCTTATGTTCTTCTATACTATTATATATTCTCCTTATCCCCGATTTCAACAATTTTGCCGGACTTCCTCCTATTACTGAATAGGGGGGGATATCTGAATAATCTTTTGTCAAGAGAGCATTAGCAGATGCCACAATTAAATAATCTGGAGTTATTACTCCCTTTTTTATATAGGAATTACTCGCAATCCAATTATACCTACCCAATATTATTGGCTTTTTATTCCTCGCCACCTTTCTTGTTGCAACATCAATGGTAAAGTGGTCATCGCTATCCATCACAAAAGTATGAAAACCCAATCTTGTATATTCCCCCATTACAAAAGTGTCGCGAATAAAAATGGAAGATCCATCTGATATATAATTATGCCCATTAAAAACGATACTTCCATAATTTTCAATAATAGTGCAGCCACCAATTGCCATATTACCTCGAACTGTAATATCTCCACGATTATGAAATTTTGTTACTCCTTGTGACTTCAAATCGTGTTGTCCTATTTTTATCATCCCTCGTTCCCATGCACACTCTATATTTATCCGACCAACAGTGTATATTTTCGTATTCATATATATATATACAGGACATTTACATATACCCCTTATTCCAAATGCCAAAAAGTTAAACAACAACGTCTTGTATATGTTTATCCTCTGATTAGGGATGGACAAACCAAGCATTATTTTTGCGAGATTCCTTATCATTTTTTGTTCAATTTCTTATAAACAACTGTAATAATAGTAGCCTTTTCCGATTTAGTAAATCCTAATAACCAACATGCCGTAACAATCAGCACACCATCCATCAATATAAACCCGAGACTTCCGACCGTCACAGAATTCCAAAGAGTCTTTAACCCATATGTTAGCAATAGTACCACCGCTGTTACAGACAGAATCGGCAGCAACACCTGTTGGATATATAGTAAAACGCTAAAACCAAGTTGTTTGGATGCTATTCGTATTCTTATACAATGGGCTATAAGGTAAAGTACCACAAGAATCTGAAAAACGACAACAGGTTCCCCTCCTAACTTTAATGCTACATACACCCAAAGAATGACTGACCAAAAGAAAGTTGCAAGAACAGACATGAGTTTCTTTACATTCCCCGTAGCAATGCAACCCGTCAATAACGGACGCCCCAATGCCTGAATGACACAACACACCATTGCATACTGAACAAACAATCCAGTCAGATTGGGAACATTTTTCAACCACAAGGAAAGAATGAAATCAACTTTAAAGATGATAGGAACAGCCAAGACAAGTGTTAAGTAATATGANANTCGCGAGGAGGCAAATANCAATTTNCGCATATAGTCATAGTCCTTCGCCNNATAGCNCTTGATAATTTGCNGATTTTGAGCTNNCTNAAAATTTGNGCATAGNTGATTTACAGNATTTTNCACCTGCATTGATATTCCTTTTGCAGCATTGACTGCTGGTCCAAAAAAAATATTAAGAAGAACATTTGTACCTTGATTCAAGCAAACATGAGCGATATTACCTAACAAGTTCCATCCAGAGAAAGAAATAATTTTCCCATAGAGTCCTTTGGAAATGCCTCTCATCATAAACTTCGTCTCGTCGTAGTGTTTGGTGCTATAAATCCGATACATCAACGTTACCGAGATTTGTACCATCATGATTAGGAATGCATAGAAAATCAAGCGGTCATAGTCAAACATTGAAAGCAAATACACAACAACCAATTTCAACAAAACTTCTACAATCGACACATAAGCAAACACATTCATCTTTTCGTGTGCGATGATCAGTGCATTATATGGATAGGAAAAAATCAAGAACGCAGTTGTAGCAACTGTGAGTTGGAATGTCCAAAAAGCAGCATCCATTCTTTCGATTGGAATAGACATCTTATGATACAAGAACCACAATCCTATAGTCTCTGCAATAACAACCAACAACGCTGCAATACCAAAATGAATTATCTGACTGGCGTTAAAGACTTTCCGAAGTTCGTTTCCATCATTCAGCCCTATGCTATAATTCAAAAAACGCTGTGTTGAGGTTATCATCGCACCATTGATGAACGAGAAAATGATGACCAATCCGCCTATAACATTGTATATTCCATAATCCTCAATTCCCNANTTCTCCNANACGATACGGGATNTGTAAAGGCTTATTGCCATCATCAACATCATCCTAAAATACAGAAAGACTGTATTTTTGGCAATGCGCTTATTATTGGCAGAATTATCATGCATAATTATTTACGATAAATTCACATATAAGCACACAAATATGGCTATGACACCACTATTGAGCTAAACGAGTTCCAACCAAGCTGTAGGGACGAAAGTGATGGCGATGGCGGCAACGCCTTCAATTTGGACAACAACGCATTGGCGTTTCTTGATGCGCTTGNTGGTGCCTTCNGCTCCTNTGAAGTCGCCGTCGGTGANGCGGACACGNTTGCCNGGTTTGGATAGGAAGTCAGTGTATTCAAGATACTGAATGCGTTCGTCTTGTTTGGATGCCACTTGGATGAAGTTCTCCATCTGGCGGTCTGACACCGTGAGGATTGGGTTGTCTGCGCTTTGTGAGAAATGGTTTGTCATGTAGCGCATGGGGGCGAACTCGCTACGGGTCATTTTCAGTTCGGTGAGATACTCTTGGGTGGAATGAACGAAAATGAGACCATGAATGGCTGGCAAGACTTTCTTTTCGTAATCTTGCTCAGACTTGCGTTCATAGATGCTACGAAGGGGCAGGAAATTCTCTACATTGAGGCTGTCGAGCCGTTCTTNGNGTTTNAGTGTACGNTCGTCTCGTCCGTAGGCGNTGCGCATGGGAAACCAGNGGAGNTCGTTCCGTTCCATCACTTCATTGAGAGAATAAAAGAGGGACACTGCCAAAAAGTGAGTTTGGCTGCGTCGGAAAGAAAACCATCTGTATGTAACACCATCGCATGCACTGACATTCAGCAACACTCGAGAGTTGTTCTGTTTGGCAAATTTAAGCTAATCTTTACAAAATTGCTTAATCAATGGGAGTGTAAATATCATGCCACTCATTGAACGACTGACGACTGACACCTGACCATTGTACCAATATTTTGCAAAGATATAAATTTTCTCTGAGAAAAACACAAGTATAGATGAGGGAAAAGACGGGAAACGAATAAAAAAGGCTGTTTTACCCCCCCCACTTACTGATTAGCCACACGTTTCAGGGCATTCACAGAGCAATCTCCCTACCCCTTACCTTGCGCATCCACAATCAGACACCCTGCGCATAATAATACGGACACCCTGCGCTTATTATTTCGCGCAGGGTGTCCGTGTAGAGGTCTTAACGCTTCACTTTTACAGGCTTCGACTCATTGTGCAGACGGTCGAGGGCCGTAACAACGAAAACAGTGCCACGTTTGGCTTCTGAAACAGTGATGGTGTTTGCGCTGGTGATGGCGAGGATATGGTCAGCCTTATTGAGATTCAGCTTCTCTTCTTTGGCAAACTGATAAATCACAAATTGCCGGGCACGATCCATCTCGCTCTTTGCCTNGGNGGATTCCCATGTGAGAACCGTCTGGTNCTGCGNATTGACTTTCGCTTTCACACGGCNTGGCTTGCCAGGGGCTTTCTTNTNCATAAAAGGCATAAGGGGTTGCAAAGCGGGGGTGGCGTGATACATGCGTTGCAGCACCGTGCGATAATTTCCGGGGTTGTTGACACAAGCCGCGGCGTACCACTGGCAAGAGCCTTGCACATGAGGCATGGAACGCTGGAGGTCGTACTTGACCAACATCTGGTGCTGGTTGGGGTTGTTGGGGGCGATGCCTTTGACGGTGCGTTCCACATCTTGACCGATGAAGAGCGGACGCCCATTGCAATGGTCGTTCCACCAACGGATGAGCACTTCATAATCTGCCGCCTTGGTACCGAGATTCCAATAGATTTGGGGGATGTTGTAATCAATCCACCCTTCTTTCACCCAAAGGAGGATGTCGGCATAGAGGTCGTCGTAGTTCTGTGTTCCAGAAGTGGCACTCCCCTCTTTGCAGTTCTTGCCTGTAGGGCTGTTGCGATAGATGCCGAACGGGGAGACCCCAAATTTCACCCACGGTTTGACAGAGCGCACCAGATGGTGGAGGTCGCGGATAAGCAGGTTGACATTATCGCGTCGCCAATCGTCAATCGAGGTGAATCCACGCGGATTGGCTTCAAAGTAAGCCTGATCGGGCAATGGAACACCAGGAACGGGATAAGGATAGAAGTAATCATCGATGTGGATGCCATCAACATCGTAGTGCTCCAAAATATCCTCCACAACCATGCAAGTGTAGGTACGGTTCTCGGGAATGGCAGGATTAAAGATGTACAACCCGTCATACTCAAACATACGCTCGGGATGACGCATCACAGCATGGTTGGATGCCAATGCTGTAGTACCCTTGGTCTTGGCACGATAGGGGTTAATCCACGCATGGCATTCCATCTCACGCAGATGACACTGTTCCACCATCCATGCCAGTGGATCCCATCCGTCAGCAGGAGCCTGTCCCTGCGTGCCTGTCAGGTAGCGCGACCACGGCTCATAGCTTGACCGATAGAGCGCATCACCTTCGGCTCGCACTTGGAAGAGGATGGCGTTGATGCCACACTGCCGAAGCGTGTCGAGCTGAGCAGAGAGCATCTGCCGAATCTGAGCAGACGACTTACCTATATACTGACCATTGACACACTGAATCCATGCCCCCCGAAACTCACGCTTGGGGTTGGCGGCAAAGGACACACAAAGTGAAAAACTCAAAACTACAAGTAACAGGAACTTTTTCATATAATGTATTGTTCACATCCCTCTTGGGGAAATCTGCGGTTTTACTTCAAAGCCATGGGGTAAGCAGGTTGCCCAACCAGCCTTGGAACTTTTTGCCCACGGAGCGTGTGCCCCAATAGCCCTTCTGCATGGGGGTGGAAGACTTCAACTGCTCATTGAATAAATCGGTCAATTCCTTCGTTGTCTTCTGACTGAAAATAACGGTGTTGACCTCGTAGTCGCAGCGCAAGGAACGGGCATCCATGTTGCTGGAACCCACCGTGCAGTAGCGGTCATCCACCATCATAATCTTTGTGTGGTGAAAGCCTCCGTGAAAGAGATACACTTTGGCACCACGCTTGGCAAGATTGTTGCCCACATAATGGGATGCCTCAGGAGTAAGCGGTATGTCACTCTTGGCCGAGAGCAGAATCTGCACGTCCACACCACGGTCAATGGCTCGTTTCAAGGCTTCCCGCACCCGATGGGTGGGTACAAAGTAAGGATTGATGAGCAGCACCTTATGTTGGGCAGTGTTGAGCATCTCTGCAAACAGGTCGCGGATGGCATCGGGCGTGACACCAGTGTGACGGTCAACAATGGCAAGACGCTGATTTTCCAGCTGCGGTTGCCCCAGCGGAAAGTATTTGGCATCGGGAAGGTATTCGCCTGTGGACTTGTACCACATGTGGCGGAAGATTTCATGGAGTTCGTTCACCGCAGGACCTTCGATGCGCATGTGCATATCGTGCCAATCGCCGATTTCGGGGATACCATCAATGTAATAATCCGCTACGTTCATGCCGCCCGTGTAGGCAATGCGCCCGTCGATGACCACAATCTTGCGGTGGTCGCGCGGAATGATGTGGTTAACCCACGGGAATCGGATGGGGTCGAACTTGACCAACTTGATGCCCAGCGCATTGATGGAATCGTGCATGTGGCTCTTGATGGGCTGATTGTTAGAAGCATTGCCAAAAGCATCATACAATGCCCGCACCTCCACGCCTTCAGCAACCTTTTGAGCCAAAAGATGGAAGAGAAGTCCTGCGATGGAGTCGTTACGGAAATTGAAATACTCCAAATGGACAAATGATTTGGCGTTGCGGACAGCATCGAACAGGTCTTCGAACTTGTCGTGTCCCGTGGTGAGCAGATGGACAGAATTGCCATCGTAGATGTTCACTCCCCTCGTCCGCAGATGCGCTGCCATGATGGAGTCGGAGGTCTGTGCGTGCATACTGCACACACACAGCATCAGCAGGAGAGAGAAGAATAGTAATTTCTTCATCATCAGTTTACTTTTTCTTCTTAGAAGGTATTGCCTGTTTGATGGGGTCAGTCAACTTTGTGACAGCCGTTTGCAACTTTCGAGCACCGCCTTGATGCACAAAGGCATCCACTTGTTCGGCAATGGCTTTCATGCCAGCGATGGAAGGATGTCCTGCTTTCTTCTCTATATCGTGGAGCACGATGACAGGCACTTTGTAGTGGTCACAAATGGTGAACACCGATGCGTTGATGGCATCGGAGAGTTCGCTGTTGAGGATGAAATACAGTTCCACGCCCNAATAACGCTTCGTCATGAAGTCGAGCATCTTAGCCAACGANGGGCGGNACGACTTGAGGTCCTCTTTGGTCCAATCGCTATATNTATAGTCACCGATAGNCGATGGCACCCACGANTCGTNGGTGGCACCAAATATGAAGATGATGTCAGGATTGCCCAAATTCGTAGAACGGGTGACAAACGAGCGGTCGCTGTAGTCAGCCTTGCCATAGCCCGAGGACGAGATGGTGGAGCCGCTGTAGGAGTTGTTCATGCAGAGCCGCCATCCGTTCTTCTTCAAGAGCTGATGCCACCATGTCTGCTCCACTGCCACAACATCGTTGTCCTTCACCTGACGGTCGAGGAAATACCATGTCAGGTTCGTTTCGGGCATCAGATAACCCTCGAACGTGGAGTAGCTATCGCCAAAGATGGTTACGGACTTCGCTGCTTGCTGAGCCTGTGTCGTACAAAACGTAAATAAAACGACAAGAAGTGTCAAGTATATCTTTCTCATAAATTTACCAACTAATAGGTTCTACGTTGTGTTGCTGTAAATACTGATTGCAAATGCTGAAATGATGATTGCCAAAGAAGCCACGATAGGCAGATAGTGGCGATGGATGCGCCGAACGCAAGATGCAGTGCTTGGTGCTGTCAATCAATACAGCTTTGCTCTGTGCATAACTGCCCCAAAGGATGAACACCACATGTTCGCGCTCCGCACTGACCAAACGGATGACAGCATCGGTGAACTCTTCCCACCCTCGCCTCTGATGGCTGGCTGCCGCATGGGCACGAACGGTCAGCGTGGCATTCAGCAGCAACACACCCTGTTCTGCCCATCGGGTCAGATTGCCAGAGGATGGAACAGGTGTGCCCAAATCCGTCTGTATTTCTTGGAAGATGTTACGCAAAGAAGGAGGGAATGGCACACCATCATTGACCGAGAAGCAGAGACCATGCGCCTGACCTGGCTCATGGTAGGGGTCTTGCCCGATAAGCACCACCTTCACCTTCGGCAGAGGGCAAAGGTTGAAAGCATTGAAAATTAACGAACCCGGAGGATAACACGCCCTTTGGGCATACTCCTGCCTGACGAACTGAATCAGTTCCTCGAAATAGGGCTTGTCAAACTCAGGCTGAAGTTTCTCAAGCCACGATGTCTCTATCTTTACTTTTGCCATTGCCTATCAATTATCAATCCGCCACCAGACCAGCGTTCTGCCACGATGCCAACAAATCCTTTACGTCAGCCCATGCCTGCTCCTTTTCCACGTCATACTCAGCAAGCAACGACTGCACAAGGTCATCCTCACTAAAGTCCTTGTCTATCACTTGTTTCCAAAGATAAGCAGCCGACTCATTCAAGGTAATCAACTTGGTGAAGTCCACATTTTCTGCCCCATAGGCAACGATGATGTGCTCACCACAAATGTCTCGCAATTCAAAACCGTTCTTGATTCTCATATATCATTATGTTATTGACATAAATAGTCTCCGTTCAACCCACTTTTATCTTCACAAACGTCGATAAACAGCCAACAAATAGCGTCGTATCGGCAACAATCGACACCACAAGAAGGAATAGCACTTCCACCTGCGCGAGGTCGCCAAATCGTAACACTTCCCCTTTCGTTCTATCTGCACCACCTTCGCTAACACATCAGAACGTCTCACGACCTCCACTCCACGTACATTGCCATCACCACGCAATGTCACCACATCACCTTCCATCCGCACAATACGATGGCAGACAAAACGCCTTTCCGTATATTCAGCCAAAACGACATCGCCCACACTAATGAAATGGGGGAAGTCAAACACCAGCATATCTCGACCATTCTCCACGAAAGGGCGCATGCTATATCCTTGAGCCACAATCTTCACACGACGTCCCTCACGAACTAAACTAACGAGTTCCGACATGAAGACACGATTCTCTTTTGTCAACGTCTCCACGGCTTTCCTGTCATTGCTTCGTAACTCATGCGCACTGCTGCCTCATTAGGCAAATTCTCCAGAAAGAACACTGGTATCAAAGAGAGAATCTTTGTCACCGTATCGTTCGCCCCCATATAATCACGGCGGTCCCATTTCATAACCGAACAAGATGGCATCAAGGAGGCGTAGGCATCCACAATACCTAATCGACGAATCGAATTAGATGGGGCTTGCTTCAGCTGCAAGAAAGCTCCAACGGGTGCATCCACCTTTCGGTAGCACGGTGTCTTTCCGCTCCACGGTGAGCCATAAACACGCACCACTCCGTCAGAACCAACACGAACAACGGGGTTGTCGTCATTCANCAAATCTGCCCCCTCNACATACTTCATCCAATNTTGTGTATGGGTACTCTTGCCTGTNCCACTCACTCCTAAACAGAGGTAGCNCTTCCCGTCTTTCCTCACCACCGATGNGTGCATCAGCANCGTCATCTTGTCNGCANCNGCAAAAGCGTATGCNATCATCAACGCACAATTCAACATCGTTCCATATCCCTCGGCATCGCCTGTCAGATGCACACAAACCTTTGAGAAGTCAGCAGAAGCATTCAACACACAAGTAATATGCCCTACTAATGCGTTCATAGCGATGTGATATGAACCATCCTCCAACTGACGCACATGATAATGATAATCACCCTCATCAAACGTGGCAATCTCCCGTCCGTCCTCAACTGAAACTTCGTCCGTATCTACTACCATATCAAACAACAACGGTTGCTGTCTGGCAGGAACACCCTGAAGACGGAATGGTTCACTGGAAGACAACAATGTGATGATATTTATCCCACCACATCCTTGTACACAATACACATGCTGACCAACTTCGTAATAGACCTTTTCCATCAATATCCCTCCATTCTATTCTGATTGCCCATCATTTCCTTCCGACAAAGGACTCCACACCATTTGTGCCCACTCTAACTCTTGAAACGACATATCATATCGAGATGCACCACTTGCATATTCCACAAAAGGAATTGTCATGGAAACACCACAACACAGCGAAGGGATAANTTCAATAAGACCTCCANGATAACCATACNGATAAACGGAATACCACCAATCNNTAGCTNGACAAGTAACAAAAGCATCCAGCTTCATTTNCCATTGTTCATAATCGGTTTCAGACAACACGGTACGCATTACTCCCTGCATGTCCAAATAATCAGGGCAAATCGTCCCCCATGCGCCATAAACATAATAGCTTAACAATGACTGCTTGTCTAAAGCCATCAACTGTGACTGATACTTCTGAACAATTCCCCACATCTCCATAGCAAATGTTTCCAGATGTGCTGTTTCGATAGCAGAGATTACAATGCCATAATCTTTACGCATCTCATAATCAGTATAATACGCAGAAAGCATTTGCTGAACATAATCATCCTTTTGGAACATTGCAGGAACCATTGTAGCGTAATTAGCCCCAGGACCTGGTATCTCNGCAGGAGAAGCAATAACGTNGTGTGTCGCATTCCGCATAGCATAAGCAACCTCGATACACTGCATAAAACAGGCATCAAACANGATAAAATCCACCCCNCCTTCTGCCTCCAACACTGCAGCCATGTCTTCAATGCTCATTTGATANCCATTGAGACGGCCATCATAGCTGTTCTGTTCATTATCAAGTCCAAAGGCACGCTTCTTTGTTCCACCATCATCCGCTTTGTCCTTCGCATAAGTAGAAGGAATCCACCCCAAGGCATGCGACCACATTACCAGACCATANCTCTTAGCAGGANAGTGNTGTTTGACATATTGAACAAANCGCCTCAATTGAACGGCAGAAGCAGAGTNGACATCTNCCTTGTATGTNCANACAGGAGACAAATCTGCAAGTTGCATCGTAGTTTCATCCTTCTTTATNTCATNAATACGAGGCAAAGCATTGTCGTNCACATATACAATCAGATGGTCTCCCGCATGAAAATTCNAGCTGTTCCGTCCTTTAATAAGTTCCTTTATATCATCCTTCAACTCTCTGTCTNCCANTGAATTTTCAGCAACCATATACACCATCACTGTACGACTTTTTGCCAAACCTGCATCGGGAATATCCTCAATAGAATCGTTGTTGTCATGAGTACAGGCCAAAAACAAAGAAGTTGCAACAATGAAATAAATCACTGCTGCAACTTTATCACAAGACCTTGTGAAACATGCCCAAGATGATGTCCGAATGCTATTCATCATACGAGAATGCATCCAAAGGGTGTTTGAAGCGGAAATGAGCTTCGTCAAGCATCACTACTCGCATATAGGAATTGTCCAAATACCGTTTCTTTATCTTGTAAAACTTTTTGGATAACTTCTTACGTTTAGGGGAATAGAACACACATGCCGTCTGATACCGCCGTTGCAAAGTCCCTTCCATGTATTCTTTGAGCTGGAGACTAAACTCGGAACGAAAAGGCAAAAACTTAGTTTGCTTTACCAAGTCAATGCTATCCACTTCTTGAATGGAAGTGATATATACCATTGAATCTGTCAGTTGTTGACACACACCAAACAGATAGACCTTACCACATCCCTTTNCGAAAGGCTGCGACTTGGACTNAGCCACTGACACTAACNTCAGTAACNATGCCAATGTCAGTATTAAAGTTCTTCTCATCCNCATATCATACACATTNGAATGNCCATCNCACAGAAAAGCTCAGGAGGAATTACCCTAAATATGTTTTCAGCAATCGGCTCTTTGACTGAGAACGCAAACGGCGGATGGCTTTCTCCTTGATTTGGCGAACACGTTCACGCGTAAGATTGAAGCGGTCACCAATCTCCTCCAATGTTTTCTCGGGTTCACCCAACCCAAAGAACATCTTGATAATCTCTTTTTCACGAGTTGTCAACGTGTCAAGCGCACGTTCGATTTCACGCTGCAACGATTCCGTCACCAATGTCTTGTCGGCAGAAGGAGAATCTGGGTTACTGAGGATATCAAGCAAACTATTATCTTCACCTTCTACAAAAGGAGCATCCACACTGATGTGACGACCGCTCACCTTCATCGTATCGGCAACCTTATCGACAGGCAAATCTAATTGAGCAGCCAATTCCTCAGGTGAAGGACGACGCTCGTTCTCCTGCTCAAACTTGGAAAACGCCTTGCCGATTTTGTTCAGCGAACCCACTTGATTCAAAGGAAGACGCACAATACGGCTTTGTTCTGCTAATGCTTGAAGGATGCTCTGACGAATCCACCATACAGCATAAGAAATAAACTTAAAACCACGAGTTTCATCAAATTTCTCAGCTGCCTTGATGAGACCAAGGTTTCCCTCATTAATCAAATCTGGCAAACTCAAACCTTGATTTTGATATTGTTTTGCCACAGACACCACAAAACGAAGATTTGCCCTTGTCAACTTTTCCAAGGCCCTTCGACCTTCCACGCCACCCTTACGGATTTTAGCGGCCAGTTCAACTTCTTCTTCTACAGTGATTAACTCCTCACGACCTATTTCCTGCAAGTACTTATCTAACGAAGCACTTTCACGGTTCGTGATTGACTTTGTGATTTTTAATTGTCTCATACTTGTACGTCAAAAAGCATGCAAAGATAGTGCCTTTCCCTTGAAGTTTCAAGGAAATCACACTTTTTTTTCAAAAAAAGCATTTTCTGCAAAGTCAAGTTTGCAGTTCAGAAATAAAAACATTACTTTTGCAGCAATTTTAATCACGTGTACATTATATTTGTCCACGTACAACTTAAACCAAGTGTTCAGATGTTCGTCCAATGGACAACAGCCAAGGCGACACAAAGTCAATGACATTCTAAAAAACAACATATAAAAAGACATGGAATCCTTTTTCCGTACACATGCCTATTTAGTTGAGCATCTGAAAGCTCCCGTGCGTCGTGATTTGATGGACGAGATTAATTGGAAAGACCGAATGATCGGCATCAAGGGTGCTCGCGGTGTGGGTAAGACCACTTTCCTGCTACAGTACGCAAAAGAGCGTTTCTCTCCGTACGACCATTCGTGTCTGTACATTAACACTAACAACTTTTACGTCCAAAACGTCGGCATCACAGAGTTTGCTGGCGAGTTTTATCACTCAGGTGGAAAGGTATTGCTCATTGACCAAGTGTTTAAGCAGCCTGACTGGAGCGCTCAATTACGCGAGTGTTATGACCGATATCCAGGTTTGAAGATTGTTTTTACCGGATCTCCCGTCATGCGTCTGAAAGAAGAGAATCCCGAACTGAACGGCATTGTAAAATCTTATAATCTCCGTGGGTTTTCATTTCGGGAGTTTTTGAATCTCTCCACAGGTTTGCAATTACGTTCTTACACACTTGACGAAATCATTTCAAACCATCGACAAATTGCCGCCGAAATCATCAATAAGGTAAATCCTCGCGAATACTTCCAAGCTTATCTTCATCATGGCTTTTATCCTTTCTTCCTTGACAAAGCCAACTACAGCGAGAATCTGTTGAAGAACATGAACATGATGATTGAGGTCGACATCCTGCTTGTCAAGCAAATAGAACTCAAGTATCTGGCAAAAATCAAGCAATTGTTCTATATGCTCACAACAAGCGGCAGCAGTGTCCCTAACGTCAGCCAGTTGGCACAGGAACTGGGTATGAGCCGCGCCACAGTGATGCACTACATCAAGTATCTGGAAGAAGCCCGTCTTGTCAACATGATTTATGGCAAAGGCGATGAATTTCCCAAGAAGCCAGCCCGTGTGTTGCTCCATAACTCTAATCTCATGTATAGTTTTTATCCTCGTTGTTTCGACGAGCATGATGTGCTGGAGACATTCTTCTGCAACACCCTTTGGAAAGACCATAAAGTAAACAAGCATGGAAACCTCTGCTCTTTCCTCATAGACGAACAGGTTGAGTTCAAGATAGCAGAGCACAGCACCAAGCTGAAAAGCAAGGCTAAAGCTCTCTATGCAGTCAATCAATGTGACGTTGGCGAAGGCAACCAGATTCCTCTCTGGCTCTTCGGATTCCTCTATTAAGAAACAGACTTTTACACATATATTATATTATTGTTATTATGAGTAAGAAATTTATTACATGTGATGGTAACACCGCTGCGGCTCATGTGGCGTACATGTTCTCAGAGGTGGCAGCCATCTACCCCATCACTCCATCGTCTCCAATGGCTGAGCATGTGGATGAGTGGGCTGTTGCTGGTCGCAAGAATCTTTTCGGCGACACAGTTCTCGTACAGGAAATGCAGTCTGAGGCTGGTGCAGCAGGTGCTGTCCATGGTTCTCTTCAGGCTGGTGCGCTCACAACCACATTCACTGCATCTCAGGGTCTTCTTCTGATGATTCCTAACATGTACAAGATTGCGGGTGAGTTGCTTCCTTCCGTATTCCACGTATCTGCACGTACCGTCGCCAGCCACTCACTCTGTATTTTCGGTGACCACGGTGACGTGATGGCTTGCCGCCAGACAGGCTTCGCTATGCTGTGTGAAGGCTCTGTACAAGAAGTAATGGACCTCTCCGCAGTTGCTCATTTGGCAGCACTGGAAACTCGTGTTCCATTCATCAACTTCTTCGATGGTTTCCGTACTTCTCACGAGTACCACAAGATTGAGGAAATGGACATGGAAGATATCCGTCCACTCGTGCCTATGGATAAGGTGTCTGAGTTCCGCGCTCGTGCCCTTTCTCCTGAACATCCCGAAGCTAAGGGTATGGCAGAGAACCCAGAGACATTCTTCGCACACCGCGAATCTTGCAACCCATTCTATGAGGAGGTGCCCGCAGTTGTAGAGAAGTATATGGCTGAAATCTCAAAGATTACAGGTCGTGAATACAAGCCATTCACTTACTATGGTGCTGATGACGCAACTGACATTATCATCCTCATGGGGTCAGCCACAGAAGCAGCTCGTGAAGCTATCGACTACGCCAATGCCAACGGCAAAAAGTATGGTATGGTTAGTGTACACCTCTATCGCCCATTCTCTGTAGAGCGTCTGCTCGCAACTGTTCCAAAGAGCGTGAAGCGCATCGCTGTGCTCGACCGTACAAAGGAGCCAGGTGCGAATGGCGAACCTCTCTACCTTGATGTAAAGGATGCTTTCTATGGCAAGGAGAATGCTCCTCTCATCATCGGTGGACGTTATGGACTCGGTTCTGCCGACGTGACTCCAACCATTATTCTCACCGTTTATAAGAACCTCGAACTTCCAGAGCCAAAGGACCACTTCACGCTTGGCATTGTCGATGACGTGACTTTCCGTTCTCTTCCCATTGAAGAAGAAATGGCACTCGGCGGCGAGGGCATATTCGAGGCTAAGTTCTTTGGTCTCGGTGCTGACGGTACAGTGGGAGCAAACAAGAACTCCGTGAAAATTATTGGCGACAACACCACAAAGTATTGTCAAGCCTATTTCTCTTACGACTCTAAAAAGTCAGGCGGTTTCACTTGTTCTCACCTCCGTTTCGGTGACACACCTATCCGTTCAACCTACCAGATTAAGACTCCAAACTTCGTGGCATGCCACGTACAAGCATACCTCCGCNTGTACGACGTGCTNCGTGGNCTCCGNCAGAACGGTCAATTCCTTCTCAACACCATCTTCGAGGGTGAGGAACTCGTAAACTTCCTCCCTAATAACGTGAAGAAGTATTTCGCAGAGAAGAACATCACTGTTTACTATATCAACGCAACCAAGATTGCACAGGAGATTGGTCTGGGTAACCGCACTAACACCATCCTCCAGTCAGCATTCTTCCGCATCACAGAGGTNATCCCNGTTGANCTNGCTGTTGAACAGATGAAGAAAGCCATCGTGAAGTCTTACGGCAAGAAGGGTGAAGACGTGGTGAACATGAACTACGCTGCCGTTGACCGTGGTGGTGAGTATAAGAAGCTCGATATTGACCCTGCATGGAAGAATCTCCCTGCTGACCCAGTGGAGGCTAACGACGACCCAGAGTTCATCAACAAACTCGTGCGTCCTATCAATGCACAGAATGGTGACCTCCTGCCAGTTTCTGCCTACAAGGGCTATGAAGATGGCATGTGGGAGCAGGGCACAGCTGCATATGAAAAGCGCGGTGTGTCTGCCTTCGTTCCAACTTGGGACTCAGAGAATTGTATCCAGTGTAACAAGTGTGCCTTCGTTTGTCCTCACGCAGCCATCCGTCCATTCGTTATGGACGAGAAAGAAGCTGCAGGCATCGACGCAGCCAAACTCGACATGCTGGCTCCTGCACAGCTCAAGGGCATGAAGTTCCGTATGCAGGTAAGCGTAATGGACTGTCTCGGTTGCGGAAACTGCGTGGATGTTTGTCCTGGCAAGAAAGGCAACAAAGCCCTCAAAATGGTTCCACAGCAGGGTGAACTCGCCGAAGCCAAGAACTGGGATTACTGCGTGAAGAACGTAGCTTCTAAACAAGACCTCATTGACTACAAGGCAAACCCACGTGTCAGCCAGTTCGCAACCCCACTCTTCGAGTTCTCGGGTGCATGCTCTGGTTGCGGTGAGACTCCTTATGTGAAGCTCATCTCCCAGCTCTTCGGTGACCGTCAGATGGTGGCAAACGCAACAGGTTGCTCATCTATCTACTCTGGTTCTATCCCATCTACTCCATACACAAAGAACGCCAAGGGACAGGGTCCTGCATGGTCAAACTCTCTGTTCGAGGACTTCTGCGAATATGGTCTTGGTATGGTCATCGCCAACAAAAAGATGCGTGCTCGCATCGTGGCTATGCTCAACGAGCTGATTGCTAAGGACGATACACCAGCTGAGTTCAAGGCTGCCGCCGAAGAGTGGATTGCAGGCAAGGACAACGCAGATGCTTCTAAGGCAGCTGCAGCCAAACTCGCTCCTGCCATTGAGGCAGGTCGCAACGCAGGTTGCCCTATTTGCAAACAACTCTCCGAACTCTCCCACTATCTGGTAAAGCGTTCACAATGGATTATCGGTGGTGACGGTGCCTCTTACGACATCGGCTACGGTGGTCTCGACCACGCACTGGCATCAGGCGAAGACATCAACATCTTCGTAATTGACACCGAAGTGTACTCCAACACAGGCGGTCAGTCTTCAAAGGCTACCCCTATCGGTGCCATCGCCCAGTTCGCAGCAGGTGGTAAGCGCATCACCAAGAAGGATCTCGGTCTCATGCAGTCAACTTATGGCTACGTATATGTAGCACAGGTGGCAATGGGCGCAGACAATGCACAATGCCTTAAGGCTATCCGCGAGGCAGAGGCATATCCAGGTCCATCACTCGTCATTGCTTACGCTCCATGTATCAACCACGGTCTCAAAGCAAAGGGTGCCATGGGCAAGTCTCAGGCAGAAGAAGCTAAGGCTGTAGAATGCGGTTACTGGCATCTCTGGCGTTTCGACCCACGTCTCGCTGAGCAGGGCAAGAACCCATTCCAACTCGACTCGAAGACTCCAAACTGGGATAACTTCCAAGCATTCCTTGATGGCGAGGTTCGCTACCTCTCTCTCAAGAAGGTTTGTCCAAACGAAGCCCAGGAACTCTTCGACGCCGCCAAGAAGGCAGCACAGCACCGCTACGCTACCTATGTGCGCATGNGCAAAATTGATNATTCAGCNGAGTANNCATCATATACGATANATTTATGAAAAGGGGATGCCGAATNGCATCCCTTTTTTTATGCAGTCAAGAATCAAATTACAACATGTTCCTTACACAAACAAGAAAAGATTCATGATGTGAACTCTATATGCAGAGTTCACATCACGCTCTCAATAGTTACCCATGCTTTCCTGCTATCACTAAATTTTCACGACAGTAGCAGCAGTATTCTTGTATTGACCCATAGCCTGACCCACATCTGCGTTAATGTATGTCGGGTCACAGACAATGTAACGTTTGCCGTCTATCTGCAAATGGTCACCAGACACATCATCCGTTTCAAAACATACAGCCGTTGCCAAATGACCAGGATAATAAAGCAGAACTACCTTCAAATCCAACAAGTCTCGCACTAATACAGAATACAAGATTGCTCTATCCTCACAATCAGAATAAGGATAGAACAGCGTCTCATCGGCAAACAGCGCACGTTCCCCACCAAACTGCTCATCATCCGTTTCATACTCAAATGCCGTTTGTACGAAATGCAAGAGAATGTTGGCAGCATCAAGATTGCTTTTGTTCGCAATAGCTTTCCTTAGAATCGGATACAATTGTTCTTTTGCCAACACACTCAACGACGCATTAGCATAGATATCCCAATGTGAATTCAAAGGATAATCGTTATAAAACTCTATCAGATTCTTGTTTACCGAGATGTCCACAGCCAACTCCGAATCACGCCCCAGACTCAAATGGCGTGACATGGTTCTGTCAACAGGAAGTACAGGCTGCTCGGAAATACGCAGCGAGAAAAACTGCTCTTTGGGAAATTCCCGATTGAACACTTTGATCGAAGACTGCCCAGACGACGAATTAACAAGATAATAGTTGCAACCTCCCATACTCAAATATGGATACTGATAAATAGAATCTTTTGAAGGAAGCAACAAGACGAGTTTATTACCCATCCGTGCGATACGCACTTTATAACCAGATTGTGTTAAAATAAACATCTGCATCAGTCGAGCCTCATTTAATCGAGCAGACGAAAAGAATGCCGTTGTCATCTGTTCAACAAAACGCACATATCCCCAATCACATAAGTGTAATTTGCTTCGGTAATCCAAACATTGAGCAATGACAGGCAAAAACGCATCCGACGAAAGACACATCCAGCCATCTGCAAAATCATCTTCTGAAACACCAGCCAACTGAAACCGATGTTTGTTTTCAAGCGGAATTTGACATTTCTGCCCGTAAAACGTAAACTCAAAAGTAGCCTTAATAGGCACAACAGGGTCAGGCAAAGGCACTACAGGCTGTGGGGGGACGACAGGTTTGGGGGCAAGAGACACCTCATCAAACGGCACAGGGTCGTTCGATGGTTCTGTGGTGGGTTCTTTCACAATCGGTTCGGGAGGTTCTGGCACATCGGGCACTGGCATAGCTGGTTTTAGCGTGTACTCGGGCCATGTCCGACGCATAAAATCCGCAAATTCGGAATTTATACGATTGCGATATTCTTTAAGATTACGCTCCTTGTCTGACTTATATTGATTGTAATCGGATTGTACACGTCGCTTGNNTTCATCAAAANTTTGANNATGTACCTCATTACAACTATGGCATAAACAAAATAATAGTGTTAATGAAAACGCACATACAGTATATAGTTTGTTTTGAAACATCTTTTGTTCACAATTTAGAAAGACATTTTAATTACACTTCGAAGCCCTGCTTTACGGTAAGTATCATTTAAGTGTGCATGAGAGATTCATGGCAACTGATGTCGAACACGAAAATCACTCNNTCTCTTATNTACTCTNTCCTTTTCTGTNTGTACGGATGGAGTTGCCGAATTCTGTGAAGATTGGATTACGACAGGCTTAAGANGAACCGTATCTCTGTATATTATAGTATCCTTGTGTATCATAATAACAGTATCTCGAATTGTCTTCGGTTTCTCGTTTTGTTGCTTTTGGATTATTGCAATTACAGGTTTAAGATCAACGGTCAGATTGTCAATCCTTTCTACACCATATATAGTCACAAGGCTTCCAGCAATAGTCATGTACCCAACTATTCTATCAAAAGAGAAAAATCGTCTAATTTTTTTGAAATTGAACATGGTTAATTATTGGACGAACACAACAAATCAGTTACATCTTTTTTAGGAGGATTATTGTACCTATCTGAATATTGACAGCATAGCAACAAATAAGGAAAAAATGAGGAACAACTGAACGATAAAACGAATCAGTACATTCCTCATTGATTACACGAAATTAAAATGTTACATTTACAAGCAAACACTTGCGATGTCAAATCCACATAAGGCACGAANGCCATATNGGNGCNACCAACCACAANATNCTTTTTACCTTTAGCANCAANACCATCTNTAACATTCCACGCATATATAGCGACAGCACCAGCAATAAATNCGTTTCGNATATTACGCATGTTANCCGCTTTATTGATATANTTCTGTATNTCATTAGCANTGTGCGTACGCTTNATTTTAGATTCATACGACGATCGCAATCCTTCAAAAGCTATAATACCACCGACAGCAGCAACCTCTCCTGCAATGAACAATGCTCCCCTCGTAGTCTGACCTTTGTGAATTTGCATCATACCTGGCACAAATACACGAGGTGAAAATTTATACTTATTGGTTACTGAAACTGGCTCATACTTAAGCTCTGGATTTTTAGCAGTTTGAACCAACAAACTTACCCGATACTCCCCAGCCCCTAGTCGCTCCGTATATTGATCAATAATGCGAGACTTAACTGTCAAAGCATCACTACCATTAACACGAATATCACCATCAATACTTATCTGTGCACGTTGCCCTGTTGCCAAACTGCGCCGTTCCACTATAATTTGTGCCGCTTTATCTCGAGCATTATCCTCTGAATATCCAACAGCAGAAACAACCTCAATGTACGAATTGTTTTTCTCGGTAAAATATCCATTGACCCATGCTGGACGCTCTGTTGACGAGCCATACTGCCCCATCGCAACAGACGGAAACAGTAAGCTCACCAATACCATTATAATATAATGTTTCATGATTATTTATTTTCTTTAAAATCCTTGAACGATTCCTTCATACGTTGACGGAATTGATCTTCCTGAAAACGAANCTTGAGTTCCTNATCCTCAGAAACATAATCGGTAATTTTATCCGCTATTGTTTTCTTCGAAATGCGAATACCTANNTAACAAGTAACATTACCTTTATCATCCACATTCGAGAAGAAGGGACCTTTCGACGCTTGTGTATCGTTGACTATTACATCAATAATTTGTGTTCCACCCCTTTCTAACTTACTTTGTATATCCGACCCTGCATTGTTGCCAAATCGAACCATATAATCATCAACAGCACCTTTGTATGCGTGCTTCATTTTCTGACGAATCATATTTTGCGCATTGGCAAGAGCATCGAGTTGCAAATCCCCCATGCGGGCTTTCGAACCAGAAGCAATGCCTGTAGCACCAAAATGTTCTTCTGTGTCATTTTCAGCTGCAGGGACTTCAAAGACATCCCCAAAAGGACTTACCGAACGAGAATTGTTTGCCATCATAGTGTTCTTNTGTGTGCCNNACGATNCAAGCAANATNGCAGTAGNCATTNCTGTCAATACAAATGNTTTTTTCATAATAGATAAAATTTAATTGGNTATTTATATACTTAAGTTTATATCATTTATTATCAAAATGTTGAAAACGAAACACTTTCACCATAATAATACTTGCTGCCAACCTTAACGTATGCACGAACGTAATAAGTCTTCATATCGGAAAGATTATCTATGGTTGCAGAGAACTTCCCTGTTCCACTACCAGCCGATGTCACATTAGTTCCATTGCCGACTGTAGGGTTCATGGTCGTGCCATAAACAAATCCACGGCTGCTGTATGCAGGAGAACCAACCGCAAGTACTGTTGCATTGAATGTCGCCCTCCATTGATAGAAATATCCTCCGCCAAGAGCATCCACCCTTGTAAGCGATGTAACAGAATTAGTGCGTACCGAAGGCTCTGACGGTGTAGTAAATGATATGACATTACCATACACATATTCATTGTCTTGCAGAGCAAAGGCTCGGACATAATAAGTGGTTCCAGCCGACAAGTTCGAAATTGTCTTGTTGAAGCTACCTGCAAACGAGCCATATTCGCTTATTTTGTCGTTGGCTATCGTAGGAGAGGAATTGGTACTGCTATAGCAAAAACCTCGCTGGGTATATGCAGGCTGTCCCACATTAGTAATCAGACCATTCAACTTAGCGGAAGTGGTCTGAACCTCTGTTGCCGCTGACGTACTTATGGACACTGTATTAAATTCCGTAGAAAAATGAACTGTATTACCATAAATAGCATTTCCGTCTTGAATGGCATACGCACGCACATAATACATGACTGGATAATCAAGATTTGTCACCGCCAAAGAGAAGCCACCCGTACCTGCACCACTCACAGGCCGGCGGTTATCGGAGATTGTCGGGATATGGTCTTTTGAATAACAAAAACCTCTTTCCGTATAGGCTGGTAAACCTGCATCTGATACTGCAGCATTAAATGTTGCAGTTGACGAACCAATCTGCGTGACAGCAGAAGTAACAAGAGATGTTGCCATCTGATTAGTGGAAAATGAAACAACATTGCCATACACTGGTGTGCCAGCCTGAATGGCATACGCTCGTACATAATATGTGACAGGATAAGATAAGTTTTCCACAGACAATGAGAAATTACCTGTACCAGTACCACTCACAGACCTGCGATTATCTGCAATTGTCGGGACATCACTTTGAGAATAGCAAAAGCCTCTTTCCGTATATATGGGAGTACCCGCATTTTGAATTGAAGCATTGAATGTCGCCGTAGATGCGCCAATTTGAGTAACCGCAGATGTAGAAAGCGTTGTGACCGATTGTGATGTAGTGAATGACACGATATTTCCATATACGACCGTTCCATTTTGTACAATATATGCACGCGCATAATATGTTTGCACAGGCGATAAGCCACTAATTTTACAAGTGAACTTTTTATCAGACGTGACAGGCGACGACAACTTCTTAATGCAGGCTGACACCGTGGGATTGGATTGCGTGTCATATACAAATCCTCGTTCGGTATATGCGGGAGAACCCGCTTTAACAATTTCTCCATGTAGAGTTGCAGACACTTTTTCCACATCAGTAACTTCAAGTGTGTTTACAGCTGCATTCGCATTGTTGACAGCCACTACCTTAACTTCGACATTGCCATTCCCACTGGTCGAGCGCACAACGATATTAGCTTCATTTTCCCCATTTGGCAGTTTTCCACGATCAAGATTCACCACAATGGTAGCGGTCTTGCCATAACCCAATATATCCGTCTCGGGGTCGGCAGAGAGCCACTCGCAACGTCCTGTCTCGATTTTATACGCTAAATCTGTGTATCCTGTATTTACTATTGTAAACGAGAGCGTGGTTAAATTCTCTCCGAAATCCAACAATTCACGGTCAGATGTTATGACGGCAGGGATTCGCTCAATAAGCAGGTGTGCCGATGTTGGCTCACCGATATGAACCAACACGGTGTGGTTGCTCTGTTTGTATCCCTCTTTGGATATGGCCAGTTTATAACTGCCTTCTGCAAGGTTTAGAAAAGAAAACGAGCCATCACTGCCTGTAACTGTCGAGTACCCACCAGGATTGATAGATACATTTACCGTTGCAACGGGTTCGCCTGTTGTCTTATCGGAAACGCTTCCAGCAATGCTTCCTACAGTCAATTCTTCAGAAATGTCTGATGAACATGCACAAAATAGAATTGTTGCGATAAGCAAATAAAGTGATTTTATTGCTTTCATAAGTCTTTGTATATATTATTGTGGAATAACTATCAACTGGACATCAACCTTTTGAACCTTTCCGCTAATGGGTGTAATGGTCTTGCGATTGGGTTGATAGCCCGACTTCTGCACAGTGATAGTATATTGCTGCACATCAAGTTCGTCAAACTCATAACATCCATCCACATCGGTTTGTTTTGACAAACCCGAAGGTAACANCGTCANAGAAGCATTTTCAAGTGGCATGCCTGTCTGANAGTCAGNCACTACTCCCTGAATCTTNGAAAAGATTTCATAGTCTTCTGATNTAGAGCATCCTGCCAGACAAGATATNTGTNCAACAGCNAATGCAAATGTGAGCAATCTACTCAATAAGGAAGACGAGTTCCTTGAATTTGAATGAGAATTCATCATTGTTTATATACTATATTTTAAGAGTTATACTTAGACTATCTCTTGGTAAGAGTTGGTCTGCGAGGTATATCACTCACGTACAGCGACTTTTATTTGTCAAAAACCAAACAAAACGGAAAAATGCTTTGAAACTTCGCTTTTTTTCGTTTCTAAGTTGTTGAGTTTGAATTTTAAGTTGTACCTTTGCAATCGTTGTTTAACTCTTACCAAGAGTTAGTCTGAGTATTCGCGGCAAGCCCCTACAATTCTTTCAAGATGCTGTTGTTTGCCTTGTCTATCAGGTTGGTTTGTATGGCTGCAAGATAGATGCGAGTGGTTTCCTCGTTGTCGTGTCCCAATCCTTCGCTGATGACGCTCAAGGGGACATTCATCGATTTGGCAATGCTTGCCCAACTATGACGGCTGACGTACATGCTNAATGGAGTCGCTATCTTTGCCATCGCTGCAANCTNTTTCAACTTGCGGTTCACGAACAAGATTTTATTCAGATACTGCTNCCGCTCCGTGCCGTCTTGACGAATNATTATCGGCAACATATATGGNGAGGGATGCTTCGAATACTTATCCACGATTTCCTGCATTGATTGCTCCCAGCGGACGCAAATGTGTTGACCAGTCTTTCTCCTGATGTAGGAGACATAGCCATTGGAGAGGTCTTTCTTTTTCAGATAGGCAATGTCGATGAATGACATTCCACGCATGTAGAAAGAGAAGAGAAACATATCTCGTGCATATTCCAAGCCAGGATGCGCCGTCAAATCCAATTCTTTGATACGCTTTATCTCTTTGAGTGCCAGGGCACGTTTGAGCGTTTTGTCCACACCTGTATAGACTCGCTTGAACAGGTCCATCTGTTTGGCAAGCCCTTCTTCAACCGCACGATTGTAGATGCAGCGGAGAATCCTTATATAAAACGAGGTGGTGTTGCGACTCAGCCCTTTGGCTCGCAGGTAGCTTTCATATTGACCCATCAGGTCGGCATTGAGCATGTCAAAATGCAAATCGACATTCTCCCGAAACCTTCGAAAGCTGTTCAATGCCTGCTGATAGGTTTCACTCGTGCGCACACGCCCAAGCTCTTGCTGACGTTCCGATTGCCGCTTTGCGTATTCAAAGACTGAATTGTGCTCTGACAGCCGCTCTTTATACAAATTGATGACATCCTTAGCCGTATATGCCATGCCCGTACTTTCCAACGTATCGAGCACGCGCTCCAGTTTCCGCCGTTCCCAAGCCAGCCTCTCCCGAACAACCATGAGTTCGTCTTCACGTCTGCCAGAGACGGGAGACGTTTTGACAACACAGCTGTTCCGTTTGTCCCATTCGCTTGCATAAATCCGACAGCACGTCTTGACCTGTCTGACTTCGCGCCTGTGTATAATCTGGAAGTACAGCGCACCTTTCTTACCATTATCCGCATGCGCCTTGAATCTTAATTTGATTGATGCCATAAGAAAAATATTTATTGATTGATAAATGTTTTTCACAAAGGGCGGGGGGGGATGACAAGACGGTGCAGGGAAAACGATTTGCCGACCAAGGATATTGCCCATGTGGGGGAAAATCAGAAGACGCAACAAAAGTGCCTCAAAATCGATGTCCCCGACATCGGCAGACCCACGTCGGCGACTCCGACGCATCGGCGTCGGGGACATCGTTTTTGAAGCACTTTTGTTGC
>WFLX010370304.1_pt1 | contig 24949 bp, 25 predicted proteins | sample 4967041 | NCBI WGS metagenome assembly WFLX01 (sample SAMN12857096, study PRJNA449069) | gut metagenome | isolation source: stool from male and female vole | host: Microtus ochrogaster | place: USA:Florida | collected 2017
CAAAGAATGAAAAAGCTATTATTTATGTCAATCATGGCTGTCTCTGCATTATGCGGATGTGGAAATAAGTCAACAGCATCAAGCAACACTGAAGCTATCGAAGAGAATAATGACAGTACTCTGATTGTATATTACTCTCAGACAGGTGCGACAAAAGCTGTGGCAGAAGAGCTCCAGAAACAATTAGGCTGCAATATAGCTGTTATAGAAGCCGTAAAACCGTATGACGGCGATTATCCGGCAACTATCCAACGCTGGAGATCAGAAGTTGAAAACAACGAGAAAGTTGAAATAATCCCACTAAAAGTTAATCTTGACGATTATAATACTATTTTCTTAGGGTATCCTATATGGGGGGGAACTTATGCTCTGCCTATGGCTACTTTCCTCGATGATAATTCTTTGAAAGGTAAGAAAGTTGTTACTTTCGCAACATTTGGAAGCGGTGGCATAGAATCATCTACAGCCGATGTGGTTAAAGCTCAACCCGAGGCAAATGTAGTAAAAGGTTATGGCGTTAGAAATGCAAGAGTACACAAAGCTCCTGCCGAACTTACCCGTTTCCTGATAGAAAACGGTTATATACCCGGCGATATCCAACCTCTACCTGCCTACTCCGAGCCAATTCCTGTGACTGAACAAGATAAAATCATATTTGATCAGGCCTGCGGAAACTACCAATTCCCACTCGGTACACCTGTAATGGTTGCCAGCCGTACCACTCCGGAGGGAATTGACTATAAATATGATGTGAAATCTCAGACACCTGACGGTAAAGAAGCGTCATCAACCATATATGTCACTGTTGTGACAGACTCTGTACCCGAATTTACAGAGGTGGTAAGACATTAACCACTGAATTATTTTTTTACCCATGTGGCCCCAACTCTCTACCCTTATGCTTCACGGCGTAAGGGTAATTCTTTTAATGGCTTTTTACATCACTTTCTTTATAATTATTCCTCCATATAGACTTCTATAAAATAATAAAGTCTCCAATAAGATCGGATATTTATAATTAATAAAAAATCCTCTTTATATATTATTATAATTAAGGAAACAGTATGGATTATAAGTAACACGAATTATGTAAAGGTTTATTCACAAATAAGTTAACTAATTTTAAAAACAAAAATGGGATTAAACTTCTTGTTATATCCTCGGTCAAAAAGACGTAAACCGCAAGAAAACGGCTCTAAGAAAATTTCTGATAAGACTGTTCAATAGCGGTGAAGAAAATGATGATTTGATCAATTAAAAACGAAAGAAATTAAAGATTAGAATAAGATGAAGAAAGTATTTTTAAGCCTCGCTATTTTCGCAGCAACCTCTCTCTCTATGTTCGCTGCCAACGATGTAAACACCAACAATGCAGGTGAACGGAATAAGGCACGAACTGAGTGCTGTAAGGACAAAGGCGATTGTAAGAAAGGCGAGCGCAACGGTAAAAAAGATGAAAAAGTAAACCGTGCTGAAAAAGGTATGAAGGCGTTTGATGGCCTCAATCTCACCGACGCTCAGAAAACCAAAATCGAGGAACTCCAGAAACAGTTCAAAGAGAACCGCGAGAAGGAAATGAAGGCTTTCAAGGAGCAGAAAGATCAGAATAAGGATAAGAAAGATCGTAAAGATCTTACCGAAGCTGAAAAGCAGCAGCTGAAAGCCGAAAAGCAGCAGCGTAAGGAGGAGATGATGGCGAAACGTCAGCAGGAGAAACAGAATTTCCTCAACGGTATCAAAGGTATTCTTACCCCTGAGCAGTATACTAAATTCCTTGAGAATAACTTCCAAATGGCCCGTAACAACCACGACAAAGGAGTTAAGAAAGGTGGAAAACAAATGAAAGGCCAGAAAGGTGTTCACGCCAACAAAGGCAAGAATGGTATGAACAAACAGAAAGGTAATAAAAATCAGCAAGGTCAGAAAGGCAACAAGTCTCAGAAGCAGGCTACCGCTCTCCCCACCACAAATGCTTGATTTTTCTCTATAAACCTGAATAGTGATTGATATTTAATATATTGACAGAGGATTCTCTCCACTCGGTGAGAGTCCTCTGTCTTTGTAATAGAAAATGTATGCAACTGAAAATGCAACTTGAAGATGCCATGGTTTTTGCTCTTGCTACCGCCGGGCATGGCATGACTACCTCACGATTGGCAGAAGTTATCAACCGGGACAAACTCCACATAAGAGCTGACGGAAAGCCGGTAACTGAGCCACAAGTCTATGCTGCGGTATGCCGAAATCCTTCTACTTTTGTCAAGGAGGGAGGACGAATTCTTTTAGGTTTCTGAACCATTGAAAAAAGCCTCCGGGTTCCTTGCAAAACCACAGAGGCTGCAAACACTATTAACTGATTTGGCTTGGAGCGTGGAAATTTCTCCTTGACTGCTCCGTCATCACGACGTCGCCTTGTCCTGAGCCAAAACGAGATAAAGTGAGTTATGAAAACTGTTTCTGATTTTTAAAGATATTTCTTATAGAGGTTGGCCAATTCTTCAGGTGTAATGCCAAAAGAGATTAGACGGCGAAAGAAATATTCGGCTTCATCACGGAAGAAGATTTCCCGGCGCATATCTAATATACGCTTCAAGGCATCATTTGTGACAAAAAAGCCAATCCCCCTTTTATTAAATATTATTTCTTGTTGCTGAAGCCAATCATAAGAACGCATCACAGTATTAGCATTCACTTCGACTTTAGCCGCATATTCTCTGACAGAAGGAAGACGCTCCTCTGCGGGGTACTCCCCTGCCACGATAGCATCCATTATTCTATCGGTGATCTGTAGATAAATCGGTTTATTATCATTAAATACCATGGGCAGTTCTTTTAAAATAGTTTATAAATCACCTGACTGCGCTTGAATCTGATATAACTCAGCCAATACACTCCTATGCAGAATAATGCCCCGATAGCATATAATATAAACAAAAACCAGCCAAAAGTCATTTCATAAAATTTGGGATGCACACTAAGGATATGATTAAAATCCAGAATCACCAACATCGTACTGACTACCATCCCTAAAACCTGTAAGACAGCCCAGGTTTTGATAAATGATAACTTAGGCCATACTATAGCTCCTAAAAAGTATAGTGACTGTGATGTTATCAGTCCTACAACGACACAACAAATCATAAAACTTGTTGGCTGCCATGATCTGCTCAGTTGTTCGCTGAGAAATGTGAAAATTGTCATATCGGCAGAATAACTGCTATAGGTGGGATCATACCCTCTTAAGTTAAAGATAAGGATTCTTGTCCAGTCACCTAAAAGACAACCTAAAAACACAATTAACAATAGTAGGGGTACTGCTGCAATCCACCTGACCATATATTTTTGAAAAATTGTGGCAGGCACCATCAAACTATTAATCCTACCCTCTTTTGTCTTCATATTATTAAAAGCGAGAGAAGAGCCAATAGTCAATATCATTCCTCCGAAGAACAAAAATACGAATATCTCTGCCGGTACCACCATTTGAACGGTTCCCAAAAATGCTCCTAAAAGTATATAAGTAGCCCATATCCCAATCAGACCCAATAAGAGAGGCTTACGGTTGTCTACCAATTCTTTTTTTACGAGCAGTGTGAATGTATTTGCTTTCATTTCTTAAATATTGAAATCTTAAACATTGAAATGTATCTCATTTTTTTCAAAAGGATTTTCTATAACCCTGTCTCACCAGTTCGAAGAGACTTTCGAGATTGACCTCCGTCTCATCATCTCCGTCTGCAGGTTCCACTATATTGTATCCGCCGGGAGCATCAAGTGCTATCAGGGCTTTGGAAGCTCGTTGCCTGTCGGATGTAAACAGGAAGCGCCACCTTTGCATTATCTCAAGCATAGAGGCATCAAGCATCACTCCATCGGTATCTGTAATGATTACATGGTCAAGAATCTTTTCCACATCATACACCTGATGTGTGGAGATAATTATTGTCCTCTCATCACTCNTACTGTTGAGCACTGCNNTTCTNAAAAGACGCTTCCCGGGAATGTCAAGACCGTTNGTNGGTTCANCAAGAATGANAAGAGAGGTCTTGCATGCAAGTGCAAAACTGATAAACACTCGCTTTTTCTGACCCATTGAAAGTTTACCGAGATGAACATCAGGTGTCAACTCAAATGTGGCGAGATGTTCAGTAAGTTTATCCATAGAAAAATTGGGATAAAATGGAGCGGTAGTGGCTATATACTCTCTCAAAGTGACATTTGGAAGCGCAAACTCCTCGGGTACTATAAAAATATCGCTAAGGAAAGCAACAGTTCTTTCCTGGGGAATCATACCGTTATAAATAATGTTTCCTGTCTGGGGACGTAAAAGGNCNGCAANNAGATAAAGAAGTGTTGATTTGCCGGCTCCGTTCCGTCCTAAAAGACCGCAGATGGTGCCGGGAGCAATCGACAGAGAATAATCCTGAAGCACTGCCTTCTGCTTATTGCTGTAGCTATAAGTGATATTGTTTACCTGAAGCATATTTAGAATATTAGTGTATTAGTTTATTAGTACACTGCAAAGGTACAACAAAATTTTAATATCCACCAAATTTTTAAAAGAAAAATTTAAAAAAGATGGAAGAAAAACGTCATTATCCTCCATCTTTTTTATATATAGCAGATTATAACAGCAATTTATTGAATAGCGTTGTACTGCTTTTAATTTTCAGTATCAAAGCTACATAATTATTCTACAGTGGGAATATACATTCCTATCAAATAGCCCAGGTAGCTTTTTTCCAGACATATTCAAGTGGTCCATGTGTACGCGCTTTCATCCACCAACGGCACGCAAGCCATTGAACAAGGAAAATCGCAATACCTATAAGTACACTCCCCGTAATCCCCATCTGAAGATGAAGGCCCCAATGATAATAAATGGCTGAGCCTATTATTCCTTGTGTAACATAGTTGGTCATACTCATACGTCCGTATGGAATTAGTAATGATAATTTCCGGCTAAAGCTTTCAGTGCGATAGTAAGCAAACAGCAATCCTACAATTATCATAAGCATCAGACATAAATTGGTGAGGGAACTTACAAGAATGTTAAAAGGAGTCATGAAATTCGGATTCTCGATATAATTACCCATCATATTATATATGCCACTTAAGGGGAAATACACAAGTATCGCACATGCTAACACTCTACCCCACTTAGGTAGATATTCTTTATTGAACCATCCTGAACGTCCTATGAGCATGCCGAAGATAAACAGACCGGCAGTCTGGAAAAGCCGTCCATGCTCCCAAGCCCATGCAAGACTCGCAAGTTGTCCTTCCCAAAGATTCACTTTCACCATCTCAAGGAATGTACCCTCTGTCTGAGCAGCAAAAGTGGCAGCCCAATATGGACCGGAATTAATGTTTATAATTTCATATCCCGGATCTATTGCCGCACGCACCATCTGATACAAGCACATTGGCTGGAGTATAAAGATACCACCGATAATTATGAGGACACGGGTAGAAAACCTGCAGGTAATGACCAGGACAAATCCAACAAGTGCGTAGAGCACGAGTATCTCTCCTGTGAAAAACATGGCGTCAAGCTGGCCGAAAAGGAAGAGTAAGAACAAGCGCCAGCAAAACCTGAGACGAAAATCATTGCCACGCATCTTCTGGTTGTCATCTTGAATAAAAAAGCTGAAACCAAACAACATGGCGAAAATGCCGTATGCCTTGCTTCCGAACGCAAAGAAAAGGCCATTCCAGATGGCTTTGTCACAGAAATTCAACCAAGCTGATTGACCCGAAGTGTCAGGGAATGAATAAAAATTGAAGTGTTCGATAGAATGTAGAAGGATGATGGCCATCACGGCAAAACCGCGTAATACATCGGCTACGTCCACCCTCGCATGCCGACGTAAGCCGACCGGTGTCTGAGTCTGTGTCATAAATGTCAGGTTAATACGGTATTAGTTATTTTTATGGAGTAATTTGCTCCTTTTACCCTCAAAGTTAATGATTTTATCCGGAATAAAAAAATGGCGTCGGGGTCCTTCGCGGACACCGACGCAGAAATAATTCACGATGTAGGTCTAAATAGTTGTTTAAATAGTCAACGAATGTTCAAAAAGTATTCTTATATCTTCGTCTGAGGAAGAATCTTCCTCATTTAACTATTTACTAATATTTTTATGAGGAAACCCCCTAACTGCCAAAAGGGTTTCACTCCGCTAAGTTAAGTATTAAATTTAACACACACAACTATTTTTCAAAAAATTTATAGATTTTTTGATTTAATCTTCATCATCCCCAAAAGAAGTAGGCTATTACTACCGCTGCCACCGCTCCTGTAAGATCTGCTAAAAGGGCGTATCCTGCGGCATAACGGGTCTTCATGACCCCTACACTTCCGAAATAGACCGCCAAAATATAGAAAGTTGTATCTGTCGAACCTCTTACAGCAGCGGCAACCCGACTGACAAATGCATCAGCGCCATTCTCTTTCATAACATCAAGCATCATGGCACACGATCCACTGCCACTCAATGGTTTCATAAGCATGGTCGGAAGCGCTCCTACCCACTGTGTGTCGATGCCTACGGCAGAAACTCCCACCTCTACCCATCTGGTGAAAAGGTCAAGAGCCCCGGATGCTCTGAACATGCCTATAGCCACAAGTATAGCTACAAGATAGGGTATAATCATAACCGCCGTCTTGAATCCCTCTTTGGCCCCTTCTATAAATGTGTCATAGACATTCACTTTTTTTCTGACTCCGGCGATTATAAACGATATTATGACACTAAACAGAATCAGGTTGGCGGCAAACGTGGAATAGGCTTCCATTTTATCTGCAGGCAGAGTTGAAAAGAACCATACTACCAATGCCACGAATCCCGCTATGCCTAACAGCCACCCACATATCACACGGTCCATACGTATATGCTGTTTCACACATAATGCTGTAAGTCCCACAAGAGTAGCTATAGCTGTCGCTATGAGTATGGGGAGAAATATATCGGTCGGATTAGCTGCCCCACCTTGTGCACGATACATCATGATACTCACCGGGATAAGGCACAAACCGGAGGAATTAAGCACCAGAAACATTATCATAGCGTCTGTTGCCGTATCTTTCTCCTTATTCAGACTCTGCATCTCCTGCATGGCTCTCAGGCCCATAGGAGTAGCAGCATTGTCGAGACCGAGCATGTTTGCCGAAATGTTCATAAAAATGGCACCCATGGCGGGATGACCTTTAGGAATACCGGGGAACAGGCGAGAGAAGAACGGACTGATCAGACGACCAAAGAACTCGATCACTCCCCCTTTCTCACCAATTTTCATTATGCCCATCCATAATGTCAACACGCCTGTGAGACCTAAGGATATTTCAAAAGCAAATGAGGCTTGTGAGAAGGAGCTGTTCATGATATCGCTCCAAACGGAAAGGTCGCCGGAAGCTATCGTGCGTCCGGCGGCCATTAAAAATGCAATTGCGAAAAACGCAATCCAAATCCAGTTGAGTACCATCAGATCCTACGGATACCCATTATTTCCCTTACATCTTTCAATGTGTCGGCAGCGTATGCACGTGCTCTCTCAGCTCCGCTTTTAACCACTTTTGAAAGATATTCATCGTTATTTCTTATATCGAGTATGCGCTCCCTTATAGGCAACGTCACCTTTAGCATGTCTTCGGCAAGCTGTTTCTTCATATCTCCATAACGTATGGAACAATCTGCGTAAGCCTTACGGTAATGGTCGGCCACTTCCTTACCTGAAACGAGGTCAAGCAACATGAACAGATTTTCCACAGGCTGACTCACCGGTGAATTCGGTTCCTTAGGGCCCTCATCTGTGACAGCTCGCATCACCTTCTTNCGCAATGTCTTGGCATCGTCTATCAGATATATGCAATTTCCCTCNCTCTTGCCCATTTTTCCGGAGCCATCCAGTCCCGGCACCTTTATGGCCTCACCACCGAAGTTGAAGTTGACAGGTTCGCCGANATAGTCAGTCTTATANAAAGAATTGAATCGACGTGCGAAACGACGTGTCAATTCAAGGTGNTGTTCCTNATCTTTGCCTACAGGCACATAGTCAGCATGATGGATCAGAATATCGACTGCCATAAGGGTCGGATAGGTAAGCAGACCCGCATTCACACGCTGATTGGTCTGGTTGCCTATGATTTCTTTCTCTATCTCATCGCTGTCGGAAGTGATGCCCAAGGCTTTGCGGGCTTTATCCTTGAAGGAGGNGGTACGCANAAGTTCACCTATTCCGACATGCATGTTGAGAAGAAGATACATCTCGGATATTTCGGGTATGTCGCTCTGAACATAAAGAATGTTCTTCTCAGGATCANGACCGGCTGCGNGATATTCAGCTAAGATGTCTTTCACGCTTTCGTGAAGTTGTTTAGGATCCGGATTGGTAGTGAGGGCATGCAGATCGGCTATGAAGAAANGNCAATCATAATCGTCTTGNATACGAAGGAATTTGCTCAANGCTCNNTAATANTTGCCTAAATNCANGNTACCTGNAGAGCGNATGCCGNTNAAGACNATCTTCTTATCTTTATTCTTTTCCATATTCCAATTCAATATTTTTTACAAAATTAGCTAATTTCCTTTTTAAAGCCATCTGTTTTATTAAAAAATTGAAATTTGTTAATTTTTNGTTGTATTATNAAACCGTTTACATATTTGTTTGTTTATAAGACATAACAGAAAGGTTAAAAGGTCCGCATAAAGGCCGCAGTTAATTATTCNGCTTNATAAGATTCTGTTATACTAAAAGTTATGAATTTTTTAAATCAAAATATCTCAAGATGCCCCAAATGGCTGATGACTTTTGTNGCATTTTTTACCANTCTCNCAATTGGAGNTAAGGCCAATGCACAGNGAATNGACNATCANTTTGAGCCTGTAAAGAAAGTCCTTTTTATTGGAGACTCTATGACCGGTTGGATGGCAGAACGTCTTAACGCCTACGGCGACGAGAATGATTTTGAAGTTGCCACTATCGTATGGGACGGTTCTACTCTACAGAAATGGGCTGACACACCTGATCTTTCAGAGATAATCCGCGAGCATAATCCTGACGCTGTTATTGTGAGTCTTGGAATGAACGAGATGTTCGAAAGTCGTCCCGAACGTCTTAAACCGGAACTTGATAAGATCACCTCAGCAATAGGAGACACTCCTTTTCTTTGGATTGGCCCACCAAGTTGGCCGGGTCATTCTCAGGGCGAAATCTTCAATAACTGGATAGCGGAAAATTTAGGTGAAGGCAACTATTTCAATAGTCTTGATCTCAACTTACCCCGTCAGAGCAAAAATAATCCTCATCCTACCAAACCCGGTATCGAACAATGGATTGATGAAGTAGTGGCTTGGATGCCCGAAAACTCCCATATCAACCTTCCTATAAGCACTAAACCTGCTGAAGGAAAGATGACACGAGGAAAAACATTTATCTACAAGCGAATGAATGAAAAATTATAATTCTGATATCTTATTCTTCTTTTACAGTTGATTATTCTATAGTTGAATATTGATGTCAGTCAAAAATTTGAAAATTTCCGGCTTACATAACTCGAGATCCGGGTCAAGGTGGTGATCACCAGGGCCCGGATCGTTCTTTATTATCTTCGTTGATTCATCCAATCAATAGATCAGGATTCTACAGCTGATGCCACAACTTTTGTTTCGCCATGATTCTCAGCCCCTCTCTTCTTAAGCCTTATCTTCATTGTATCGAATCCTTTACCATACACACCATTAACATTGGCCTGTGTAATGAATGCATTATCATCAATGCTTTTAACTATCCTGAATATTGTGACACTCTCTATCTTACGGCACCATACCATGAGAATTTTCACAGGTTTCTTTGAATACCATCCCTCTCCATCAAGCACTGTCACCCCACGTTGGGCCTCCCGGTTAATCAGATCGGCTATCTCCGCCCATTTAGATGAAAAGATGATAAACTGCGTGGCCTGACGGTTTGTATTGATTATCATATCAGTCATGTATGCTATAATATAAGTCACTACAAGACCATATACGATTATAGGCACTCTCGCCTCAAGACGCTCATTGAATGGGCCGTTATAGGGAAGGAATATTGAACTCATCACTATGAGCATGTCCATATAGATCATAGTACGTCCTATACTCACATTGCTCACTTTCGACACCATAGCTGCCACGATATCAGTACCTCCGGACGAACCGTNATGTACGANAACAACCCCTACCCCTGTGCCACACAGGATAGCTCCAAGTATAGCACTCATCGAAATATCCGCAATCAANGGATGTNCGAGACTCATAAAGAAATTCTCCAACACGCCAATTCCAAGTGAAAGAACCGAAGCGCCGAAAATTNTGCGCANTACAAAGGTTTTTCCTACTATCTTGAAAGCAATGCTCAACAGAAGCAAGTTGGCGGCATACTGAGNCACAGCCACAGNAATCNCTCCACGGGNAGCGAAATACACCAGAGTGCNCANACCGCTCANACCGNNTATCACTATTTCATGCGGAAGAATGAAAGCGGTAAAACCTAAGGCATAAAGGCATAAACCGAAAACAATAAGGATATAGTCTTTCAGACCTGTCATCAGTCCAAGAGGTTTTATATGTGTCATGTTTCTAATTTAAGGTTAGTTAATGAGTTATGAAGGAGTTCTTGATTTTCTTTGAGGTGAAATTTTCTGCAAATTTAAATAATAAATTTTAATTGCCGATATTTTTATTTAATTTTGCCCTTCGGAATTAAAAGATGCTCTTCGGTCCGTCAAAGCATTTTTTCACACAGGCCCTTTATATACTACTTTTTTGAATTGAAATCATAAATTATGAAATCATTAAGAATAGTTTTACTCTTATTAGCTTTCGCTATACCAACCTCTCTTTTCTCTCAGGATTTTTTCTCAAAGGAACCACCGACACATCTGTTCAATATTGGATTGCGTGCCGGATTCAATATTTCAAACCGCACATTTCCCAAATCGGCTTTCAACCGTTGGAATGTTAATAGCTGGGGTATGGGTGTGACTGCAGGATGTGTCGTAGATCTTAATATCCGTGATTACCTTTCTATTCAACCGGGGATATTCTTTGAAAGCAGAAGCGGTAATTATTCCTATGCCGACACTTACCGGGATAACGCGACTGAAACAAAAGATTTGACACAATTAGGCCATAACCGCTACTTCGATATAGCCATTCCTGTGCTCTTGTCTTTCAAATTCAATCTTGGTCCTAAACTGAGACTCTCGGCAGAAGCCGGGCCTTACCTCCAATATTTCTTCCATGATTCTTCTTCTGACAAAATACATGTCGTTACATCTCAATCAGATCCTATAGTGACACAGATCGCTCAATCCAATAAGCTTGACGCCGGATTGAAAATAGGCACGGGATTAACTTTTAACCGCCGTTATTCCGTATTTGTACATTACATGGCCGGAGGGAAAAAAGTTTGGAAACAACCTGTGACAGGCGGTCACAACAAAGCGTGGCTCTTTACTGTCGGTTATGATCTGTAATAATTCTTAAAGCATTGTCAATGGGTTTGGTCTCAAAGTCAAGCCACATAAGTGACTCATCGCGTTTATGCCATGTCAACTGTTTTTTGGCATAGACGCGTGTATTTTTCTGTATACGGGCCACTGCTTCTTCTTTTGTGAGATTTCCGTCAAACCATGCGAACATCTCCTTCAATCCGACTGTATTGAGTGAATTGAGATGACGAAGTGAATATACCCTTCTTGCCTCATCTTCCAGTCCGGCTTCCATCATCCTTACCACTCTATCATTTATCCTTTCGAACAGCCGTTCACGCTCTCCCCCTAAAGCCACTTTGACAATACGGAAATCGCGCTGACATTTTCTTCCGGTCAGGAGAGAGCTATAGGGAGCACCAGCAGTCAAAGATACTTCAACGGCATGAAACACTCTCTTGAGATTGTTGAGATCTACTTTTGTATAATATGCCGGATCAAGATAGCGAAGTTTATCAAGAAGCCATGCATCACCCTTGATGAGCCAATCTTCTGTAAGTTGGCTTCTTATTTCTTCCGGGACTGTAGGGATATCATCTATACCGTTGCATAGAGCATCGATATACATCATCGATCCGCCACACACCACTGCACTCTCTTTATTAGAGAAAATGTCATTGGCAAGACGAAGAGCATCCTGTTCAAACTCACTTGCGCTATAATAGGCGTCAAGAGGAAGAATCTCAAGGAGATGATGGGTTACCCCTCCTCTCTCCTCTTCAGAAGGCACTGCTGTTACAACCGGGATACCTTGATATATCTGGCGACTGTCTGCCGAGATTATTTCCGTTTCGAGAAGGCGTGCCAGCTCCACGGCAAGGGCCGACTTCCCGGAGGCAGTCGGCCCTGTTATCACATACAAAGTCTTATCTTTCATTGTGCCACCAGACGGCAAATGTTAACTATGACGTCTGTAGCCTTCTCCATACTNTGGATTGCCACATATTCATANCGTCCGTGGNAGTTCTCGCNCCCTGCAAAAATATTGGGGCAAGGAAGNNCTTTNAAAGAAAGCTGCGCACCATCCGTACCGCCGCGTATGGGCTGCACTTTTGGTTCTACCCCCGCTTCTCTCATAGCCTTCTCTGCAATCTCTATGATATGCATTACGGGTTCTATTTTCTCCCGCATATTATAATACTGGTCCTTGATCTCTACTGAAGTACTACCGGGAAATTCCATATTGGTCTTTCTTACCAGATGCTCAAGTTCACGCTTGCGGCTCTCGAAGCGACTGCGGTCATGGTCACGTATTATGTATGTCAAAACCGTTTCCTCCACACTACCTTGAATACCGATGAGATGATAGAATCCTTCGTAACCTTCCGTATGTTCCGGAGTTTCCCAACGAGGGAGCATAACGATAAATTGGGTTGCTACACGCATTGAGTTAATCATCTTATGCTTCGCTGTACCCGGATGAACATTACGTCCCTTTATCGTGACTTTAGCACTTGCGGCATTGAAATTCTCAAATTCCAGTTCTCCTACTGCACCACCGTCCATAGTATACGCGAAGTCAGCACCGAAGAGTTTAACATCAAACTTATGTGCACCTTGCCCTATCTCCTCGTCAGGATTAAAAGCTATACGGATTTTACCGTGTTTTATTTCCGGGTGAGACTGAAGGTGAGCTACAGCTGAAATAATCTCGGCTATACCGGCTTTATCGTCTGCTCCGAGTAATGTCGTACCGTCTGTCACAATAAGATCCTGACCCAAATAATTTGCCAGTTCAGGAAATTCTTCCGGAGACAGCACAATATTCTTTTCTTCATTAAGTACAATAACTCCACCGTCATAATTTTTTACTATCCGTGGACGTACATGCTTACCGCTCATATCCGGGGAAGTATCAAGGTGAGCGATAAATCCTACGACAGGCACTTCTTTTTCGATGTTTGACGGAAGAGTGGCCATAACATAACCATTCNCATCAAGCGATATCTCTNCAAGANCNATTTNTTNGAGTTCCTCCTTCAGGTAGCGTGCAAAAACCATCTGTCCCGGAGTGGAGGGATTCATGTTTGTCAGTTCGTCGCTTTGAGTGTCAAAGGCCACATAACNTANAAATCTATCAGNTACATTCATATTATTAGATGTTGGTTATCTGATTTTACCGCGTATGGCACCCGAGACTGAAGCGATGCCGAATCCGCACCCCCAAAATTAATAAAAAATTTGTTATAACCCGTCATAAACTTCGTGAAATCCATATAATCACATTTGCTTGTGTTTATCGCGCTCAGCTTCTTTAAAATAATTTGCTGATTACATTTCTGTTTTGTAATTTTGTAAATAATCGATTTCTATATGAGCGCAAGCAATAAAGGCAAGATTATGGTAAAAGCGCTGAAAATATTTGGATGGACTCTCTTTTCAGTTATTGTGGCTGTGAGTGTCCTGCTTTTTTGCGCTATAAAGTTTCTTGACTCCAAACGCCTCTCACCATTCATTGAACGTATAGCCGATGACCATATAGATGGTGAAGTAAAATTAGACGATATAAGAATCGGGTTTCATCCCCGATTCCCAATTTTAGATGTGAAGATTAAAAATCTTTCCGTTATCTCACATGCCTTCGATTCGCTGGCTATAGAAGACCGTGGTCTTTTGCCAAATTATGCCGATTCGCTGCTCAAACTTGATTATATGAGTGGTTCTCTCGACATCAAAAGATTACTTGTCAATAAAGAATTGTCACTTCGTGATGTGGTCTTGCGTGGCCTTAGTGTTAATCTGGTAATAGCTCATAACGGTAAGGCCAACTATGAAGTGATGAAGACACCGCCTGATACAGTGAAGTCGAAAAAAAGTAAGATGTCANGATTCCGTATCAACCGATTTGCCCTTGAGCAACCAAAGGAGATACNTTTCTACAATGCTGCTGATTCCACCTCCGCTTCAGTGTTGTTGCTGACTGATGCTGCTGTNGNGAGCGATAAGGANCCTACTTATCGNCTTATAATCAATGGTAATGTCACTNCTCCTAANGCCTCATTNCTNACCAACCTCCAACANATCGACTTTGGGTNAAATGGTAAAGTTTACTGGGATTCAAATCAACCCGGTCTGGTAGCAATGGATGAAATGGAACTCAGAAGTGCCTTTATTAAAGCTATTGTCACCGGTGAAATTGATTTTAGTAATGTTCCGATTGTCAGAAAAGGTATTGTAGAGCTCTTCCCTATAACAGTGAGCGATTTGTTGNCCGCCCTACCTGACTCGATTCGGCATGAATATGATCTTTATGAACCCAATTTCTCTACCGATCTTTCAATAGGTGGACGATTTGAACTTGTCAAACCGATGGATCTGACTACCGACACCATTCCTACCGCTATTGTCCGTTTAAACATCCCTCCCTCAAAACTACAATACGNGGAAGCCAAGTTTGAAGATATCTCATTGGAAGCAACTATTAAGACTCTTACTAATTGTCCGGACAGCACAATTATCGATATAAGTCAATTCACGGTTGCAGGGCCGGCTACCAAACTCAACGCGAACGCTACTCTTTACACCCTCTTCTCTGACCCTTCCTTCATTGCCAGTCTGCAAGGTCAGATCAATCTGGCTAATTTACCTCCGATTATCCGCGAGAGAATTCCCGGGTATATTTCCGGAACGGTGTCAACCGATCTCCAGACTAAGGGTAGTTCCTCAATGTTCAAGCCGGAACATATCCACCGCCTGATTGCAGACGGCAATGTAATAGCTGATGACGTTTATTTCCTATCAGCTGATACCAACAAGATGGTGGAGATAAATAAGGCAAGAATCGATCTCAACTCCAAACAAATTATTGACGGCAATCCAATATTAAATGCCAAACTGGATGTTGACACAGCCACTGTGCTTGTAGGAGGTGTTGATATAGCAGTTGGTTCACTTTCATTAGGAGCCGGAGTTGAACCTAACTCTCACAATGCCGACACAACCCGGCTTTTCCCGATCGGTGGCAAGTTGGAAGTAAACCGCCTCAACATCATCTCCATTACGGACAGTGCAGGAGGTCGTATCCGTAATCTGGAGGGTCATGTTTCTCTCCATAGATTTAAAAACAATAGCAATATATTNNACATTTTAGCTGANTTACACACCNGTCAAGTGACAGCGGGCTCCCTTNCNGACCGTATTCTCCTTAATGAGACAAANATTAATGCCACTCTTCATAAATTGCCTTCAGTTCATAAAAAAAAGAAAGTCGGCAGAAAAACAGTCAACAGTCATAAAAAATATTCTTACATACCGCCTGAATCCGTATTTAAATACGTTTATGCCAAACGTCACCATAAACCGGGCCAGAAACGCACACGGCGGGTTTATGGCGCTCAAGCAGCCAACGATGATGAGGTGCTCGTCTGGAACCTTGCTAAAGGCTTCAGCAAGTTCTTGAACGAATGGAAACTGAATGGGTCGGTGACTTCGCATAACGCACGATTGCTCACCCCTCTGTTTCCTCTTCGCAACCGTTTCACAAATCTTGACGTGAAATTCAATAACGACACTGTTAATATCTCGGATATAGCTTTACGTGTTGGAAAATCAGATATAGTATTATCCGGACTGGTTACCAATGTGAGAAGAGCTCTTACTGCTAAGACAGAGAATACTCTCAAGGTGAATTTATCATTATTGAGTGACACTATAGATATCAATCAACTCTCGGTCGGGGCATTCACCGGAGCGGCATACGCAGAACGACGACGTCATGGAAACAACAATATTATTGAAACAGCAGATGATGCAGCTTTGGAAGCTCACCTGGATGCTCTTGCAAAAGCAGGACCGGGGAAGTCATCTCCATTTCTCATCCCGGTTAATGTAGAGGCTAAATTGGACATCGGCGCCAATATTGTTCTCTATAGCGACTTAATGCTGCAAAATATGGGTGGTGAACTTTTAGTGTACGACGGAGGAGTCAATCTTCATCAAATGAAAGCAAATTCCGATGCCGGAAATCTCACTCTGTCCGCGCTTTATTCAGCACCTAACCCGGACAATATGCATATAGGATTCGGCCTGGAACTTACAGATTTCAATATAGGAAAATTTGTAAAGCTCGTGCCGGCAATTGATTCCATAATGCCATTAGTACATGACTTCTCGGGCACCATAGGGGCTGATATCGCAGCCACATGCCGTATTGATTCGGGTATGAATCTCATGCTTCCAACATTGAATGCAGCCATTAAAATAGATGGTGATAATCTTGCCTTCATCGACCCAAAGAAATACCGTACGTTAGGTAAATGGTTGGGATTTAAGAATAAGACAGACAACACTATCAAACACATGAATGTTGAGATGACCGTAGACGACGGTTTTATGCGGGTATATCCCTTCGTCCTTAATATCGACCGTTATCGCCTTGGCATCTACGGCTCTAACGATATAGCCATGAATTTCAACTATCATATTTCTGTGTTGAAATCACCGTTACCTTTCAAATTCGGCATCACACTTTCGGGAGATCCAAAGAAATATAAAGTGAGATTCGGCGGTGCCAAGTTTAAAGAAAATACTGCCATCGAGAGTGTCAATGTCGTGAATGATGCACGTATCAATCTCATCGATCAGATTGAAAATGTCTTCAGACGAGGTGTTCAGAATTCACGTTTCGCTAAATTACAGATTTCTCGTCCGATTGGTTTTGAAGCAATAGACGACCCGGGATTAAGTGCTGCCGATTCACTGCAACTGATCAATGAAGGTCTGATAGATGCCTCCACCCAACCGGGAGCAGACATAAGACACGATAAGGCCAAGAAGAAAAACAAGAAGAAATCAAAGGAAGAATCAGAAAATGACAAAGACCGACCAAAGAAAAAGAGAAAAAGATTCCTCTTTTTCTGACCGCTGAAAAACAACTTATTTCATTTTGCCATCCTGCTGTTCAGATATTGTTCAAAGGCTGCTTTGTATAAGTCAGTAACACGAATCATTGTGTCTGCAATGTAGATACATAGGTTGCGGTCTATGGTACGTATATGAGGTAATGCTACTATATGACTTCTGCTCACACGCATAAACCGAGATTTCGGAAGCAACTCTTCTGCGTTTTTCATGGTTAAATGGGTAGTGATAGGAAGAGCTCCCTCTATGAAAAATCTGACATAGTCTTTCATGCCCTCGACATACAAAATTTTATCCACATCAGTTTTCTTGAGTTCCCCGTTAGCCCGTAGATAAATTTCTTTACAGTCCGTTTTTGTAGCATTGGCTGTATTTTCTTTGGCATTGAACCATTCACGAGCCTTCTCAGATGCTCGCAGGAACTTATCATATCTGATCGGCTTCAAAAGAAAATCAATTGCAGATACATCATAGCTCTCAAATGCATATTCTTTAAAAGCTGTAGTGAATATCACCTTTGTCTCGGAAGGCAACATTCTGGCCAGTTCCATGCCATCCATATCAGGCATCTGAATATCAAGAAAGAGCACATCCACAGGTTGCTGCCGAATTGCTTCAATAGCCTCAACGGAGTCAGTGTATGACCCTTTAAATTCAAGAAATGAAAGACGGGCAACAAAACTTTCCAGCAAACGCACTGCCAAAGGTTCATCATCTACAATTGCACAGGTGATTGTTCTCATAATTCGATCTTTAGAAAGATGTTAAAATTCTGCTCGTCAGTATTCTGACTCCATTCATATCTTTTGCTGTAAAGCAAATCAAGACGTCTCTGCATATTCGTTAGTCCGATACCGCTTCCACTGTTATTTTCTGTTCCTTTGGCATAGTTAGTATTACTGCAGCTAAACGAAACGACACCTCCTTTTTCTATCATTGAGATGGAAATAACCGAGGGACGGTTTGCACTTACGCCATGTTTGAAAGCATTCTCTATAATACTTATGAGTAAGAGTGGCGCAATCCGGGCATTGCCTGATTCTATAGAAAAATCAGTATTGATAATTGTCTTGTCGCTACAACGTAAGCTCATTAACGAAATATAATCTTTCATAAAATTCACCTCCATCTCCAACGGTACCGAAGGCTTCGATGATTCATAGATGGCATAACGTAACAGATCGCTCAGATTACTGATGGAATCTTGCGCGCGGTCAGCATCAAAAGCCACAAGTGCGCTGATATTATTAAGAGTGTTAAACAGGAAATGAGGATTAAGCTGATTCTTCAGCCAAACAAGCTCTGCTTCGGCATGTCGACGTTTTTCTTCCTGCATCTGCTCTTTCAAGGCTTTAGTACGCCGTGAATTTCGCAGAGCGAAAGCAAGTGATGCAGAAGTGAAAAAGAAAAGTATATTGCCGATAAACAATGCCGAGATTACATAAATCAGTTTCACATTATCCATTGGATTGTTTTCATCGGTTGGCCAACTACATAATTGTAAACCGATTATCAACATTGCAAGGCATAAATTCAAGGCAATATAACGAATATATTTTCCCTTATGACTAAACTGAGGCACAAGCCACCAGTAATTGATCATGAAAATCAGATAGCATATTCCGATGGGTGAAGCAAGACTCAGGAAAACAGTAGTCGCATAGTCAAACTCTCCTGTAAAGGTATATATTATGGCTGACGGAAGCAGCAGCAGTCCTAATGAGACTGCTGTCTGCGAAATGGCTAAGATAATATCCTGTCGTGCTGCTCTCATGGATTTGCAAGAGGTGATTTTTGCAAAATTAGCAATTTATTTTTAAATTAACTGCCTGTCATTAAATATTGCCTGTATTTGTGATAGTCTCAGCTTCCGAACTTCTGTCAATATAGTCATTATTTATGAAATTACTTTTGACCTCCTTTATTTTTGAACTGCTTCCGAATTTGAAGGTCACTCCTAAGTTGACAGACGCAATAGAAACCCTGATCTTGGTAATATTGGTGAATACCGGTGTTTCAGTATAAGTATCCATCTTTATTTTACCCCCTTTTGACAGGCCTGAATTTACTCCAAGACTCACCCCGAGACGGTCATCAAGGAATGACTTGGATAAATTTAGTCCAATCATCTGAAACCCGGTGCTCCATCCCTGCAAAGTACGGCTCTTTGAAGAACCCACAAGAAAAACATTGCTACTAATCTCACCCGGAAGTTGCTGCTGTAAGCCTAACATTATGTTTCCTTGTAAGCCACTGTTAGAAGCATTGAGTTGGTTTGACCTTATATCAAGATAGCTGACATCTCCATTTATAAATAACCTTGTCTTTGACCCTATTTGCCAATTCATGTAAGCATTGAGTGTGGTGGTGGTGCGTTTTACGACATTACCATAGGTAGTGTTGAGCACACCATCTTCCATAAAACTATACTGTTCTATACCGTTCCCGGTGTAGGCATTGCTTAATGTGGCATTGAACATGAAATTTGACTTGAATAAGTTGTACACAAGGCTTACATTATGTGTCTTTTCCACACCAAGATCGGGATTGCCATAAGTTATTTGTGTAGGATCTGACTGATTTACATAAGGATTCAAGTATGAAATACCGGGTCTTGATATACGCATATTATATGTCAGTCCAAGATTGGATCCCTGAGTCAGATTGTAACTGATGCTTGCCGACGGTACAAGATTACCATAGTTATCGCTATAATCATCTATATTGCTCATCCTGTATTTCACTCCATGCCAGGTATGTTCATAACGGATTCCGGCCTTGGCTGAGAATTGGGTGTTACGGAAACTGTATTCGCCATAAGCGGCTCCAATTTTATTGTCATTTTTATAGATGACGCTGCCATCTGAATCATAATCCGCATCTACGAAATAAGAATTGTCAGCTGTTGCAGACCGGAACGATCCTTTTAGCCCTACAGAAAGCGTATTATTATCATTAAACTTCGAGGTTAAATCTGCAACCAGAATTTGTTCTGTTGTTCGTGCCTTGCTATCGCTCTTGCGGTCCGGCATAACCATACCATCCGGTAAAGTTACATTGAAATCATTATCACTCAGAGTATTTTGTGTTTCATGAGAAATCTGGTAAGTGACTTGAAATAGATTACGTCGTCCGGCACCAAAACTGCGGCTTAAGTTGACACTTCCGTTTATCCCCTGTCGTAGAATATCATTATCTCCAACAGTGAAATATGAAAGTGTATTGTTGCCGGCATGTATGATATCGGTCGTAGAAATACCTTTTGTACCCGCAGACAATCTGTTGAGTGCAAAAGAGGCTCCCATTGTTGTGAGTGAGTCAATTGAATATTCAAGGCTTAGATTACCCATACTGAAAGGAACGTGCAATTTAGTTTTCGAGTTTGTACCTGTTGTTGTGTTACCTTGTGTTGTGACATTAGAAAAGGATGTGGATCCCGGCCGCATATCATTATGTATTAAATTAAGACTTGCAGACATTTTTCCAACTTGTCCGCTTGCATATATGTTTCCGCCTAACCCACGGTTACCACCCCTTAGACTTGCCGAGACATTATAGCCTTTCATATCGCCGGTTGCGCCGCCAACCTCTTTATTCATAACAAGATTCAACACACCTCCTACACCCTCAGCATCATATCGGGCGCCGGGATTGGTAATAACCTCCACCTTCAAAACAGCTGATGCAGGCATCGATTTGAAAATCTGACTCGGATTGCCCGAAAATAAAAGACTTGGTTTCCCGTCAACATAAACTTGAAAATTAGATGATCCGTTTACTGTGATGTTATCTTCTCCGTCAACAGTAACCATAGGAACCTTACGCAACATCTCAAGTAAAGAGAACGTTCTGGAGTCAGAATCCGAAGATACATTATAGGTCATTTCATCTGCACTCATCTGAACCAGAGGACGGCGCCCAACAACTTCTACTTCATCAAGATTTTGTGCATCTTCTTTCATGATGATTTCACCGAGATCAAGATTTTCGTCGTCACTCATTGAGATTTCACGGATAATTGTTTCTTTACCAATAGCCGAGAACTCAAATCTAAAATTTCCTCCTTTATCTGTATCAACCAAAAAATTACCCTTACTGTCGGTAAGCACAGTGGTCAACGGTTTATCACTGTTTAGATTGAATACCCTGACTGTAGCATAAGGTTCACCTTCGTTAAAAGTGGGATCGTAAAGTATCCCCCTTACAGTAGCAGCTTCGGATATCAAACCTATCATTATTGATGAGAGAGTGAGTATTATTTTTTTCATAACATCGTGTTTTTAATTCGCTTGTTTTTAATTACACGACAAAGTTATGTCACCCTTCCCCTCTATAAAAGGATTTTTCGACCAACTACCTATTTCCTTAGACGAATTTCATTCCGCTGCTTCCTCTTCAAGCTCTCGTATGTCTCTTAAGAGCGTATCGTTAGTGCGCTGCATCTTACGATAGAGTACGAGCATTACGACTACACCAATTATGCCCCCTATTATCCCTCCTGCCAACCCCCCGGTTCGAGCCACCTGTTCCAATTCACTTGATGTCATATCTATATTTCTCATCATAGCTGTCAAAAAAGCTATTACCCATAGGACACAAAGCGGACCGGTCACAAATATCTGAATATGCCGCTCCCTCTTCTGCCGTAACAGAAATTTCTTAAGCTCAAGTATCGAGGCTGAACCAAACAAATCAGATGGAATACGTACCGTGCGCCAGTCAAGCGCAGTGTCCAATCCACCTATTATAAAGAAGATAAAGGCATACCATTGTGATATACCATAGACGGCGCTTATGATGACAAAAAGCAGGTAGACCAAAGGGAAAGTGATAATTTCAAAGTTGACATACCTATTAAGCCAGGAGGCTTTACTGCGCATCACCTTGCGCAAGAGCTCCTTATTAACAATCTGCTGTGTATCAAGTTGTTTCTTCAACACAACGAGCTGCTGACGCATTATTTCGATTTCTTCCATTGTTTCAGTCAGTTAAAGGGATTTTAGTTTCTCTTTAATTCTCACAAGACGCACTCCCACTGCCCGCACCGAGATACCCACTATAGCTGCTATCTCGTCGTAGGAAAGATTTTCGAGCCAAAGTAGTACAATAGCACGATCTACAGGCTCAAGGAGCGTGATACGCTGATGGAGCTGGGCAGTCTGTCGGTTTTCGGCAGAGTCGCCATCAAGCACATTGGGCGCGATTCCAAGTGGTACGGTCTTGATGCGTTTCTTTCGTTTGTAAGATATACAAGTATTCATGCTCACACGATAAACCCAGGAACGGAAATCAGCCTCTCCACGAAACTTCTCAAAACCATTCCAGAGATTGATGAGCACCTCCTGAAAAAGGTCATCAGTCTCAGCCCTTGTCTCTACAAACATATAGCATACAGAATAGATCGTACTCTTATGCTCCATCACCATCCGCTCAAAGTCTATTTTCAGATTGGAATCCATATCTTGTTAATAAGTGGAGGTTACGAGTATACGTTTTGATATACCTTTCAAAATACGTTTTGACCATTAGACGCAACTTTCCAACAAAAATTACATGCTTCCATCAAAAAATAACCGTAAATATGATGGAGCTGATCTAATCACTCTAAACAGCCTATCTCAAAAGACAATAATGAATCCTCCGGAGAGTTTATAGTATGTGAACTCTCTTGAGGATTCATTATTTAACCAAATAACGAATACGTAGCCATAATAATCTGAAATGAAAGAAACAACTGTAGATATCTCCTTTTTGGTAGATATTCTTCATAAAGAAAAATGCTCCTGTGTAGTGTGCAAGAATGATAAAGTCTCTTTATTCCACCAACGCGGAATAAAAGACCTGTTGCTTTTGTATAATTCTTCGGATTCCGAACTTGAAGACGCACTTGTTGCAGATAAAGTAGTTGGAAAAGGGGCAGCCGCGTTGATGATTCTCGGTAAGGTGAAAGCTATACATGCCGATGTTATAAGCATTCCGGCTCTGAAATTGCTTGAAAATGCTCATATAGAAGTTGAATATGCCTCTCTGGTGCCTAATATCATCAATAGATCCGGCACAGGAATCTGTCCGGTTGAAAAACTATGTAGCGACTGCCGGACTGCAGAGGAATGCCTTCCCCTTATTAAAGAATTTGCAACCAAGAATAACTTCTTTCAATCCGGTAATCAGTAGGCTGCACTACCCATAATTTTCACATCCTCTACACTCGATTTCCTAAGAATTTACTAATTAACAATTCCCTTAGTTGAAAACCTTCTGTTGATACAGAAATGACATCCCTCATCAATAAGACATTCTGTGATTTCTTTAAAACAGTTGCGTACATCAGAAGGTAGAGGACAAACTATCTCATTCCATTCCGACATAGAATTTGCAATATTCAACGGAAGATTCAATAGTGTCACTTTAAGCCGCTTTGCAAGTCTTGCCGCTTCGTGTTTGCTCAATATGGCATACGTTGCACAGTTATAATCCGGTTCATCATAATCTGTATGTTCACACATAATGACAAGATTAAGATTAGTATCATATCCGACATATATCACCTCAAACACAGAGAAATCTTCGTGAGAGTTGAACACACATACGCATCGGATTAAATCATCTGATATCGGTAATTCCCTTTTCATAGTTCGCTTTAGAATAAAATTGTCAAAATAGATCTTGTTCTACTCGGACAACATTATTATACAGTTCGTCGCTATCGTCTTCTCTCGTTATTCTCCAGCTTACGAATGCACACACATCTTCACACTTCTCGAAGAGGCAACGCTGCCGTAACAGATTTTCGTGAGATGTTGATGCTACATAGATATAAATTAAGTGATTGAAAACTGTAAAAATATGAGTTGTGCCATGTAGGGACACATCCCATCATGGCGCAAAAATAACAAAAATTCACTATCAAACCAAATGAATTATCAAAAAGATCACAAATAACACATATTAAGCGCTTCCGGTACTAACGCCATAGTACATCACTGTACAGTAGATCAGAAGGTATTTTTACTGTGCTACCAGTTCTATTACAGCACTTGTATTGTGATGCCAAGTGAAAACATTAAGACCCACTTTCATCAAATAGTCTCCCGAGAAGATCTTTCCATTTTGTGCAAATGTTGACTCTGTCCCGGGCATCAGATTTATTTCCTTGACAAGATATTTCTTGTCCGGATCAAGGCCCTGTAATTTTACAGCCGGGAGTTTCTCTTGAAAACGTGGAGACAGATCATACGCGAACAAAACTGCCATATCCTTGGATTTGTCAACATACTCTACGGCGTAAGGGGAGGATATATTGGTGATAGTATTAAGGTCTTATACTCCTTCAAACGGAGATTTAATAAAATAATTATCGTATATTTGGCTGTTATGGTTTGTCATTATTGTTGTATAACTCATATAGAAAATGTAAATTTGCAGTAATTCTCGTTCTCTATACAGAGGTAATAAGAAAATGGATGTATTACGTAAAGAGCTAAATGCCTTCTATGAAAGACAAAGGCTTGAGGAAGATGTGCTTGACTATAGTGTATTGACTGAATGTAAGCACAA
>WFLX010082313.1_pt1 | contig 24944 bp, 26 predicted proteins | sample 4967041 | NCBI WGS metagenome assembly WFLX01 (sample SAMN12857096, study PRJNA449069) | gut metagenome | isolation source: stool from male and female vole | host: Microtus ochrogaster | place: USA:Florida | collected 2017
GGAAGTATACTCCATATGAGCCCGGGGCTGCATTCTGCCATGCGCCGGGATTATTTTTATTAGTCATCACAGCTTTGGCAAGCGCAGCCGTAGATTGCTGCACCTCTCTGCTTATCGGGAATGGCAAGCCATCGAATGAAGGGTGACTGAAAGTCCAATACATGGCCATTGCCTCCTGCACATGGCGAGGTAAAGGTTGCTGACCAAAACGATCGGTATAGTAATTGCATACACCGGCAAGAGTAGCAAGGTCTCCTTTCAGCATTGCAGTGGCGCAAAAGTAGTCCCAAGCAAGTCGGTTGTTGCCATTCCCGTCGAGCACAAGCATGGCCAGTATCTTATCAAGTTGGGAATGATAATAAAATCCATCTTTCGTAAAACCGTTACGACGCAACTGACCATAAATGGGGTGCGCCTCAACTGCACTGTCGTTGCCAAGAAGAGTTTCCGCCTGTTTAGCCCAATCCTTGTAGAAAAGACTATTGCGGAGGAAGCCTATATATTTTGCAGCTACATCATAATTGCCATTGATTATCATGCATTCAGCCAATCGCTTCATAAAGCGCCCGCTCTTGCGATCGTTCATTATAGCTTCTTGAAGGTCGAATGATGTGGAAAAGGCAATGTTGGTAAGTCCCAAGCGGAAAAGTGCCTCTGCAGTGATAAGTTGAGATGTATTGTCGAGCTTATAGTCACCGATCAATCCTTCTACGCCATTCTGATCAAATTGAAACATCGACTCAGTCAGTTGTCCGGTCATTCCCAATGCAAGGTTCAGAGCTTGCAGCGAGAAGGTATCAGTGGGACGATCTTTCTTTGCCCTCTCAATTATTTCCAACCAACGTCCTTGCCTGACGAGTGATTCATAAGCAAGCATACGGCTTTTGTCAGCATTGAAAGAAGCAGGCACATAAATAAATGCGAAGATCGCTACTGCGGCTGCCACTGCATACGAGATATATCCTTTCAAGCTTTTCTTGATCAGAGTGACAAGGGGGACAGCTGCCATGATGCCTATGATGATGAAGAATTTTGAGGGATAGACTTCCGGAATCCGATAATAATTTATTCCTAACATGAGGCTGCTCAATGGGTATTGTCCGAACCATAGCTTATGGATAGCTACTACAGCAAGCCAACCTACCAAAAGCGCCACATTAGCTCCCTTATGGCGCAATATGCAACATGTGGAGATAAAAATAAAGGCAATAGGCCCGGCAAGCCAATAAAGTAGACAGAAAGCAGCAAATATTATCAGAGTGTCTGAAACTACAGCCTGACGGGGGAACACTGTCAACACATAGGTGAATAGGGAGGTAAGGAGCATGGCTACCGCTAAGGAAAAGAGTATGTTTTCATCGCCCATCCCACCTAAATAGACAATTGAAGGGAGAGCAGAGAGGGCGTAAGCTATTTCCGAGACGGCACAACGACGGCATGCCAAGCCTAAGAATACCTGCGTCAGGGTCAGCACAAGGGCAGCAAGCAAGCTTCCGTAAAGGGGTACATAGTAGAACTGTACGACGAATTCAGAAAGATCGTCGGCAAATCCTCCGGGAACGGATATGGCATGGGTGAAATAGCTGCCCGTGAACTGGAAGAGCTGGTATTGTTCCTGATAGAGGAGATATTGGGGGACTTTGCGGATTTGAGATGAATTTTTTTGTGAAAAAATTTGCATAATTGGAACAAAATTGCTACCTTTGCATTGTTGTTAAACGACATAGTTCTTTGACATATGAAGTACTCTGAACTCGAGGCAGAATTAACTGCCGCCGGATGTTTCAAAGCGCGAGCGGGTGGTAACCATAACATATGGTTTTCACCAATCACCGGAAAAACCTTTCCTTTAGGCCACCATGGTGCTAAAGAGGTTCCTCCCTCCACCGTTCGCTACGTTCGCCGTAATGCAGGTTTAAAAAAAGCCTAAATTACGAATTCAGAAGGAGAGCCGAAAACTCAGCTCTCCTATTTCACAATTAAAGAATTATGATTTGACAATAGGGAGCTTTATGCTCCCTTTTAAAGGAACATTGAAAGAAAACAATATAAATGAAAAGGAAAGTAGATGTAATTTTTGAAATGGCCAAGGATGGTGGATGTTCTTGTTATTTAAAGCAAGAGCTACCTAACATTGCCCTCACTGGCTATGGTCCGAATCCACATGAAGCCAAAGCTGACATGCTGCAGGCATATCAGGAAATAAAGGAACTGCTTGCCCAACAAGGTAAAGTGGTAGATGAACTCGATTTCGCCTATCACTACGACATGAAGTCTTTTTTTAATTATTTCGACTTCCTCAATGTATCAAAAGTTGCTCAGCGTGCTGGAATTAATCCTTCGCTAATGCGGAAGTATACCTCTGGCGTAACCAAGGCTGGGGAGAGTCAATATCAAAAATTAGAAAAAGCCATTAAAGCAATAGCAAAAGAATTGGCCGATGCCAATTTTTAAACGCCCGCGAGGGTACTTCATAAATCAAAGAACATGCCGAAAGGCGGAGGAGGCTGTGTCTATGTAGGCGCAGCCTCTTTTTTCAGCGCCTGGAGGAGGCCTTTTGGGCCTTGATTTCCCGGTGCATGCGGGCCACAAGGTGAGCAAAGAGGCTTGCCTTCATGGTGGAGACGTCGATCTGAAATTTGAAGTACGACATCATGGCCGCTATCTGGCCGTCGAACTCCCTGCGTATGTCGGGGTGTTCCCCGCTTTGGCTTTCGTCNTCAAACTGNNTCANGGCGTACAACACACGTTCTANCCCGNCTTCCACCTCTGCCTTGAGCCTTGTGTCGTTCATGGACATTGCATTGATGCCATACTCCTGGAGGACTTCACGCACGCGGTCGTATTCCTGCAACGAAAGCAGATTCAGACATATCTTGAACATCAATTCTGCCATACGGTTTTTCAGCTTCTCGTCAAGGGTCGAAATGAAGCTTTTGAGACCGGCGCTGTCGGTGATGTCCTTGTACTCGATGATGATGTTGCGCATGGTCAGAGCCTTTTCAGTGGCCGACATTCCCACTGGAGCTTCGAGTACGCTGAGGTCGCCGCAAAGGAGGTCAATGAACCGGGCCATTGTCAGTTGGTCAAGCCGTGTAATCATATCCGGGAATTCTTGTATTGGTCGAAGTCGTTACGATAGGCCAGAGCAAGCTGGATGCGGGTTTGACGCTGGATGAGGTTACCCACTCGGTCCACCGAGCGCTCCAGCGCGGTATAGTCATTGTTGACCACAACCGGGTGGTCTTTCTTGGGCGTATCAGGGAGCATCCCAAAGTTAGTCAGAGAGGTCTCGAAGTCCCTGGCGTCGGGGATTACGGAAGCTCCGCGGGGCATGTCAACCAGCGTCGGCTTGTCGGGTGTCAGCCAAGCGTTGCCATTGAATACGATGATTTCGGAGCGGCCGCCGTCACCTACAACGGCCGGACCACCCTTGTGGCAATCGGTACCTTTGGCATATTTGGGAATGGGTGTTGCGAGAATGGTGGCAATCTGGACGGCACCCATAGCCCCGGCTATTGCGGCCATAGCAATGCCAACAGGGAAAGGCGTCATCTGGAGTGCGTTCATGATGGCCAAGGCGGTTGAAATACCCGCTTGCGCCACACCGTTAGCCTTATCCCACACGGCCTGCTTGTACTTGAGCTGCTGTTTCTTCTTCTCGAGTTCCTCTTCCTTTTTTGCGGTCTTAGCCTCGGCGGCACGTTTGCGGGCCTCACCCTCCTCCTCGGTAATGACTTTCTTCTCCACAAGTTCGGAGATGCGTTCCTGCTCGCGGTCGTTGAAGGCCTGGTTTGCCTCTTCCTGCTCTTCGATTTTCTCAACCTGGGCGTCATAGACGGCCGACACAAGGGAGTTTATATTACCGATGGCCTCGGAAGCGACCTGGAGCCACTTTTGTGCATTGGAGATGCGTTTCTTTGTTACATCCTCGTCGGCCTTGGTGGAGCGCTGTGCATTTTCCACGGCCTTGTCGGCCATCAGCTTCTCCAGGGCAATCTTGGCCTTGGCAAGTTCCTGCTCGTACTTAAGACGGTCCTGCGCTGAAAGGTTCTCGGTCTTGAGCACCTCCTCAATCATCTTGNNTGACGCTTCGGCACTTTCTTTGGCATATTGGTAATTGAGTTGCGCANGGTCGGNATCGAATTTGGCCTGAATTTGCGCGGTGNTTTCTCCGTTTTCTTGTGCAAGGGCCAACTCTTCGGCGTAACGTTTTTTGAGGTTGTTGATAGACTNCGTGTTGGCCATTTGTCGCTGCACCTCCTCGTTGGCATATTGCTCCTGAATGCTTTCGGCTTTCTTTACGGCATATTCGGTTTCGAGTTCTTCCCGGAGAATGGCATACTTCTCTATTAGGTTGAGTCTCATTTCCTCGGCCTCCTCAGTGGTAAGGGTCTTGTCGTTCTCGGCCTTGATGATGTTACGCAGTTCTGCATCCTGCGTATTTGAGAGTTGTTTGAGTTTCCATTCTTTCTCTTCCTCAGTACCCTCTTTGACAATGGACAGATGGGAGGCGATTAGTTCGGCCTCGGCTTTGTTACGGCGCTCCTGGATGCTGATTTGGATTGCGTATAGCTTCTGCTGATGTTCGGCCTCCAGTCCTTCGATTTGTTGGAGGATGGCAGCACGCATATCCTTCTGCGTGGATGCAGTCTTGGCAAGCTGGTCGCGTAATTCCTTGAGCCTGCGGGAGTATGACAGCATCTCGGCCTGATATTGACGCTCAAGGCTGTCGGTGATGATGTTCAGGAGCGCATCTTCTCCGGTCTGCACTGCCTTCTTGAGCTCTTCGGCACGCTTTTTGGCCGCTTCGGTGGTCTTTTTATTCTTCTCCTCGGTCTCCTTGGCCTCGTCCTGGTCTATCTTGTCAAGGGAGAACTGAGCAGCCTTGTCGAGGTTGAAGTTGATTTCCTCAAACATACGCTGGGTTATCTTCTTCTGCTCAAGCAAAGTGCGTGCAATAGCCTTCTGCATCTCCAACTCCTTGAGGATGATTTGGCGCTTGTACTCGTACGTACCGAGGCTTACTTTCTTTTCTTCTTCTTGATATGTAGCAATTACCTTGTTGAGGTAGTTGAGGCTGTCTTCCTTGTGGGTTTCAAAGTCCTCATCTGCCTTTTTCTTGNCTTCGAGGGCGGCCAGATATTCGTCCTCGTCATCATCATAGAGTTCGCTGGCCATCTCGAAGAGTTTTTCAGCGGCCTCTTTTTCGGCCTGCTTGTTCTTGAGGCTTTGCGCAAGGACTTCTGATTCAGTGGCACCGCGTGCTTTCATGGCCGCAATGTTGCGGTTGTTGGCTTCGGTCATGTCCTCCAGAGCCTGCTTTTGTGCTTTATAGGACTTAACCGCATCATCACTTACCCCGAAGAAGAATTGAAAGGCTTTCACAAGTCCCCATATAGCGGCTATGGCTGCTGTGATGACTACCACCAACAAGCCTATCGGGTTGGCATTGGCGGCGGCGTTGAAACCCCACTGAGCAATGGTGAGAGCCTTGGTGGCCAATACACCCTTCCCTACGGACATGGTGTGCAGGTTCTCGGCTATGGTTCTGAGTTTGGTCTGCGCCAGGTTCACGCCCTGCATCACGGCTGATTGTGCCTGAAGGGTGTTCTGAATGGAGGCCATTGCATTTGAGGCGGCGATGGCGGCTTGCAGCTTGGTTTGGATTTCGGCCAGGTCGTCGGTGCTTATACCAAGCATCTCGGCGGCTCCGGTGGCCAGCCCGAAACCGTCTATGGCCAGCTGCATGCTACCAGCTATCTGGTCAAACCCCCGGGTGTCGGAAGCGGCATTGGCAATGGCCTGGTTGGTATCACCGATGGCGTCCTTGAGTTCGCCGGCCTGCTCTATGAGGTCGCTGATATGAGAGGCCAAGGCCTGCCCTTCGGCCGACTTCTGCTCTTCCTCGCTCAGCTTCTGATATTGAAGTGAGAGAGTCGCAATTTCCAACACGAGGTCCTTGAGGTCGGCCTTCAATGATTGGGATGCGATTGCATAGTTACCGACATTGCGCTGATGCTCGCCGATGTCGGCACTCATGTCTTTGAGGGCGGCGTCGAGTTCTTGTATGGTGGCCTCAAGTTCTTTGCCCTCTGCGCTTTCACGGGTGACGCCGTCCAACTCTTTATACACACGCTTGAGCATCTCCAGCTGGTGCGAAAGTTTGTCGATGCTGTCGGCGGCATCGCTGTTGGCCTTCTCTTCCATCTTCATGGACTGGTTCAACTGCGCTTTCTGCATAGCCAGATCACGCCCTTTGGCAAGTAGTTCGGTCTGGCGGTCCATATATTCGTCATAGGAAATCGCCCCGGCCTGGTATTCCCTCTGCAGGGCCCGTTGTTCGGCTCCATTGAGGCGTATCTGCTCGGTTACCTGTATCATTATGGCCAGCTGAGCCTTGTAGCTTTCTCGGACCTTGTCCAGGATGCTCGCCACTTTCTGACTGCCAGTGTACTCCTCCCTTGTGAGTTTGTTCACCTTTTCCCGCTCCATCAGCTGGCGGGATATGGTGTTGGAGGTGTCTCCGATTATCTTCTCCTGCTTGGTCATGACAACGGAGAGCTGCTCGGTGACCTTGGCCGCTTCCTTGGTCTTCTCGATGTACAGTTTTTCCAGCTTGTCGATATCACCGACCACTTTCACGTGGATTTCAATACCTTTGGCCAGCTCCTTTGCCGTGTTGGTGTAGGAGGTGACAAGGTTCTGCATCTCGGTGTTGAGTTCCTTGACCTTGTCTATGGTTTCTTGCGGTACAAGGTCGCTTATTTTAATCTCGCTCATCAGTATGGGGTTATGTATTCGATAATGGTGTTTGCTTCAACATCAGCGGCTATACCGAAGCCGTAGGTGTCATCCGCTTTCTTGATTATTCCGACTGTCACGCCCTCGGATTTGGCAAAGGCTTTGGCCAATCGGCGTATGCGTTCGAGTTCCTGACCCAAGCGCTTGTTCTGGCATCCGCAACTCATCGGTATCCGCAATCTTTAAAGAAGGTTTCCAATTCGGGATAAAGGAAATTCTTGTTGAAGTATTCAATGGCAGTAGGACCCATGTCAAGAATGTTCTCTCCATATTTGGCCACTATATCGGGGCCGTTTTTGACTCCGGGATCCGTGACCAGCACATTGCCTCTGCGAAAAGCATTAATCTGGTTGAAGAATGTGCCGTCGATATAGAGGTTGGGCACCATCAGCAGGCGCGCCGGAAAGCCAAGCAGGTTGCTCTGACGCGGTGGTGTTATCCTGGCTTTCCAAACTTTGTAATCCATTGCACGATGGTACCATTTGCCAGGCTCGTTGAAGAAGTCGTCGTCATCGTAGGTAGGACGCAAATTCTTCTCCTCTCCGTTCAGACCGCTGTACAGCTGCTCCCGGATGAAGAACACCACAAAGTCACGATGGTCGTCAAGGCTCTTGATTATCTGTTCCTCGAGGCCTGAGGCTATCTTGCCGATTATGTCTGCTACTTCTAAGATTCCCATGGTTAAAAAATGAGGGCGGAGTGTGACCCCCGCCCTTGTGATTAAACTTTCTTGCGACTTCTTCGTAAAGGCTTGATGAGGCCGTAGACTTCGGAAAGCATCTTCTTTCGGGTTTCCACGTCACGGTCCAGCCACAGGACCTTGATGTGAGCCTCCTCAAATTGCGGGTAAGTCATCTTCCTGATGGCTTCCTCGTTAAAATTCACTTTCTCGAAAATCATGCTACCTGTTCAATGCCTTTGATACCTTTTTCGTAGAGGACTTCGGGGGCGGCCAGACTGACGCTCTTGCCGGCCTCCATTGTGACGGAAATGGTCTTATCGGCGCTGTTGTAGGTCACTGCGCTGGCATCGGGGAAGATGTCAGTTCCGTTTTCGGTTACCAGCGGACCGAAGAGCCCGGTGAGGTCATATCCACCGACCTTCTCCACGATTTTGTACTTGGAGGACTCCTCGTCTACCTTCTGAAGCTTGACCTGGTTGAGGCCGAGTGTGAGGTTCTGAGGGTGGAAACCGAGAGCAACATAGTTGAATTCCTCGATGGCTTTCTTGGGGTCGTCGAAGGCGAAAGTGACCGTCATGGACGACTTGGCCGAGGAGGTGGGATGAGGCGTGGCATCGGAGTAGATGGTGGCCATAGGGAAAGGGGCCAGCACGTCGGTGCCGTCGTCAAGGCCGTAAAGCCAGCCATTCTCATCGTAGAAGTAAGCTCCTCGGGGAACATGACTTGTGCGGGTGAGGGAGGCGTGGAGTTCGGGATAGAACCGGATCATGGTGAAGGTGTCCTTGCGGGCGGAGAAGCCGTTAGGCTGCTCGGGGCCATAACCGACTACGGAGGTCTGCGCCTCACCTCCGCTTTTGGCATACTCTACGAACTTGTACAATCCATAGATACGCTCAGAGGGGTCGGCATGCGCCAGCTTTTCAAGGGCTTCGGCGGTGATGTCCTTGGGAAGTTTGGCACCCTCAGCTACGATGATGGCGCCGATCATTTTCCCGAAGTCAATGGGGCACTTGGTCACANCGNTAAAAAGTTGTGCTGAATCGCANGTTCTAAATTTATTCATATTCTCTGCAATTAGGATTTTNGACGATTAGCTTCAGATTGGTGATGTTAATGGCATCTATGGGCNCACTGACTTTGNCCCCGGNAGAGTCGTAAGCACCATAGCGGCCATATGAGTAATTTTCAGAGTATTCGTGGTCGATATGCTCGTCATAACCGAAATCGAATCTCCCATCGGCCATTAGGGCGCCGAGAAAGTNACTGTATATCGGACGCAGTATGTTCTCGAACGAGCTCACAAGACGCTGTTCGTTNCTGTACTGCTGACGGGTGGCACATGCGATGAGGACACGGACGGAANCACGGGAGTAGTAACCGGTGGAATTGCGCTCCTCCTTGAATNGACAAAAGANGGCAATCAACGNGAACTTCTGCGTGGTTCCAAGTTCACTTACGCTCATCTCATCCAAACGCTCTTTCACATACCGGGAATCACCGAACACATAGTTGATTGGCGGACATTCAATTTCCTGCGTTCCTCCGTAAAGGTCGGTCGGCCAAAGGATGTTGCACCCTTGAGACGTGGCTTTGGCCACGTCTGCGAGTATCTCTATGATTTCACGGCTTCTCATAGGTTGAACGGGTTGATTTTGGTTAGCATGCTTTCGGAGGTACTGATTCCCGTAAGTTTACATTCATCGCTCTTGGTCCACTTGACAAACAGAGTGTTCTTATCCACCATTGAGTTCCACGTAATAACCTGCCTGCGGATGGGCGACACATGCGTGTCGGCTACCTTGAGCATTACAAGGCCGTTGATGGTGGCCCGGGTGTTGCAAGTGCGGAGAATCTGAAAGAACACGTAATCGGCAAAGGGCTCCCGAAGGCGGGCACAGACGGCTTCGAAGTTAGCCTGCTTGGCCACTACTACTTCGTCGTCCTGACACACAAGGTAGGTGTGCACCTTATTACCGAGTGTTTCTCCGAGCATCTTCATAAGGAAACCCTCCTGGTTCTCCGCTATATATGCGTTGATACTCGTCAAAACCTCCTGCGCATTGGGATTGGGGAGCGTTCCCATGGTGGCGTTAAGGATTTGCCTGGAGCCTTTGGTGAAATACGAACAATCTATAAGCATCTTTACTCTGATTTTTTCGAGCGGCGGGTTGGTTTACGGGGAGATGCTGCTTCCTTAACATCAACCGCCTGAACATCTTTGGTGTCACTGATGGAAATGTATTTGTCGTCAGTTTGATTCGAAATGGCCGGACGGGTGGCCGGGAGAATGGTAATCAGACCCCGGCGCACCTTGTCGCGGCATATCCTTTGGACAAAATCAATTTCCTGAGGTTCACCCCTTACGATTATTTCCATCAGTCGTTGGTGGTGGTGCTGGAAGTAGTCGTAGTGGTGGTAGCNGGCTTGGTGATGGCCGTCTTGAGCTGGTTGAGGTCACCATAGGCGAACGACCAAGGCATGTACACCGGGAAGATGACCTCTTCCTGAGCGATGAGNACAACNTCGTTGGCCAGCTTGGTTTCCACGTCTTCGGCCCACTCGAGGGTAAGGGCGGTGTAATCCACCAGATGAGCCCCCTGGGCAAGGTCACCGAGCAGGTACTTGCCTGCGGGAATGCCTGCGTACTCGATGATGGGGCGGGAAGCAACATACTTCACGCCGTTTACAACCTTGATGAGCTCGAGGTTACGGCCAAGAGCGTCCTTTTCGCTGTCAATGGCGTTGACGGTGATGGGGTTGAGCACGATGAAGTTGGGGTAGTACTGCCCGAAGGTCATCACGGCGAAGGCAGTCTTGATGACGTCTTCGGTGTTGGGGGCGTCGATGTTCTTGAAGGCGGCGTTGTTCACCTTGAAGGTCATCTTCTCTACGGTAGACTGCGCCTCTTCTTCGGCGAGNGCAACGCCGACAAGGAGCACCTGACGGTCGGTTACCTTAACAGCCTGATGAACACCGTTGAGTGCGGTGGTGGTTGCACCGGCGAGGGTAATCATCATGCCGTCCAGGATGAAGGGCTGGGGGTTGGTGAACTCTACCAGCGTGTCAGCGCCACCGTTGTAGGGGGTGATGCTGGCCAGCGAGCCGGCCTTGCCCTCTACGATGGTCTCGTTGATGATTTTCTCCACGGGCTGCACACCCTTGTGGTTGGCGATGCCAAGGAGGGTTTCGCCGTTGCCGTCACCGAAGAGCACATTCCAGTCCTCGGCCATGAACACTGCTTCGGGAAGCATGGCCATGATGAAGGAGCGGATGTAGGCACGGCTCTTGAGCATGCGCTTGGACACGCGGATGTGCGTACCGAGGCGCTTGGTGCCGGTCTGCACTTCCTTGGCCTTGATGCTGGATTCGGGCAGACGGCCGTTCTCGGTCACATAGCGGGCGTTGCGGTCCATCGAATCAACCTGGGTGAAAGCGAGGTTGGGGAACTCGGGGTCGCCCTGAATGACCTTGAGGATGTCACGCATGTGCAGGGGCTTGTTGGCGATGGGAGTCACCACCCGGCTCTGCTGCTGGGTAATGAGGACATTGCCCTCGTAGTTGCTGGTCATGGAAACCACGTCCTTGAGGGAGAAGCCGTCGAAAGAGCCTGACTTGCGGGTGTTCCCGGCGGCAAAGGCCTGGAACTTCTCACTTTCGAACATCTCGTTCAGGCGCTCGTCGAACTTGTTGATGGTCTCGGTGCTGATTCCCATCTTCTTGAGCTTCTCAATGGCATCACCCATGCTCTTGATCTGCTTCACGAGGTCGTCGTTGGCCTGCTTGAGTTCGGTCAGCTCGGCACTCTTGGCCATTTCGGCGCCGAGGGTCTTGAGCTCTTTCTTGAGGTCCTCATCGGAAATGAGGTTGTCGTTGGACTTGTTGATCAGAGCGGCGAACGCACCGACCAGACCGTTGATGAACTTGGTTTGCTCATCGGGGAGACCGGCAGTCTTGATGCCGAAAATCTCCTGAACTTCTTTTTCAGTAAGTTTCATGTTGCAATATGAATGATTAGTTGTTGAGTTTTGCGTTCAGTACTTCCCAGAAAGNGGGCACGGGAGTTTCCTCCTTGTCGCTCNTGGTGGTTTCTTNAGTNGNNCCTTNCACCTCTTTNACGGNGGTCNGNTGGNGNATNGTNTTCGNCCGGTAAACCNGGNAGTAGNAGTGAGGGCAACGGACATATGCCAGAGCATCAGTNNTACTCTTTTCCGNNATGGATTCCTTGGTNCCNTTCAGTGCGTCGATGATAGNGACGACCTCGTTCCTCACTTCCGGACGAAGCTTCTCCATCTCCTGACGTGCGATTTCTCGAGCCGTCCACGAGAGCCAGCTTCCGGCCGCTTCCTGCACCTCCTNGGTGAAGNNGTGCTNGNGCTCTGCNTCGNAGTCGAACTGANAACCNNNACAANGGNANGATACAACCATCCCGCCGCTGAGTGATTTGAGTAACAGGTTGAGTTCCATATCGTAGTTCTTGAGTCGTTCGTCGGAGTACCCACGTTGCACGAAGGCCTGACGGATAAATTCAGCGGCGTCCTTGAGCTGCTGTTCCGTGCCCGACTTGATGCCTACAAGGAAAGTCTGAGGGTTGGCACCCCAATTGGTGAGGGTGGAATACTCTCTCATCAACCATTTTACTACCTTGCGTCGGTCGGTCTTATCCCGTTCCAGGGCTTTGACGCCTATGGAGTGCTCCAGGGTGCGTCCGGCGGCATGAAAGAGCTTGTAATCTGCCAAGGTGTCGCGGCCAATCTGCTTTTCCAGATTGAGCTGCCCCACCATGACCAGATTGCCGTCCTTCTCTTCTCCGGACAAGGGCACGCCGAGCAACTGACGCTGGTCGTGGTTCAGATACCATCGCATCTTCTTAATGTCGTCACGGAGGGTATCCGCGAACGACCCGGGCATCGAGATGTCGTGCTGATAATCCTCGATGCCTATACCGTTCACCGCCACGGTGACGATACCTTTCTCGGTCACGTCAAGCGCCTTGGTTTCGTACTGAAGGCTCTTCAACGTTTCCGTCTGAGGACTTAATTGTGTTTTGTCCATTACTTTCTCCTTTCGAGGTTTGGGGGTTCATGATTTGGTTTACTATTTCTAACTCCTGTGGCGTCATTTCAAACTTGAGCTTGCCAAAGAGTGGTATTGAGTCTGCTTTACTGTCCTCGTGCATCACGGCCCGGATGTCGTCCAGGGTGCACAAACCCGCAGCGAATTGGGTAAGCATCCTTTCGAGCTCCAGCTTCTTTACCGTCTCGGCGTCCTTACGTCCTACCTGAAGGCATGCCACATCGCTGAAATCACAATCGAGGTAGTAGCCTTTCTTGTCCAATCCGAGGAAAGTAGTCAGCTCTTCGCAGAAACGCTTGGCCGACGGGATGATGGTGGCGTAATAGACGCTCTGCTCTGCACTCTCCTGGTTGCTGAATGTTGCCTGGTCCTTACGGGGCACCAGAACGGCCGGGATGTTGAAAGCACCCGCTATCTTAATGGCGTCCTCCAGCGTTTCCTCAAAGGGTTGCAACTCCGAGATGGAAAGGTTGGTGCGCACAAAGTTTATGGGAATGTCAGTAACGCCGAATGGCGATTGACCTTGTCCGACACCATAGCGGTTCATCTCCTTGCGTAAGGACTCTTTCTCATCCGGGGTCATGGCCACAGTGCCGGTGTCATCATGCTTCTGCGATACGATGAAGCCAAGACCGCCGCGCTTGACGTAGATGATGTTTCGTGCTTCATAGACCGCAAGAAGGTTGGCGATGGGTTTCTTCTGCGAGAGCAGGCGGCTCTGGGCCTTGAGGAAGTTGTCCGTCTGATGATACACGGGCAGGCCGTCCCGGTCATGCCAAATCTGCGAAGTNGGAATGATCAGCTTTGCATACTCTCCCATGTTCAGACGGTAACCCTTTATCATGTCCTCTTTCTCAACTACACCGAACAAAGGCACGCCATATGAATGGATGTTGGGGATGACGTTGACCATGTTGGCCGGCAGTTCCCAATAGTTGTTGCAATAGACGCATTTGAGGGCGTCTTCGGTAAAAGCGTCCGACATGGCAGCACGGAAGAACGCGTTACCCGTGGCCAGCTTGTACACGAAGTGCTGATACACAACCTCCCGCCATGTCATCACCGGGTTGGGTGCGGTCAGGAACTTGTCCACGTTAAGACGGTTGCACCAAACGATACTGTCGTCCTTGATACGCTTGAGGTCGAAGTGTGCTTCGCTGATGCGCTTGGCGATATAGTCAATCGGCCAGAACACCTCCGGGATGGTCTTGAACATCTGGAGAAAGTTGTTGTCAACAACCGTCGGACTTGCAAGGCCGTCTAATTTATTGAGCAGGTCGAGATATCTCCAGGAGTCCACACGAACCGATTCAGACTCACGGACAGCCACCTCCCGCTCCGTGTCCTCTTTCTTGACCAGCGCGGAAGATGTGCTTTTGGGAGTGAATAACCTTTCTAAAAGTTTCATGTGCCATGGTTTTTATGCAAAGAAAACCACAATCACGATTAGTTGCGCCAAATGGTCAAAAAACCAAATTGCGCAAAGGCGGCCGAAGCAGACGTAAATGCAAATATATCGGGATGTTAGGCGGATTAAGAGTTTAACAACGACTTTGCGGCGAACCTTGCGAAGCCACTCAGAACGGCGCTCGCTTCCTTTGAGGTACCGTCCTTGCGGTAGTCAAGCATGTTGGAAAGGAACGCTCCATATTCGGCGCTTTCGGTCATCAGCTGCTCATTGAAGAGGATGCTGTTCTTGACGTAGTCCGACGTGGCCGCTATGCGTTTGTCTATGTCGGCTCCCTCCCGGGTGACACGAACGGACGACAAAACAAGACGCAAATCCTTGACAAACGGATAATAGGAAGGCCCGCACTCGATGATGACTTCTTCGGGAGAATAAGCCAGGATACGCTCCTTCATCTCCTCGGTGGATGTGGTCTCGCAAAGTTCTGCGTGCACTATGTGCCAAAGGCTGTCCCCGCAAAGCTTGCCGTGGACGAGTCCAAACTTTCCACCGATGTTCGGCATGACGTACATGATGTTGGACGTGTAGGTGTATGTCCCTTGCGGATTGTAGAACTTGACCGTGCCATCCTTGGCATACAGGTTGCGCTTGCGCCGGTTGCTGAATTTGATGAACTGCTCCTTGAGGATATCGCAAACCAAATAACGGCATGTATCGGAAAGGTGGCCGTGCTCCTCGTAGGTCTGGCATGTGATTTTGTTCTTGACTCGTGTCTTGAGTATGGCACCGTTGGCGTCCTTCTGGACGGTCATGTANTNCTNGATGGATNTTGGACAANTCTCGCCGNTGGTCAGCNTCACGCCCTCANNCATCCCCTCGTAANTGGCATTGATGAACTCACCGCTCATNGCCACTGGCGGATTCTGATTTCCTACACAGTCCACCACCTCGATGCCTTCCCCGGTCAAGGTGTCTATGTACAGGTCCAGCCACGACCGCTTGGCCTCGTCCATGGTGGAGGCGTTGCGCGTGGAGGCGTCACCATGGACAAACACCCTGTAAGCACCGAGTTCTTTCAACCGAGCGGCCACCTGCTTCGCCGCTTTCCTAACGGTGTTGTTCGGGCTTTCCGAACATGTCTCTCCAATCTGCCTTATGTGGATTCCGTCCTCATAACTTACCTGCCAATATGTGCACGAAATGTATGGCAACACGTTGTTGTCGAGGCTTATGTGCACCGGCAATTCGGAATCGTAGTCGGCCTTTACGACATGCACCCCGCGGTTGAACGAGGAGAAGAACTCTGACCCCGTGCGCAGCACACCCCATTCTCCGAGCGCATACACGTTGTAATAGTCCGGGTCCATGATGCGGTCCTTCTCGAAGGTGGCGATACACTGCTGGTCATAGAAGCCATAACTGCCATCGGGAGAGCCCACCACCCAAAAGTTGTTGAGGTAGGTGGTCTGAATCATGACGGTGTCCGCCGGGTGTTCTATCATCTCACCGGTCCGGTGGTGCATCATCTGGATTGGTTCGTTTATCCTGATGGACTTCACTTGTGTAAGCTCGTCGGGTAATGGGTGGCCATTCAGGACAACCTGCATGGAATAGTCGTGCCACGTCTGCTTGTCGATGACCTCTTTCTTTATCCAGTGAGTTTCCTTGATGGGATTGAACGTATAGATGATTTGCTGACCCTCCTGCGCACGCAGACGCAGACGGATCTGCTTGTAGTCCACAAGGTCAAACTCCGACCATTCATCCAGCACGATTCGCTTGAAGCTTGACAAGCCTTTGATTTTCTCTGCATCGTCCAAGCCCTTGAACACAATGCGCGCGTCGTTACGCAGGCACTTGATGGTCTTGACGCCGTCCACGAATTTGAAATAATGGGAAAGTTTGAGTTGAGAGGCGGCGGCCTTGAAGTCCTGATAAATGGAGTCCTTCAATGAAGCGCCGACTTTGCGCATCACAAGATGGTTCGTCCCCTCGAAGAGAGTGAAGATGAGTATCACCTGGGCCACGCTATAGGTCTTGCCCGATGAGGACCCGCCATAGAGGATGATATTTCGTATATCTTTATCCTGGAGCAGCTTCAGCAGGTGAAACCCAAGGGGGTTCAGTTTCTTGACATTTATGCGCATTTTTTACAATTGGTAAGTGATTTTCGGCGAAATACTTGTTGCCTTCGGAATTTTCTCGGAATTTTTTCTAACCCCAATTAATAATTTGAAAGTACAATGCCGTGTTTGGTTTAATCTTCGTCATCGTCAAAACCGATGCGTATCTCTCCCATGAACTCGTTGCCGATGTGATGCACTTCGGTCTTGCTGGTCTTCAGCTGGAGCAATGCNATNATANGCTCAAGGCACTTGTCTTTGTCCACGAAATAGACCTTTACGCCGTTGACGATGGTACTCCGAAGTATAACGCGGATGCTCTTGGGAAACTCCTCCAATCGGCGCGGCCGATAACGACCAGCCTCGGCGTCCCATTTCAGAAACACCAGCGGGTCAAGATGATAGGCCTTAACGTCGTTACTTACAATCTCTTCCATGGAGATGGTCAGCAACTCGGCCTGCTCCTGCTCAAGCTCCTGAATCCTTGCTATTATCTTGCTATCATTCATCAGCCGGGAGGCGTTGGCATAGTGGGTGTTTGCCTTGGCATCTGACTTGCAGTTGTAGGCCATACGGTAGGCGTTGATTTGGATACGTTCGGCATTGTCGCCATAGGCGTCGACCATATAGCGGCAGAACATTTCCTGCTGGTGAGTGAGCCCTTTTTCGTTTTTTCTTCGTGCCATAGTTTAAAGATAAGAATTATGATTACAGGGAAGCGGTGGTGTTGGAGAATGAGTACGTCGTAGTGTGGACGTTGGTTATATTTTATCCCGCCTCCAAAAAAAATTGCGCACAACTCCGAAATCAGCCGTTTTTGCCCAATGGGAGGCTCGTGGAAGAGTCGGTTTTCTCGCATTGAGGGGCGGATAAGAAAACATAATGCGCCATGAAAAAGGCATTTCCAGCTTTGTGGTGCAGTACCTCAGAAACGGAAAATGCCAAAAGATTATGCCTTTTCGAGCGCCAACCTTAACCCTTGTTCCACCGAGGTGTATTGCAAAGGTAATGTATAAATTGAGTTTTCCACCTTCTGCTCCTTGCGGTCGAAATTCCGACATTCCTTAACGCACTCAAACTCAATGGGTTTATACTTGCATGCAGTTTCAACGAACTTGCGGGTTGTGGTCCGTTCGGGGTTGGCTATGTTCACCACCGGCGGCAGGCCGTGGTGCTCCATCACGTATAGCAGACCACGGATAATGTCAGCAATGTAGGTGAAGTNGCGTTCGNNCAGGCCGTCGTTGTAGAGCTTAACCCGCTTGTCATGGAGTAGATGCCATAGAAGAGTNCCTTGACGCGGATTTGAGCCATAGACGTTGTGAAACCGGACACCCGTGGCCGTGGGATTGTAGCAACGCGCATACTGCTCGTCGAAGAGCTTGCTGATGCCGTAGAGCGAGGTGGTGTTGCCGTTGGCAGCTGTGGATGAGGAAGCATATATGAGGCGCGTGCCTGCCCGGCTACACGCGTCGCATACGGTTTTGAATACTTCGATGTTGTCGTGGATGATGTCGGACTTGTTGCGGTTGAACACGGATGTCTGGGCGGCCAGATGGAACACCACGTCGACGTCCGAAAGGTCGGCTCCGGTGAAGAAGTCCCCGGCCTCGATGCCGATGGCCCGGTCCACCNGANTGATTTGGTATCCNTGGTNAAATAGAGAAGCAGCGAGAGTCCTTCCGACAAAGCCCTCACTGCCGGTGATTATAATTTTCATTTTTATTCATAATTTAATGGGTGAAAAAACTATATGTCCCAAAAAAGCATTATCTTTGCAAAGGTAAAGCGTCTGTAAGTAGAGCGCATGATAGTTTGGAACGGAGCGATGTTGCCATTGGCATCAATATGAGGGCGTCGATAACCCCGCTTACTTTCGCATAACTAATAGCTTCTGAATTTAGGTTCGGAAGTTATTTTTGTGATTTACTTTATCTCATCAAATCTCCTTCCGTTAAAACTCTCTTTAGGATTTAGCTTTTGAGCGGTTATAGAAAAAGCCCGACTGACTTTGAGGGTCAATCGGGCCGGGTTGGCTGACGTCGCTACGTTTGACAGACGAAGATTTTTACTCTTAATGCAGAGCGTCAGCTAAGTCTTGTAATTCGATTGCGATGGTATGAAGGGCGTTGCTGAGAGTCTCCAGTTCTTCACGAGTGAACTCGCAGGGCTTGCCATTTTTGATATTATTGTTGAGTTTCTGACTGAACCAACTTCCGGACTTTCCGAAAAATCGTTCAGCAATGTATGCTCCGTTTATAACCCGGAGAAGGTCCTGACGTTCCATGAAACGTATCTTTGAGAGTATGGGGTCAGTTGTTTGGTTCGTTTTGGTTTCGGCCATTGTAGGTTCTATTTGTAGGTTCTATGTAAAGGCNTNCNNCCTNTCTTGGAGGGAGGCNCGATTGTTAGTCTTTGGTCAGTTTAACCAGCTGNGCTCTGATTTCAGCTTTCAACCATTGTCTTCGGCCTTTGTCCTTAATTCGGCGGAGGTTGTTGAGCATTTCAACAAGGTCTTGCACCTCCCTTTCAAAGTCTTCGTCTGTCATGTTGAAGAGTTTTGGGGTTTGACTTAGTGTTAATGTTCTCGTTATCTTTCGATATACAAAGGTAGTAATTATTTCGTTATTGACCAAATTTTCAGGCACTATTTTTCAAAAAAATGCATTTTTTTCGGAGGTCGCTCGTTTAGTATTTTCGGTTGTGCCGGTATGGGCGGCTCTCGTTGTAGCGCATCTTCTCGGTGATATGCCACTCCAGGTCAAAACCGACCCAATCGGCCCACATGACGCACAAAGCCACTGCATCGGCAAGATGTTCCGGCTCAATTGGCTGACGGTCCAGTCGGTTCACTACCCCCATGGCGATGTGGCAGAATTCGGAGAAGGCGCCTTTGGCTTTTTGGGGGTCGTAACTCTTGAGGCGGTCAGTGATGTGACGCGATGCGTCATAACCCTGGCCGATGAATCCCAGCAGGTCAAAACAACGGATGCACACGTCGGCAATCTCGTCTTCGACCGTTCCCTTGATGTACTTCTCGAAGTTGGCGTTACGCAAGGCCTCTCCCTCGTAAGATATGGCCGCGGCATAGGCGTTTCGGTCTGCACGCAGGTTCCGGCGGTCGGCCTGCACGGCTTCTCCGACCTCGGTGATGATGAGCATGGTCAAGGTTATTACCGAGGGGTTGCCCTCGTAGAAACCATGGGCCACAGCGTTGCGGTGGGCGCGTTCTACCAGTGCGTTATAGTCCATGGTTACGGAGGCGTGATTTAAAGTCGCGGGCGGCTTTGAAGACCGGGGCGTTGTGGGCTGGGATGTTGACTGCAATTCCATTGGTCGGATTGCGGGCCACCTTCTCGGCGCGGGGCTTGATGATGAAACTTCCGAAGCCCCGGAGATATACGTTCTCTCCATGCTCCAGGGNGTTCTTGACGCATTCCGTGAAAACGTCGATGCAACGGCTTGCCGTGAGGCGCGTAANGCCTACCTTGTCGGCCAGAACGTTTGAAATTTCTTCTTTCGTCATTTTTGTTGATTTAATTTGTGTATTCAGCAATGTTTTTGTACTTTTGCATCAGGTTAATGAAATACTTAACTTAGGGACATGGCTTTTAGCTATGTACCACTCTCAGAGCCGGCCATAAACCGGCTCTCCGTATACTTCTGATTTCCTTTTTTTGTAATTTTCGTCGTGCTTTTTTCCTAACTACAATTGACGAATTAATAAATTATTTGTAACTTTGCAATACAGAATAATATTATTGGTAGAGCCATGATGTGGAACTGAGGCCGGTTTAGTTTTCTAAATCGCGATGAGTAGGTTCGATTCCTACCGCCGATAATATTATTCTATTTTAGTATATTTATCTTGAGAAAACTCTTGCATGTTAGTAATTCTTGATGCCGTTATAAAATTCACATAATGCCCAGTGCTCTTTACCTTGTAGTTTGGATGGATGATAGACTTAGCTCTTCCATCCGTATATACGAAGTTTTTCTTTTTTGAATCATAATATAAATCCATGTTACCAATTCTTGAGGGGAAAGATATCATCTCTTCATTGGTTATTGTCTTTCCATCTTCTGCTTTGTTGTCTCTGAGAGCATGTTGGATTTGTTTAGGAGACATTGAAAGCTTATCGCTTCCAAGGGTAATATTATTGGCCGTTGCATACGTTTTCATGCGACTTTCCACGTCTGCAACTTGAAAAGGCAGGGGGCTTAAGGCTTTCCCATCCTTAAGATGAGAAATCACTTCTGAAATCAATTCTGAAGGTTTCTCTTCCTTCTGTGCTATACTATTTGGTGTGGAATTTGTAATTTTAGAAGAGTCCTTAACCATTGCTTTCCGTGAGGTTGCACCGTTAAGCCCTCGTACATTTCCGAAACCCTTAGCCATTGTTTACCTCCTTTCTTGACTTGCGCATGTTGACCATGTGCTGCTCTACGTAGAGGAGGTTATTGGCTTGGCAAATTCGCTTCACCTTTTCCCCGCCTCCATACACAATCATGTTAGGGTGTTCGAGGCCTGAGATTTCTTTGGCAACCTCAAGTTCATTGAGTAGGACTTCTGCGCAATCTGCAACACCACGTGTGGCAAAGGCATTGTACCCGGCAGGAACCCCGAGCTTGTTGAGGTCGCGGAACTTGCCCGACACGTGGAGGTCCACCCATACTCTGACTCCGAGTTCCTGAAACCACCGGGCAATCCAACGCTTCTTATACNGCAGCTGCATGCCGTAGGCTATGGGAGTGGTATCGAAGAGTGAGAAGTTAGGTTNCACACNTTCNCGNCACCCCGTGAAGATNAGTTTTNCGGGGTGAAGCCATATGTTGTTGAACCGATAGTCGTCGACGTAGAAGTGATAGGTCGCGATGTCAATACGACTGCGGGAATTGGCACCCCAAGGGGCGAAAGGAAGAAGCAGCCCGGTGGATGGCTGCCGGTCAAGGCGCAGGGAGGGAATTTCATACTCGTTGTCGCTGGGGAACAAACGGTCTTGTGGGATAGAGTCAGTGTTGTACATACCGGATGATGATTAAACTGACTGCAAAAGTATGTCTAAGAATCCCTGATTCTCCAAATCCACGAAAAAACGGAAATCGTCATTTTGTTGCTTGTTACTCGTTTTTAGCTGATTTATACCCACTTAGAGCTTTTGGCACTCGAAATTTCTCACACATCGACTTTTTCCTGACCGTAAACATTGTATTTTTTAAATATGTGTTATCCATGTTCGGAATGGCCGCATAACGCATTTTTATTTTGTTGTTAGTTATAAAATTATTATTTTTGCAACGAATTACGCTAACTGGTTGTGGGGGGATTATCCCTTTCTGGATTCGGCTCAGTATTGAGCAGCGTATTCCAAAGTGACGGAGGATAATCACTCGCGTCACTATTTTAATTTCCTACGGTGAATGTTTCCACTTTGACCCACTACAATTACCCATTCAAGTTGCTCCCGACTGCGTTTGGGTGATTTTGTAATAAATTTATTGATTTGGCTCTCCACATATGCTCTGTCCATATCCGGAGTATTTTGCATGATAACAACCGTTTTTGCGCCTTGAGCCGCGGCATGCTCCATACTTCCCTTCATAGTAGAGTTACCTGCCGTATTGATAGTTTTAATATCCATAGGAGACTTATATAAAGTGCCATCACGGGTTGCCTCATAACTAACTGTGCTGGTTTCATCCGCTAATTCAACGACATATCCACTCGCTGCGAGAAATTCAGAGGCCAAATCTTCTCGATCATCATCCTTACGTGGATTGTGGCCCTTGTGAACCAAAATATACCCGCCTGTTGGGTCAAAGTACGAAAGGCCGACATCATATTCTCCCGTTGCCATTTTTCGGTCAAATTCCTCTCGTCTCTTTTTTAATGTTGAGGGTTGTTGGGAATAGTTGCGGGAGCCTCCAGACCTTTTTAGAACATCAGCCATTTTTTCTTTCAGTCATATAGTCAGGTAAATACAATAAGGAATGGGCACAACAAAATTCATGTACTGCCTTTCCTCCACCATACACTATGAGGTTGGGAATATCAAAACCTGAAATCCTCGATGCAATAGCTAACTTCTTTTTTAATAGTCCGATACCACCTCGTGCTCCCCGGGTTGCAAATGCGTTGTACCCATCGGGGATACCCATAAGGTTATATTCGTCAAATTTCTGGCTTACGTTCAGATCAACATAAATCCTGATACCATTCTCCTGCCAAAAACGTGAAATCCAACGTTTCTGATAAATAAACTGAAGACCAAATGAAAGTGGTGTAGTATCACAAAGAGAATAGTTAGGCTCAACAGCGGCCGTTGGCTTATTGTAAAGAAATTTTGCAGGATTTTTCCACAACGCACTGAAGCGATAATCATCAACGTAAAAATGAATAGTCTCTCCACTCCGCTTTTTTCTTCCAAGACCATAAGGCGCAAAGGGTAAGAGTAAATGGCCCGCTTGCATATCTTCTCGCAAGTTTGGAATATCATACATATTGTCGCTCGGAAATAGAACATCTTCGACCGGTACATATGTTACTTTCTTCATAATGCTTTTTGTGATGATGTGATAGATTTCCTGCAAAAATATAATTATGCATCCCTTATTCTACAAAACCGTAAAAAAACAAAAAACTTCATTTTCCCTTCTTTGTTCGTTATTGATTGATTTATTGGATTTTAGAACTTTTTTTGCTCGAAAAATCTGACACATCGACTTTTTNCTGACCCTTTGTAGTGTCGTTAAATTCCATCGCACCCATGCGCGCGGCAAAGGTGCGGGCGTATTGGTTCAGGGTCTCCGTCAGTCGCTTGCCCGGCGGCATGTCGCCGAAGAACTCGGGCAGGAGGTCGTGCAGGGCGTAGCTCTGCGGGGGCAGGATGCGTCCGATGGGCTTGCCGATGCGGCGCGCCGTCCTGGCCTCCTGCTCGGAGGTGTAGAGCATCAGCGCCTGGCTCAGCACCCTGCACTGGTGCACNGCCGTGAGCATCGTCCGCCAGTCGGGCAGGAGGTCGGGTGTGTCGTTGTCCATGGCCAGGCGGATGTGCATCATCATCTGGCTCACATGCCCGGCGATGATGTCCTCGAATATCTCGGCGTTGTCCATCTCGCGGGCCCGCTCCTCGTCGCCGATGAAGTGGTAGCGCGTGCGGTCGTACTCCTGCTTGAGCTTGCGGATGGCCCGGCAGATGCGGCGCGTGTCCGGGCAGTCCAGCCGCGAGGCCGTGTTGATGATCGTGTCGGCATAGTCCCACACAAGCTCCGCGATGACGAACGGCACATATGCCAGGCGGAACAGTTCCTCGCGGCTNAGNGCCTTNTCCACGTACATCATCGTGCGCACGGTCGCCGCCTCGTAGAGATGGTTCTTGACCGTCTCCACCTTCCGCAGGATGCCCGGCACGTCGGCGGCGGTCGCCGTCTGAGGCCGTTGCAATGCGGCCAGGGTGGCCATCGGGTCCATGCTCGGCCCGATGTTCACCACCCCGCGCAACGCATCGCACAGCCGCTCCTTATCCTTCGCGGTCATTTCTTCTTGATTTTAAGCTGTCCGTGTTTGCGGTAGAGGGCATTGAACTCGTAATCGCAAAGGATAGTATCGTAGATTTGTTCGTAGGTGTATTGAGGCAATTTTTCAGCAATCTGAGGAATTGTAAAATCCTGCAAAATTAATCCTGCGAGCACTTCTCTCGGCAATTCCACTACTGCATACCCATCATCCTTATAAAGGGTTTTGCGGTGCGCGATGTCCTTGGCCCTGCGGGCCTTTTCCTCTTTCTCAAAGTTTCTTCCAGATTTCACTTTCCACTTTGACAGCCAGCGGTCGATGGTGTTGCGGTCTACCTTGAAATTCTCTGCCAACCTACGGAGGGGAACGCCCCATTTGTACTGCTCTATGATGCGTTTCTTTGTTTCCTCGTCAATCTTTGGCTCAACCTTTGTTCCGAGCGGACGACCTACAAGGATGCCTAGTTTCATTCTTAATCGCAATCCCTCGCGTGTGCGCTGGCGTATCATCTGACGCTCGATTTCNGCCGACAGGCCGAAAGCGAATGCCAGGACCTTGCTCTGAATGTCATCGCCCAACACGAAGCGGTCTTTGACGGTGTAGATGATGCAACCCCGCTCCATGCAGAAGTGCAGTATGTCCATCACCATGTAGAGGTCGCGGCCCAGGCGACTGATCTCCGAGGAGATTATAACGTCGTCTTTTTTGACGAGCTTCAGGAGCGGGCCGAGGTTGCGCTTGTCGGGGTCTTTACCACCGCTTACGCCCTCGTCGGTGATGTACTGGTCAATCGTCCAGCCTTTGCCCTTGGCGAACTCGTCAACCCCCTGCTTTTGCGAGTTGACGTCCTGCTCGTCGGAACTAACTCTTAAATATCCGTAAATCATTATCCGATGAATTTGATGTTATACCTTTCTTTCAGTAGTTGGGGTGCCCATTCGGGAACCAATTCNTCCANAGGTTGCATTGTCTCTTTGGATTTATGGCTGTTGTAGTAATCCTGCAATTCTTTCACGTACTTCTTTAGTAATTTATGGAATTGCGGCTCCGGAGTCGTCATTTCCCTAAGCCCGAAACGGTCTTGAATATACTCTTTGTCGGCAAGAAACTTCTGGTTAAAAGTAAAGCCCTCGTTATTCCCATACTCGTAGAGTACTGCCATCAGCCGCGCGGCGGTGTCGGTGGTGATAGCGGGAATATCCGCCTGCATGCACGCATTTAGCCATTCTTTGTAGACGTCCATAGCTTACTCAGTTCTTTTGCAGTGATTGTTCGCATGGGTGCTATTGATTATTCGGTTCGGTTGATTGGTCAAGGTATGCCGTCTCGAGGGCTGAC
>WFLX010003757.1_pt1 | contig 24810 bp, 23 predicted proteins | sample 4967041 | NCBI WGS metagenome assembly WFLX01 (sample SAMN12857096, study PRJNA449069) | gut metagenome | isolation source: stool from male and female vole | host: Microtus ochrogaster | place: USA:Florida | collected 2017
CCAACTCATGGAACAAGATATTCATCCTCTTGTTAAACCTCAGCTTCCTAATGAAGGAGCTACAAAAAAAACAGTAAAACCAAAATCTAACCAAGCGGCAGCGAGAGTTGTTGCTTTCGTTACTGTTTTCTGTATTCTTGCTGCGCTTGCCGTGGTACGCAATGGTTCCTTTTTTGGCAAGGATGCCGGAAGCTTTTTCTCCTCCGGCAAATCCGGTTCTACCAATAAGGAAGAGGCTGTAAGCACCATCCGCTATAATGGTTCACAGGAAATCATTAATACCACTGATTTAGGCAAGGATATCTCAGGCTATGGTGGTCCTGTGCCTTTGGAGATTTATGTTACAGATGGCAAAATTGATTCCGTAGTAGCACTCAGCAATTCAGAGAGCCCGAAATTTTTTAGTCGCCTTGAATCATCAGGCTTGACACGCGCCTGGGACGGTAAAACCCTTAAGGAAGCTGAGACGATGGGTGTTGATGCAGTTACGGGAGCTACTTACTCTTCAAATGCCTACATAGCCAATGTGCGTGCCGGGGCGGCTTTCGCTGAAGGATCCAGAACCAATAATTCCGGCAATGTCTCCATTGCTGCTATCGCCGCCTTAATAGTAATCTTAGCTGGAGCAATATTGCCTATTTTCATTAAGAAACCCGCCTACCGTCTCGTTCAACAGCTGCTCAATGTTGTCATTCTTGGCTTTTGGGCTAGCACTTTCATCGACTATGCCATGATGCTCAATTTCTTTTCAGGGTCACCGCGCATCACAATAAGTTTCTTTATTACCCTCATCCTTCTCATTACCGGACTCATTTATCCCCTCTTCAATAAGCCCAATTTCTATTGCACTTGGATTTGCCCCTTCGGTTCGCTTCAGGAGCTTGCAGGCAAGATATGCAAAAAGAAATGGAAAATGTCGCCTAACACCATTAAGGCACTCGATAATTTCCGTCAATTGCTATGGGTTGCGCTATTGGCTTTCCTATTCATTGGTTTTGCAACCAGTTGGATTGACTATGAAATTTTCACAGCCTTCATTGTGGAGTCAGCATCATGGAGTATAATTGCTGTAGGAGGTATATTTGTAGTGTTGTCCCTGTTTATTAACCGACCTTTCTGCCGTTTCCTCTGTCCTACCGGTTCTCTGCTTAAACAAGCCTGACCGCAGCTTTGCCCCCTATACCGGACCAACTAAAGTTTATTCACCCAAACAGATCAGATATTTTTTATGAAAAGTTACCATTGGATAATGTTGCTGCTTGCCATAGCACTTGTGAGCGTTTCAGTGCGCCTTGCAGCCATTTTTTCTACTGAGGAAAAAGATGTCAATGCGGCAGATGCTGTGATTGACTGCATCATGACTCGCGCAAGTGTGCGGAATTATACCGGTGAACAGGTCAGTGACAGCATTATCAACAAAATTCTTCGTGCCGGCATGGCTGCTCCAACTGCTGCCAACCAGCAACCCTGGCATTTTATAGTAATAAATGAGCAGAATCTAAAAGATTCCATCACTGAGGCTTTTGAATACACCAAAATGGTGGAAAATTGCAGCTTTGCGGTGGTAGTGTGCGGAGACATGGACAACCTCTTCAAAGGGGATATTCCCGGCGGTGGTTTCTGGGTTGAGGATTGTTCGGCTGCATCCGAGAATATGCTCCTTGCCGCCCATGCGCTCGGCATCGGTGGTGTGTGGTGCGGAATCTATCCGCTTAAAGACCGTGAGCAACGACTGCGCTCTATACTTAATTTGCCCTACAACCTAACGCCTCTCAACGTGATGGCTTTCGGATATCCGGCACAGCCAACCGCTCCCAAAAACAAATGGGCGCCTGCTAAAATCCATTATAACGCCTACTGACTTATGAGGTACAAGATACAACGTTACAATCCTTCCATTTTTATTCCTCGTGCTTGAAAATCGTGAAACCGAATATTATCAGCAATACCCCAAGAAGCAAATTAAGATAGGCTATTAGGTTACGTTTACCTCCATTCTTTCTTAATGAGTAGCATCCTATGGCAATATTGCAGCACCCTATAATAAGTAATGTCGTATTCACTGCCCGCTGTTATTTTAAGGCTATATCAGTCTTTTTCAGTACAATATAAGAGTCTCCCTTACCGGTGTTGAGGCGTGCCACAGAATCGTTGATGCAATCAATGGCATTTACCATCGGGAGAATCTTTTTCAGCATTTCTTCCACTTCCATATTGTCACATGCCATCTCAGTCGTGAGAATGTCGGTTAAGTGAAGTGAGTCATTGGACTGAGTGTAGTTTCCACCGAGATGATTGCAGTTTGTGGTTATCCCGAAGGTATTGTCCTCCCGGAAGTCAATATATGCCGTCATTCCCGGTTCTATATCGGCGGGACGGACATATGAGGAGTCATTCTCAACCACATTTTCAATCATCCATNGCCCTTTCACACTTGTCATGGNTGNNTCAGTATCCTCAACTTTTTCTGTCCCCNTNTTGTCAGGGGTGACTTTAGTACCTGTGCATGCTGTCACGGCAAACATTCCACATACTAATAGATATTTCCACATATTGTTTTATTTAAAGTCATTTCAAAATATATAAACCCTTCAAGGCAAACAATTATCTCAACTCTATGCAAACCGATTAAAACCAGATGATTCTCCATTACTAATCATAAGATTTACAGGATAGAAACATAGATCGGGATAACAAAGTTACTGAATTATTCTATTTTTCCAACGACCGCAACTTTTTTTGATTAATATGCTAAAGCCTCAATTCCATTTCAATGACGCATCACCGGCAATGCATTGAAGGGATTATCCGGGATTTTTTGTATCTTTGCACTTATAATAGCTTTTAATCCATAGCAATGGCAGAGGAACTGNAGGAAACCACGGAAATAACAAATATTGCTGAAAACACGGCAGCTCCCNCTGAGGAGCAGCTTGCCCAGTNTGGCGNCGATGCTATCCGCACTCTCGAATACCCGGAGAATGTGCGCCGGCGTCCGGGCATGTACATCGGCAAGTTAGGCGACGGAAGCTATAGCGACGACGGCATATATGTTCTCCTCAAAGAGGTGATAGACAACAGCATTGACGAGTACATGGCTGGTTTCGGCAAAAAGATTGTTATAGATGTGACCGAGACCACAGTGACGGTGCGCGACTTCGGGCGCGGCATTCCGCTGAACAGTGTTGTGGATGCTTCATCGAAGCTGCATACTGGCGGAAAATTTGACACGAAGGTGTTCAAGCGGTCCGTAGGTCTTAACGGTGTCGGCATAAAAGCTGTAAACGCGCTCTCCTCTGNCTNCATGGTGCAGAGCGTGCGTGACGGAGAGATGAAAAGGGTGCAGTATTGCGCCGGAATCATCGCCACCGACGAGCCTATTGTGCCTACCGATGAGCCGGGGGGCACTATGGTACAGTTCACTCCGGATAATACTATTTTCCGCGATTTCCGCTTCCGCGAGGAGTTTGTAATTCCACTTATAAAAAATTACACATTCCTGAATACGGGGCTGGTGATTGTTTTCAATGGCAAACGCTATTCAAGCCGTAACGGTCTGCTTGACCTGCTTGCCGAGAACATGACTAACGAGCCGCTATATCCGCCTATCCATCTCAAAGGGGAGGATATTGAAATTGCACTCACGCATGCCAACCAGTACGGAGAAGAATACTATTCTTTCGTCAACAGCCAGTTCACTACCCAGGGGGGCACTCATCTCAGCGCCTTCAAGGAGGCNGTATCCCGCACTATAAAAGATTATATAGGCAAGAGCAACATNNAGTTTANCGATGTGCGCAGCGGCATNGTTGCGGCTGTGTNAANCAAGNTTGNGGAACCTNTTTTTGAATCGCAGACAAAAATCAAACTCGGGTCAAGGGACATGGGTCCTGATGGACCGACTATCGCAAAATATATCGGCGATTTCATNAAAAAGNAGCTTGANGACTACCTGCATAAGNANCTGCCGGTTGCCGATGCTATAAAGCATAAGGTAGAGACCAACGAAAAAGAGCGCAAGGCAATGTCGGGGCTCACTAAAAAGGTCAGGGAGCAAAACAAGAAAATCAGCCTGAACAACAAGAAGCTGCTTGATTGCAGGGTTCACCTCACCGACAGCAAAGGCAACGAGGAGAAAAAGCTCGCTTCCTCCATTTTCATTACCGAGGGAGACTCCGCCGCCGGTTCAATAACAAAAATCCGCGATGTGGAGACCCAGGCGGTATTCTCGCTTCGAGGCAAGCCGAAAAACACCTATGGCAAGACCAAGAAGATGGTGTATGAAAACGAAGAATTCAATCTGCTCCAGGCTGCCCTGAACATTGAAGAGAGCATTGATAACCTGCGCTACAACAAGGTCATAATCGCAACAGATGCCGATGTGGACGGAATGCACATACGAATGCTGCTGCTCTGCTTCTTCCTCCAGTTCTTCCCCGATCTCGTAAAGAAAGGGCATGTATACATCCTACAGACTCCCCTGTTCAGGGTGCGCAACAAAAAGAGTTCAAAGCGCGGCGCATCAAAGAAAAAAGGCGCGGAAGATGAGGTTTATTACTGCTATTCCGACCAAGAGCGCATTGTGGCGATTGACCGGCTCGGAACAAACGCGGAGATTACCCGGTTCAAGGGACTCGGCGAAATTTCANCGGAGGAATTCCGCGGATTCATCGGCCCTGACATCCGTCTTGACCGCGTGGCACTCCACAAAGAGGACGGAGTGAGCGAACTGCTCCGTTTCTACATGGGCAAGAACACTATCGAGCGCCAGAATTTCATTATAGACAATCTTGTTATTGAAGATGANANCGAAATCTCCTGAGGCGCGCNCCGCTATTTTTCCGGGCAGCTTTGACNCGTTTACCCGCGGGCACATGGACATTGTGGAGCGCGGGCTAAAGATTTTCGACCGGATAGTCATTGCGGTGGGCATCAACTCGTCCAAGAAAGGAGGGGCTCCGGCTGCCGAGCGGGTGCAGAGCATCCGCAATGCGGTAAAGGCATTGCCGGGAGCTGATGTCATAGAATACAGCGGGCTCACAGTCGATGCAGCAAAAGAGTGCGGAGCGTGCGCTATACTCAGAGGCATCCGAAGCGTTGCCGACTTTGAATATGAGCGCAACCTCGCGGACCTCAACCGTGCCATATCGGGAATAGACACTGTAATGCTGTGCGCCGACCCGGCTCTTGCGGCAGTAAGCTCATCCGCCGTGCGCGAGCTCCGCAGCTACGGGCACGATGTAAGCCGCTTCCTCCCCGAAAACGATTGAATTTAATAGTACACATAATATTTATCTGACAACTTTACACATTGGAATTATCATGAGAGAGAAAATCATAACACTACTGGTATTTGCGGCAACAGTGCTGGGAGCATCCGCCCAGAAGATGGATTTGCCGCCGGCACGCAAACTCGCTTTCGTGCAGCAAATAATAGAGCAATACTATGTTGATACCGTAAACGGCGACAAAGTGGCAAACGAGGCGATAGTGGCAATGCTCAAAACGCTTGACCCGCACTCCACCTACTCCGACCCGGAAGCTACAAAGGCGCTGACCGAACCGCTGCAGGGAAATTTCAGCGGCATAGGCATACAGTTCAATATGCTTGACGACACCATCCGCGTTATCCAGACTGTTGCCGGAGGACCTTCGGAAAAAGTAGGTCTTCTCGCCGGCGACAGGATTCTCAGCGCCAACGATACCCTTATCAGCGGAGTGAAAATGCCACAGGCGGACGTGATGAAGCGCCTGCGCGGTCCAAAAGGCTCAAAAGTGGCGATAAAAGTGGCGCGAAAAGGTGTCGCGGAGCCAATCGACTTCATTATTACACGCGATGACATACCCACCTACAGCGTATCGGCTACATATATGGNATCAGACAGCNTAGGCTACATCAAAGTCACCTTATTTGGAGAAACAACGCCAAATGAAGTATCTGCTGCAGTGGCAAAGCTGAAAAAACAGGGAATGAAGCACCTCATCCTTGACCTGGAGGACAATGGAGGCGGTTACCTGCAGGCTGCTACCGAAATTGCCGGGATGTTCCTTGAACCGGACGAACTGATTGTGTACACCGAAGGCACCCACGCCGCACCGGCACGGTATACCAACAACGGCAAACCGATTGACGGCATCGGTCGGCTCGTTATCACCGTAAACCAATATTCCGCATCGGCAAGCGAGATTGTCAGCGGCGCGGTGCAGGACCAGGACCGCGGGCTCGTTGTCGGTCGACGCACATTCGGCAAAGGGCTTGTGCAGCGTCCCTTCCCATTCCCGGACGGCTCTCTGATACGGCTTACCACCGCACGCTATTTCACCCCTTCAGGTCGATGCATACAGAAACCGTACACTGCGGGAGACGAGGATGACTACAACGCCGAAATACTCCACCGGTACCTCGCCGGAGAATTTATGAGCGCGGACAGCGTGCATTTTGACGAAAGCCTGCTGCGGCACACATTGAAAAACCGCCGCCGGGTGTATGGCGGAGGAGGCATCATGCCGGACCAGTTCGTGCCCATCGACACATCTTTCTACTCCACATACTACCGCGATATACTTGCTAAAGGCATCCTACACCGTTATTGCAACAACTACATCGACTCGCTGCGCCCGCAGCTCAAAAAGGATTATCCTACAGAGGCATCCTTCGTTAGCCGATTCAAGGTTACAGACGCGATGATGGATGGTCTTGTGGCACTTGCATCAAAGGAGGGGATTGCACCCGATTCCGCAATGTACGCAACAAGCGAACCTGCGCTCCGGACATATGTCAAAGCGCTTATAGGCAGGGATTTGTTTGAGCAAAGCACCTACTACCTTGTAGCAAACAAGCTGAACCCGGTTTACAACGAGGCTCTCCGCCTCATTTCCGACCCGGCGGAATACAGGAAAAAAATATCCCCGGAGGCGCGTTAACCGTTATTTTCCTGCGGCAGCAACGTAACATTGCCGCCGGCATTGATGCGGTAACGCCCTGAAGTGCCGGTGGTAAGATCCTTTACTTCAAACACATAATCCTCAATGTTCAGATTGCCGTCCGTGCCCTCGAAAGCGGCGCGGATGGCTTCTTCTATATTCTCATATCCCGAACCCTGGTAAGCATCTTTCAGCTTGCCGTTGAAATACAGTTCGATTCTCACGTCATCTTGAGGGTGAAGCCTGTTGATAGCCATAATCAATTGAGTTTAAAAGTTACTTTATCCTATAACAATTGCCGCTCCAAAAAGGCTGTTGCGATGTCATCCATTATTTGTATTTTTGCTGCAATTATGGAAAAGTTATTTAAAACACTCGCAGTATGGGCGCTTTTAATGGTGTCGCTGGTTGCATTCGCTGACAGTAAAGTTACTGTCATGACATATAACGTGCGTAACGGAGTAGGCATGGATGGACAGCGCAATCATGCGCGGATTGCGGAAGTTATAAAAAGCCAAAAACCGGACTTTGTGGGAATACAGGAAGTTGACAGCATGACAAACCGCGCAAACCGCTCTTATGTATTGGGCGAAATTGCCGATGCCGCAGGAATGAAGCCCACATTTGCCCACGCTATCGAATATGACGGCGGGCTGTACGGCATAGGGGTGCTGTCGGAAAACCGCCCGGACAGCGTGGTGCGTATTCCCCTACCCGGACGTGAGGAGCAACGCGCGCTCCTCATTGCCTATTTCAAGGACTATGTAATCGCAAACACGCATCTTTCCCTCACTCCGGAAGATGCCCTAAAGTCGGCAAGAATTATAAAAGAGGTGCTTGAAAAAGAGAAAACGAGACCGGTCATACTGATGGGTGACCTCAACTCGCATCCTGATTCACCGGTGATTGAAGAATTGGCAAGCGATTTCACCATCATATCTCCCGATGCGCCATCATTCCCGGCAAACGAGCCTGACGAGCGGATTGATTTCATCATGATAAGGAATTGCCCCGCTTTTACTATCTGCTCGGCGGAAGTTGTCCCTGAAGGCACTGCATCAGACCACCGCCCTATCTCCATCACCCTGGCAATCCCCAACGAATAACCTTCCTCAAAAAAAAGCTACCCCGCGGCTCCAGCCGAAGGGTAGCAAGACAAAATGTAGGTGTATATCACTTCTTTATATCTGCAACTTTCTCTATTGTGAGCTTGAGTTGCTCGTAGAAGCGTTTAACTGCCGGGATGTGCATGCGCTCGGCGGGTGAATGAACGTCGCGGAGGGTAGGACCGAAGGACACCATATCGAGATGCGGGTATTTTTCAAGGAAAAGACCGCATTCGAGTCCTGCATGGATAGCTTTGATAGCAGGAGTGATTCCGAAAAGATCCTTGTAAGCCTCAGAAGCAATCTTCATGATAGGGCTGTTGAGGTTAGGCTGCCATCCGGGATAACCGTCACCGTGGGTTACCTTTGCGCCCGCAAGCTCAAAGAGAGCTTCTACCTGGTTGGCGATATCCCATTTGCGGGACTCGACAGAACTGCGCTGGCTTGTGGTAACAAGGATTTCATTGTTATCTTTCATCTTCACCGATGCGAGGTTGGTTGATGTCTCAACAAGACCTTCAAGGTCGCGGCTCATAGATATTACTCCGTGGGGCGCGCTGTAAAGTGCACGGATGAGGTTGAGGGTTGTTTCTGAGTCAACACAGTATTCGGGATTGTCAACGCTCTCCATTGTGATTGCAAGAGTGGGTTCTACACCCTTGAACTCGTTTTCAACATCTGCAATGAAATGGTTGAGGGCAACTCTGACCTTCTCCTTATGTGAAGTGTGTACACCGACTATAGCATGTGCGGCACGCGGAATAGCGTTGCGCAGGTTGCCGCCGTCGATTTCAGAGATGCTGATTTCATACTGGCGTGAAAGGTTGAACAGGAAGCGGGCAAGGAGCTTGTTTGCGTTAGCGCGTCCAAGGTGGATGTCACCGCCGGAGTGTCCCCCCTGACCCTTGCTGATGTCTATTTTGAAATATGTGAAATCTTTTGGAGCGAAAGAGCGCTTGTAAGAGAATGTGCAGGTTGTGTCTACACCGCCGGCACAGCCAACAAAGATTTCCGCATCATCCTCAGAATCGAGATTGAGGAGGATTTCGCCGTCAATCATTCCTTCACCTATATTATATGCGCCGGTAAGCCCGGTTTCCTCATCAACGGTGAAGAGCGCGGAAATAGGACCGTGCACAAGTTCCGGCTCGGTAAGGATTGCAAGCGAAGCTGCAACTCCGATGCCGTTGTCGGCTCCAAGGGTAGTGCCGTCGGCTCTCACCCATTCCCCGTCAACGATAGTGGTGATAGGTGTAGTCTCAAAGTCAAAACTCTTGTCATTGCTCTCGCACACCATGTCCATGTGTCCCTGGAGGATGATTTTGGGAGCATTCTCATGCCCGGGAGTTGCGGGTTTGCTCATAAGCACGTTGCCGATCTTGTCGGTCTTGTACTCGATGTTGTTCTTCTTCGCAAAATCAATAAGGAATTCCCTTATCTTACCCTCCTTTTTAGAGGGGCGGGGCACCTTTGTGATTTCGTCAAAAATCTCGAAGACTCTCTTCGGTTCAAGTTCTTTTACTGTCATAATTATATAAGGTGTTAGATGATTAGATGAGCGTTTACTTTAAAATATTGTTAAATTTTCGCTTATGCGCTGACTAAGTTACAAAATAAAATTGAGTCATGGCAAAAAATTAGTATTCCTTTCATATATTTGCACCGCAAAACCGCATTTGAACCATGACAACAGTGCTTCCGGCAATAATTCTTGTCCTTGTGGCAGTAGTGATTCTTGGTGTTAGGGCACTTTTTGTGAAGGGCGGCAAGTTTCCTTCGGGGCATGCCTCGGACATTCCTGCCTTGCGCGAAAAAGGGATTGGATGCGTACGCAAAATGAAATAGAAATAAATAGAAACATATAAACTTCAAACACTTTTCATGAAAAAAACAGCATTTTCATTAGTGCTCCTCCTTGGCTTGGCAGCAGCGTCTTGCTCCGGCAACCAGTCTGCTGACGCTACTCCGCAAAACAAACCCTCTGAAAGCGAGAAAACACTCGCCGCAACATCTAACATACGTTACATCGATCTTGATTCTATCTCGGCAAACTACAACCTTGCCAAGGATTTCAAGGAAAACGCGCTCCGCGCTTACAGCAAGCTCGACAACGCGCAGCAGGCTAAAGGCGCTGAAATACAGCGTTTCGGTCAGCAGATTGAAGAGAAAGCCAAGAGCAACGGCTACATCTCGCAGACCACTTACGAGGCTGACGTAGCTAAATTCAACAAAATGCAGCAGGACGCGCAGAACTATCTTGCAAAACTCCAGCGCGACACCGAGCAGGAGCTCGCACAGCAGCAACAGCAGCTCACCGACTCCATCGAGTCATTCATCAAGGTCTATAACAAGACTAAAGGATATGACGCTATCCTCCTCAAGGCGGCAGGCGTTTATTTCAACCCCGCGCTTGACATTACCGACGAGGTTGTCAAAGGTCTTAATGCACGCTACAACAAAGTTAGCGAAGACAAATAAAAGCCCTTTACCATAGTTCAAACTTTTACGGGCGGCAATGCTCCGACGCATAACAGCGCGGCAATGCCGCCCGAACCATATACATCCGCCACATGAACAGCCCGCTGATAACAATCGTAATACCCGTCAAGAACCGCGCAGAACTTTTGCCCCGCACCCTCCGCTCAATAACCGCGCAGAAGCTCCGCCCGCTGANAGTGATCGCCGTTGACAANGGCNCTACCGNTTCTTCANGGGAAANACTNGANAAANGNANCAACGACGCCGNAGATGCCGGAATAGACGTAACACTTCTACGGGAAGAAAAACCCGGAGCATCCGCCGCACGCAACCGGGGGCTGAAAGAGGTTACCTCACCCTACGTTATGTTCTTTGACTCNGATGACGAGATGCTGCCGGGACACACGCAGCGCCTTGCCGAATGCATAGCGGCAAATCCGGAAGCACAATTGATTGGATTTGACATTGCAGAGAGAGATGAGGACGGATGGACAACGCCAAAGAGCGTAAACGATTCAGACCTGCTGCGCGGGCACATACTCCACGCTACATTNGCCACACAAAGATATGTGGCTAAAACCGGACTTGTGAGGAACAGCGGCGGCTGGAACGAGGAACTCCTGCAATGGGACGACCTTGAATTAGGCGTGCGCCTGCTCGTCAATGCCGATTCGGCAATAGTGTTCCACGGCGATGCGGGAGTGATAGTTCACCCCTCGGAGGATTCCATCAGCGCAATCGGATATGCCGCAGGAGCCGCCTGCTTTGAAAAAGCTATCGAGGAGATGGAAACAACCCTCCGTGCGCGAGGCAAAGAGGATTACCTGATATGGACAGACACCAAAAGGATGGTACTTGGCGCGCTATGCCGCCGGGAAGGGAATAAAACCGCGGCACAAAAGATTGAGGAGAAAGCGCTCAACCGCCATAAAAAATGGAAGTCTCGCCTTAAACTTAGCTTAGCCGGCGCAAGCGTCCGCATTTCAGGCAGAGGCGGTTGTTCCATAGCAAAGCTCCTCTTTTCGCGGCGCGCTGATGAGCAAGCATAATGCCGCTTTTCAACATTAATCATCCCTGCGGAATACATGAAAGCATGACGCGTACTGCCTGGCGCGTCCTCCGTCTCGGCACATATCCCGTAGCATAGCTCTGTTCCGAAAGGCACGTCGCTGTGCGGAACCTCATGCAAGCGCAGCGCAGCATGAGGACAATGGCAACTGTGGCAATAGCGGCTTCGGAGAAGTCGCGGCTGTACAAATATCCGGGCATCGTATATGCGATTAACANATAAAATAATCCNCGGTATAGACTTTCANATATTGCTATTTTGCTGAAACCGAAAACATGATTAATTATTTCTTATATTTGGAAGTAAAGATTTAATATTTTAATTTTGCAGCAGATTAAATTAGAATAACCATGACACGTTTCATAGCAATTGTGCTGCTTCTTATTGGAATATGCATTGGATGTAATTCCCAAGGTGATTCCTCCGGCATGAAAATCGCCGAAACGAACTACAATCTTGACGAAATTAAGACTGTGACGGTGGAGTGCCATAAAGACTCACTGCCAGTATTGGTTGACATTGAAGAAATGTATAACTATGACAATGATTTATTGTTGAATGTCAATAATGACACTTTCGCTTTCTATCGTTTTAATCTGGAAAATTTGACGTTGAAAGATAGATTTGGCAAGCGTGGTCAAGGACCGGATGAGTCTCCAGAACCGAACATTTGTTTGACTAAATCCACGCGTCCGCTATATGTGATAGACAGGTGGAGGCAAAGGATGTATAACTTGGAAGACAAAACCGATACTGTATTTATTGGCAATGTGTTGATGAATATGCCACGGGAAATAGAATTCCCTTATATAGGTTACTATTGTTTAAACGGTAAAGGGCGTGAATTTTGCATTCTGGATATTAATTCCGGTGAATTGACAGACTCTTTGGATATTTATGAAAAATTTCCTGAATTGAATAAATCACAATTTATTTGGGATACTGATTCCAACAAAGCTGTACTTGCATTCTGTACTGCTGATGCGCTTTTAGTTCTGGANNTATCTTCCGGCAAAATCAGNAAATGNTTATTCGGAAAAGGGAATAAGCCTNAGGGAACAANNATGTTCGGGCANGTGCAATGNATGAAAAAATGCTTTGTGGTGATGAATTTTTCTGAAATTGAATCGGTTGGATCACAGATTGTTTTCTTTGATTACGAATGTAATCCTATCATTGCATTAAACACCGGAATAAAGGCACGTAGAATGATATACGATAATAAAAATCGCCGTGTGGTGATGCTGGGGCTGGAGGATGATTACATTTATTCATTCCAAATTCCGGAAGGTATAAAAATAGAATAACTTAGATTTGCCGGAAATAATAATTTGGTGCACTGAATAAATTTTTGCTTCAAAAAATAGTGCGCTTGAAATGACTCCGATTTTAGCGATTATTCCAGGCGCATATTTATACTCTCCGGCTTGGTTTGTCCCCCCCAAAAGACGCGCCGGTAGGACGCGTCCCGAGAGTAGCCTCGTGGTTAAGCGNAGCGCAACTCGAGGTCTCAGGGAGCACCCATCCATTCCTCGCTCTCGGCACGGCGCGCCGTGCCGAGAGCGAAGGTGAGGTACAGCATGGCAACGCTCCTTGCGGAGCTCTTATCTTCCCCGAATAAGAAAGAGTGCATCCCGCTCCGGGGCTGTCTAATGGTGTTATTTCCTATCCCGGCACGCAAGCGTACCGGGTTAACCAGATTCCGAACCTCCGGCTCGGCATACCTTCCCCCGTAATCCGGACAAGCGTACTAAATATCGCATGCAGAGACGCGCCGGTAGAGCGCATTTCCGATAAGGTTAATGGATGCACCAGTGCCGCAGGCACGTCGCTGTGCGGAACCTCATGCAAGCGCAGCGCAGCATGAGGACAATGTCAACTGTGGCAATAGCGGCTTCGGAGAAGTCGCGGCTGTACAAATATCCGGGCTTCGTATATGCGATTAACAGATAAAATAATCCGCGGAAATATGGTTATGGACTTTCATGTATTGCTATTTTGCTGAAACCGAAAACAGGATTAATTATTTCTTATATTTGGAAGCGAAGATTTATTATTTTAATTTTGCAGCAAACTAAANTAGNCTCATCCGGCTGTCATCGTGTCCGAATATATGCGTAGGCATATNGACATCTTTTATGTTGNATAGCTTTAACTGAAATNATTATGCGTAANATATTTGGTATTATTGTAGTGGTTATTTGTATGATTAATTGTAGTCGACCCAAATCAACCATAATGTCGCTCGAATCACTGACGTCCGTAGATACAATGGCATATGTATCCAATCCAGACACTTTTCTAACCCACATGCTTGATACTGTGATTTGGTTACCTTTGGAGGCAAGCGATATTAATATAATGAGGGATATCTCTAAAGTTAGTGTAGCCAAGAATAAGATAATAGTAGGAAGTAAATATTTAGGGGGACTGTATGTTTATGATATTGCCTCAGGCAAGCATCTGTATTCAGTGGAAAAGAAAGGTAATGGACCAGGAGAATATTTAGAGTTGTCATCATTTGCAGTAACTCCAACGTCAATATATATTCTTGATAATTATTCTAATGCAATATTAAGATATTCAATTGAGGATGGCTCATTTATAGAAAAAAAGAAAATACAATTTGTTGCATGGGATATGGAAGCATTTGATGATGATACATTTTTATTTACCTGGTTGAGTAATAATCCGGATGCTCCCAAGCCTGATTCAGCACCAGAGTATGCAGTATGGAAGACGGATAATGATTTCCGCATTATAAATACATATCTCCCTGTTGAGAATGACTATAATGAAATGTATGGAAAGTCAAGATATTTCACTAAACATGGTGATGAAATTATATTCCACTCGTTGAAATACAATGGTTACTTCAGTTTCACAAAAAAAGATGAACTAAAATTCCATTTTATAAATTTCAGTAATCCCCTACCTGAAAACAGACCCTTACGCCTTAGTGATGTAGAGGGTACATCATGGCAATATCTAGGAGAAACCCCATTTGTCACAGACAAATTTGCTGTAGTAGACATTGCTGAGGGTGGCGATGGAATGCAACTATTTGCTTCAGGTGACAAAGTATATGGAAATTCTATGAAATGCGCTAGAAATATCCCAGTAAACATAGTAGGAGTTACTGACGATAATATGTTTATTGGGTATATTAACGATAATAACGAACAGTATGAGCAATTAGTAGAATATGGTTTTCAGAAAGGTACTACTGAGGTGGAAAAGCTATTGCGTAATGGGGGTTGCTGCTTAATTTTTTATAAAATGAGTGACAACTGATTTTGGAATCAAATATAGGAACACATTCATTCGCATTATATAAATGAGCTTTGTTTGCGGGGAGACGCGCCGGTAGGACGCGTCCCGAAAGTAGCCTCGTGGTTAAGCGCAGCGCAACCCGAGGTCTCAGGGAGCACCCATCCATTCCTCGCCCTCGGCACGGCGTGCCGTGCCGAGGGCGAGGGTGAGGGACGATGCTGTACCTCATGCTGCGCTATCGCTTGCATGAGGTTTCGCATAGCAACGCTCCTTGCGGAGCTCTTATCTTCCCCGAATGAGAAAGAGTGCACCCCGCTCCGGGGCTGTCTAATGGTATTATTCCCTATCCCGGCACGCAAGCGTACCGGGTTAACAAAATTCCGAACCTCCGGCTCGGCGTACCTTCCCCCGCCATCCGGACAAGCGTACTAAATGTCGCATGCAGAGACGCGCCGGTAGAGCGCATTTCCGATAAGGTTAATGGATGCACCAGTGCCGCTGGCACGTCGCTGTGCGGAACCTCATGCAAGCGAAAGCGCAGCATGAGGACAATGGCAACAGTGGCAATAGCGGCTTCGGAGAAGTCGCGGCTGTTTTACAGCAAATATGGGAGGATGTACGCCCCGATTTGGCGCACACCACACATTCCTACAGGATATATGGAAACGTGACGCACTGATATCAGCGCGTCACGATAGTAGCTTTATGGTTAAGGTACGGTAACCTTGAAGTGGGGATTGGGAGTGTGCTGNGAGCGCGCTATCTCTACNAGTTCTTTCACCTTATCCGGATGGTTCTCAGCAATGTTATTGTCCTCATGGAGGTCATCNGCAAGGTTATAAAGTTCCGGTTTGCCTTTCTTTACAATAAGCTTCCAGTCACCCTGGCGCACCGCCATCTGGTCTGTCTCGTTAAATTCCCAGAAAAGGTAGTCATGTTCTTTAGCAGTGCCTTCGCCGGTGAGCACGGGAGCGAATGAAATGCCGTCGAAGTAATCAACTTCAAGGTTTTTATTAGCGTATTTCGACATATCTGTGCCGATAAGGTCACACACGGTAGGCATTACATCATAGAAAGCAAAGATATGGTCGTTTTCCGACGCTTCCTTGATTTTTTCCGGCCAACGCACAATGAAAGGCACACGGATGCCACCTTCGTGGCATGAACGCTTGAGCCCCTTGAGTTTGCCGTCCCTGCCGAAGAACTCCGGATCAGCTCCGCCCTCCTCGTGAGGACCGTTATCGCTTGTAAACACCACAATAGTGTTGTCTGCAAGACCTTTTTCATCAAGCTTAGCCATAACTTCACCCACATAAGCGTCAAGGCGCGAAATCATTGCGGCAAACTGCGCATGGGTATGCACCGATTCATTATATCTTGACCATGGCTGACCTCCCCAAGTCTTGTCATTGAAAAATTTCTTTTTGTAGCCTTTGAGAATAGAATCGTTGGGCTGCACAAGTTCAGCGTGAGGAAGAGTGTAGGTAAGCACTCCGAAGAAAGGCTGGTCGGGAGTCTGCTTGTCAAGCCACTCCATCGCCTGCTCATGAATCATATCCGCCGAGTACTGGGGACGCTTGTTGTAATCATCGCCAGACATCGGATATTTTATATTCTCATCCATCACTATGCGCACAACAGCGGTGTCACCGGCGCTCTTGCTGTACCGGTTCAGGAAATTCGGGTAATACAGGTGTGCCTGGAACTGGCAGATATAACCGTAGAACTCATCTATTCCACGCTTGTCCGGAGTAGAAACAGAACCCTCATAGCCCCCTGCCCACTTGCCGAACATTCCGGTGGTGTAGCCGTTGTCCTTCATTATTTCAGGCAGGATGATATGGTTTGGATCGTATGGATGCTGCCCTACAACAGCAAAGTCGATATTGTCGCCGTACATGACGGTGTCCTGGGCGCTCCAATACTCTTTGTTGCCGCGCACCTCGCAGTGTCCGCTGTGCTGACCGGTCATGAGCGATGCCCTTGAAGGAGCGCTCACCGGGCTGCCGGCGTATGCTTGGGTAAAACGTATGCCCTGGCGTGCAAGCGAGTCAATGTTGGGAGTGGAGATATACTTCTGCCCGTAGCAGCCAAGGTCGCCGTAACCCATGTCGTCACACATTATATATAATATGTTCGGCTTAGGAGCCTGCTTTGCCTTTTTGGCAAATGCGTTCTGCGGGACAGTGCCTAAAGTCAGAGCCGCAGCTCCGCCTATAAGGAATTTGGGATACAATAATCTCATGAAAAATAGATTTAAAGTTTTATTTGTTATGCAAATTTAATCACTCAANGCGTCATATCGCAATTTTTTACCNTATTTTTCTCCTTTTCCGCCAATAATCGTTAGATTTGCAACACAAACCAAAATGAATACCATTATCCGATGAACACAGAACCCGCACCCGCTCGCCGATCTATTCTCCCCGTGAGGATTTTCCGCTTTTATGTGGATGGTTTCCGCAGCATGACGGTTGGCAGATACCTGTGGGCGCTCATCCTTGTGAAGCTCTTTATCCTCTTTTTCGTGTTCAAACTCCTGTTTTTTCCCGACGTGCTGAAGCGCGACTACGATAACGATGCCGACCGCGCAGCAGCAGTGCGCCGCACGCTTGTTGACAGGAGCGAAAGCATCACCGCCCCGGCAAATATTTCTTTAAACAATCATACACTTTTTTAACCATGGACGATTTAATCAGCGTTGTCGACTGGTCAAGATGGCAGTTTGCGCTCACGGCAATGTATCACTGGCTGTTCGTGCCCCTGACACTGGGCATCTCAGTGATTGTTGGCATAATGGAGACAATCTATTACCGCACGCGCTCTCCCCGCTGGCTGGCGATTACAAAATTCTGGATGATGCTGTTCGGCATCAATTTTGCGATAGGAGTTGCCACCGGCATTATCCTTGAGTTTGAGTTTGGCACAAACTGGTCTAACTACAGCTGGTTTGTAGGTGACATTTTCGGAGCGCCCCTTGCAATCGAGGGTCTTCTTGCATTCTTCATGGAGTCCACCTTCATTGCGGTGATGTTCTTCGGCTGGAAAAAGGTGTCCCCTGCTTTCCACCTTGCCTCAACTTGGCTCACAGCAATCGGCGCATCACTTTCCGCGCTATGGATCCTCATTGCCAACGCATGGATGCAATATCCTGTGGGAATGGTATTCGATCCCGCGCAGATGCGCAATGTAATGGACAGCTTCACCGACGTTGTGCTTTCGCCTGTTGCTATCCACAAGTTCTTCCACGCTGTTCTCAGCGGCTGGGTACTCGCCGGAATATTCGTTATCGGCGTGAGCTGCTGGTTCCTGCTGCGCCGCCGCTCTGCTGAAATGGCGCTCAGCTCAATGAAAGTAGGCGCTTGGGTGGCACTCGCCGGCATACTCGGCACCCTCTGGACCGGTGACGGCTCCGCTGTTGACGTTGCAAAAGTCCAGCCGATGAAACTCGCTGCCATGGAAGGGCTTTATAATGGAGGAAGAGACCAGAGCATCGTTGCTTTCGGAATACTCAACCCCTCAAAGACACCGCAGAACAACGAAGACGAATTTATCTTCGCCATTAAGATTCCCTACGGGCTCTCTTTCCTTGCCACACACAATCCGCATGCTTTTGTCCCCGGCATCAGCGACCTTGTCAACGGCATCGCAATCAACGAGCAAGGCGATACTTTCAAAGTGGATTCTTACGCAGACCGCATAGAGATAGGAAAACGCTCACATGACGCGCTCCGGGCTTATGACCTTGCTTCGGCACAAATGAACAATGCCGCGATGGACAGCGCAAAGACTGTGCTGATGGAGAATTACAAATACTTCGGTTACGGCTACCTTGACAATCCTTACGAGGCTGTGCCGCCTGTTGCAGTTACTTTCTACAGTTTCCACATCATGGTGCTCTGCGGAGGCTATCTGCTCCTTTTCATCCTCCTTGTGCTCTGGGTGGCATACAAACGCCCGAATGTGCTTGACAAGAACTGGTTCCTATGGCTCGGCATCATCTCCATACCTTTGGTTTGGGTATGCAGCGAGGCAGGTTGGGTAACAGCGGAAGTTGGACGCCAGCCCTGGATAATAGAAGGCATAATGCCTACCCGCGCCGCTATCAGCGATATTTCCGCCGGCACAGTGCAGACTACCTTCTGGCTGTTTGCGCTGGTATTCACCGCGCTGCTTGCAGCAGAAGTGTGCATCATGCTCCGTGCCATCGACAAGGGCTCCAAAACCGATTATGAAAACCCTAAAGACTGATTGCTATGATAAATATTGAATATCTCCAGACCTACTGGTGGTTGCTCATTTCAGTGCTTGGCGCACTCCTGGTGTTCCTCCTGTTCGTGCAGGGCGGACAGTCAATGCTGCTCCAGCGCTTGAGCGCCGACGACCGTGTGATGATGATAAATTCACTCGGACGCAAATGGGAGCTCACCTTTACCACATTAGTGGTATTCGGCGGCGCTTTCTTCGCCTCTTTCCCGCTTTTCTACTCANCCAGCTTCGGCGGCGCATACTGGCTGTGGATGCTGATTCTGTTCAGCTTCATTGTACNGGCTGNCAGCTACGAGTTCCGCCACAAGCCGGGCAACCTCTATGGCGCACGCACTTATGATGTCTTCCTGTTCATTAACGGCTGCGTGGGATGCATCCTTCTCGGGGTTGCTGTAGGAATGTTCTTCTTCGGAGCGGAATTTACAGTGAAAATGGGCAATATCCTTGATCCGGGCGCTCCGGTGATTTCGCAGTGGGCTCCAACCCACGGCTTTGAAGCAATTTTCTACTGGAAAAACCTTGTGCTCGGAGTTGCTGTGCTGTTCCTGGCACGCACCCAGGCATCGCTATACTTCCTTGACAACATCAACGGCGGAGAGGCTATCGAGCGCCGCAACCGCCGCCAGGTGCTGGTTAACGGAGGCATATTCGTGGTTTTCTTCCTCTTCTTCCTCGCGCTGCTGCTCACAACTAAAGGACAGCAGGCTACCGCAATGCACGGCATTCCCACCTTGCCCCGCTCATTTGAATGGGTAGATTACAAATACCTCCACAACTTCCTTGACATGTGGTGGGTACTCATCATTTTCCTTATCGGCGTTGTTGCTGTGCTTTACGCGATTATCCGCTCCGCATTCAGCCGCACCTTCACCAAAGGAATATGGTTCAGCGGCATAGGTACAATCCTTGTTGTGCTAAGCCTATTCTGGATTGCAGGATTCAACGGCACTCCCTACTACCCGTCACTGCTTGACACATCAAGCTCACTGAGCATCTACAACAGCTCGTCAAGCCAGTTCACCCTGCAGGTCATGAGTTTCGTAAGCCTGATTATTCCATTTGTAGCCGGCTACATTGCATACGTTTGGTATTCTATGGACCGCAAACCTATCACTCCGGCAGAGATGAAGGAAACCGAGGACAAATATTGAGTAAATCCTTTCACACAAAGCGGCGTGCTTAAGTTACAAAACTTTCAGCACGCCGCTTATTCTTTAATTACACCAATGCCCTACAAGACTGAGGTGGAGTCCACCGCTTCAAGCCGGCTTGCGAGCGCATCCGCCCTGTCTGACCTTATTGTGAGTGAAATGCGGCAAGTATTGTCAAACTGTTGGGAAACAATCTTCGCCTCCGAGGATTTTATTATCCGCATCACATCATTCATTGCCTGATAGGCAAAAGTCACTTCTATTTCGCGCTGCTCATACATCGTTATAATCTCCCCGGCTTCTATTGCCAGGCGTGCCGCCTCGCGGTAAGCGGCTATCAGCCCGGATGTGCCGAGTTTTATCCCTCCGAAATATCGCACGACAGCAATGACCGTGTTGGTGATTTCCGCAGAGCGGATCTGACCGAGAATCGGTTTGCCTGCGGTGCCGGAGGGTTCGCCATTGTCATTGCTTTGGTATTCATTGCCTGACGCTCCAAGCTGATATGCCCAGCAAACATGGCGGGCATCGTGATATTCGTTTGCAATACGCGCAATAAAGGCTTTTGCCTCCCCGGCTGTGCGCACCGGTGAGGCAAAAGCTATGAATTTACTCATCTTCTCGCGGAAAACAGCCTGTGACGGCGCGGCGAGAGTGCGGTATTCGCTGACTGCGGCTTCCACTTAGCTGGTTAAAGGATAAGCATTGCGTCGCNGTATGCCCCGANGTTGTATTNCTCTTTNATGGCTTCTTCGTAGGCTTTCATCACCAGGTCGTAACCTCCGAAANCGGTTGTCATCATGAGCATGACAGAGTAAGGAAGGTGGAAATTGGTGACAAGCGCATCGGTGACAGTAAAGTCGTAGGGAGGGAAGATAAACTTGTTGGTCCAGCCGGAATAGGTTTTCATGTGCCCGCCCATGCTGACAGCGCTGGCAATGCCCCGGAGCACGGATGTGCCCACAGCGCAAACGCGGTGGTTCTCATCCTTNACCCCGTTGACCATATCCACAAGCGCCTGGGTGACTTCNATCTGCTCGGAGTCCATGCGGTGCTTGGTGAGATCCTCAACGTCAATTTCGCGGAAGTTGCCGAGACCGCTATGCACTGTCAGGAATGCCTGATGGATGCCTTTGATTTCCATTCGCTTGAGGAGCTCGCGGCTGAAGTGCATTCCTGCTGCAGGAGCAACGACAGCACCTTCGCGCTCGGCATAAATGGTCTGGTAACGCTCAGCATCTTCAGGAATGGGCTCACGGTTGATGTATGATGGGAGCGGGGTTTGACCCAGGTTGTAAAGCGCCTGCTTGAATTCATCATGGTCGCCGTCATAAAGGAAGCGGAGTGTGCGTCCGCGTGAAGTGGTGTTGTCAATCACTTCCGCTACCATGCTCTCGTCCTCGCCGAAATAGAGCTTGTTGCCAATACGGATTTTCCTTGCCGGCTCAACGAGCACGTCNCAAAGCTTGTTTTNAGCATTGAGCTCGCGCAGGAGGAATACCTCNATGCGTGCTCCGGTTTTCTCTTTGTTGCCGAAAAGGCNCGCAGGGAANACTTTTGTGTCATTGAACACAAAAATATCACCGTCNACAAANTAGTTGATGATATNTTTGAATANGCGNTGCTCTATTTCACCAGATGCACGGTNAAGCACCATCATGCGGCATTCGTCGCGCTGCTCCGAAGGATGGAGAGCGATAAGCTCTTCGGGTAGCTTGAATTTAAACTGCGAAAGTTTCATTGGTTATCTGTAGTAATTTCTTGTGTCTGATTAAATGCGGCGGGTATGGGATAACCCTCCGGAAATGTAACATCGGTGATGCGGATGAGTTCAATTGCCTGCTCAACAGTGAGGCAGTCTTCTACCGCGATTTCTCCGGCACGCGTGCGCCTGAGTGCCGTGAGATGTGCTCCGGTGCCAAGCGCCTGCCCGATGTCACGCGCAAGCGCACGGATATATGTGCCTTTGCTGCAAACAATACGCAGTGTTATTGATGTCTGCGAGAAATCGAGCAGTTCAATCTCGTCAATCACCAGCACTTTGGGCTTAAGCTCAACCTCCTTGCCTTTGCGCGCCATGTGGTATGCCCTTTTGCCATCCACCTTGCATGCGGAAAAAGCGGGAGGTATCTGCTCAATGCGCCCGGTGAAGGATGGAAGCACTGCTTCGACGGCATGCCGGGTAATATGCCCGGTAGGATATGTTGCATCAATCTCTGTTTCGAGGTCAAAGGATGGAGTTGTCGCGCCAAGCGCAATTGTCGCCACATATTCTTTGACGGATGCCTGAAGCGAGTCGATAAGGCTTGTTGCGCGACCGGTTACAAGCACCATCACCCCTGTTGCAAGGGGATCAAGAGTGCCGGCATGTCCCACCTTGATTTTTTTTAGCTTAAGGCGCCGCAGAATGGCACCGCGTATTCGCTTGACAACATCGAAAGATGTCCAGCCAAGCGGTTTGTCAACATATATTTTCTCTCCTGTAATAAAATCCATAATCAAGCTTTACCACAGGATGCAGAGCAGACCAACGGCAACACAGTAGAGCGCAAACCAAACGAGCTTGCCTTTCTTGACAATCTCAATCATCCATTTGCACGCGGCACATCCTACAATGAATGATGCAAGGAAGCCTATTGTCAAGGGAATTGCCCCGACAGTGCCGGCTGTGGCGCTTTCCCCGGAAATGATGTCCTTGAGCCCGAGCATTGCTTCGCCGAGAATCGGTATGATGACCATAAAGAATGAAAAGCGTGCTACTGCGGCACGGTTTGCTCCCATTGAGATGCCGGTAGCNATAGTTGAACCGCTGCGGCTGAGACCGGGAAGCACGGCGATTGCCTGGGCAATGCCCATCACTATTGCGTCAAGCCATGTGATAGACNGGTCGGCNTCTTCAACCGATTCCCTGACAGGCATTTTCTCGCCGCGNGTGCGGNAGAAGTAGGCAAATGCAAGGAGCGCCGCAGTGACCANCAGGCATATTCCAACGACTGTGAGCCCGGTGCCGAAGAAACTCTCCACCAAATCCTTGANGCATAGCCCGACAATTGCAACGGGGATACATGAAACGAGGATTTTGCACACATAGAAGAAGCGGTTGTCAAAGCGGAGGGTAAAGAAACTCACGCACAAAGGCATAAATTCACGCCAGAGCACAACGATGGTGCTGAGCACGGTTGCAACATGGAGCGCCACGTCAAATTCAAGCGCTTCCGCTCCGTTGAGGTCGAGCCCGAGAATGTCCCGGCATATTTCAAGATGTCCGCTGGAGCTTATCGGCAAGTATTCCGCAAGCCCCTGCACTATTCCCATTATCAGGGCGTCAAGCCAGTTCATAGTCAGTTATCAGTTTTCTTTGATTTGGAATTCCATGCGATAGCAACACCCATAAACACGAATCCGAGGAAAGCGATTGTGGGCCCTACAACAATGCGCCGTGTACTGAAAATATCAGGATTGAACTCCTCGGCAGTTGCCGGGGCTCCGGTCATGAGCAGGAAACCGGCAACAATCATCACTGCCGCGATGCCCATGAGTATGAAATTGATGCGCTGCAACGGCAGCTGGCTCTGTGGCTCCAAGTCAAGGCGCGACTCGGGTGCCGGTGTGGTGGGATTATTATTTGCCATAATGATTTAATGGAAACAAAATTTTTAAAACATATCATCGTAACCCAGCCGGAGGTAACGGTTTGTGGAGAGCAGGGCGCTGAGGGTGCAGATAAGGACGCCGGCAACAAACAGCGCGGCGAAAACCCATGCCGCTTCCTGCCAGCCTACCGTGGCGGTAATCCTCGGCTCAACTGTGCCGACATAGAAAAGCAGCCCGGCAAGAACCACAACGGCAATGAATGCCGCAACTATTCCCTGGATTACATTGGTGATTATGAACGGACGCCTGATGAATGCAGCGGTAGCGCCAACANGTTTCATNGTGTGGATGGAGAACCTGCGTGCATAGACGGTGAGGCGCACCGTATTGTTAATGAGCACAAAGGAAATCAACAGGAGCGCCAACGCCACTGCGGCGAGTATTAGGGTGAGGGAGCTGACTGTGGCATTGATGGAGCGCACCATGTCGCCCTGCATCTTTATCTCGCTTATCCCCTTCAGGTTGCGCAGCGGGGCAACAATCTTTTCGAGGCTATCCACATCGGCATAGCGGCTTTTCACTGCTATTTCAAACTCGGGGAAAAATGGGTTTANGCCAAGCAGCNCCGTGATGCTGTCCCCCTCTGCCGCCATAGTCTCGTTCCAGCGCGCCAGCACCTCNTCTGCNGANGCATAGCTGACAGCGGCAACGTATGGCGCAGTGNTCCACCGCTTTTTGAGTGCCGCGATGTCCGCATCTGTAGCGTTTTCGCTCATAATCACAACAAAACCTATGCGGGAGNGNATATCGTCTCCTNTANTTTTAGCCGCAATGCCCANCAGAGCCACAACCCCGANGATGAGCAGGACAAGCGCCACGCTCACAGNTGCAGTGAACTGCGAGCCGAGAATCGGCAACGAATGTTTCTTATTACTCTTCATGCAAG
>WFLX010003158.1_pt1 | contig 24802 bp, 23 predicted proteins | sample 4967041 | NCBI WGS metagenome assembly WFLX01 (sample SAMN12857096, study PRJNA449069) | gut metagenome | isolation source: stool from male and female vole | host: Microtus ochrogaster | place: USA:Florida | collected 2017
AAGCATATCTTCCTTTTTCAAGTATGGTGCCGAGAGTAGTCTTACCACTTCCGTTTGGTCCTACCACAGCTGTGACACCCTTAAGAAGACCTGATTTCTCAGGATTAGAAAGTATAGCTTTCCCATAACCAAGGCGAGGACTATCAAAAGATATGATGTATTCTGAATGTATAGCCATAAAAGGCAAATTTGGTTCTTAATTATAAAAATAATATAGAAAGTCTAAAATTAGGTAACAAAATTAATAAAAAAACTAATAATTAACTAAATTTGTACTTTACTAAATTAATAATTGGGAAAAAATAAGTAAACTTTAATAATTAAGTGAAATGTTATGGAATTCGACGCATTCAAAAAACTACTGAAAAGCGATCGTACATTTCGACGCTTCGACGAAACCAAAAGAATTGACGAACTGACGGCAGAAAAACTTATAGATCTGACAAGATATTGTGCGTCAGGACGAAATTTGCAACCATTGCGTTACCGCATTGTGATAAGTGAAGAAGAATGTAATAAGGTTTTTCCATGTTTGAAATGGGCCGGCTATCTCACTGATTGGGATGGTCCGGAAAAAGGTGAAAGACCGGCAGCCTATCTTATTCAGTGTCTGGATACGGAATTAACATCAAATCCTCTGTGTGACGACGGTCTGCAACTTCAGACCTTGACGTTGGGTGCTCGAACTTTAGGTTTTGGAGCTTGCATTATCAAATCTTTTAATGTGGTTACAATAAAAGAAGAACTTCACCTTCCTGAGAAAATGAAGCCCTTGTATGTATTAGCATTGGGAGTGCCGAAAGAAACTGTAGAATTAGAAGAAATATCTTCCGGCAACATAAAATATTGGCGTGATGAAGAAGGCAACCATCATGTGCCAAAACGAAAACTTGAAGAGTTAATCGTAAGAAATTGACATGCAATCAAGAACTTAGATTAAACGAATCAGACATATCCATTCACATCAGACGGAAACTTATTGCACGGAATCAGGTTGAATATAATCCGTCTGGTGTGATAATTCTTTATTATCCAAAGAATCAATAACACCTCCGGTTTCTTCAATTGAGATATAATCTGAATTACCGTTCAGATTAGATTCTCTTTTGGAGGTTCTATGAATGTGCTCAAGCCAATAACCCGGTTTAACTTTGTAAGTCTTATGTTTACCACGAGTCACGAGATATAATTCCGGTATGGTATCTTCTTCAGAAACAATATCAGGAGAAAAGTCAGCTTTATTACCCGTGGAATCTTCAAAATGATAAAAACGGTTTGCCATAGAGCCGTCTATATCAAGTGTGCCATAGAGCACCATAGTCGGGATGCCGGATAAATCTGTGCCTGAAGAGTAACCTGCCAATCTATATTGTGGAGGTGTAACAGTCTCATCACTATCTATCCTGAATATTTTCCCATCCACAGAATCAATGATACAAAGCACCGGTATCCAACCAGCCCGAAGGGAAGGATCCAAAGAAGCAATCTCTTCTCTTCTTAAAGAGTCAAGAAGTTGATTCTCACGTTTAGAAATATAATTAACCTGATAAACTTTTCCTGAATCTATCCAAAGATAGGATCCATCGTCAAGAGTCCAACCTCTCCAACCCGCTTCATTCCATAGTGAATCAGGAGAATCCTTCACCATAGTTTTAAGGGAGTCGTCAACCATTATAGGATAATAGTCAACCATCTGTGCAGAGTCAATAATATCCGGTAAAGGATAAGGACGTTGGAGAGGGTAATTGATGGTTGCGGCGAACTTTGAAGCTGAGTCAGCTATAATGGCGGTTGCCGCAGGTTTGACATCGTCAGGNAAAGATGAATGNTCCGGTGCCGTCTGAGGTCTTGTACATCCGGCGATAACTNCGAGAGAGNTGAGTGAGCCGGACANTATANGAAGTATATGAAGTTTAGACATAATGTTCAAAAAAAGAGTTTACAAGTTAATGAAACCACATTGAAAACATTCAAGAATGATAACATTATTCGCGTTTGAATATAAAATCAATCGGGAATGAAAAGTGTCTCATATTCTTCGATTCTCCTTCGCTTAAGTTGTGACAAAGTCTTTCCATTAGCTTTGCTATAGGAAAGATAAGCAGCCTTTATATTACGATTTCCGGCTTGAAGATTCTTAAATACACTTGAACGTGCCACCATACCGGTGCCACAATTATAAGCAAGGGCACTGAGGAGCAGACTGTCTTTACCAAAACTTCTGTATTTTTCACATAAAGCAGCCAGATCTTTACGTAATAGTGCTTCAGCTTGAGCTTCTGTAAGGTTTTGATTTCTTTTGTAAGGGTCACCTGCAACAATTTTATGTCCGTACCCAACGAGGTCGCCATGATTTTTATGCAACCCCTCGTATTTTTTTATTAACTCCACAGCCTTGTCAAAATCAGATTTGACAGTTTTAACCAAATTAATTTCTTGTGCTGCCACATTATTCGTAGCACCAATTAATAAATTGGTATATCCGAAAAAAAAAGTAAAAGTCAGAGAGACCGTGTAGATAAATTTTCGTAATACCATAAATAAATATTAATTAAATTACGAATTCCTTATACTCTATCACAACACTTTCCGGAGGCGTATGGTACGCTTACGAGAGTCTTCGGAATTATAACATTTCAGAAAAGAAAAAAGTTATAAAAAAATAACGCTTTAACAGTGTAATAATCTTCATTTAGTAAATAAATATTAATTGAATTTTGGCAAAATGGATTAATTTTTATAAATTCGTAGCCATTTTTAAAGTTTATNTATATGCTGTACCANTATAAAACCACAGGAACTTGNTCNAAATTGATAGAATTTGATGTAGAAGACGGGATCATAAATNATNTAAAGTTTNTAGGTGGATGCCATGGTAACCTACAAGGCATCTCGGCTCTTGTAAAAGGTATGAAAATTGAGGAGGTAATCAAAAAGCTTGAGGGCATCGACTGCAAAGGAAAGGGCACTTCGTGTCCCGATCAACTTGCAAAAGCTTTGAAGACTACCTTTTTTTTCGATTAGTTACCTTTTTCGCATAATACTTATCCCTTTGAAAGGATTAAACGTTATAATGTTAAAAGTAATTTCTGATTAACGTATAACACTCATAAAAATACATCAGAATTTAAATCAACCATGAATATAAACTAATTTTACAATGGTAACTATTGAAAATAAAGAATTTGGAGGAGAACGTCCTCTATTTGCTTCTCACGACCTTCGCCTCATCAATGTAACTATTCATGCCGGCGAATCAGCTTTGAAAGAATGTTCTGACATTGAGGCAATAAATTGTCGTTTTGAAGGTAAATATCCATTCTGGCATGTAGACGGGTTCAAGATAAAAGATTGTTTCTTCACTGAAGGTGCACGAGCAGCACTCTGGTATTCCAAAGGTCTTGATATGCAAGATACATTTGTAGAAGCACCCAAAATGTTCCGGGAAATGGAACACTTGTCACTTAAACATGTGAAATTACCTCATGCTCAGGAAACAATGTGGCACTGCCGGGACATAAAACTCCGTGATGTGGAGGTATCGGAGGCTGATTATATTTTCATGCATTGTGAGAATATTGATATTGACGATTATACTCAACATGGTAACTATTCTTTCCAATATTGTAAAAATGTAGTTATAAGGAACGCCCATATAGACTCTAAAGATGCTTTCTGGAATACTGAAGATGTAACGGTGTATGATTCAGAGATCAATGGTGAGTATTTGGGATGGCATTCAAAAAGATTACATCTGATCAACTGTAAGATTTCAGGAACTCAACCTCTATGTTACTGTGAAGACCTTGTATTGGAAAACTGTGAAATAGCTCCCGATGGTGATCTCGCTTTTGAGGAGAGTGTTCTCGATGCTACAGTTACTTCTTATATCACATCAGTTAAAAATCCGACAAGCGGAATAATAAGGGCTAAAAGCTATGGAGAAATCATAATAGATGAAAATATCAAATCACCGGCCGATTGTAAAATTGAAATTATAGATGAAAAATAATTTTTGGTTCGATGAAAGTCCTGACAGAAGAGGCTCCGGATCATATAAATGGGATTCAGCTGAAGATCAGGACGTGATCCCGTTATGGGTAGCAGATATGGACTTCAGGACGGCACCTGTTGTGGAAGAAGCTTTACTCAGAAGAGTGAAACACGGAATTTTCGGATATACTCTTGTAGGAGACGATTATTATTCAGCACTGTGCGATTGGTTTCTTCATCAACACGGTTATCAAATCCGGAAAGAACAAGTGATATATACTTCAGGAGTAGTGCCGGCGATATCTGCTATTATTCAGGCCCTATCGAGACCCGGCGAGGGAGTAATCGTTCAGATGCCTGTATATAACTGTTTCTTTTCTTCAATAAAAAACAATGGTTGTAGAATAGAAGATGCACCCCTAAGGAGAATTGATCTTGAAGATGGCCGGTTCACTTATGAAATGGATTTCAAAGCACTTGAGATCGCAGCTTCAAAAGATGATGTACATCTTATGCTTTTGTGTAATCCTCACAATCCTGCCGGACGAGCATGGAGTGAAGACGAATTGAAGAAAGTGGCAGAAATTTGCGGACGCCATAACGTAACGGTGGTAAGCGATGAAATTCATTGTGAACTCACGATGCCCGGCTGTAAATATGTGGCATACGGAACGATAGATTCTTCAGCAATAGTATGTGTAAGTCCGTCTAAAGCCTTTAATACAGCGGGATTACAGATAGCTAATATCGTATGTCCTAATAATGAAATCCGTAAAAAAGTCGACAAATCTATAAACATCAATGAGGTATGTGATGTCAATCCTTTTGGTCCGGTGGCATTAATAGCTTCATATTCAAATCAAGGAAAGGAATGGTTGGATAGCTTGAGAATTTATCTGAATGAGAATTATAGATTATTGGTTGCAATGTTCCGGAGCGAATTGCCTCAATGTCCGGTAACAAAACTCGAAGCTACATATCTGCCGTGGATTGATATATCTGCTCTAAAGCTCAACTCCACAGAAGTTGAGGAAGAGATATTGAAAGAAGCAAAAGTATGGGTGAACTCAGGTGATATGTACGGAGTGGATGGTTATATTCGTATAAATATAGCATGTCCAAGAAAACGGTTGGAAGAGGGTTTACACAGAGTGATCACTTGGCTTAAGAGACACCTGGACAAATAGAGATGATAGAACTGATTCAATCGGGCAAACCCTTAAGTTTCCATCAGCGTCTTGTGCTGACGGCTAAATTGTCATGGCCCGCAATTATGGCACAACTATCGAGCATATTGATGCAGTACATCGATGCAGCGATGGTAGGTCGCCTTGGTGCTGACGATTCAGCTGCTGTTGGATTAGTTTCGACAAGTCTGTGGCTATTCTGGGGTATATGTTCCGCGGCCACTACCGGTTTTTCAGTACAGATAGCTCACAGGATGGGAGCAGCAGATCCATTATCAGCGCGGAAAATTTTCAGGCAAGGCATCCTCGCATCCTTCCTGTTTGGATTATTGGCTGCTGTAATTGGTCTGATAATTGCCAATCCTCTGCCACATTGGTTAGGAGGAGAGGGTGAAGTGTGTGGAAAAGCTTCACTATATTTCGCAGTGTTTGTTGGAGCGCTTCCCCTTCTCACTTTAAACTATTTGGGTAGTGGTGCTCTACGAGCTTCCGGGAACATGGTTGTGCCCGGAAGTCTCAATGTAATGATGTGTGTACTTGACGTATTTTTTAATTTACTGTTGATTTTTCCAACAAGAGAAGTTAATCTATTAGGCTCACACTTTTTATTACCGGGTGCCGGATTAGGAGTTTTAGGGGCTGCCTTGGGCACTGTGGCTGCAGAAGTTGTGACAGCAGGAGCTATTCTCTGGTATGCCTGTTGCCGTCAGAAAGATCTTGCATTCTTTAGAGAAAAAGGATCGTTTAAACTCACCAAAAAAGTGATGCACAATGCTCTTAGAGTGGCGGCGCCAATGACATTGGAACATGCAGTGATCTGCGGAGCCCAGATCATGATAACAGTTATTGTTGCTCCATTAGGAGTAATGGCGATAGCTGCCAATTCATTTGCTGTAACAGCAGAAGCCTTATGCTATATGCCCGGATATGGTATAGCAGATGCTGCAACCACTCTTACCGGGCAAAGTTATGGAGCCAACAGGAAAGATTTAGCAAAAAAATTCGGTTATCTCACTGTAGGACTTGGTATGGTAGTGATGTCGGTGATGGGGGTAATTTTGTGGTTAGGAGCTCCACCTGTAATGGAGTTGCTTTCACCGGTAAAAGACATTCAGCAATTAGGAGTATCAGCCCTACGTATAGAGGCGTGGGCAGAACCAATGTTTGCAGCATCAATCGTAGCATACGGAGTCATGGTTGGAGTAGGGGACACAGTAGTTCCCGCCGCGATGAATTTTTCCAGTATCTGGCTCGTACGAGTACCTCTTGCCGCTTTATTGGTAGGAAGTATGGGACTTGATGGTGTTTGGTTGGCAATGTGTATAGAGCTTTGTTTCCGAGGTGCTATATTCTTATGGCGTTTATTCAGTGGGGCGTGGTTACGTCATGGTCTTAAAACAGACTGAGGTCATTAAACAATAAAAATATTATAAAAATGATTTATCAGAAAATATTTATTAAATTTGCATTTTCAAAAGCCGGATAAGAGTTGATCCTTATTATTAAAAGGACAATTCCATTTAAGGCATAAACGAATTAATGATAATATGACTGAGATCATTGAAGAAGGGATCGTCAACGAAGGCGGTCTGAACTTTGTTGAGCAGGAAATCGTAAATGACCTTGCAGCCGGGAAGAATGGCGGTCGTTTAAATACACGGTTCCCGCCCGAGCCCAACGGCTATCTGCACATTGGTCATGCCAAGGCATTCATCATGGATTTCGGTGCAGCCGAGAAATTCGGTGGTACTTGTAATCTGCGTTTTGATGACACCAATCCCCAAAAGGAGGATATGGAATATGTGAATGCTATCAAACGAGATATCCATTGGCTTGGATACGATTGGGGAGATCGTCTATATTATGCATCTGATTATTTTCCTCAGTTATACGATCTCGCTTTACGTATGATAAAGGAGGGAAAAGCTTACGTCGATGAACAGACAAGTGAACAAATAGCGGCTCAGAAAGGCACTCCAACAGTTCCGGGAACGAATTCTCCATATCGTGACAGACCAATAGAAGAAAATCTGGATCTTTTCCGGCGTATGAATGCGGGAGAATTTGAAGAAGGTTCAATGGTGTTACGGGCTAAGATAGACATGGCCAACAGCAACATGCACTTCCGCGATCCTATCATGTATCGAATAATAAAAACTCCCCATTGGCGCACAGGCACAGAATGGAAAGTGTATCCAATGTATGATTTCGCACATGGGCAGAGCGATTATTTCGAGGGTGTGACCCATTCAATCTGTACATTGGAATTTGTTCCACACCGTCCGCTTTATGAATATTTTGTAAAAGAACTGGCCGATGACAGTTACTGTCCTCGTCAGATTGAGTTCAATCGTCTTAACCTTACTTATACCGTCATGAGTAAGCGAAAGCTACTTCAGTTGGTAAAAGAAGGTCTTGTAAACGGTTGGGATGATCCACGCATGCCTACACTTTGTGGACTTCGCCGTAGAGGATATACACCTTCCGCAATAAAAGACTTTGTCAACCGTATTGGCTATACCAAATATGAGGCTTTGAATCACATAGAACTTCTTGAGCATGCGGTTAGAGAAGATTTAAATAAAACAGCTACCAGAATAAGCGCTGTAGTCAATCCGGTGAAATTAATTATAACCAATTATCCGGAAGATAAAGTTGAGACTATAGAGATGGACAATAACCCCGAAAATTTGGAAGAGGGAAAACATCCAATGCCCTTCAGTCGCGAACTCTGGATTGAGAGAGAAGATTTTATGGAAAATCCACCTAAGAAATTCTTCAGACTTTCACCCGACAAAGAAGTGCGTCTAAAAGGAGCATATATCATAAAATGCACAGGTTTCAAGAAAAACGACTCTGGTGAGATAGAAGAAATTTATGCAGAATATGATCCTGAGACAAAGAGCGGGCTGCCGGGAAGTGACAGGAAAGTGAAAGGCACTTTACATTGGGTGTCAGTGCCCCATGCTAAAGACGCGGAGGTGCGTGATTATGATAGATTATTCGCTGTAGAAAATCCATCGGCCGAAGAAGGAGATTTCCGTGACTTGCTGAATCCGGACTCTATGAAAGTAAGAGATAATGTGAAAATAGAACCCTGGGCAGCAGAAAATGCTAAACCGGAAGATCATTTCCAGTTCACACGTCTCGGTTATTATACAGTTGATCCCGACTCAACAGCCGACAAGCTTGTGTTTAACAAGACTATAGGCTTGAAAGATACTTGGGCAAAAGAGCAGAAGAAAGCATCTAAATAAAGCTGAAACAGCTCAAAGACTTAAATAAAATCTAAATCAAAAAGAACAAATACCTTCACTTGAAATTGAGTGAAGGTATTTGATTTTAAGACAAATGAATAAAGCAATAAAAGGTTATCTTTTGGCGGCATTGGCAGCTGCAGCTTATGGAACTAATCCGGCCTTCGCTGTGCCTTTATATGAGACAGGAATGAATGCTAATTCAGTTTTATTGTTCCGTTACGTCTTGGGTATTCCGTTTTTGGCAGTGCTGATGTTAAGCCGAGGGATAAGTTTCGGATTAAAAAGAGAAGAGATTTTCCCTGTGGCAATTCTTGGAATCCTCATGGCATTCTCATCATTGGCTCTTTTCGAAAGTTATAATTATCTGAATGCAGGAGTAGCATCGACATTATTGTTCGTTTATCCTATTTTAGTGGCCGTCCTGATGATTTTCTTCTTCCATGAGAAATTTAAAGGTTCCATAGTGCTATGCCTGTTATTAATGTGTGGAGGACTCGTTCTATTGATGAAACCTTCCGACGGCACAAGTATAAGCACGTTCGGATGCTTATTAGTGATGGTGTCAGCATTAACATACGCACTCTATATTATAATGGTGAATGTCTCAAAAATAATCCGCGACATACCCACCACAAAACTTTTGTTCTACGTTTTGGCTTGGGGTAGCCTTGTCTTTATTATTACAACCTTTTTGGGTACAGAGTTAACCATGCCAAGGGAGGGAAAAGAATGGTTAAGTCTTTTGGCTTTAGCACTGATACCTACAGTTATTTCCTTGACATGCACTACAATGGCAATTAATTTGATTGGGTCAACGCCAACAGCCATATTCGGAGCGCTGGAACCGGTATCAGCAGTCATATTAAGTTATTTTGTACTTAATCAAACAATTTCAGGAAGAGAGATAACCGGAGGAATATTGATAGTTATCGCCACGACTATTGTTATAGCGGGGCAATCAGTAGACAAGACTATTTTAAGAGTACGAAAAATGTTTCCAAAATCATGGCATAAACACAGGCATTAGCTAATAAACGACGACGTAGCAAATAGGAAGTACCTCAAGATAAAGAAAGTCTGAATTCTTTAGGACTCATTCCTGTCACTCGTTTGAATTGACGGGTGAAATGTTGTGGGTATTGATAACCCATATCATAAGCGATAATGGCTATATCATCGTTAGTAGAAGCAAGTCTTTGCTTGGCTCGGGCAATAATATGGGTAGATATTATATCTTTAGCAGATTGTCCGAGCTCTTTTTTTATTAAATCGCCAAAGTAACCGGGAGAAAGATTCGCCTTTTCAGCGAAGAAAGCCACCGACGGGAGCCCTTCAGAGGTCTTGCCGTTTTCATAATAACTGTATAATTCATTTTCAAAACTTCTTACGACATCGTTATTGACTTTATGTCTGGTTATAAACTGACGGTCATAAAAACGATATAAATATTCGAGAAGAAGTTGAATGTTTGCTGCTATCAGATCCGCCGAATGGCGATCGACGGGATGTATTATTTCACGTTTTATCTTATCAAGACACTCTAAGAAGAGCGAACGTTCATCTTCAGAAAGGTGTAAAGCCTCGCGTTGAGAATAATTGAAAAACGAATACTTGTGTATATTCACACCGAGTGGGGTGCCATAAATCAAATCAGGATGAAAAATCAAAGCTATGACATCGGGAGCAAGAATATCTTCATCAGAGTCAACTTCAATAATCTGCCCGGGTGCAAAAGAAACTATAGTCCCTTCTTGATAGTCATACTTCTCGCGACCATAATGTAAGGTGCACTGTATTCCGTTTTTTAGAAACAATGCGTATACACCATAATCGAATGTAATATGATTTACCATCTTAGTAGCCTCTTTCAAGTCGGCTACGGTGACAAGCGGATGATAAGTTTTGAGGCCATATAACTTGTTATAGGCATCAATAGAGTCGAATTTAAAAGTCTTTCGTTTTACCATAAAGCAAATTTACGAATTATCTTTCAAACAGAGCAATAGATTAAAGAATTTGGTTAGGGAAAAGGGGAAAATGGTATTTTTTTATTAACTTTGCACACTAACCTTAAAAATAACACAAGACCTGCAGGTGATTGTCTTAGAATTGAAAAATTACCGGATGGTCATCTACTTTCCAGCGAAAGTTATAAAACAAACGTCTTATGCATCAGATAATCACCCACTTCACCGATGATGATCTTTACAAGTTCACCATGTGTTGCGCCGTAATAGACAATTATCCACGAACAAGAGTGAAGTATAAATTCAACGATCGTGATAACACCATATATCCGGATGGTTTTGCTCAAGAATTATCACATCAGATAGCACTGCTCGAAAATGTGGTAATTACAGAAGAGGAAATTGATTTTATGAAGCGTAGGTGTCGTTTTATTCCTGACTGGTTTTATAGCTTTCTCAAAGGATTTCGATATGACCGTAATTGGGTAAATATTGAGCAAGACACTGAAGGACATCTAAGTGTAGAATTCGAGGGGTGTTGGAGCAATACAATTCTTTTGGAGGTAAAAGTATTGGCTATCATTTCCGAACTTTACTATATAATGACAGGACAAGCCAAGGAATTGGATTATGAAGCATATTATGAAAAATCTTGGACAAAAGCCGAGCGTCTAATACACGGGGGCTGTGTATTCAGTGATTTTGGCACTCGCAGGCGAGCATCTTTCAAAGCTCAGGATACAGTGGTCAAAGCCATGAAGGCATGTAGTGAAAAAACAGAAGGAAAGGGGAAGTTCACAGGGACGAGCAATATTTATTTCGCCATGAAATATGACCTTACTCCAATAGGAACTATGGCCCATGAATTGATATGTGCAATTGCAGGGATGTATNNACCACNGATGGCAAANTNTCTTNCCATGAAAACCTGGNCAAGNACTTATCGTGGAGCATTAGGTACTTTCCTTTACGATACGTACGGATGGCGCATCTTCAGTTTGAACTTTTCCGAAGATTACGCTAATATGTTCAAAGGATTAAGGGTAGACAGCGGAGACAATTATGAGCAACTTGATCTGATAATCGACAAATATAAATCACTTAATATTGATCCTCGAAGCAAGCAAGTGGTTTTCAGTAACGGTTTAAATGTAGACGAGGCTTTAAAGATCCAAAGCTACGCATCAAATAGATGTCAACCATCTTTCGGTATAGGGACACATTTCACTAACGACTTTCCGGGAGTCAANCCNATGANTATANTTGTAAAATTATTGGCAGTAAAAATCNCAGAATNCTGGCNATTTTATTGTGNGANATGTNNGNTTANTGANGATCANGGTANATNTACGGGTAATCCGGAAGTTGTAAAACGCTTTTTAGAAGCTTTACATCTTAAAGATTGAACCATAAAAAGGAGGAAACCATGATAAAGACACTCGTAGAAAGAAGTTTAGTTGGTGGGTTATTGATATTACCATTAGTCAGTGTTGCACAGTCCAACTACGATTACTCAAAATTAAAACGAGAATATCTCAACCGGGGAGTGGTAGCCATAAGACAGCCTGAGGATAAAGTAGCTATATCATGGCGTTACCTTTCAACTGATCCGGAAAATATAACATTCGATATTTATCGTGATGGAAAGAAACTTAACAGAGAACCTATTTCGGATAATACTTTCTTTCTTGACGAACATATAGGAGATAAGGAAACGGTCTATAAAGTTATACCCTCGAAAGGAAATAATACAGGGGAATATATCTTACCGGCAGGAGCTCCGATAGGATATATCGATATTCCATTGGATAAACCGGATTTAGGAGTAGAACCTTTCGGGAAAGAATACTTTTATACAGCCAATGATGCTTCAATAGGAGATGTGGATGGTGACGGTGAATATGAGATTTTCCTTAAGTGGGATCCTACAGATTCACACGATAATGCACACGATGGTTTTACAGGTCCAACATTAATAGATTGTTATAAACTTGACGGCACCAAATTGTGGCGTATTGATTTAGGAGAGAATATTCGTTCCGGAGCTCATTATACTCAATTTCTCGTGGCTGATTTTGATGGAGACGGTTGCGCAGAATTAATATGCAAGACCGCCGATGGAACTCAGGATGGAACAGGAAAAGTAATAGGAGACCGTCGTGCAGATTTCCGAAATATGAAAGGGCGTATTATTGCAGGGCCTGAATATCTTACTGTTTTTAATGGAAAGACAGGGGAAGCTATGGCTACAGTAGACTACCTTCCTAAAAGGGGAGAATTAAAAGATTGGGGAGACAGTTATGCAAACCGATCTGAGAGATACTTAGCTGCTTTGGCCTATCTTGACGGTGAGCATCCGTCAGCAGTCATGTGTCGTGGTTATTATACCAGGAGTGTGTTAGCTGCGTATGACTGGGATGGAAAAGAATTGAAAAACAAATGGGTTTTCGACAGTAATAACCCGGGTTGTGAAGGATATGCCGGACAAGGTAATCACAATGTACGTGTAGCAGATGTAGATGGTGATGGATTTGATGAGATCATCTATGGACAAATGGCTGTAGACCATGATGGCAAAGGTCTTTACACAACCGGAATGTATCATGGGGACGCTATTCATTTGCTATCAGATATTGATAACAAAAAATATTATGTTTGGGGTTGTCACGAAAATAAGAAAGATGGTACTTCATTAAGGGATGCAGCCACCGGGGATATTTTATTTCAATTCAAGAGCGATAAAGATATCGGTCGTTGTTTGGCAGCAGATATAGATCNTACAAGTAAGGGNGTAGAGNTATGGTCGCCTAACACTGANGGTATCAGATCATTTAANGGAGAATTGATATCACCGNCTATGGAATTCGTTAGTGAGGTGGCTGCCAGNGTACCGGTTAATANGGCCGTATGGNGGGATGGTGANCTTTTGCGGGAGCTCCTTGATAAGAACATTATAAGCAAATATGATTGGAAGACAGGAGAGGTTAAACCTATAACGGTTTTTGAGGGTTGTATGTGGAATAATGGAACGAAAGCAAACCCTTGTCTTCAAGGTGATATCATAGGTGATTGGAGAGAAGAGGTGCTGATGCGGACAGATGATAGTAATAATCTGCGTCTCTATGTGAGCCCGATACCCACTAACTATAGATTTCACACCTTTCTGGAAGATCCGGCATATAGAGAAAGCATAGCCAATCAAAATGTCGCGTATAATCAGCCTACTCAGCCGGGTTTCTATTTCGGAGAAGATCTGAAAGGTCGTAAGTTCAGAGGAACATGGATTAAGTAACATCTCGCACACAACTAAGTACTACAACTTCTAAAGTATCATTATCAGAGAAATGAACAAACAGATTATTACTTTTCTGCCACTTTCTTTGAGTATATTGGCTGCTTCCGGCATAGGCATAAAGCCGGAAACAGCCAATAATTTCAAGGCACCTATGGAGGATATAAATAATGTAACGGATAATACTCTCGACAGTCTCAATCTTGTAAGGACGGCCAGACCTGTAGCAGGATCATCAAGAAAAGATGATAATCCCGTATTGTTTCTGATAGGCAACTCTACCATGCGAACAGGCACGTTAGGTAATGGCCAGAATGGTCAATGGGGTTGGGGCTACTACTTCCCGGATTTTTTTGATCAAGAAAAGATTACGGTAGAAAATCATGCTTTGGGAGGAATGAGCAGTAGAACATTCTATAATAGGCTTTGGGGTGAAGTGATACCGGGAATCAGACCCGGAGATTGGGTAATAATTGAATTGGGACATAATGACAATGGAGAATATGATAGCGGTAGAGCGCGTGCTTCAATACCCGGGATTGGAAATGATAGTCTTCAAATAGTTATTAAAGAAACCGGTGAAAAAGAGACAGTATATACTTACGGTGAATATATGCGACGTTTCGTCAATGACGTCAAAAAAAGAGGCGCGTATCCTATTCTGTTCTCGCTGACTCCACGTAACGCATGGGATGATAAAGACAGTACTATAATCAGTCGTGTAAACCATACATTCGGCAAATGGGCAAAAGAGGTTGCAGAATCAGAAAACGTACCATTCGTAGATCTTAATGAGATCACTGCAGAGAAATATGAGAGATTCGGTAAAGATAAAGTAAAGACAATGTTTTATCTCGACCGTATTCATACTTCAGAATTCGGAGCAAAAGTCAATGCGCAATCAGCAGCAGAAGGGCTTAGAAAACTTGAAAATGCCTATCTTAAATATTTTTTGAAACCTGAAGAAAAAGATACGATAACCGGTAAAAGCCGGCAACCCGGAAGACCCGTTGTTTTCATAATAGGTGATAGCACAGTCAAAAATGAAGATAGTGGCGATGACAGCATGTGGGGCTGGGGTAGTGTGATTTCCGAATGTTTTGATACAACAAAAGTATCGATGGAAAATCATGCAATGGCGGGGAGGAGTGCCCGAACTTACCTTGATGAAGGAAGATGGGACAAAGTGTATAATGCACTCCAACCCGGAGATTTCGTAATCATTCAATTCGGTCATAATGACGGAGGTGATATAAACACTGGTAAAGCAAGGGGTGAACTGCATGGGACAGGGAATGAGAGTAAAGTCTTCAAAATGGAAAAAACAGGGATAAATCAGGTTGTATATACATACGGTTGGTATCTAAGAAAATTCATCATGGATGCCAAAGAGAAGGGAGCCATCCCAATTGTGTTAAGTCATACTCCCCGTAATAAATGGCAAAACGGAATAATTGAAAGTAATAGCACAACTTTTGGCCTATGGGCACGAGAAGCTGCAAAGCAAGGTGGAGCTTATTTCATTGATTTAAATTCTATTTCAGGTCGTAAACTTCAAACATTAGGATCGGATAAAACTTCTGAATATTTCAAGAATGATCACACCCATTCTTCTAAAAAAGGAGCAAGACTTAATGCTGTCAGTATCTGCGACGGTCTGCTTAATACCGACTGTACGTTGAAAGACTTCATAATTCCAAAATCTTATAATTTCTCAATTGACAACAACATACCATCATATAATGACTATGACGGGTTTGGATATGACTTCAACACCAAGCCGTCTGTTGATGGAAATAATCCATTCTATTTTTCAGTGTGTGTGCCTGATGGGAATTACTTGGTGACTGTTACTTTAGGTAACAATAATTATCCATCGTCAACAACAGTGAGAGCTGAAAGCCGAAGACTGATGATTGATGAAAAAAAAGTAAAACGTAAAAAGAGAGAGAAAATTACTTTTTTAGTTAATAAGAGATCAGCAGCTATTAATTTGTCAGATAGCGTCATCCTGAATCCACGAGAGACAGGCACTTTGACTTGGGATGATAAATTAACATTTGAGTTTACCGGAACGAAACCGGCTGTAAGTGAAATCGAGATCAGGCCCATAGAGGAGAACGACAGTGTGACGACTTTATACTTTTGTGGCGACAGTACCGTGACAGATCAGACCACAGAACCTTGGACGAGTTGGGGACAAATTATTCCCGCATATTTTGATGATCATATAGCTATATCTAACCATGCAGAAAGTGGAGAAAGTATTTCTTCATTTATCGAAGAAAAAAGGTTGACTAAAGTTCTATCAATGGCTAAACCCGGAGATTATATATTTATTGAATTCGGACATAATGATCAAAAGGAACACCAACCCGGATCAGGGGCCTATTATAACTTTACTCATAATCTCAAAATATTAGTAGATAAATCTAAAGCTGNCGGGCTAAATGTCGTGTTAGTCACCCCCACGGCCAGAAGATCTTTTGATAANGATGGGANGATATTACAAACTCATAATGATTATCCCGATGCGATGAAAACTTTTGCAGAGAGAGAACAAATTCCACTGATTGATCTTAATACCCTAACAATGAGATTATACGAAGGTTTAGGTGAAGAGAAGTCAAAACGAATTTTCGTGCATTATCCGGCCGGTTCTTATCCCGGTCAGCAGGAACCCTTAAAAGACAATACTCATTTCAATCCCTACGGAGCCACTCAAATTGCTAAATGTATGATTGAACAAATAAAAGCAAAGATTCCTGCACTCGCACCCCATATTACTTATAACCGAACTTATAATATATCGTCTCCTGATGATATAGAAACTTTTTATTGGCCTAACGCACGGTTTATTGATTTTGAAAAGCCATACGGTAATTGAATATTAGGTCTAAACGTGACAACTAAACTGAAAAGAATAAAAAAAATGAAAAAAGAAATTTTACTTCTTGGGTTTCCCCTCCTATTAGCATCATGTGTAGTGAAAACAAAAGAAGGGAAAGAAGAGATAAACGATACAACTACTCCGCTTCATCTGTTAAAACCTGACTATAAGAATCCATACGGGGAAATTAATCCCTCGGAAGTCAGAAAGGATATTGATAGAATTTTCAACTATATCGATGCAGTAACACCTGCCAAAATAGTTGATGAAAATGGCACTGAAATCACAAATTTGACAATTTTGCCGGATAGTGCGAGATTGAATCAAGGAACTTTTCGTCTGGGCAGTTATGAATGGGGTGTTACATACATTGCCTTACTGCGAGCTGCACAATTATTGAATAAACCGGAGTACAAGAACTATGTGACAAGCAGAATTAAATTTCTTGCAGAAACCGGGCCTGCATTTATGGCTCTTGCAGAAAAAACGGGAAAGCAAGACCGACAGATGAGACAAGTAATCGCACCCGCTACTCTTGACGATGCAGGCGCTATGTCAAGTGCATTCATGCTTACAGCAATGACCGACAGCAGTCTTAATTTATCGCCATATATAGACCGTTACTATGAAATAGTAGAAAAAGGTACTCATCGTCTTGCTGATGGAACAATTGCACGAAATCGACCTCATCATAATTCGGTGTGGCTCGATGATATGTTTATGGCGCTGCCGGCAATGGCTATTAGAAGCTCGTATACCAACGATCCTTCCCAGCTTAATGAGAGCGCAAAAATTGCAACACAATTCATAGACAGAATGTGGATTCCTGAAAAAAATATATTCAGACATGGATATGTAGAGGGAATGAAAGAACAACCGTCAATGGCTTGGGGTCGTGCAAACGGATGGGCTATCCTTACAATGTCGATGCTTTTAGATTATTTGCCGGAAGATAATCCTTATAGAGATAAAATAATGCATACTTTAAGAAGCCATATCAAGGGGTTAGCAACGCTTCAAGGGAAAGACGGTTTCTGGCATCAGCTTCTTGACCGAGAAGATTCGTATGAAGAAACATCAGCCACTGCTATTTTCACTTATTGTATCGCACATGCTATTAATGAAGGGTGGATAGATGCCGTGACGTATGGTCCGGTTGCTCATTTAGGCTGGGAGGCTCTTTCAACGAAAATTAATGAAGAAGGTGAAGTTGAAGGAGTTTGCGTTGGGACCGGTATGGGCTTTGATCCGGCTTTTTATTATTATAGACCAACAAGTGTAAAAGCTGCCCACGGATATGGGCCGGCAATATTGGCAGGAGCAGAAATGATAAGATTACTTGAAAAATATTATCCAAAACTAAATGACACTGCAATTCATTATTATAACGTGGATCCGGAGACTACAGTACCGATATTCAGTCTGGATGCTAACGGTAAAGCAGAAGAAATACTACATTAAAAATAAAAACAAATGCTTTCTACAGGTAAATTAGGGTTCTGGGGCCTAACCGCTCTCGTTTTTGGGTTAATGGTAGGCGTAGGTATTTATAATCTGCCCCAAAACATGGCCTCAGTGGCCAGTCCGGGTGCAGTATTCGTTGCATGGTTTGTAACAGCGGCCGGAATCCTACCATTAGTTATTTCCTTTAAATGGCTGAGTGATCATTATCCACAATATAATGCAGGTCTTTATCAGTATGCCCAGGCAGGATTTGGTAATTATGCCGGGTTTAATATAGCCTGGGGATACTGGCTTTGCACAGCTTTTTCGAACGTTACTTATGGCGTAATGCTCAGTGACTCATGTGGAGCATTCTTTCCGGTGCTTTTAAAACATGGGTGGCAGATGGTAGCATTCGGTTCAGTTCTGATATGGGTTATGTTCGCTATTGTAGCGAGGGGTGTAAAGACTGCTAAGATTGTTAATACTTCTCTTGCTTTCATAAAGGTTGTGATGCTAATATTCATAATAGTAGTATTAATTCTGTTTTTTAAGACCGGATTGTTTTCCCTTGATGTATGGGGTAGTGGAGCGGGACTTGGCACAGTGATGCATCAAGTGAAATCAACCATGATGGTCACTCTTTTCTGCTTTTTCGGAGTTGAGGGTGCGGTCATGATGTCGGCAAGGGCAAAAAAGCCTTCAGATGTTGGTAAAGCCGGTATTGCAGGTTTTTTTATTTCTTTAATATTATATTTGTCTGTATCACTTTTATGTTATGGTCTATTGACACGAGCTCAACTTGCTTCCTTACCTGATCCTTCAATTGCGTATATATTAAAAGAAAGTTGTGGAGCCTGGGCTTATTGGTTTGTCATAATCGCTGTTATAATCTCACTCTTAGGGGGGTGGGTTGCCTGGACGTTAGTGGTATCTCAGGTACCGTATGAGGCTGCAGTAGTAAAAATTCTTCCCAAGGTTTTTAAAAAGGTTAACAGAAAGGGGATGCCGACTTTCGGCCTGATGATGTCAAGTATAGTCATGGAACTTTTCCTGATTATGGTTGCCACAGCAGATGATGTGTATATGGCAGCTCTGCATATTACAGGATTAATGATTATACCTTGTTATTTTTTTACAGGCTTATTCTTAATTAAGAAAGCCGATAATTGGAAAATAATGACACTTGCCATAATTACAACAGGATTTTGTTTATGGATGGCTTATGCAGGTGGACTTACAGGACTATTTCTAACATCAATTTTTTATTTGATGGGAGTAGGTTTTTTTATACGTGCCAGAAAAGAGAATGCACCCCATAAACCAATTTTCAAATTTTGGGAAAAAGTTACCCTTGGATGTCTTTGCATAGCCTCTGTTATTTCACTTTATCTTCTGGCAATAGATTAGTATAAAGCAGAAACATTATATAGTTGATATAAAGGAGGTGGCTATTGAGGAGCCACCTCCTTTATATCAACTATATGGTTAAGCAACGCATAAATCACCAGACCAGCCGGAGAATGGATGCCGAGTTTTGAGTTAATATTGCGTCGATGCGTAGAGACAGTATGTACGGAAATAAAAAGATCATCAGCAATTTCTTTAGTAGACTTACCGCGTACAAGACCTCTAATAATATCCTTCTCCCTTTCACTTAGAGGTTCGGAGGCGTTTATATTATTTTGTGAGTCATTTTTCTCTGAATCGGATTCAAATTTAGAGGTTGAGAGCAATTTATGTTCCAACTGTTCGGCCAACGGTAAAAAAAGATGATTTTCCACTTCAAAATGGGAGAGTAGATCATGTTCGCACAGGATAATGTCAAACAAAGCTGCACTTAGTCGAGTATTCTCTTTCTGTTTATAATGATAAATGAACAGATCTTTAAGTTCGTTTAATTTTTCAGCCATTGATTCATGATTGACAGAATATTTAGCTATCCTAAACGATGGATCAACTGATCCTTTCAAAAGATTCTCGACATAACGGAAAATCACATCATTTTCATGATGCATGTGGCGACGGACCTCAATAACATAATCATCAAAAAATCTAATTAACAGAAGTGCTACTTCATTGGTAGGGGAGTAATTGATTCCCTCAATTAAATGGTGACGAATTTTAGGTAGTGTAACCTCCAGAAACGAAGTATGAGCCTGTTTGAGATAACCCATGAGAGATACGAGAGAGATATCTGCTGTACTATACCGATACCCGCTAAGCATGTTACATACGCATAAAAACGTGTCAACATCCACATCATTTTCCTGACACACTATTCCGACCGGGCTATCACCGAAACCAAAAGCAATGTCAAAACGACTGATGACAAGAAGAAGTTGTGAGTTATCTTTAATTAGCTCACGCATAGTATTAGATACCTGATAACCTTTAGTTTTATCAATCATAGTGGAAATAATAATGTAGCAATCGACTTTAAACGAGACAAAATTAGCAAGAAACAAAGAAAATGACAATACTTAATAATAATGATTAGATCTGAAAGATATTAACGAATAAGCCCCATAGAAAACAATTTTCAAATTTTATACTTAAAATTGGGTATTTTATTATGGATAAAAATAACTCTTAAACGTTATATAAACAAAATTAATGTTAGCTTGGATCAGTTATACTAAATAGAATCAATATCATGATTTTTAATATTTCCAATTATGATAGAACAATTTGAAATAAAACTTAAATCAAAAAGAAGAGGTTNTCATTTGATCACCGGAGAAATCCTAAGTCAAATTAGTGGGACTTTACCAAAATTTGGTTTAATGAATGTATTTGTAAAACATACATCCTGCGGCCTTACCATTAATGAAAATGCCGATCCTGATGTAAGGCATGATTTATCTGCCATACTTGATCATATAGTGCCGGAGGGTGAATCATATTATTACCATACAATGGAAGGCTTGGATGACATGCCTGCACATGCAAAGTCCACTTTAACAGGTGTTTCCTTAACTATACCAATTACCAATGGAAAACTTAATTTAGGAACATGGCAAGGTATCTATTTATGTGAGTTCAGAGATTATGGAGGAGAAAGAAAACTAATAGTCACAATCTACTCATAAAATTGCCATCAATCGCTCCTATTCTAATTTGGAGACATTTATAAATAAAGATTACTTCATCAATTGTTCAATCACCTATTAGACAAAAGTTGCCACAATCCAAACAAAGAGATTCTTTAATTTCAAAATGAGGATTACCACCTTTCGCATCGGCCATGATACAATAAGGATCATCATTTTTACAATGAGGACACCCATAGAAACCATGGCAAAATTCATGCGCAGCCAATTTCCAAAGATCTTTCTTCCTCTTAATTCGATATGTCGAAATTACGCTTGTATCACCTTTTCCAAGATATGAAAGACCCATAATCCCATAATCAGGTTTATTATGAATTGCTGTAGAAATGTCTTTGTCAGTCACGCCAACAATATAATAGGCCCAATCTTTTTCTTTTGCTTCCTTCTTTATCTCTGCCGCATATTTTCGGCTGATGGTTTTAACCATTTTTTCTGCGCGATAACGTGTCTTTTCCGAGTTGAAGCAACTATCAGGTGTAGTCATCGGTTCNAGAATCTCTACATTGTATGGCTCCCATTGTTTATCAGTAAATTTTGTCGTGAAATCTTCCTTCAGTTGTNCTATCGTAGCTGAAGAGACTCCATCCATCGGAACAAAGAAAACATTAATAAGCGGTGGACCGTGATGAAATAATTCATCCTNCTCATTATTATTCAGACTCTTATTACTTCCTTTCGTACTACATGCAACTGCAATGATAGTAATTGCAAAAAGGATTAAACTGTTTTTTGTTTTCATAATACAAATNTTGATGATTGCAATTTTATAGTCGTTTGTGGATATATACCATTTGCTTAATTAAAGTAAACAATGTTTAGAAATAAAATCCTTTCCCGGTCAACTTTACCTCCGCTTGTGGAACCTTTATTATTACCGGTCAGCCATAGTACATAAGATTTTGATGCTCCGTCAAAATCAAGGAGAATAATATTCATTTGAAAAGATTCTTCCATTTAAACAGCTTTATTGACAATTATAATAATATTATTTAGCTGATTTTGAGTCTAATGAAATTTGAAGTNTAGGGGAGAGGTTGATCGAGAAGATATTTCGGAAGAGCATCGTTGGCATTGATACGGTAGAAGCAATAGTTCAAGTCTGTAAAAATTTGAATTACTCGTGTTATATTTGAGTTTCTCAATCGTATCTATAATGTATGGCAAAGAAAAAAGATTATATGACATCCTCATTTCTGGCACTTCAGGACAAACTACACAGGAGTGCTATAAGCTTCCTCAAGAACGATGAGGATGCCAAAGATGCNGTACAGGATACGTTCTTCAAACTTTGGAGAAATGGAAGTATTGAAACTGACTCTGAGGCGCGGAATAAACTTTTTGCTGTATTAAAAAATGTATGTATTGACAGGTTACGTAAACCCCGCACATTACAAATAGAAGAAGTTGACACAGAAGTTTTGGTAACCNCTCAGGAACAATACGAGGATATCGAAAAATTTGAAGAATTGATTACATGTGGACTTCCCGATACTCAAAAGCATATATACTCTTTGGTAATACATGATGGCATGGAATACGAGAAAATTGCAGAGTCGCTGAATATGTCTGTTGAGTCAGTTAGAATGAATATGAGCCGGGCAAGAAAAAAAATAAGTGAAACCTACAAAAAACTTGAAAAATGAATGAGCAAAATAATAAACTGACGCTTCAAGAGACGGAACAGCTTTGCGAATTTTTCATGGATTGTAAGCTTTCTGTGCTCCAAGAGAATGAGCTTAGATATGTTCTCTCTCAAATTGATTACCATTCGCCTTTGATTGATGACACTCGTGCACTGATGGGAATAGAATTATCTGCTTTTGACAAGCCGGTTCCCAAGTCTTCACGAAAAAGAAAAAGTTGGGAGACAAAAAAAATAACATATTTCAGTGTTGCAGCCTCATTAGCCATTTTAGTATGCTTGGGAACAGGTATTTTCCAATATCGATCTTCCGGATTTAATAACTCTACTTCCAAATATATAGCCTACGTGGATGGTAAACGACTTAGTAACANGGACGCAAAAGCCCAAGTTGAGTCAGATATACTTTTAGCCGACAACTTTCTCGATGAAATGTCTGCACGGGAGGAAAGTGAAAAAATAATGATTGACAATTTTTTCAACAACTAAAAACCTATAAGGATGAAAAGACTTCTTATCATAATTTCAATAATTGCTGTAGCATTTGTGGCAAATGCCACGCCACCTCAAATATCAGTTGAGCAATTCTTTGATGGGCGATATAATAAAGAAAAAACAGTAAGCACGTCTATCTCAAAAGATAACGGTATGTATTATCGTATTCTTAAAGTTAATGAAAACCCCGCTATCGTAGAAAATATCTCCACAGCTCTCTCAAAAGATAAATCACAAGCAGTAAAGTATTCGGAACAGACCGGTGAAGGAGGAAAATCAGTAATTGTAAAAATAATCAATAACGGCGAGACAATTGATATAGGCTTTCAGNAAGCTCCGTCAGGTAAATCCGCAACCCTCATTATAAAAGGTTCAGAAAAAGCTTTTAAATAATCATTTTCCACAACTGATAAAATAATTCTTTAATTATGAAAAAGATAATAATGCTACTGTTCGCAGTGGCAGACCTTTCTACGTGCCTTTACGCACAGGAGACTAACGATTCAGTGCAAACTAACCGGGAAAGGGAGTTGGAACTAAACGAAGTTGTCGTAGTTGTGAGCCGTCCGATTCTCAAACAGGAGCCTGACCGAATAATATATCTAACAAAGAACGATCCATACGCTTTAGGTTTTAACGGCTTGCAGGTGCTCGACTGCATTCCTCGCGTATCTGTAGCCAATGATCAGGTCAGTGTGGCAGGTAAAACATCGGTGAAGTATATAATCGACGGGCATCTTTTGGAAATGCCAGAGGATGCGATTGTGTTACACCTGAAGAACCTGCAATCACAAGGGATTGAGAGGGTAGAGCTTATTACCACTCCTCCCGCCAAATATGCAGCTACAACCAACGTAGCGTACATCAGCATTACAACACGAAATGAATCACACGGAACAAGGGGAAACGTCTGGGGCAACGGTACTGTATGTGAATATTTCAGTTATCTACTCGGTGGCAACATCAGGCATACAACACGTAAAGTGATGCCGGTGCAGCCTACACCCGGGTTGACAACAGCAACGAACTTCAGATCAATGACTTCATTAACAGTGGCTGGGTTAACAATCTGTCGCAGAGCAATTCCTTCGATTATAATGAGAAGACAGCTGCGGTATATGTGAGTGCCGAGAAAAGTTATGTCTCGTCCTGACATAACTCTAAACTCTGCCAAAATGCTTCAGAAGTTTGTCGAGACCTTCTTCATGTTTCTTAGGATTCTTTTCNTTCAGAGAAANGATATTCTGAAGTTTCCACCTAANAGANGGATATTGACTNAGATCTCCGGNNCAGCATTTNTCCCAATCNGGTGAACCGTTTTCAAATGAAATNAGGAATTCCCGGTCAGTCTCATCCANCCCACCATTCACTANCTCAATCAGGTTATTTCNGGANGCTTCGTAGTCTGCGTATGAAAACGGCTCATCGGTCATACCTTCAAATTGATTTTCCAATGCCTCGGTTTGATTGATTGGATTGGGAGCCAGTGATTCCACTATTGGCTTATCGCTACCTAAAAG
>WFLX010010664.1_pt1 | contig 24790 bp, 22 predicted proteins | sample 4967041 | NCBI WGS metagenome assembly WFLX01 (sample SAMN12857096, study PRJNA449069) | gut metagenome | isolation source: stool from male and female vole | host: Microtus ochrogaster | place: USA:Florida | collected 2017
GGTGATATCATTGGCAAAACCCCATAGGGCAAAACAACTCGTGATTAAAATAAACGGCACAAGATAGTTGACACCGTTCATACTGAATAGTGATTGTGATTGATTGTGATCTTTCATGATATTATATGGAAAAAAAGAAAGCCTGCAGTGTGAACATACTGCAGGCTCTTCAAGTATTAATTAGTCACGGTTTCCACCGAATATACGAAGTATGAAGAGGAAGAGGTTGATGAAGTCAAGATATAGATTCATCGCGCCCATCGTAGCGAGTTTGTCGGCGAGAGAGGGTTCAAGATTTGCGGCTGCCAACTGCTTCACTTGCTGAGTATCCCATGCTGTGAGCCCTGTAAAGATAAGCACACCGATTATGGAGATGACATAATCCATTGTGCCACTCTTTAGGAAGATATTGACTACCATTGCAATGATCAGTCCGAAAAGAGCCATCATCAGGAATGAACCCATCTTTGTGAGGTCTGACTTTGTGAAATAGCCATAGACCGACATTGCTCCGAAAGTTCCGGCAGTGATAAAGAATGTTGCCACGATGGCTGTCATCTTATAAGCCAAGAAGATACTGCTTAAAAACGTCCCCATCAACGCTGAATAGACAAGGAACAGAGCAAGCACTGTGCCGCTTGACATCTTCATCATGCGCACCGGGATAAGGATTGCCATTGCAAACATAGCAATGATAAGGCCCCAAAATACTATTTGGTTGCCAAATATGATNTGGATCATAGTTTGGCTTGAAGCCACGCCAAGGGCGCAGAAAGCCGACACAAGGAGTCCGATAAACATGCGGACATAGACACGCTTCATGACAGCATTNGTCNGGCGTGNCACTGCACTGCCTCCATAGTAGNGAGGAGGAGTCTGAGGATTATTGTAATCTGAATACATAATATTTAATTTTATTGTTTAGTTTTAGTTAGACCTATTGGACAAATTAGCCAAATTAGACTAATTCACTCCTTTTACACTTATTAGACAATGAAATGAGCCGTAAGGTTTAATCTTACATCCTTTCCGGCATTTCCATACCNAGNAGAGCAACCCCGGTCTTGAGTGTGCGAGCCACTACGTAGCTCAGAAGAAGACGCANCTTCCGGACNGCTTCNTTCTCTTCTTTCAGTATGCTGTAGTCGTGATAGAAGCGGTTGTATTCCTTGGCAAGTTCGAAGCAGTAGTTGGCAATTAGCGACGGACTATAGGTGCGACCAGCCTCTTTCACCACTTCAGGGAAGTCTGCCACCTTCTGAATAAGATCAGATTCCACTTCATTAGGAATGGCTGTTGGCATATAAAGAGGATCGAAATCATCTCCGGCACGGCGCAGCACTGACTGCACACGAGCATAAGTGTACTGCAGGAAAGGTCCGGTGTTACCATTGAAGTCGATTGACTCTTTCGGATTGAAAAGCATATTCTTGCGTGGGTCTACCTTGAGAAGGAAATACTTCAATGCACCCATACCAACTATGCGAGCCACTTCAGCACGCTCTTCTTCCGGCATATCGGCAAAGCGCTCAGCCCCGGTCTCAGCGGCGTCGGCAATCATCTTGTCGATGAGGTCGTCGGCATCCACTACAGTACCCTCTCGGCTCTTCATCTTCCCTTCGGGGAGTTCCACCATTCCATAAGAGAAGTGGGTGAGATCTTTTCCCCACTTGAATCCAAGTTTGTCAAGGAGCAATGACAGCACTTGGAAATGATAGTTCTGCTCATTGCCCACCACATATATCATCTTGTCGATGGGGAAATCCTGATATCGGAGTTTTGCTGTGCCTATGTCCTGGGTCATATATACTGATGTGCCGTCGGCGCGGAGCAACAATTTATGGTCAAGGCCATCGGGGGTAAGGTCAGCCCAAACAGATCCATCCTCTTTCCTATACATAATCCCTTCGTCAAGGCCTTTAAGCACAAGGTCTTTACCCTGGAGATAAGTGTCACTTTCATAGTAGATTTTGTCGAAGCCTACACCGAGACGACGGTAAGTCTCNTCAAAACCNGCATATACCCATTCGTTCATCATCTTCCAAAGGTCGCGGACTTCCTTGTCGCCCGCTTCCCATTTGCGAAGCATTTCACGGGCCTCGAGCATGAGCGGAGATTTTGCCTTTGCCTCATCTTCTGAAAGATTTTCTTTTTCCATAAGCTCCTTCACCTCATCCTTGAAGTGCTTGTCGAAGAGCACGTAGAANTCGCCAATCAAATGGTNGCCCTTCTTGCCTGTGGATTCCGGNGTGGCACCATCNCCCCATTTCTTCCATGCGAGCATTGACTTGNAGATATGAATGCCTCGGTCGTTGACAATATTTGTCTTTACTACCTTATGACCATTGGCTTCAAGTATTTTGGAGAGTGAATATCCAAGGAGATTATTGCGCACGTGGCCAAGATGAAGCGGCTTGTTGGTGTTAGGGCTGGAATATTCCACCATCACAAGGTCGGAGTTCTCATCAGCGTGACGGATACCAAATTCAGGATCCTCTGCAATGCTATGAAGAGTAGTAAGCCAGAATGTTGGATTGACAGAGATATTTAGGAATCCCTTCACAACATTGAATTTCTCAACGGCAGGCACATTNTCNACNAGCCACTCNCCNATTTCNGTGGCNGTGGCTTCAGGCGACTTGTGAGAAGCCTTCAGGAATGGGAAAGCCATTATAGTGAGGTTGCCTTCAAATTCTTTTTTCGTCTGCTGGGGCTGAATTTTATCAGCCGGGAAATCAAGGCCATAGAGCGACTTTACGGCATCGCTTACGCCTTGAGTGATTATTGATTCTATCTTCATTTTTCTAATTGTCAAATTCGTATGCAAATTTAACAATAAATACTGATATATACAAAAAAATCCGCAGGCTCTTTCTCATAAAGAGAAGGAGTCCTGCGAATTGATAGTTTGTTTTCCTATTCCTTTAGGATTTACTTGCCGAGGAGGTCAGCNNGTTTGAATTTAACCACCTTGCGGGCTTCAATCTGGATTTTTTCTTTAGTGCGTGGGTTGATACCTTCGCGAGCCGGCTTTTCTACCACTGCGAAAGTTCCGAAACCGATAAGCTGCACTTTGTCTTCATTGACAAGTGCCTGAGAGATTGATTCGAGCACTGCATTTACGGCTTTCTTTGAGTCTTCTTTTGTCAGACCAGCCTTTGCAGCCACCTCATTTACGAGATCTGTCTTGTTCATAATTCTAAATTTTGGTTGAGTTTATAATTATCTAACTTATTTTTTCGTTAAAAGTTTGATTTCAAGACGCAAATATAGTGTTAAAATTGTTAACATCAAACTTTTTAGAGAAAAAAATTAAAAAAAACTTTAAAAATAAGTGATTTTTCGCGTTTTTCACCATAAATCAAGACTAAATTTGTTAATTTTGCATTCTAAAACAGAAACACCTATTAATAGAACAGAAAATGTATAACGGCTCATCTTCCGGGGGATGGTGGCGCGCCATCCCACCAGTGACAAAAAACCTTATAATAATAAACATAATCGTATGGCTTGCAGAAGTCTTGGTGCCGGGCTTCTCCAAGACGCTCGTCGACCGACTTGGACTTCATCTGTTTGGCAGTTCTCTCTTCAATCCTGCCCAAATATTCACATATATGTTCATGCACGACCCACGCAGTCCGATGCACATACTTTTCAACATGTTCTCCCTTTGGATGTTTGGCAGAATATTGGAGCAAGTATGGGGTAGCAAACGTTTCCTTCTTTTCTATCTGGTATGCGGTGTTGGCGCAGCCCTTGTGCAAGAAGGAGTGTGGGAACTGACTTGGAAATCTGAATATATCGACGGAATCGCCCGACTAAATGGGCTGACCTCCGAACATATGAGGGCTATTGTAGACGCAGCAGTCAGCAGCGGAGATCAGAAATGGATAGAAGCCATAGCCGACTTCAAATCGCAGATGGTGACAATCGGCGCCTCCGGTGCCATCTACGGTATCCTTCTNGGTTTTGCNTTCACCTTCCCCGACATGCCGCTCTATCTCTTCTTCATTCCAGTGCCTATCAAAGCGAAATATATGGTGATTGGCTACGGAGTAATCGAATTCTTCCTCGGNGTCAGCGGCAGCATGAGCACAGTGGCTCACTTTGCTCACCTTGGAGGTATGCTCTTCGGTATTTTCATGCTTCTCTATTGGAAAAAGAAGGGAATTCTTCATCGGTATTAATCCTGAATTGAGAATTAAGAATTGAGAATTGAGAATATTTAATTTTTTAATGGATGATTGAGAAGTGGAAATATTATTGTGGAGGGAGCTCGGTGTTGGCTTGGCTTACACTTGGGCTGCCTGCAGTGTGGATAGTTGTCACGCTTCTGGCGCTATTGGGAAAGCTAATGCACTTTGATGTGCCAGTCGCCGAATGGTTGACACTACCATCCTACTTTCCTCTATTCGCAACGCGCCCTTGGACTCTCCTTACTTATATGGCAGTGCATTTCGACGTGCTGCATATGCTATTCAATGTGCTTTGGCTCTATTGGTTTGGGAGGATTCTGATCAATACTCTCTTCGATCGTCATCTTCTGCTTGCTTTTATCGGCGGAGGATTGGCAGGAGGAATCCTCTACCTTATATCGNNAGCNTTAGGATNTGNATCAGGATGNNTATGCGGATGCNGNGCNGCTGTNATTGCCGTGATGTGCGTTGCGGCTATCCGACTCCCCGATCATCAGATCAGTCTATTTCTTATAGGCAATGTCAAGTTGAAATGGGTAGCAGTAATATGCTGCCTTCTCACTTTCCTTGGTGGTGGAGGCAATCAAGCAGCCCATATCGGAGGTTTGCTCTGGGGTGTGGCATTTGGGCTTATGCTCAGGAGTGGCACAGATCCTTCAACGTGGTTCTCTCGCCATAAAACAATTCTTTCACCTAAATCTGACAGCAATTCCCGACGCAATCCTGAAAAGATGGTGAAAGTATTAAGAGACCGCCAACAAGACTTGCAGCGTCTCGACCAACTTCTCGATAAAATAAAGCTCTCAGGCTATGGAAGCCTATCAAGGAAAGAACGAAAGGAACTTAACGACCTCTCTCAGCACATTAATAAATAATCACGAATATTCAACTACCATATTCGCCACAAACAATCTGAATATATGTTTATAGTATCGCCATTGATAAGATTAGCTTTTAAGATANNATCNATNGTGCTNTTNATANTNACTNTNGCCGCCGCGTATGGAGGCAAATGTGATCCGGAGTATATGACACTGCCATCTGTGCTTGTCCTTGCTCTCCCCTATCTTGCAATCGCAACTTTTGTGGCAACCGTGATCTGGTTGCTNAAAGGTCGNTTGATTATGGCTATCCTGGGAATCTTGACTATCATTGCTTGCTGGCCAACCCTCAAAGATGTCACTCCAATAGCATTTTCAAAATCGGAAGGTACAAAAACGCAAACTTTTAGAATCATTACCTATAATTGTCTTCATTTAGCCGACACCACTAAATCAGAGGCTCCGGGCAATCGAGCGATCAGATTCTTGATAGATAGTGAANCCGACATTGTTTGCTTGCAAGAACTAAAAAATTTTGAAGATCCCAATGAAATCCATCATTGGCAACGCGAACTCATTGATTCCCTTTATCAGGCTTATCCATATCGTGCCGGAACCACCGACACCGACTTAAAAGTGCTATCGAAATACCCCGTCAAGCTAATTCCAATCGCATCGGCAGATGCCGAAAAGGAAAACTATTGGAGGCAGCGCAGACGCTGGCGCCTCTTTGAAGTAGATATCAAAGGCTTCAAACTAAATCTTGTGGATTTTCATATGTCTTCCTACGAACTTTCCGACAATGAGCGTGAAGTGTTGACTGAGATACGCGGTGTCTCCACTGCCAAGAAAAGCTATAAGGAGTTCCGCCAAGACATTTTTCCAAAACTCGGAGAAGCATTCCGCGCCAGATCATATAATGTGACGGAGATGGTGGAGACTACATCTGACATCAATCCCATAATCGCTTGTGGCGACTTCAACGATGTGGCAGGAAGCTGGGCGTATCGCATCATGCGCAATGCCGGATTTAAGGATGCCTATTCCGAGACAAGCTTCGGACCTACCAACACTTTCAACCAATTCCTCTTCCTTTTCCATATTGACCAGATCTTCTACAGAGGCGACCAACTGAGGGCCCTGAAGACCAAACGGCACAAAATCAACACATCCGATCACTACCCCGTTGAGGCTACATTCGAGATCATTAAATAGGACTTTTACANTACAATCAACCGGGACGCACGACTTGTGCGTCCTAATTTTTTTAATNGTATCACAGATTAAATATTCTTGACTATCAACACGTTTTACNTTTAACAAATGTTAAANNNANTTTTTTTATCATTTTTATTAATCCATTTTCTATNCTTGCGTGTTTTNATGGTACAATTTCACTNAANCGNAAAATACTTCATTNAAGCTGTAACCGCAAATAAATCTATCTTAATTNTTTAACTTAAAAACGCACAATTATGAAAAAGACATTACTCGCCGCATCAATCCTTCTCACAGGAGCGGCAACCATGACAGCTCAGGAAGCCATGCAGAAACCAGGCCTCTTCGACAACATCTCAATCGGCCTTCAAGGTGGCGCAACAACTCCGATGACAAGTGGCAAGCACTTCTTCAAGGATATGCGCGGTGTAGCCGGTATCGATATCCGCAAACAGATCACTCCAGCTTTCGGTGTGGGTGCAGAAGGTGACTTCGCTGTCAATACTTCCAACTGGAAAGGGATGACACATTCTACTACTGCTTTCGATGCAAGCTACGTTGGTCCTTATGCAGCAGTCAATCTCTTCAAACTCTTCCAACCATATGGAACTAAAAACGTATTTGATATTGAAGCTGTAGCCGGCGCAGGATGGGGTCACCTCTATCAGAATGGCGAAGGCACTGACCGCAACTTCTTCGCTACTAAAGCAGGTCTTAACTTCAATTTCAATGTAAGCGACCGTGTAACTCTCTCTGTTCGTCCAAGCGTGCTCTATGATATGAGCGATGCAAATGTAGATCAAACTTCTGCTGCTTACAATGCAAAGAAAGCTACAATCAATGTGATGGCAGGTGTTACTGTTAAACTTGGTGAAGGATTCAAATACACAGTGCCTAATTATAACCTCGACGAAATTGCAATGCTGAATGAAAAGGTGACCAACCTTCGCGCAGATCTTGCAACTGCAGGCGATGCTCTGAATGCAAGCAACAACGAAAACATGATGCTCGCATCTGAAATCCAGAAACTCAAAAATCAGAAACCTGTCGTTGTTAAGGAAACTCAAGACTTCCTCAGCACTGTAAGATATGTCAACTTTGCAATAGGCAAATACAATGTTCCTGCCGACCAGCTTCCAAACGTAGCAGCAGTTGCTTCTTACCTCAAGAACCACCCGAAGGCTACTGTAAGCATCAAGGGTTACGCATCTCAGGATGGTCCTGTTGAAGTCAACGAACGTCTCGCCAACCAACGTGCTGAATCTGTTAAGAATATGCTCGTAAGCAAGTATGGAATTCCTGCTAACAGAATCCAGGCTGANGGTATGGGTATCGGACACATGTTTGANGAAGAAAGTTGGAACCGTGTTGCAATCTGCACACTCGACAACGGAGCTCCTGTATCAACTGAAACCAGCGTTACTAAATAAAAATAACTTTAGGTGAATGCCGATTGTTCGGCAACTTTGGATGCCTCGCAGCCCGCGAGGCATCTTTTTTACCAAAAAATTTGGTAGGATACAAAAAAGTGATTAACTTTGCACTCGGAATGCCAATCTATGGCCTCCTGATGCAGGAATGGTGGAATGGTAGACACGGGGGACTTAAAATCCCCTGGCCTTTGCGGGCTGTGTGGGTTCGAGTCCCATTTCCTGTACGAGTTATCCTTGCGATGATGTCATTGCAAGGATTTTTTATGCATCACAGGCGGAGGTGACTGCACGAAAAACGTGCAGTCATTAACATATTTTAAATTTTGACTGCTCAAATCAGGCAGTCGATCAGACTAATTTTGCATTAAGAAACATGAGCTGCATCTGCAGCCCGCAAAATTGTCTGATTATGAACAGCACTTACTACACTTCAGGCTCCTCAGGAGCACCCATCTACACTTCTCGCACCGTTCGTCGCGTCCCTGTAGGTCGCAGCAGCCGCCTGATGAGTTATGGCGANAGAATATCAGTTCGTGTGATGGTGGGCGACAAATGCGCCATGGAATACGAAACCCGCAAGGTAGCCGATATGACTGACCTCACGGGCGACTTACGCCTTCGCGCTAAAGGTATGCAAGGACTCGCTGTGGCACAAATTCGCAACCACGACCGCGGATGGGTCGACGAACGCCGGATAATGCTCTATCCTCAACGAAAATATACACCACGCCAGAAAGTAAAGGCTGTGCAGGTGCCTATGTTCTTCCCGTGGGAACTATGAATAATGCATTATGCATTAGGGATTGAAAAGGTCTTTATTATAGAAATCGAGGATCTCATATGTGGCCTTCAGCAACTGCTTTGCATCTCCATCCGGATTTATCTTCTGGGCAGCCAAATAGTCGTTGATCGCCTCACTGCGCTTGCCAAGAGTCCAATACAATCTTCCTCGCTCTATCAATGCCTTCTCATCGCCGGCATTGGCTCCTATGCGCTCTGACAGTGCATTCAATCTTGTTGCGACATCTGCCGATAGGTTATTATTTTCCATATAATTTTCCTGTGTATTTTCAATCAAGCGAGCANCGTCTTGACTTGACTTCCTGATGCGTGAATACAGAGGCTAAGGAATCAAATTTCTCTGGATTTTCACTTGTGAGATATTCAACACTCCCATCTCTCGAAAGGCGGCAGTCCATCTCCGGATGACGCCGGAGATAATCTTTAAGAGATTCCGCTACAAGACGCCCCTGCTCCAATATCTTCACATGCCCGGGAGCATATTTACTTATCTTTTCTATGAGCANAGGATAATGAGTGCAGCCAAGCACGAAGGTATCAATCTCAGAATCCTTNGCCATCAATTCATCAATATATTTCTTTACAAAATAATCAGCACCATCCCCATCCGCCTCAGAATTCTCAACAATCGGCACCCAAAGGGGACACGCCTGCTCAGTGACAATCATGCGAGGAAACAATTTGACTGTCTCAATCCGATAGGAATGGCTTGCAACAGTGCCGGGGGTGCCAAGCACACCGACATGCCCGGTGGTAGAAACGTCGTTAAGAATCTCAACCGTAGGACGAATCACCCCAAGCACCCTTCTCGATGGGTCTATCTCAGGCAAATCTCTCTGCTGGATAGATCGAAGTGCTTTTGCTGATGCTGTATTGCATGCCAGGATGACAAGCGGACAACCTCTCGAAAACAGTTCCTTCACGGCTTCAAGAGTATATTTATAGATTACTTCAAAACTTCTTGAGCCATAAGGTGCACGTGCATTATCNCCCAAATANAGATAATCATACTCCGGAAGTGCACTTCTTAACTCGCGAAGTATCGTCAATCCGCCGTAGCCTGAATCAAAGACACCGATAGGTCCTACTGAAATGGCGGAAGCATCAGCTCCCGCCATTATATTTTCATTCATGTTTGTCATAGTGTTGAATTCAACACATGGAAAATTTATTTCACACCAAGCTTAGCCTTTACTGCATCTGTAACATCTTCTACAGGNGCAGCGCGATAGAGAGTAAGCTGAGGATTATACATCTGGATAAGTGAGAAATTGCCTTCTCTTCCTACACTCTCTACTGCCTGGCTGATCTTCTGCTGAATTGGGCCCATAAGATCTATCTGCATCTTCTGCAAATCGTTGCCTGCAGACTGCTCAAACTGCTGGAGTTTCTGCTGATAGTCGCTGAGTTCGCGAGCCTTGCGCTCCTTGATAGCAGGAAGTTCATTCTCCGGCATATTCTGATACTCAGTCATGAGGCGATTCATCTCCTCTCCAAGTTTCTTATATTCAGCTTCATATTTGTCGCCTACTTCTTTAAGTTGAGCCTGCGCAGCAGCAGTCTCCGGCATTACTGCAAAAATTGCGTCAAAGTCTACGAGTCCGATCTTGAGTGTCTGAGCGGACAGAAGCATCGGGCAGATAAGCGCGATAGCCAAAAGTACTTTCTTGATCATTTCTTTTTTGTTTGTATTGTTGATTATTATTTATTTCTTATTTTGAATATCCTAATTTAGCAAGCACTTCGTTGCTCACATCAATCTTCGGCGATGCAAATACAATGCTCTGAGATGAAGCACGGTCGAATATCACCTGATATCCCTTTTCCTCACTTACCGCCTTAACCGCATTATAGACATCTTCCTGAATTGGCTTCATAAGGCTCTGACGCTTCTTAAAAAGTTCACCTTCAGGACCGAAATATTTATAGCGGAGATCGGTGACCTCTTTTTCTTTTGCNACGAGTTCCTCCTCGCGTGCTTTCTTCTGATCATCAGTCAGGAATATCATTTCCGACTGATAATTCTTATACATAGTCTCAGCCTCCTTAGAAAGTTCGGTCACCTCACGCTCCCAGCGTTGCGACACTTGGTTGAGCTGCTCGTTGGCCATCTCATAGCTCGGCACATTGCGCAGGATATAATCCATATCTACGAGTGCAAACTTCTGTGCGGATGCTCCAAAGAAAGCAGCCATCACCAATGCGAATGATATTATAAGTTTCTTCATGTTATTTCTATTTTAAATGTTGTACTTACTACTTTAAAGACAACAAACAGCAATTAAAGTTTAAACCAACAATATATAACCCTTCACCCTACAATAATTCTAATTCTAAATTCAAATCAAATTCCAAATTATCAAAGTTAGAATTCCTGNCCAAGCACGAAGTGCAGGTTGCCNCCGCCACGTCTACCCCAGACTTTGTCGAAACCGTAGCCCCAGTCGATGCCAAGGAAACCGAGCATCGAGAGATAGAGTCGGATGCCGACACCGGCAGAACGCTTAAGGTTGAATGGCGCGAAGTCCTTAATATCAGTCCAGGCATTACCCGCCTCAGCAAATGCAAGAGCATAGATGGTTGTGGTAGGCTGAAGCATGAATGGGAAACGAAGTTCGAATGTGAATTTCGAATATGCATACGCCTCATAGAAGTTAGGAGTAAACTGTCCATTCTCATAGCCACGCATTGACACTGTCTCCGTAGCGTAAGTATAGCTTCCTGTCATACCGTCACCACCGAAGTAGAATGTCTCAAATGGAGATTTGACATACTTGTTGTAGGATCCCAACAGCGCGAAGTCGGCTTTTGTCATCATGACGAGAGTCCATTTTCCATCTACATCTGTAAGAGGAGTGAATGTCTTTGCCTGGAATTTAAGTTTCCAATATTCAATCCACTTATAGAGCTCAGCCTGGGCTTTTGCATCATATTTTGCAGCTTCAGCGGCAAGGGTCTTCCAATCATGACCGTGACGAAGTTTTGTCCAAGGAGGAGTCATCTGAAGAGATAGCATGAAACTTGAGCCGCTCTTTGGATAGATCGGTTGGTCGGTCGTGTTTCTGCTCAACATAAGTCCAAGCACCACCGAGTTGGCAGACCCGGTCTGCATAAACCGCAGATATTCCCAATTCTTGAGATAATACCATCGATAGGCAAGCGACACCTGGAACTGGAACCAATCGTCGGGCCATGTCAGACGCGTACCAAAGGCGGCTGATATGCCCGCAAGCTGGAGCACCTTGTTGGGGTCATATGCATTCTGATAGTAGTACTGGCTCGCACCAGAATAATCATTATAGTACGATCCACCGTAATACGGATAGTATGAATATGCACTCATCCAGTTCTGATTGTAGAATCGACTATTGACACCGGTGCTGCGGCTATAATCAACAGAGAAAGAGAATGAATTCGGACGTTTGCCACCAAGCCATGGATCAAAGAAACTGATATTATAGCTCTGATAATACTTGGCATTGGTCTGTGCGGAAATCGAGAACGTCTGTCCGTCACCACGTGGTATTATGCCACGATAACTTTGAGGGTTAAAGAGATTCTTTATAGAGAAGTTGGAGAATGATAGAGCCACCTGACCGGTCACACCGGTCTGTCCCCAACCAAGTGAAAGCTGCACCTTATCGTTGGCTTTCTGCTCAAGGTCGAACACAATATCNACAGTGCCGTCGGCAGGATTCTCCACAGGGTTGATACCCATAGTCTCCGGGTCGAAATGGCCGGATGCTGCTATCTCGCGGGCAGAGTTCATCAAAGCATGCTTTGAGAATAAATCGCCGGGCTTAACTCGGAGTTCGCGGCGGATTACTTTTTCATAAAGTTGGTCGTTACCATTGATGACAACCTTATTAATCTTTGCCGGCTGACCCTCATATATTCTCATCATCAAGGAAATGCTGTCGCCGGTCACCTGCTGCTCAATTGGCACGAGATTGAAAAAGAGATAGCCGTTGTCAAGATAATAATTGGCTACAGCATCATCATCTTCCATAGTTCGCTTACTCAGGCGCTTTTGATTGTAGACATCTCCAGGGAACATACCAAGCACTTGATTCAAGAACTCAGTTGAATAGACTGTATTGCCCACCCAGTTGATATCCTTTATATAATATCTGTCGCCTTCATCTACAGTAAGATAAATATCGATTTCCTTATCGTCATACTTCACGATTGAATCACTAACGATTTCCGCATCGCGATAACCGAGTTCGTTATATTTTTCAATTATACGGTTTTTATCATCAGCATAGTCTGACTCAATAAATTTCTTCTGCTTGAAGAGATTTAGAATGTCATGGTTTTCATTGGTTTTCTTCATGGCATTCTTAAACTTGCGGTCGCTCAGCACTTGATTGCCATTGACATAAATCTTATGAACCTTCACCTTTGTCTGGCGGTCGACATTGATCGTAAGGAAATTATAGTTCTCTTGCGAAAGATCAGGCTGCTGAGAAGATGTGACAATCACATTCTTAAATCCCTTATCTTCATAATATTTCTTCACTACCTGGACTATACGAGCCACGATATTAGGAGTAAGCTGCTGTCCCTTTTCCACGCCAAGGCGCTCAAGAAGATCCTTCTTCTCACCACCTTTTACGCCATTGAATCTTATTTCCGCCATTCGGGGCTGCTGCTTGAGGGCAATCTCAAGCCATGCCTTGTCGCCGACAGTCTTCACAAGATTAATTTCCACTTTCGAGTATAGACCCTGCTTGTAGAAACGTTTCACAGCTGTAGAGATAGCATCGCCGGGAATCTCCACTTTCTCACCGACTGACAGTCCGGAATATCCTATTATTACGTAATCCTCCACGTCAGGAACACCTGTCACCGATATTCCGGCAATCTCATACATCTTTGGAATAGGACTGTAGATTATCTCCGGAGAATATACTGTGTCGTTGGTAGGCGTTTGTGCCTGCGCAGGCAATGACGCCACAATAGCAGCGACTGCAAGCATAATCCGTCTGATGGTAGTTTTAAAAGTCATATCTTTGTTGTCAAGTTGTCTGTATTGTCAATAATAATTATAAGATTTATAAGACTTATAAGATTTATAACTCTTATAATCACTGTGCCACTTGTTCGGAAGTCTTTCCAAATCTGCGTTCGCGCTGCTGAAAATCCACCAGAGCGAGAGCATATTCTNTCTTTCCGAAATCTGGCCAAAGCACCGGNGTGAAGTAGAGTTCACTGTAGGCAATTTGCCACAGAAGATAGTTGCTGATCCTCTCCTCTCCTCCGGTACGAATCAAGAGATCGGGATCCGGCATACCTGCAGTGGCAAGATGATTGCTGAACATCGTCTCATCAATGTCATCGGGATTTAGTTTCCCTTCTGCCACTTCTCGAGCCAACCTTCGCGCTGCATCTGCTATCTCCCATCTCGAGGAGTAACTGATGCAGATGTTGAGCTGCAAACCGGTGCAATGTGCTGTCTTGTCGCGAGAGTCATAAAGTTCTGCACGCGGACCCTCCGGCACTCTCTCTATATCCCCAAGCAGGTTAATCTTCACATTATTCTGAAGAAGTTCCGGAAGTTCCCGTGCTATTGCCCATCCGATAATGGTCATCAATGTGTCAACCTCCTCTTTAGGTCGATTCCAATTTTCTGTGCTGAAAGCATATAGCGTGAGATATTCCATACCCAGGTCGGACGATAGTGCCGTGACATTATGCACACTGGTGATTCCTTCGTAGTGACCGTCACTACGAACCTTGTCGCGATTTTTTGCCCAGCGACCATTGCCGTCCATTATCATGGCTACATGCCGAGGGATTCTCGTCATGTCAAGCCTGCCCAGTATATCTTCAAGTGTTTCCATTTTGGAAATAGTTAGTCTTTATAGTTACATGTGGCACATCGCTTCGAAAATTCGTAGCTCAATGTCACGGAGAGAGTGGAATACCAATCGGTGTTCTTGGCAAATCCCGACTTTATCGCGTGAGGATCTGAAAGTTCTGTTCCGTCCAGACGATCAGAGAAGGTCTTTTTCATCAGAAATTCCAATCCCAGGTTAAGCCTTTCATTGATCTTATATTTGGCTCCGACTCCAAAGGGAATCGTGAAAGCAAACCCTGTGTAGCCTGATGTAAGCCACATCGTGGCTCCGAGTCCTCCGGTGATGTATGGACTCCAACGTTTAAGTTTTCTATACTTCTCTCCAATTCCATAATTGAAGAAGTTGAATTCAAACATCTCTGATAGTTCGAAGAAAGTAGTGGAAAACTTAAAATGTCCTGCATCAGGAAGCACATCATCCATATCTTCGGTATCGCCGGAAAGAGTTCCGACATATAGTCCTGTCTTAAAAGCGATACGAGGACTTTTGAGATATCTGAAAAGAAGCATTCCGTCAATTCCTGGATGGCTCCACAGATTAGCAGCATTTGCATCGCCCAAATAGCCAGTCATGCCAATGCCGCCACCGGCATCAAACCGATAGTCTTCCTGCGCAGCGGCTGGAGTAGNCGTGCAAAAAATGGCTATTAGCATTATGACTGGAATNAGGCTCTTCATATTCTGTCAGAACAGTGGAACATATGTCAGACGGTTGAGCACTCCTCTCCAAATNTCATTGTTGAGAGAGCCACTTTCCTCAATACCACCAAAAATATAAATGTAGGGACAATCCCAAAACACTTCATAATCTTCCACTGAATACTTGATGCGAGCCATTCCCGGCAAATTTTTTCGCCCAATTTCACTCCAATTTCCTTTGAGCGAGGCCTCTTTGGGCCAGTCTACCACTATACCGTCAAGATTCATCAATCCCGGGAAATAGTCTGGGAAATCCATCTGGTCGTCGGCTCTATACCAATTTACGCCATTATCATACGACAAGAAAATCTGATAATTGTAGTAGCCCTCATCCACAAATCCTCCAATCAGCATCCACACTGAAAATTCNGTTTGCACTAAAGAGGATGATGTCTTACGATATACGAAATATGGCACAATAGTGGCTCCTTCCAAACTCGGCATCATTCCTTCCGAAAGCACAGCCCAATGGTCGCCGTCATAGCCCCAAGTCTTGTCTATTACAGTGCCATCTTCAGTTCGGCCACCACACATGAATCCTATCGGAAGTGTGGTCCAGCGGTTGCTATACTGTACGAAATCGGAGTATCCTTCCACTGGAAAATCTTTGCTGATTTCCGTTTCCACAGGCGAAACACCATCTTCAGACCATATCGTATGAAAGAGTTTACCACTGTCGCGACGTATTCCAAGCATCTTATCGCCGTAGTTTCCTATGATATTNACCCANGTTTTTCCGGTGTTGTCCCATGTCAAGCCATCAGAAGATGTGTGAAGGACTCCGGTGGTGTCAAGAATAAACAATTTATCAGAAGTGCAATTTAGAGTCCTCACATTAGGAGTAAAATCAAACGACGGCTGGAGTTTATCCCACTCTCCGGCAAGCAGATCAGTTGCTACTGCCATTGTAAAGCTGCCGTCAGACTCTTCTATCAGACTATATGATGTATCCTTATACTTCACAGTCTTCTGAGCCTTTGGCGACTCCTTTCGAGAAGGAAGCGGAATGACTGCAAGGCGATCCCATACGAGTGAATCAGGCTCTGATTTATGCACATTCACCTTTATATTGTATGAGCGAGTAGTAGTCTTATCTTCAGCGGTAATTTTTAAAACGACATTACCTGAAAAATCGACAGTATCGTTTGGATTTGATTTATAATCAATCTCTCCGGTTGTTGTCCCGCCACTCTGCGTTAGGGTGACAGCGGAGGCTGAAGAGGCATAGTTAATCACCGGAACCAATTTTGTCACATCAGTCCCTACAGGAAGTGAGTCTGCATTGAATATCACTCCATGAGTCAGATCAATAGAGAAAAACACTGAATCAAGCCTAACCTTAGTGCCGGTCTTCGACTTTAAACTAAAACCAGTGACTGCCACTGATGAGGCAGGCATATAGATACCCTCTTCGGTCTCTGTCTTCTTATTGCACGAAGAGCCTCCTACTATCAGCAGCAGAGCGCATGCCGACAGCACCAAACGACTTAATAATGAACTTTTTATATTCACAAGCATATATTTTTAACGCAAATGCGTGCGGTTTCAATCTGCAAAATTAACATTATTTGCCAAATAAACCGCCATTAAACACCAACTTTTTTGCCCTTTCCCCTTCTTTTCTGCCATTTTTAACAACTTTTAGGAAAAGAAGCGCGCACAGAGGGCACACAGAGATGAGATTTTTATTAATTTTGTAAAAAAAAGAGTATGGCAATCGATATCAAATATATGGAGCGGGCTCTGCAGCTCGCGCGTCTTGGGGAAGGTCTTGTTTCCCCTAATCCCATGGTCGGAGCTGTGATTGTAGATGCTAATGGCAAAATAATTGGTGAGGGCTATCATCATCGCTATGGAGGTCCTCACGCAGAGGTAAACGCAATTAATTCTGTGAAGGAATCCGACAGGCATCTCCTATCTGATTCCACCATCTATGTGACACTCGAACCCTGTTCTCACTATGGGAAGACCCCTCCTTGCGCAAAACTTATCATCGACACCGGGATACCTCGCGTCGTGGTGGGGAGTGCCGACCCTTTCAAAGAAGTGAGCGGACGCGGCATTAAAATGCTCCGCGATGCCGGGGTAGAAGTAGAAGAAGACGTTTTGCGCGAGGAGTGTGATGCCCTTAATGTAAGGTTTCTTACNGCCCACCGTCTCGGGCGACCCTGGATTCAATTGAAATGGGCCCAGAGTGCAGATGGCTTCATGGCTGGCATTGATAAAGATGGGAAACCTTACCCCGTGAAATTTTCCACTCCCGTCTCCTCCGTATGGATGCACCGGCGTCGCTCTATGGTAGATGCAATCATGGTAGGGAAAAACACTCTTGAAATCGACCATCCACGTCTGGACTGCCGCTATTGGCCAGGGAAAGCGCCTCGCCGCGTAATGCCAAGGCACGACCTTGAAAATCAGATGCGCGAACTCTACAGAGAGGGTGTGACATCCCTTATGGTGGAAGGGGGACCAACCTTACTCCAAAGTTTCATCGACCTCGGTCTATACGATGATCTCAAAATAGAGACAGCAGAAAAAAAATTGGGAGAAGGACTTCCCTCTCCCAAGTTATAGTTCTATTGGCTGATTAGTCCAATTAGTCTTATTAGTCTAATTAGCCTTATTAGTCCAATTTGGCTAATTCTCATTGATTCAGTTNCCTTCAGNACGAAGGCCGCNANCTACTGCGCCNGCCTGCCACATCTCGCTCTCGCGGAGGTCCTTGAGTTCTTTCTCGAGACCTTCACGATAGTCAGGCTTGGAGTTGCTGTCGATGGAGTTCTGAGCCTCAATACCGTCGGCTACACTCTTGTAGAGTTGCTTCATGACTGGCTTGATGGCATCGTGGAATGGAGTCATCCAGTCGAGAGCACCGCGTTGTGCTGTAGTGGAGCAGTTTGCATACATCCAGTCCATTCCCTTTTTAGCCACGAGCGGCATAAGCGACTGAGTAAGTTCCTCAACTGTCTCGTTGAATGCCTCAGATGGGGTATGTCCATTTTCACGGAGCACTTCATACTGGGCGAGGAACAGACCCTGGATTGCACCCATAAGGCTACCACGTTCACCTGTAAGGTCGCTATAAGCCTCGCGCTTGAATGTAGTCTCGAAAATATAGCCTGAGCCAATACCGATGGCGAGGGCAAGCGTGCGCTCAAGTGCTTTGCCTGTATAGTCCTGCTCGATGGCATAGCTTGAATTCAGACCGCGACCTTCGAGGAACATTGTGCGGAGCGATGTGCCGCTTCCCTTGGGAGCCACAAGAATGACGTCTACGTCTGCCGGAGGCACAACACCTGTGCGTTCGGGCCAAGCAATAGCAAAACCATGTGAGAAGTAGAGAGCCTTGCCAGCAGTCAGATGCTGTTTGATTGTAGGCCATACAGAAAGAACTGCAGCATCAGAAAGAAGACACATAATGATAGTGCCCTTCTCACAAGCCTCCTCGATAGAGAAAAGAGTCTTGCCCGGCACCCAACCATCGGCAACTGCCTTGTCATAAGTCTTGCCTTCACGCTGCCCAACAATTACGTTAAAACCATTGTCTCGGAGATTGAGGCTCTGGCCTGGTCCCTGCACACCGTAACCAATCACAGCGATAGTTTCATCTTTCAGTATCTCACGTGCTTTCTCAAGAGGAAATTCCTCTCTTGTGACAACAGTCTCCTCGACTGCTCCAAATTTCATTTTTGCCATAACTTTATAATAATTTAGAATTTTTAATTTAGAATTTAGAATTTTTTTGATTAATTGGGCTTATTAGGCCAATTATGCTTATTAGTCTAATTAGTCCAATTGGGCTTATTGAGCTTATTGGCCAATTTATTCTTTAGTCTTTGCTCTTTTTTCGAGGAATTCGTCTACAAGTTCGCGCGATGATCGTGTCACTGCTATGCGCCCTGACCTTACGAACTGGCGGATTCCAAAAGGCTTCAGATGATCGTAGAGTTCCTTTATCTCGTGGGTGTGACCGGTTTTCTCGAATACTGTATAGTCGGGATGAATCTCAAGCACTCTGGCTCCATGCTTTCTGACTATCTCCTCAATGTTCATATTGACCACATTTTCCGTAGGCACCTTGTAAAGGGCAACTTCCTGAAATAGGATTTCATCATCAGTATACAAAAAAGCCTTTATCACATCTATTCGCTTTTCTATCTGCTTCACTACATGCTCCATCATAGGTCGGTTTGACCGGCAAGTGATNGTAAACTTATGNACTCCCTCAANNGANCATGCNCTCACNGTCANNCTNTCNATNTTNANNCAGCGNCGGCTGAATATCATGGATATCTGATGCAGCAGNGTNACNCTGTTTTCAGTNNANACNGAGATTGTANACANTTGTTCTTCCATAGCTTCAGACAGGTTTATAGTATTCAGATTCATTGAGCAATATCTCATCTACTCCATTTCCTCCAGGAGTCATAGGGAATATCATGTCAGTCTCATCTATGTTGACATTCAATAGATAAGCCCCTTCATTCTTACGCATTTCTTCTATGGCAGCATCAAGATGTTTTGCGTCAGCCACATCAGTTGCTTTGATGCCGTATGCAGCTGCAAGCATCTTGAAATCCGGATTCACCATAGGAGTGCTGCTATAACGGCTCTTATAGAACAGGTGTTGCCATTGGCGGACATTCCCCAAGAAGTTATTGTTGAGCAATACAATCTTCACTGCCACTCCATATTCCATAATCATTCCAAGTTCTTCGATTGTCATTTGCAATCCACCGTCTCCACAGAAGAGTACCACTTCCCTATTGGGCTCTCCGATTTTTGCACCAATGGCTGCTGGAAGTCCATAACCCATGGTTCCAAGTCCACCGGAAGATATCAGACTACGTGTTTTATTGAATTTGGAATATTTTACGGCAAACATCTGATTCTGACCCACATCGGTAACAACAATCGCATCATTGCCAAAAGCTTCACTCACTTTTCTGATNACGCCTCCCATTAGCATCTTGCCATTAGGAGCATCGCATGCAAGTTCGCGAGCCATTACGCGCTCTTCTTCTACGCGTCGATGCTGGTCGAAAGATGCGCGCCAGTCTTTTCTTGATTTCTTTTCAATTAAGGGCAACAATGCCTCAAGAGCCTTACGCGCATCAGAATGCACATGAAGGTCGCACTTGATCATCTTGTCAAATTCACTTTCGTCAATGTCAATATGTATTATCTTAGCATTTGGCGCATATTTCTTTATGTCGCCCGTCACTCGGTCGTCGAAGCGCATGCCTACGGCAAGTATAAGGTCGGCACGGTTGGTGTTGATATTTGGACCCAAGTTGCCATGCATGCCAAGCATCCCTACATATTGAGGATGGTCTGAGGGGATGGAAGAGAGTCCCAACATGGTGGTTGCGACTGGAAGTTCTCCCTTTTCTACAAGTTCCGAAAGCACTTTCTCAGCCTTTGATATCATGATTCCATGTCCGGCAAGCACCAATGGGCGCTCTGATTCGTTGATGAATCGGGCGGCTTCTTCTATCACTTCCTTATCTGGCTCCGGATCAGAGTTATAGCTGCGTATGAATGGAACTGTCTGTTTTTCGTAGACTGCCATTCCGACTTGCGCATCGCGCGCAAGGTCAATCACGACAGGACCCGGACGACCCGAATTAGCGATGAAGAATGCACGGCTCAAAGCCGGGGCTATGTCTTCGGGGCGACGCACCTGAAGTGCCCACTTAGTGACCGGAAGCACACTGGATATCACATCACTTTCCTGAAATGCATCCTTCCCGAGCATGGCACTACCCACCTGGCCTGAAATAGCAACAATTGGAGTGCTGTCCATCAAGGCATCTGCCAAGCCAGTAAGAAGATTCATTGCGCCTGGACCGGATGTAGTGATTACTACTCCTGTCTTCCCAGTCGCACGAGCATATCCCTCCGCGGCATGAATAGCCCCTTGCTCATGGCGCGCAAGATAATGGCGCACACCCTGCTCATTCTCATATATCTTATCATATACCGGCATTATCTGCCCACCGGGATAGCCGAACATACATTCTACCCCATTGTCGGCCAAAGCACGGATCAATATCTCCGAACCGGTTATCTTCTCTTCCATATCAAATTTTTATAGTAAAATCGTAAAACCACAAGCTTACAATTCAGTTCTCACCCCTCCTTTATCGGCAGAAGTGACATTGGCTGCATATGCCTTAAGCGCACGGCTTACATGGCGGTCGCGTCCACGCGGAGTGAAAGCCTCTTTTCCAAAAGCCTCTTCTTCTTTACGGCGAGTTGCCAATTCTTCGTCTGTGAGCCTTACATTAATGCTTCTTGCAGGAATGTCAATGTCAATGATGTCGCCATCACGCACGAGCCCGATATTGCCTCCGGCTGCCGCTTCCGGAGATACATGACCGATAGAAAGTCCGGATGTGCCGCCAGAGAAACGTCCGTCTGTGATCAATGCACATTCTTTCCCAAGGTGCATGCTCTTGATATAGCTGGTAGGATAAAGCATCTCTTGCATTCCCGGCCCCCCTTTCGGGCCTTCGAAAGTGATGACTACCACATCGCCACTCTTGATCTTGCCACCAAGAATACCATCGACAGCCTCATCTTGGCTATGGAATACTTTTGCCGGACCTGAAAAGCGGAATATACTTTCATCCACTCCCGCAGTCTTTACTACACATCCATCTTTGGCTATGTTGCCGCGAAGCACTGCAAGACCTCCATCCTTCACATAAGCATGGTCGCAATCGCGTATGCAACCTTTTTCGCGGTCAGTATCAAGTTCACGATACATGAGTGGTTGGCTGCCAGCCTCAGTGGTATGCACAAGCCCTGGTGCGGAACGCCACAGGATATCTGCTTCTTCAGTGTACGCATCACCTCCGATGGCATATTTGGAAATTGCTTGAGCAAGTGTAAGACCATCCACACGCTTCACCGACGTGTCGATAAGCCCCTTATCCGCAAGCTGCTTCATAATTGAGATGATGCCTCCGGCACGATTTACGTCTTCCATATGATAATTGGAATTCGGAGCCACTTTGCAAAGCACCGGAACTTTTCTGGAAAGGGCATCTATGTCGTCAAGCGAGAAGTCAACTCCTCCCTCATTAGCGATTGCAAGCAAGTGAAGCACTGTATTTGTGCTTCCTCCCATGGCTATATCAAGCGACATTGCATTGAGAAATGCCTGACGGGTGGCAACATTTCGCGGCAAAACCGAATCATCACCATCACGATAATATCGGAAAGCATTCTCCACAATCATTTTGGCTGCTTCTTTGAAGAGTTTCATTCGGTTGACGTGTGTGGCAAGCACTGTTCCATTGCCAGGGAGTGCTAAGCCAATTGCCTCGTTAAGAGAGTTCATAGAGTTGGCGGTAAACATTCCGGAGCATGAACCACATGTAGGACAACCCTCCTTTTCCANCACTTCCACATCGCTGTCTGCGACAGAAGGGTCGGCGGAATCAATCANAATNTCTATAAGGTCAAGTTTCCGATCTCCAGCCCTGCCAGCCTCCATTGGTCCTCCCGATACAAACAGAGTAGGAATATTCAGACGCATTGCAGCCATCAGCATTCCCGGAGTGATCTTGTCACAATTGCTGATGCAGATCATCGCATCCGCCTTGTGAGCATTGACCATATATTCCACTGAATCTGCGATAAGATCGCGCGATGGGAGGGAATAGAGCATTCCATCGTGTCCCATAGCGATTCCGTCGTCAATGGCAATAGTATTAAACTCAGCAGCATAGCAACCGAGTGACTCTATTTCTTTCTTAATAATTTGTCCGATTTCGTGAAGATGTGTATGTCCGGGCACAAACTGAGTGAATGAATTGACAATGGCAATGATAGGTTTGCCAAACTGCTCCTCTTTCATTCCGTTGGCTCTCCAGAGGGCGCGGGCTCCTGCCATGCGCCTTCCTTCGGTTGTGGCCTGACTTCTCAACTGATTTACCATAAGATTTTTCCTGATTTAAAATGCAAAGTTACATTTTTTTATCAATCTTTCCAAATCTTAAGACAAAATAATTCCCAAATCCCTAATTTTTCTACTCAATCTTATACTGTTCCGGCTATATTTTTATCTTTTTTTTATTAATATTGGGCTAAGAGCCCATCTCATAAAAATTTAGCGGAGCCAGGAGGAGGGGTTTTGCTTTTCGCGGCCTTTCCATACTTCGAAGTGGACGGAACCGCGGCGCGAATCGTCAGGGTCATGGCCTGCTGTGCCCAACTTCTGACCTGCCCCAACTGATGTGCCAACGGATACATCAGTCGATGCCAGATTGCCATAAACTGTATAATAATCTCCATGATTGACAATCACAACAGTGCCATATCCTGCCACTTTGTATACTCCCGACACTTTTCCACCACACACCGACTTGACAGTTGCTCCCATGGCCACCTCCGCATCTATGCCAGGATTGTCGTATTCTATCTCGGGAAGTTCCGGCATCGCATGGCGACCAAATGGATTGGTTATTCTCCAACTTCCTTCTACCGGCCGGGGCAAACTTCCCCTGAGACTTGCGAAATTGACATTTGAATAAGATTCCGTAGACTTTTTCTCTACGTTTTTAGGACTGACAGCAGGTGCTGATTCTTTGCCCTTTGAGGGTTGCTTTACGTTGTCTTCTTCCCGCTTTTTGCGGTCTTTCTTTGTTCGTGCAGACTTCTCACTATTTTTAGTCCTTTCTTTTTCAGTCCTCTTGGTTTCTTTATCCGTCTTTCTGTCAGATCCACCGACATCCGACTTTTTCTCTGTCTCCTTCTTTACGTTAGCAGCCTTTTCNGCCGCCGCTTTCTCTGCCGCCGCTTTTTCCGCGGCCGCTTTCTCTGCAGCTTTGCGCTCTGCCTCTGCTTTTTCCTTGGCTATACGCTCTGCCTCAGCCTTTTCACGGGCCTTGCGCTCTGCCTCAGCCTTTGCCTGCTCTTGCGCAATCAGGGCTGAAATAGTCTCTTTCAGTCGGTTTGCCTCATTCTGTTTTGCCACAAGATGAGCATGCAATGCATCTCCATTCTGACGAAGTTTGGCTACAAGAGATTCCTGCTTTCGATGATTTTCTTCCAATTTTGCCTGTGATTCTGTCAGTTGTCCGAGAGTTACAGTCTGCGCATCCTTAACTTCAGCAAGGTGATTGCGCTCACTGTCAAGTTGCTTTATCTTCTCATCAATATCAGCACTTTTCTTGTCTTTCCATGCCGAAAATTGACGCATGTAGCGTATTCTACGCATCGCTTGGTTGAAATTTTCTGAAGCAAAGATAAATGCAAGCGTTGACTGATTCTTCTTTGTCAGACGCATTTTCTTTACTGCCTTGAGGTATTCTTCACGCATAAGTTTAAGGTCTGCCTCATTCTTTGTGATCTCGTCACCGAGCGATGATATCTCCTTGTTGAGTGTTGAGACCTTTTTTTGCAATCCCTCCACCTTCGTGCGTCCTGTGGAAATCTCTGACGAAAGTCTGTTAAGATCAGAAAGACCGGTCTTTATCTCTTGCTCATTGAGTTTTATCTTCTCCTTTGTCTGCTGGATATCTCTTTGGGCAGCTTCTTGCAGTCGCTTTGCTTCAGCCGAAGATTGAGGAGTGGAGGCTTTTTTCTGCGTGAAAGAAGCCTTTTTCTGGTTGGATGTTTTCTTGGGATTTGAAGCCTTTTTCTGATTGGATGTATTCTTGGATGCAGATGTCTTTTTCTGATTGGATGTGGACTTTGACGATGACCAATCTCACCCGTGCGACGGACAGTCATATTTTCCGACACCGC